>Ga0209018_1002006_pt1 | contig 15157 bp, 19 predicted proteins | sample YNPBryBLVA2012_FD_185814 | JGI IMG/M metagenome (GOLD analysis project Ga0209018, IMG submission 185814) | Anoxygenic and chlorotrophic microbial mat microbial communities from Yellowstone National Park, USA - YNP Bryant BLVA 2012 (SPAdes)... ...
GCTTCGAGCTCGGCGCGCGCAGGCGCGGGGCGGGCCGGCGCAATCACCGGGATAGGTGAAGCCGGCCTCATGGGTCGGTCTCTTTCCTGCGTTTGCTCACTGACATGGAGCCTCAAGGGGTGGCGGAAGGCAAGTGGCGCTGGCGGCCTTGCCGGTCTGCGTTTTCTCGTTCATTTCCAGCCTGCTTTTAGCGGAAAATCGGTGGATAACGAGCCAGCCTGGGCCGATTATTTCGAACGCGCCTCCGAAATTGGCTAGTTTGATCGATATTGCCGTGCACTTCATAGCTTCTCTTGCTTGGTCGAATGAGAATTTTGCTTGTGGCGAGGATTTGGTTGCTGATAATCAATGGCACGCATGGCATGGTCCTGTGCCTTATCGCCGGGCTGCCGGTAGCGGTTCGCGGCGCAGGAAGGGCGCCGGGTCTTTGCGCATGGCCCAATGCTGCCGGCAGTAACCATCCCGCGCGGCGGGCATCACGCAGCCGCGCTCCCGGCAGCGGATTGGCTCGCCTTCGGAGACGACGGTGGCAGGCGCCTCCCGTGGCGCGTGAGCAGTCGGTTCTGGCTGCGAGCTGGACGGGTGGTCATGCCCTGGCGCTTCTGGCTGCCGGGGCGCCGTCGGCGTGCCTTCTGGTTGCGGAGCGTAATCCTGCAAGAGTTCTGCCGCGCAGATTTCGAGTTGCCTACAGGCGTGTAGGAGCGCCCGCAGAGCGACCTCGAGCGCGCGGCTGGACGGCCCCTGCTCTGGGACGCCCTGTTCCGCCCGCGCAAGCTCGGCTGCATTGCGCGCCAGCTGGAGCGCATTGCTCGCCAGCTCGGAAGCTGCTAGGTTCGCTCTGCTCCCGATACGTCGAAGCGCATAAAACACGCTGGTGTGATGCAGGCCGCCGAAAGCCTTAGCCAACTCGGCCAGGCTGGCGTGGGGCGCCAACTGCGCCGCCACCCAGATCGCAGCATGGCGGAGGGAGACAACCTCCCTGGTCCGGCGGCGTTCTGTGGGTCGCGGACTCTCGGGCCCATTCACAGCCATGACGGCCCGGAGCGCGGCTTGGTGCGGGGTCAGCATTCCAGGTCCGCAACTCCAGCGTCGAACTCCGGCGGAATCGCCACGCATGAGTTTGCTCTCAGCTTGAATCATCGGAATCTCCCTTCTCGGGGGCGCATGGGCAGGGCACGATCACATCCCGAAAGGCGTAAATCGCCTCGCCGCATTTCGGGCAGGCGACTGATTCGCGCAGGACCCAGGTTGAGTCGTAGGCGTGATTGCGGCGCACCCAATCCGGGAGATCGGGAATGGCCTTGAGGAACAGCCCGTCGCTGCGCGGGGGCGAGGCCCTAGCCCGGTGTTGGATCCAGCCCACAAGGTAGCGCGGATGAACGCCCATGGCGGCGGCCTGCCTGGCCAGCTTGAGCGCAGCACCTGGCCGCGGCTGGCGTCCAACAGCCCGCCTGATTGCCTGCTCAATGGCGTGCAGCCAGCTGGCCGGCGGGCCGGCAGGCCGGCCGTTTTGCTGATTCTGCACACACAAAGCCGAGCCGGCCGCTGCCTGGGATCGAGTAGCTGGCGTGGTTTGTTGCGGCGGCTGCGGCTCCGGCTCCGGCTCTGGCAATGGCAATGGCAATGGCAACGGCTCCGGCTTACGGCTACGGCTACGGCTATGGCTGGTGCAGCCGGGGTGCGCACCGGGTGCGCATTCTGTGCGCACGCCATGCCCACGTCGTTCGGACTTACTCAACTTGCTGGTTTTAGGCGGTTTCCCGCAGGCGAACGTGAGGCCTCTGCGAGCCAGGAACAGGTGCACTGCGTCCTCACAGTGATCTGGCCAGTCATGGATAATCAGCCTGTGCTCTGGGTGTTGATCCAGCCATCCGCACTCGCACAGGGCACGCACCAGCTCTGCCGGATCGCGGTCCTCGGGCCAGCCGACGGCGGCCGCGATCGCCTCATCCGGGAATCGCCCGATATCGCCCGCTGGCGCATAGCGGGCGGTGAAATGCCAGAGCAGCTCAAGTGTCCCCACGGCCATCGGCCAGGGAACGCTCAGTCGCCTGGCCAGCGCCTTGGTCTTAGGGTGCTCCGGGGTGCCCCGTTTCACAGCTCCTCCTTTCCGGCACGCTTCAGGTACTGGCGGCAGAACTCGTGCAGCCTTTCCACCTCCACGCCCCGGTCCCATCGCCGGGGCACGCGGAGGATCATGCGGCAATAGCTTGCCGCGCCCTGGGGGTCGCGCCTGGCGAGCTCTCGAATCCAGGCAATCTCATGCTCGGTCTTGTACCGGTAGCCCATGCTGGCTGTTCCCATCCAAATCTAGGAGCTGGAGCGCTTCTTGCGCGCTGTGGACTACGCCCGTCAGGGCGCCCGCGCGCGCCCATTGCTTGAGCCTGTGCTCCTGCAGCGGTGTCGCCTTGCGTCCCGGGCGCTTGATCTCGATTTCAAAGTGCCGGCCACGGTAACAGCCGTAGAGGTCGGCCTCGCCGGCGTAACCGAGCGCGCTGCCGTGGCGCTTGCGCACTAGGAGGCCTGGGAGGGAGCGAAGCACCCGGAGGATGGACCGGGTGATGGCAGCCTCGAGGGGCGGATCGGAATGCCTGGGTTTTCGGATCATCGGCCTAGCACTTCCACCTTGGGCAGATCAGCTCGGCCGATCCCAATGCATTCAGCAACGGCCCAAAAGCCCTCGAGCAGCCACTCCCAAGGACATCCGCCAGCATGGAAATCCTTGGTCCAGGGGCGAGGAGCGAGGGTTTGGCATGAGCATGGAAGGAACTCAGCGAAACTCGGGAGTTTCCCAGTGAGGCACTGCTTGGTTGTTGCCGCCATCATGCTGGATCTCTCCCCTCGCTCAGAACGGAACCGCCTGCTCCTCTTGCTGCTGGATCTCTGCTTCGAGTTCCACTGGCATGCGCTGGACCAGCGGTTTGAGCATCTCGTGGTACTGGCAGGCGCGCTCGACCTCCTCGGGCGCCAAGCGGCGCACAAAGCTGAGCACCGCCCGGCTGTAGGCGATGCCCTGGGCGTTTTTGGTCCGCTCGAGGCCGAGGCGCGTGATTACGGCGTAGTAGGGCACGGCCTGCGCGGTGAGCTTGAGCAAGTACTGCCGGGCCGCCTTAAGGCTGGTCGGGGGCAAAGTCACGACCTCGGGTAGCAGCAAGCTGCCGCGCAGAACAAACAGTTGCTTGATCTGTTTGCAAGCTTGGCCACGGCCGTCCGGCGCGCTGTCCCATCGCGCCAGCGGGCAGGCCAGGCAGGCCCCGCCCGGCTTGCCGCTGCCGGTCGTGGCGTCGGCGGACCAGCACTCGGGCGGCTGACTGCCGCCGGCCTCCGAGATCGGCTGGGAATAATAGGCCCGCGTGTCACGCGCCAGCACGATGACGCCTTCGATCACAGGCTCCATGGCCTCGCCTTCGAGCGTGGGCACGGTCCACTGGAGTCCGCCTCCAGCCGGCATCTTGATGCGGGGTAGATCGAACTCCGAGAGGCCGCCGGCGCCGATGTTGGTGCTGAGGGCCGCGTTGATGGTGTCCAGGTCGGTGTGGAATGCCAGGATCACGGCCTGGGAATCGGGTTGCACAAGTGGTTGCGTCATGGTTATGCCTTTCTGGTGCGAAGGGAATGCACAAAGGAAATCTTCAAGCTGTTGCCCAGGGGCGCGGGCAGCGCCGCGCGCACCTCCTCCTCGCTGAACAGTCGCCCTTGCTGTTGGCAACGCAGGCGGACTTCCTGGGCCAGCTCGCGCACGAAGGCGCGGAGCGACTGGGTGTTGTAGCTTTCCGAGACGTACTGAACTAGCTCGGAGGCTTTCAGAGCAGCGATGACCTCGCTGCGGTCGTTCAGCGGGCTGGCGTAGATGTCCTGGGCCAGGTAAACGGTGCAGCCATCCAGTTTCATGGAGGTCACCCCGTCGTTCACAAACTGCGGGACCAGAGCCTGCTCGAGGTCGTCCAGCCGGGCGGCGACGGCCTTGAGTTCCGCATCCAGCTCGCGCTTGCCCTTTTCCAGCGCGACGAATTCTTTGAGTTGTTCCATGTGCATAGCAGTTACCCCTTGATCTCGGCGAGAATCGCCTGAATGACTTCCGCGCGCCGCTCGAGCGCGCGCATAATGCACTCGTCCACAGTGCCCTTGGCGACCAGGTGAATGTGCTCGACGGGGCGCGCCTGGCCGGGCCGGTGCACGCGCGAGCGCGCCTGATCGTACTCGCCCAGCGAGAAGCTGAGCGAGTAGTAGATGGCGTAGCGGGCGCGGCTCAAATCCACACCCACGCCGCCGCTAGAGATTTGCACCGCCAGCAGCTGAGCCTCGCCGGCCTGCCAGCGCGTGAGTTCCGCCCGCCGGCCGGAGAGTTCCAGGCAGGTGTAGCCCAGCGAGGCGCAAGCCTCGTGAACTGCATCCAGGTCAGCGTGGAAACGGCAGAAGACGACCACCGGCTCCTCTGTTCCGATGTCCTCGAGGGTGTCTTCGAGCAGCCGCTGCTTGGCCCAGTCCAGGCGCTGATAGCGCTCGTCGTCGGTCTTGACCCAGCCACCCGTGAGTTGCTGGAGGCGGAGCAGTTTCACCATGGCGTTTGCGGCGCTTACGCGGCCCTCACGGACCTCGGCCATGAAGTCTTCTTCCAGGTCGCGGTACACCCGGCGTGCCTCCGGCGAAAGCCCGCAATGGTAGGTCACGTACACCTCGGGCGGCAGCTCGAGCACGTCTTTGCCCACGCGGAAGGTCAGCCGCCGCACGAGCGTCTCCAGCTCGTCGAGGTTCTTGTAGGCGCTGACCTGCTTGTTCTGGAAGCCGCCCATCACGCCGTACTTCTGCTTGAAAGCGTTGAAGGAGGGGCCGAAGATGGAGGGGTCGAGGAAGCGGAACTGGGCGTAGACATCCAGTGGCGAGTGCGGCATGGGCGTGCCAGTGAGGGCGAGGCGGTGACGCGCCCGGTTGCGAAGCCGCTTGAAGTAGAGCGAGGCCTTGCCGCCGGGACGCTTCAGTTTGTAGGACTCGTCAGCCACGACTAGGTCCCAGGCCTGCCGCTCAGCCCAGGCGCCGAAGGGTTCGCGCCAGACGGAGTCGTAGTTGATGACGGCAACGAAGGGGACGCCGGTGATCTCGGCCAGCCGCAACTTCTCCTCGGCCAAGCGCTGCTTGTCTGTCACGCTGCCGACCTCCTCATCCAGCGCCACGGCGACCAAGGGCACGCTGAGGTGATGCTCAAGCTGCTCCATCCACACCGGGATCACACGCAGGGGGCAGGCAATGAGCACCCGCATGGCGCGGAGCGCGAGCAGGATCATGCAAGCCATCAGGCTTTTGCCGGTGCCCATCTCGCATGCCAGCAGCACGCCCGGTGAGCCTGTAGTGAATCGCTGCATGGCGAAGCGGTAGGCCGCTATCTGGTGCCGCCAGGGCTTTGTCTTCAGGCCCGCAGGTAGCGCGATTGGCGGTTCCGGGGCCCCTGTGGGCGCGAGCTTTCTCTCGCTCAGCGCCCTCCCGCGCGGCGCCAGCAGGGCCGCGAAGCGCTCTGTGCTCTGGAGGCCGGGGAGCCAGGAAACGATCCTTGCGGCATGGAGCCGCGTGGCCGGATAGGTCCAGGCCTTGCGCGAGGCCTCCCAGCAGGCGCCCGGAATCCGCTTGCACACGAGCAGATACGAGAATGGCGCCCGGAGCACGATCCGTCCCTCATCCAGGTCTGCGATGACTTTTTGGCGGTCCACGACTATATGGTTCGGCAAGTTTGCGAAATAAAGCGGCCCGAAAAGCGGCCCAAAAGCGGCCCGAAGATAAGGCCAAAGGCCGGTCAGTCGCTGCGCAGGCCGCGCTGTAGCAGAGCCTCGATCCGGATGGATTTGGCGGACCGGTCGCCCAAGCCCCCCGAGCGCCAGCCGCGCAGTGCCCTGGGAGTCACGTTCGCGCGCGCCGCTATGTCCTTGAGGCTGCACAGATGGCGCTCGCGGTAGCTCGCGATAAGGCCTGCCCGGAGGGCAAGCGGCGTGGGGGATGGCAAAGGCTCAGCAGCCCAGTTGCCCAAGCCCTGCGCTGGTACAGTGATCTCGACGAGCTCGAATTCTGTCAGCTTGATGTGCTCGCCCAGCTCCGCCCACCAGCCTGGGTGGTTGCCCCGGATCACAAGGACTAATCCGGTGGTCGGATGCCTGAACGTGAGCGCTGTGACAGACCCCCGGGGATTGATCTTCACTTGCAAAAAAGAACCTAGTGCAGCAACTGCGTGTCTATTCTCGGCTCGGGCGGTAGAAACCGTTTCCCAGCCTGAGGTTTCGGGCCTCCGGCTGTAAGCGTAGCAGGATGGCACTATATAGAAAAACTAGGGGTTTTTGCAAAGAAAAACCAAGAAGTTGCAAAAATATCCTGCCATCCTGCCATAGTGGAGCCATCCCTTGTGATCCCATATACTTAGGCCGGCAACACGGTTAAGAACCATGCTACCATGCTGTCCACAGATATATGCGGAATGGCCTCGTGTTCTGCTGGGAAGGAGAAATGATTTGTTTCCCCTATATGTGGAAAAAATTCTTTTTGACAGCCGGGCAAGCTGTGGTATAGTTAGCTTAGGTCGCTGAACTGGCGGCCCCCCAGAGGGAGGCGGGCCCTCTCGAAACAAACCCGCAGCCCACCCAAGCGAGCGCCGGGACGCTCGTGAAACTCTTTCCCGCAGGATTTCCACTCCAGGTGTGTTTGCGTGAATCACCGGATCCCTTTGTACACCGCCAACGGTGAGCTGGCCGACTGGATCAGCGAGCAGCGCCTGGCTCGGCTTGAGGCCGCGGGGTTGATCGCTCGCGTTGTGCGCCACCCCAAGGGCCACATCAATCGCGCCATCCTGTTCCGGCGCCCGGGCGAGGGCGCGGCGGCGGAGCTGCGGCAGTACATGGGCACCCGCTACAGCTTCCGCGAGCATTTGGACAACGGGCGGCTGTGCTGGAAGCTCAGACGGCTGGGGCGCGGCAACGAGCTGCGGCCGATCTTCCTGGCGGTGGTCGCCGAGTGCATGGCGTCGCGATGAAGGCGCGCAAGGCTAACGTCGGCGGCAAGTGGGTGGCGGCCCAACGTGGCCTACTGAAACCGCCGTCCTGGTGGCCATTTCGGCGTGAGCTTCTCTGGCCGCTGCGGCCTTGCCGGGAGGGCGCCAAGGCGCGCAACGGGCAAGCCTTTTCGAAGCTGCTGCCGGAGAAGCTCATCGAGAAACCGGCGTGAGCATGGACCACGAGGGGGAGTTGGCGCAGTTCTGGTTGCGCCTCCGAGAGCGCCTCGAGGCGGGCGCGCGGAGTTATGGGGATGGCTCCTACCGGCGGGAGCCGGCGGAACTGGCCGGTGAGATCGGGCAGGAGCTGCTCGACGTTTGCGGCTGGGCGTTCGTGCTGTGGTGCCGGCTGCGGCGGCTGGCGCCGCTCATGCGGCTCGGGGGCGGGCAGCCAATGGATATGGGCGTAGAAGGCCCTCCGGGCCGCTAGAACGCGCCGATGGGCTGCCGGAAGGGGTTAGGTACCAGGAAGTCCCGAGCGGCGGCTTTTAGGGCCGTTTTGGGCGCCTCTGGCTAAAGACTCAAGGACTGCAACAACTCGAAGACCTCCGCAAAATTTTGCGGAAGTCGCACGCAGATCCCCTCGAGCATTGGCTACAGAGCAACAACAGCCGCTAAAATGCGCCGGCGAGGGTCCGGAAGGGGTTAGGTACCAGGAAGCCCCGAGCGGCGGCTTTTAGGGCCGATTTGGGCGCCTGTAGCAGGATCTTTGGCGGATGTTTGCAGCATCCCCGGGTGGAACTTGTGCGCAATTGCGCACAAGTTCGAACGAGTTCGATAAGTCGACGATCCCGCCGGGGATTAAAACTTGCGCGCAATTGCGCGGAAGTCGCGGGGAGGCTCGGCCGGTCCTGCCGCGAAGGAGCTTCAATTGACGGATCAAGACCGACAGCAATTGCGGCAAGCTGCGGAAGCTATTGAGAGTCAGGCCGCCGCCATCCAGAGCGCAGCGCGCCGCATTCGCGACCTGGTCGCAGCCGACGAGCCACCGCCCGCGCCGGCGCCGCCACCGCCGCAACCGCCGCCACCCGCGCCGCCGCCGGACGGGACCACCATCGCGGTGAAGGCCGGCGAGGATCTCCAGCGCGCGCTCGCGGCGGCCAGGCCTGGCGCAACGATTGTGCTCGAGGCCGGCGCGACCTTCACCGGCAACTTCACGCTCGCGCGCAACGCGGGCGGCGCCCTCATCACGATCCGCAGCGCCCCCGGCGCCAAGGCCAAGCTGGTCGCCAAGGACCTGTTCCAGCCGATCCTCGAGGCGCCCTCCGGCGCCAGCCACTATCGCCTGGAGAACCTGATCCTCCAGGCGCCCGGCGCGATGGTGGAGCTGGTGCGCCTCGGCAGTGGCACGGCCACCAGCGCCGGCGAGCAGCCGGAGAACATCACGCTCGCCGGCTGTGAGATCTACGCCCACCCGAGCGCCGGCAGCCGGCGCGGCATCTCGCTCCAGGCGCGCCACGTCACCCTCGACGGCTGCGCCATCCGCGGCTTCAAGGCCGACGTCGAGGCCCAGGCCATCGCCTGCTGGAACGGTCCGGGACCGTACCGGATCGCCAACTGCTCGCTGAGCGCCGCCGGCGAGGTGATCATCTTCGGCGGCTCGGACGCCAAGACGCCCGGCTTGAACCCGAACGACATCTACATCGCCCATTGCGTGCTCGAGAAGACCGACGACATGCGCGAGCGCACGGCGGACGGCAAGCCCAAGTGGATGGTCAAGAACCTGTTCGAGCTCAAGCGGGCCACCAACGTGGTTTTCGAGAACAACGTCCTGCGCACCTCGTGGGCCGGGGCGCAGAACGGCTTTGCGATCGTCTTGACGTGCCGCACCGAGCGGGGCCGCAACCCCTGGGGCAAGATCGAGCACGTCGTGATTCGGGGCAACGTGATCGAGAACGTGGGTGCCGGCTTCAACCTGCTCGGCCGGGACGACAACGCGACGAGCACGGTGCCCTCCGAGCGCGGCTCGCTCGCGAACGTGCTCATCGAGAACAACGAGATCCACATCGACAAGGCCCAGGGGGCCGGGCGGGTGTTTCAGATCTTGACCGGTGCGCGCGACATTGTGATCCGCAACAACCGCGTGCGCGCCGACAGCGCGGTCGCGGCCTCGGTGGTGGTGGACGGGCCGCCGCCGAATATTCCGCCTTCGCAGGCCGAATGCACGGACCCGATTGTGAATCTGACGATCGTGGGCAACCGGCTCAAAGGCGCGGTTCTCGGACGCGGCACGAGCGGCAAGGCGGCGCTCGATCACTTTGCGCGCAACTGGCTCTGGCAGGACAACGTGTTTGTGGATGGGGCCGCGCCGCCGGGTCTCTAGCAAGCGTGATATGGAAGGCGGCGAAGGGCTATCGGGTCGTCTCACATTCCGGCAAGCCGCTGTCGAAGCAGGCCGACAAGCGGCGGCGCCAGTACGTTGTCTCGTTGCCGAACCCAGTCATCTCGGCTACCAGTTCACGGGTCTCAGTGCCAGGTTGAACTTCCGGAAGATCTTCCGGAAGTTCGAGGTCGGTCCTCTGCCCCTGCCGCTTACCAACCCGAGTACTTCAAACAGTCTCGCGGCCGCGGGTGTGGTGGGGCCTTTGTGTTATGGTGCCGACTGAGGCGGCTGCGGGCGGTGCTTAGTTCAGAAGCAGATCTGAACTCATCGCGGACCATCATTAGTTTATCTAATGCTTTAAAATCCGGAGTAATGATCTAAGCCGCGTATTATCATGCAGTTGCGGGTCCTGGGTGGGCCTCGCGGCCGCGGGTGGAATGGCTGGCACGCTGGGGCCACGGTCTGGGCCCGTGCAAGGTTGACAGTTGACAAGGGAACCGTATCCCATTGAAATCGCGACTCCTGGGGCCCAAGTGGTCTCACCGGTGGGCGAGCCCGATGGTGACAGGCATCCGCGATACGCGTTGATCCCGTTGCATGGCCGAGCTGGAAGCGTGGTGGCCTATGCGTTGGTCGACAAGCAAGATGCTCCCCTGGTGGCGGGGCGCCGCTGGTACTTGAACCCCGACGGCTACGCTTGCCGGCGCGAGGGAGGCGTGAGCGTCTACATGCATCGCCTCCTCGCCGAGGCGCCTCGAGGGGCGGTGGTGGATCACATCAACCGGAATCGGTTGGATAACCGCCGTGCCAATCTGCGCTTAACCGATTGGGTGGGGAACGCCCGCAACCGGAGGCCGGGTAAGCGCCGGTATCGGGGCATTCGGCAAGTGGGGAGTTTTTGGGGTATCCGGATCAGGCACGAAGGGCTCCGCAACTGTCTGCGATTTGAGACCGCCGAAGATGCGGCTCTGGCTTACGACATGGCGGCCATTGCCTTGTTCGGGGTGGAGGCCCCCACGAACTTCGACTATGGCGAGGGTCTTCAGTGGCTGGATGAGGCGGGGCGCGAGCTTCTAAGCAAGGTCGCGCCGGATTGGCTGGACGAGGAGGAGCACTCCGCACGAAGCCGGCAACTGCTTGCGGAGGTGGTTGCCTCCTTCGCGGAGGGACTCCGGGTGTGATGCCGCCCGGGGGTGCGCGCCAACTGGTCAGCCAAGCCGAGTACGCGCGCCATCGGGGCGTCAGTCGGCAGTACATCAGCCGCCTGGCCAAGGCCGGCGTGTTGGTCATGCGCGGCGGCAAGGTGGATGTGGCCGCCTCCGACGCCGTGCTGGATGATCGCCCGGAGAAGGTTTCCGAAGCCGCCACCAGCGCTCCTGTAGAGGCGGGTGCGCAGGCGGCAACCTACGCGCAGGCCAAGCTGGCCGACATGCTCTTCCGCGCCCGGTTGCGCAAGCTCGAGTACGAGACCAAGTCGGCGAAGCTGATCCCGACCGACGAGGTCAAGGCGGTGTGGTTTAAGCAGGCCCGGCAGATTCGTGACAAGTTACTCGCCATGCCGGCCAAGCTGGCGCCGCAATTGGCGGCTGTCAGCGACGTGCGGGCCGTGCGGGAGTTGCTGGACAGCGAGATCGAGGGGATCCTGAAGGGCCTTCAAGATGACATCCGCTACCGCCGGCCTTGAGGAATGCCTGGAGCAGTTGGCGGCAGGCTTTGAGCCTCCGCCGCGGCAGACGGTGTCGGAGTGGGCGGACGCCAATCGGTGGCTATCCTCGGAGGCCTCGGCCGAGCCGGGACCGTGGCGAACGGATCGGGCGCCTTATCAGCGCGCCATCTTGGACGCGCTGACGCCCAACAGCCCCTACGAGTGCGTGGTGATGATGGCGGCGGCACAGACGGGGAAGTGCCTGGCCACAGACACGCCCCTGCCCACGCCGCAGGGCTGGACCACCATAGGCGCGGTCCGGGTGGGCGATGAACTCTTTGATGAGCGCGGGCATGTCTGCCGGGTGGTAGCGACGAGTGAGGTTTTCACGGATCGCGTCTGCTATCGGATCCGCTTTGATGATGGCGAGGAGATTGTGGCTGACGCCGGCCATCTCTGGTCCGTGTATGACGGCCAACAGGACTACAAGCCGAGGCTGGTCACTACCGAGGAGATAGCGGCCCAGGGTGTCAGGATTCGAGGGGGGAGGAAGGGGTTCCGATATCGGATCCAGTGCACGGAGGCTTTACAGCTTCCGGACGCGGTCCTTCCCGTTGATCCTTATGTACCGGGGGCGTGGCTCGGCGAGGGGAACTCTCGCTCCGCTCACATCACCTGCGATGTTCGGGACGGCGTGCTGACCGAGCTGAAGGCCACTGGCACTGAGGCCTTTGTGGTGCGCCACCACCGCGCGCGCCCGCATGTGGTGTGGGTCCAGATCGGGGCCTCCCGCAGTCTCGCCCGGCGGACCCACTGTCAACGTGGGCATCCGCTTCAGAAGCGGAAGAACGGTTAGATATGGTACCCGAGGTGCGCATCTCTCCACCTCCTCGCTTGGATGCGACGGCAGAAGGAGCGTGCGGGCCAGGCCCGACTCTTCCAAGGGCTGCCGCTGGGCCTGGAACCCGTGAACAGGGTTGGAGCCTCCGACACGATGCATACCCGACTGGCGCAGCTTGGTGTCCTGCCGAGTAAGCACATCCCAACCAGCTATCTGCGCGGCTCCCGGCGCCAACGTTTAGCCTTGCTTCAAGGCCTCCTGGACACAGATGGGTATGCTGGGCCGGGCATCGAATTCACGAATACGAACCGTCGCTTGGCCGAAGATTTCAGAGAGCTGGCGGTTTCCCTGGGGTTCAAGCCGAATCTCAAAGTCTCTCGAAGCACGCTCCGGGGCAAGGATTGCGGCCCGAAGTTCCGTGTGCGTCTCACCGCTTATCAGGAGGAGAGGCCGTTCCGGCTCGCGCGCAAACTGAACAGGCTCCGGAGTCTGAGCGACCCGGCGACGCGATTTACGGAAAGCAGGAGAAGGAGCATCGTGGCCGTCGAGCGGGTTTCATCCGTACCTGTGCGTTGCATCGCCGTGGACTCGCCCTCGCACCTGTTCCTGGCGGGCCGCTCGATGATCCCGACTCACAACACCGAAGTGGCCTTGAACCTGGTCGGCTACATCATCGACCGCGATCCGGGGCCGATGCTGGTGGTGCTGCCGCGGGTCGAAGATGGCGAGGCTTGGAGCAAGGACCGGCTGGCACCCATGCTGCGCGCGACGCCGTGCCTGGTGGGCAAAGTGGCCGACGTGCGAACGCGCGACTCGAACAACCGCATCCTGCACAAGCAGTTTCAGGGTGGCAGCATCACCATTGCCGGCGCCAACTCGCCCGCCGGCCTCGCCATGCGGCCGATCCGCTACGTGCTGCTCGACGAGGTGGACCGCTATCCGGCCTCGGCGGGCACCGAAGGCGATCCGGTTAGTTTGGCCATCAAGCGCTCGGCCACCTGGTGGAACCGCAAGATCCTGCTGGTCTCAACGCCCACGGTCAAGGACGCGAGCCGCATTGAGAGCTGGTGGCTGCGCAGCAACCAGTCGAGTTACTGGGTGCCCTGTCCGGAGTGTGGCGCCTACCAGGTGTTGGTCTGGCCGAATCTGGAGTGGCCCGAAGGGCGGCCCGAGGAGGCGCAATACCGTTGCGCGCACTGCGGCGTGTTGATTGCGCCGCACCGCAAGCCCTGGATGCTCGCGCGCGGCGAGTGGCGGGCGGCCAATCCCAAGTCCAAGATCGCTGGTTTCTGGATCAGCCAGCTCTACTCGCCCTGGAAAGAGTGGCCGGAGACGGCGGCCGAGTTTCTGGAGGCCAAGCACGGCGGGCCGGAGACGCTACGCGCCTTCATCAACACAGCGCTCGGCGAGCTTTGGGACGACGAAGCGGAAACCAGCGTGGATCTTACCACCTTGCTGGCTCGGCGGGAATCTTTCGGGCCGCGTCTACCCGCCGGCGTGGCGGTGCTCACGGCCGGAGTGGATCTCCAGCTGGATCGGGCTGAGGTCGAGCTGGTGGGCTGGGGGCGGGGCGAGGAATCGTGGTCGATCGAGTACCGCGTCTTTCCGGGAGATCCGAGTGCGCCTCAGCTTTGGCAGGCCCTCGATGAGTATCTGAAGCGGGAGTGGGTACACGAGTACGGGATCAGCTTGCCGGTGGCGGCCTGCGCCATCGACTCGGGCTTCCACACCCAGGCGGTGTATGAGTTCTGCCGGGCGCGCTACGGGCGGCGCATCTTTGCCATCAAGGGCAAGGGCGGTCCGCTGCCGGTGTGGCCGAAGCGCCCGAGCCGGAGCACGCTGGGCCGCACGCCCTTGTGGATTGTCGGCGTCGATAGCGCGAAGAGCGTCGTCTATAGCCGGCTGAAGATCGAGCAGCCGGGACCGGGCTACTGCCACTTCCCGCAGGAGCGCAACGAGGAGTTCTTCGAGCAGTTGCTCTCGGAGGTGCTGGTGACGAGCTACGCCCGTGGGGTGCCCGTGCGGGAGTGGCGGCGCAAGAAAGGCGTGCGGGGCGAAGTGCTGGACGCGCGGACCTACGCCTACGCAGCGCTGTGCGGGCTGATCTCGATGGGCTTCAGGTTGGACGCCGAGGCTGAGCGGATCGCTGCGCTCAGGCCAGCGGCCGCGAGCGAGGAGAAGACCGCGGCGCCCGAGCGCAAGGTGCTGCGCAGCCGGTGGATGGAGTCCGGGGTCCGCAACTCTTGAGAGGCTCACCATGGAAAGCCGCGAATTCCTCCAAGCACGCTCGTTCGGCAAGGTTGCCGTGCCGACGCCGGGCACGCCCGTGCCCATCACGACGGACACGAACCTGCGCGCAGCCAAGCTGCGCTTCGCCGTGGTGATTGGTGAGACGGGGCGGGTGTTCTTGGGTGTCCAGGGTATGAACAAGACGAGCGGGGCCGGGCTGATTGCCGAGTTTTGGCCCACGGGCGCGGGTGGCGGGATTGCGGATGAGTTGATCGTGGAATCGCAAGGTGGCGACTTACTGCGCCCCGCTGACTACTACGTGGATGCCAACGTCGCCGGCGAAGGGCTGATCGTCGCCTACTGGGTCTGGGTCCCGCACTGGGCGTGATGATCCGCGAGCTACGGATTTGGTGGCGGCTGCGGCCGCTGATTGAGGAATTCAAGGAGCTTAGCACGATGAAGTTCTCCGTAAACGTTGCCATTCAGATGCTGGCGCTGGTGGCGCAAGCCATCAATGCGACTCAGGATTTATTGCCCGGGCGCGGCAAGTTCTGGGCCATGGTGGTGCTGTCGGTGGTGCAGGGCGTCACCGCGGTGCTGGCGCACTTCGCCAACCCGGACGGCACGCCGGCGGCGGCGCCTTACATCAAGAAGTGAACCTCGACATCCAGATCGAGCGCTGGCCGGTCGAGCGGCTGATCCCCTTCGCTCGCAATCCGCGCACGCACACCGACGAGCAGGTCGCCCAGATCGCGGCCTCGATAGTGGAATTTGGCTGGACAAATCCCGTCCTGGTCGGCGCTGACGGTGTGATCATCGCCGGCCACGCGCGCCTCCAGGCGGCGCGCAAGCTGGGTCTCACGGAGGTGCCGGTGATCGTGCTGGATCACCTGAGCGAGGCGCAGCGGCGGGCGCTGGTTATCGCGGACAACCAGCTCGCTCTTCGAGGCACGGGATGGGATGAGGAGCTACTGCGCGGCCTGCTCGCGGAGTTGCGCCAGGACGACTTCAATTTGGACGTGCTCGGGTTCTCGGACGAAGAGCTGAATGCACTGCTCGCTGAGCCGCCCGACTTTGCAGAAGGCCTCACCG
>Ga0209018_1002007_pt1 | contig 15153 bp, 18 predicted proteins | sample YNPBryBLVA2012_FD_185814 | JGI IMG/M metagenome (GOLD analysis project Ga0209018, IMG submission 185814) | Anoxygenic and chlorotrophic microbial mat microbial communities from Yellowstone National Park, USA - YNP Bryant BLVA 2012 (SPAdes)... ...
TCTTGAACTCGTTAGAATGCTTACGTCGATTCATTGCACACCTCGATTCCATTATAGACTCTCTAACAAAGCCTCCACGAAATCGGGTACAGGTCAGCCGGGTCTACAAGGGTATTGGGAAAGCTAGTGTCGCGTAGTGTCATTGGTAGTTACACTCTCGAGAGCTTGCCGTAACCTATGGTGAGGAAATATGTCACTCGGTGTTGCGCTTCTGGTAGCTAACCGCTACCAGAAGAATATCTAGCCTGCTCCACGACCTCAGTCAATAATCACATCGATGCTGGGTCTATAAGGCTCTTAACGTGATTGACAAGTCCTGTCGCAGTCGGTATACTTGTCTAGTCTAAGGAACCGAGCCGATCGAGGGAAGGGACCTCTCAGTTCTCTTCCCTTTATTGTTTCCGTTCCCCGGTGTAAGGGTTCACGCTAGAGGTTAGAGTGCGTTGTTCGAGAGCCTGACCGAGAAACTTCAGAAGGTCTTTCAGAAACTTAGGAGCAGAGGCGGCCTTAGTGAAGAGGAAGTGGGCGAGGCCCTTCGCGAGGTGCGCCTGGTTCTCCTTGAGGCTGATGTCAACTACAAGGTCGTGAAAGACTTTGTGGCTCGCGTAAAAGAACGCGCAATCGGTCAGGACGTGCTTACAGGTCTGAACCCTGCGCAGCAGGTGATCAAGATAGTCAACGAGGAGATGATCGCTCTTCTCGGAGGACAACAGGCGAAGCTAAAGGTGGCCGACAGACCGCCAACGGTCATAATGGTTGCGGGACTGCAGGGCTCGGGAAAAACGACCAACGTGGCCAAGCTTGCGCTGATGCTCAAGAAGCAGGGCAAGAAGCCGCTGCTGGTTGCGGGGGATGTCTATCGTCCTGCCGCCATCAAGCAGCTCAAGACGCTGGGCGAGCAAACAGGCGTTGCGGTCTTTGACATGGGAGACAAACAGGACGCAGTCGTCGTGGGCAACGCAGCTATGTCCAACGCGCGGGCTAATGGATATGATTATGTCCTTATAGATACGGCTGGGCGCCTGCACATTGACGAAGAGATGATGTCTGAACTCCAGAGACTTAGGAGTTCGGTGGATATTACCGAAGTGCTGCTGGTCGTAGATGCGATGACCGGCCAGGATGCGGTGAATGTCGCCCAGCGATTCAATGAGGCGCTTGAGATCGACGGCATACTGATGACCAAAATGGATGGCGATGCCCGTGGTGGCGCGGCGCTATCGGTCAAGGAAGTCACCGGTAAGCCGATCAAATTTATCGGTACAAGCGAGAAGATGGATGGCATAGAGCCGTTCCATCCAGATCGTATGGCGTCCCGGATTCTAGGGATGGGTGACGTGCTGAGCTTGATCGAAAAGGCCCAGCAAAGCATCGACGAAAAGAAAGCGCTTGAAATGGAGCGCAAACTCCGGGAAAACAGATTTGACCTCAACGATTATCTGGATCAGCTCCAGCAAATGCGCAAGATGGGGCCGCTGGATAAAATACTTGAGATGATACCGGGCTTCGGCGGGGCGAAGCAGCTTAAGGGAGCCCAGATAGATGAAAAAGAGTTTGGGCGGGTAGAGGCTATCCTAAGATCAATGACGGTCGAAGAGCGCAGCGACCCGTCGATTCTAAACGCGAGCCGAAGGCGGCGTATTGCCGCCGGTAGCGGTACCAACGTTCAGGAAGTGAACCAGGTTATTAATCAGTTTAACGAGATGAGAAAGATGATTCGCGCTCTTGCGGGCGCGGACGAATCCGGGAAACGGCGCAAGCGAGTGGTCGACTTCCCGTTTATGAGATAATACTCGAAGACGCGAATAGGAGGCCCGAGGTTGGTAAAAATCAGATTAAGGCGGATGGGCGCCAAGAAAAGGCCGTTTTACCGTATTGTTGTAGCGGATAGCCGATGCGCCCGAGGAGGAAGGTTTATTGAGAGCATCGGCTACTACGATCCTACGGTGGATCCGCCTGCGCTCAAGCTGGACAAGGAGAGGGCTCAGTACTGGCTTGATAACGGTGCTCAGCCCACCGACGTCGCCAGGGCACTTCTGAAGCTAGAAGGGCTGCTGGGTGGTGTCGATGCGGCGAAACTCGAGCAGCGCAAGGCTGCGAAGGCTGCCAAGGCAGCATCAAAGAAGGCTCCGGCCGTTGAGATAAGTGCCGAGGCGCCTGCTGCTTCCACGCCGCCAGCCGAAGAGGTGGCACAACAAGCTCCAGCCGAGGAACAGGCGGCTGAGGAAAAGGCAGAGTAGACTCTGGCCCGAGATTGGAGCGAGAGGACTTGAAGAGCCTGATAGAGATTCTCGTTAGGGCGCTGGTGGACAATCCCGACGCAGTAGTGGTAAACGAAATCGATGAGGGCAGATCGGTAACGTTTGAGGTCACCGTCGATGCCGATGATCTCGGTAAGATCATCGGTAAACAGGGTCGGGTAGCGACGGCTATTCGCACGGTTGCAAAGGCCGCGGCGATGAAGGATCACCGTAACGTCTACGTGAAGATTCTTCCGTAGGTGGGCGCGTCCTAGGCATGCCAAGGCCGGATGATATAGTCATAGGCAAGATAGTAGCACCGATAGGTGTGAGAGGCGAGGTGAAAGTCCTAGTGCTGACAGACTTTCCCGAGCGATTTGACCCGGGAAAAAGCGTAACCGTCAAATCTGCGGGCGCGAAGACACAACATCGCATTGTGCGGGCTAGACCCCACAAAGCGGGAATCGTGGTCAAACTCGAACGCATAGATAGTAGAGATGAGGCCGAGAAGCTACGCGATTCCGAAATTGTCATCGGACCCGATGATTTGGGCGAATTGCCCGAAGATCGGTTCTATTTGTTTGATCTAATCGGCCTCAAGGTGATTACCGACGATGGCCGTGAGCAAGGCACGGTAACCGAGGTATTGCAGGGCGGCGCAAACGATGTTTATGTGACTAGCACAGGGCTTTGCATACCGGCGCTCAAAAACGTGGTTGCACGCATCGACGTGCTGGCCGGACTGATGATCATTAGACCAGTACCCGGCCTGCTTCCGGAAGATTGATATGAAAATAGAGATAATCACCACTTTCCCACAGATCATTGAAGCGGTGATCGGGGAGAGCATTCTCAAGCGGGCCAGAGACAGGGGCGCGATTGAGATTGAAGCGGTGAACCTGCGCGATTTCACGCACGATCGCCACCACACAACGGATGATGAGCCCTACGGCGGCGGTCCGGGGATGGTGATGAAGTGTGAGCCTGTGTTCGAGGCGGTGGAAACGCTAATCGCTAGGACGCGGGGAGGCAACCCAAGGGTTGTTCTGATGACGCCGCAGGGACGCAGGTTCGACCAAAGTGTTGCCAAAGAACTAGCGTCGTGCGCACATATCATAATAATTTGCGGGCGATATGAGGGTGTCGACGAGCGCATAAGGGAGCACTTGGTCACCGAAGAGATATCGATTGGCGACTACGTTCTAACCGGTGGGGAGATTGCCGCGCTGGTCGTTACCGATGCGGTGGCAAGACTGTTGCCTGGGGTGCTCGGTGATGAGAGTTCGCCTGAGTCGGAGTCGTTTTCAAGCGGGCTGCTTGAATATCCGCAGTATACGAGACCTGCGGATTTTAGAGGTTACAGAGTGCCGGAGGTTTTGCTCTCCGGGAATCACGCCCAAATAGAGAGTTGGCGGCGCGCACAGTCTCTGGAGCGCACTCTCAGGAGACGCCCCGATCTGCTGGAAGTCGCGCCGCTTACCCAGGACGACAGGCGCTTGCTCTCCGAGCTGAGCGCCAGAGTCGCTAAGGAGGATTCAAATGCAGATCATTGAGCAAATCGAGCTCGAGCAAATGCGGACCGATGCTCCTGAGTTTGGCCCTGGAGACACCGTGAGGGTGCACACAAGGGTTATCGAGGGAGGAAAGGAGCGAATACAGGTCTTCGAGGGCACAGTTATCGGCAAGAAAGATGGCGGATTGCGTTCAGCGCTGACCGTCCGCAAATTGTCGCACGGTGTCGGCGTCGAGCGGACGTTTATGGTTCACTCGCCGCGCATTGCTCGCATAGAGGTCGTGCGTAAGGGCGCCGTTAGAAGAGCCAAGCTCTATTACCTGCGAGGCAAAGTAGGAAAGGCCACGAAGATTAAGGAGCGCCAGGTCGGATAAATGGGAATAACCGAGAGGCTTGCGAACCTCAGTTGGCCGTGGGTGCTACTCATCTGCGTGGTTTTGTTGGTGCTGAGGTATTTTCTTCTCAAACAGAAGTCTCAGCTTGCCAAGTCAGCAGGAGAGATCGCCGAATCGTTAGCGGTGGCGATGGCCTTGGTGTTCTTCATCATCAGGCCATTTTTCATCCAGGCGTTTTTCATTCCGTCTGAGTCGATGGTCCCCACGCTCTTGGAGCGCGATCACATTCTCGTAAACAAACTCATCTATCGTATCATCCGCGAGCCGGAGCACGGTGATGTGGTTGTGTTCAGGGCGCCGCCGGAAGCCTCGGGTGGCGAGGAACGCGATTTCATCAAGCGGGTCATAGGTGTGCCTGGCGACACAATTCGCTTGACTCCAGGCTACGTGCTCATTGGCAACCAACAGTATAGGCACCCGGAACTTCGCAGCCTCCTCGCGGACTATGCCCCACGAGGTTCAGACGTCAGAGTGAAGCTCTACCGCGGGCACGTATGGGTCAGTGGGGTGATGGTGAGCGACAAAGAAATTGCTGAGGCCGCCCAGGAGCCTAACGCGAGGGTCAAAGTCGTCCCGGGTAAGCTGATTCGCAATGGCAAGGTTGTTGATGAACCTTATACTGCCGAAGATCCGGACGACGTCTACCCAGGTGGCCCTCGCAACCTGGTCGAAAACGACTGGCTTCGGATCGACAAGGACGGTAATCAGGTCGTCAAGATACCGAAAGGAAAACTGCTGGTAATGGGCGACAATCGCAACGACTCCAATGACGCGCGCTACTGGGGCCTTCTGGACCGGTCGCGAGTCCTTGGCAAGGCCTGGGTCATTTTCTGGCCTATCAGCCGCATAAGAATCGTTCACTGAACCGGATAATCTTGTAATGGACGGAGATTCAGTCGATCTGTGGTTCTACGAGCGTGAAGCCTGGAACCGAGGCTTTGCTGTAGTTGCCGGAGTCGACGAGGTCGGGGTGGGTACTCTCGCAGGGCCCGTAGTGGCCGCTGCCGTGATTCTGCCGACTGACTTCGACGGGCGTGGCGTCCGCGATTCAAAAGCACTTACTCCCACAGCGCGCGAGGCCGTCTTCGACCGTATTATGTCCGTCGCTAGGGTGGGGGTGGGGATCGTAGGTCCCGAGGTCATAGACGAAATCAACGTCCTCCGCGCATCCCACACCGCCATGAGACTGGCCATTGAAGAACTCGGGACTCCGCCAGACTTTATTCTTGTCGATGGCCGCCGAGTAGATGGCTTCCCAGTCGAGTCGCAAGCTATCGTGAAGGGTGACGCCAAGAGCGTTTCGATTGCTGCCGCATCCGTCATTGCAAAAGTAACCAGGGATCGCATCATGCTCGATCTTGACCTTTTATATCCCGGCTATGGGTTCGCTGGACACAAGGGCTATTGCACCAGTGAACACCTAGCTGCTCTCGCTCGCTGTGGGCCGTGTCCCTGCCACAGAAAATCATTCGCGCCGGTGGCGGAAAGGCTCGCCGAATGCCGTCTGCCAGGTCTAGAATAGGCCGGAAGGCCGAAATACTCGCTGCTTCCAAGTTAGGCCAACTAGGTTACCGCATTGTCGGCTGGAACTACAGATGTCCCTACGGCGAAATCGATCTGATCGCCGAGCACGGAAATTGCCTAGTGTTCGTTGAAGTGCGCTGTCGCAAAGAACGTGGGCTCGTTGCGCCAGCGGAATCGGTAACGCCAGCAAAACAGCAAAGACTCATCGCCACGGCGCAAAGCTACTTAGAAGAACATCCCCTTACACTTGAAAGCTGTAGGTTCGACGTAGTCGAGGTCGTGTCCAATAATGACCAGTTGTGCATCCACAAAGTTATACACAATGCCTTTTCTGCTTGACGTCGGATACTTTCTGTCGCAGGGTTAAGTCACCCGCTCACCGCTCCGATATATATAACGAACCTACACATCGGAGACGGCATTGCAGGTATTTTTCAGCTCTGACGACTCGATATCCAAGCCGGAGTTCGAGCGGCTTCTCTTGCTGCTTGCCTTCGCGCTCCCGTTTGCGGTTTATGTTTCTACGCTGTGTCCGGGCGTGTATCTGGTAGACTCAGGCGAGTTTTCAACCAATCTCTACACACTTGGCATCTGCCATCCCACTGGCTATCCCACCTACACGATGCTGGGTTATCTCTGGACCCATGCGCTTCCGTTCGGAAGCGTGGCGTTGCGCGTCAATTTCCTCAGTGCGGTGTTTGGATCGGTTGCCTGTGGACTGATGTTCATACTGGCGCGCAGGTTAGGGTTGGGGCTGGTTTCCTCTCTGATTTGCGCTACGTTTGCGGCGTTTATGCCTGAGTTCTGGTCAGTCGCCACGGTTGCCGAGGTATGGACCATGGCCGTGGCGCTATTGTTGGCCATTCTGATTCTCTTGATAAGATTTCGCGAGAAACCGGAGCCGCGCAGGCTTTATGCGCTGGCTTTTATGTGCGGGCTGTCGCTGACTCATCATATGCTCACGGCATTGTTCCTGCCGGCGATCGTGCTCTACGCTTATTCAGTGGGCAAGCGGTGCTTCACCGATCGCAAGGTGTTCGTGAAGTCCGTTGCGTTGGGAGTTACCGGAGTGCTGCCCTATCTCTATCTTCCCATACGGGCAGCTATGGACCCGATCATCAACTGGGGACAGCCCGACTCCATCCCTCGGTTTGTCTACCACATAACTGGCCGCCAGTTCAAGGGACTGATGTTCAGCGATCCGCCATCGGTGGTCTGGCGTCATTTCGTGCAGTACCTCGATCTGCTAAACAAGCAGTTTACGCTTCATTTGGGCTCGACGAGCGTCTGGCTGATCTGGCTGGTGCCCCTTGGAGCCGCCGTCCTATTCAAAAGCGATCGCAGGTTCTTGTATTTGCTGTCCGTGATCTGGGCCGTCAACGTTTTCTGGGGTGTGAACTACCACATTGTCGATATCAATTCCTACTACATTCCGTCGTTCCTGATTGCGGCATTGTGTATGGGGTTTGGTGTCAAGTTTATACTTGACAGGACTGGAATCGCAAAGCTGATAGTTGCGGGAGTCTGCGTGCTGATCGTGGTGGGTTCGCTGTCCACAAACTTCAGCCGAATGGACCGCAGCAATCAGGATATGGTCGAGAACTACGTTCGCGATTTGCTCAGACCGCTTCCGCGCAACTCGCTGGTGATCTCTTGTGGCGACGGTATCTGTTCGGCCATCGAATACGTTCAGTTTGTCGAGGGCTTCAGGCGTGATGTCAAGGTGATCGACCGCAACATCTTGCGCGGGTGGTACTCTGGATCAAGGAGGTGGTGTAACGGCTGGTATCTGCGCACTCTCGATCGTGTTGAGCCGTGTGTGTGCGATGTATACCGATGCCGTGAGTGGACGAAGAAAGAGATCACCCGTGAGGCGCCAATGCGGCAGGTTGTGGCACAGAACGTCGGCCGGCGTCCTGTTTTCTACAGTTGCAACGCCGCTGCGTATAGAATTCCGCCAAGGGATCACTACTTACTTGCTTACCTCAATCGGAACTACAAGCTCATCCCCTATGGTCTGGTCTACCGGGTCGTGGAACGCCAAAGCGAGCCCGATCACGTGACCGTTGCGGCGTCCAACGACGCCGCGTGGGGCTTGATCGACTGTGACGGCATAATGCCGGTGGACTCCTACTCCGACCCGTTCGAGGCGGAGATTGCCACTCGCTACGCGACGAGCAAGGCGGTGCTTGGCAACTGTCAGATGATGCGAGGCTTGTGGAGACGGGCCGTGACGAGCTATGAGGATGCGCTGCGGCTCGATCCTAGTCTGACACAGGCGCGCAAAGAACTCGCTATGGCATATTTTCGTCTGCGCATGCTTGACCGGGCGACGGAGCAGTGGCGAGCGGTGCTGGCGGCTAATCCGTGCGATCGTGAGGCGACAAACGGATTGACTGCAGTGCGTGCGATCAAACAAATCTCTCGGACCGGTCTATAGGATCTGTATTTCCTGGTAGTGTTGCCGTATTTCCGTTGGGCGGCCTGATGGACCCGATTATGTGTGTGAATCGTCGGGAAGCGTGTGGAACAAGCCAAATAGATGCACGCGGCCGGCGAGGAATGCCAGTCTGTTGCTCACGGCGTAGGCGGCCTGGGCAATACATCAAGATTAATGCTTCACTAGTTGGAGGAGGTAACAAACACTTATGAGCAGACTCGTTAGTAGAAGGCGCAAGGGCGGTTTCACCTTGATCGAAATCATGATCGTCGTTCTGATCATAGCGATCCTGTTGGCCGTCGCAATTCCGAACTTCCTGCGCGCAAGGGAGAGCTCCAGGGCCAAGAGCTGCCAGGGTAACCTGAGGCAGATCGAGACGGCTAAGGAGCAGTGGGCTATGGACACCAAGGCTTCTTCCAGTTCCACTCCCACTGCAGCGGACCTCGTCACCGAGTACATGAAGGGAACCGAGGATACGCTCCCGGGATGTCCCTCTAGCGGCACGTATACAATCGGCAACATGAGCACAAGGCCGACCTGCAGTATCGGTACCAACGGCGATTCGGACAGTTACAACGATCACGTTTTGCCCTAACTAAGGTATCTACATCTCTGGTATCTACATCTCTAGCGACTATGAGTTGTTAGTCGCTCTTCTCAGGCCCGTTACGGAAAATGCCCGGAACCAATCGGTTCCGGGCATCTCTTGTGCGCTTCACACATTCTCCCCGGCCAACTTGCCAAGACAACCTAGTACGTGGACAGCGTGTAGTTTGCTCCGACGAAGAAGTCATCAAAATCTATCGTGCCGGCTTTGATAGTCACGCCTTTGGTGGCATTGAATTTCAGCGCGGCGTTAACGGTGCTATCGTCACTGATACCCTGACTGAGGTATTCGACCATAACGTCAAACTTCGGCGCGGTCGCCCAGCTAAGGCCGGCGAAGATGCCCTTGTAGATGCCGGTTCCAAGGCCGAATGTCCCGCGAATCGGCTTGCTTATCATCCCGCTCACGCCTTCGGCGATATTGGTGATATTCTTGCCGACGACAACGAACGCGCTCGCGGTGTCGATGTCGGAGTCATACTTCTCGAGCTGATTAAATAGGTCAACTACGCCAATCGTCACCGACGGCTTCTCCAACGACTCGGCCATAATCCGATACTTGGCATTTGCCAGTGCCCTGGTTTTTACGCCAGGGTTGTCGGAGTCAAATCCGACCGCTCCCACCTCCAAATTCGGCATAATGCCGATCATGCCGCCGAAAGTTGTGACCTTGTAATCACTTTTGGCGATGTCGTTCACCTGACCGTAGGTCAGCGCCACGCTGTTGGTGGGGGTGATGCTGTCGTCCGGAGTCTCGATCAGACCGCTTACCCCAACCAAGGTCAGGTCAGCCTTAACGGCGCCCGAGCAGAGAATCATCGTGGCCAGTGTTAACAGAGCTACCTTCATTCCCATTTTTAGTTCGCCCCTTTCTGATGGTTTCCGACTGCGAGGCGTTACGAGAGTAGCCGTGTTTCCTCTCGGAGTGTGTCTCGCCGCCGGGTTACGACTGATTGGTCGCCTCCGTGAGGACTATACCGCTGTCCTTAGCGGAAGAGCGACATCCAATCGCCAAGATGGTTCAGACGCAGCCAATCAGTGCCCATTGCCGAGTTGCTCAGAATGAGTGCGTCTTATCCTGGCTGTTAGATGCAGTTACACACAATTCCTTCACTCTACTACAACCCAGGTTTGAAAACCGTTCCGGGTTCTAGGGGGCAGCCACGTCGTGGATGGTAAAGGTTTTCTTGCCAATTTCGCGCAAGTTGCCCAGTGGAGGAAGCGTTTTGCCGTTCAGCTTGAGTTGTACGCCTCCTGCCATTCCTGCTTTAATGAAGATCTTCTGCCGCGCCGTCCAGGTTTTGGTGGCACCCTTGGGTATCGTCGCTCCGAACACCTTCTTGCCATCAACTTCGATCAGAACCCAGTCGTCCACGAGCGCCGACACCTGAAGAACGATCTTGTCGTAATGGGGAGCGGGCTTTGTGGCTATCGACTCGGCTTGTTCCGCAGGATTGGCTGTCGGAGCAGCCGACTTGGGCAGTTCGGAACGGTTGTCGGCAGTTACTTCAACCGGCGGGCGGGATGATGCGTGCTTGTGCGGAGGATTCCAGCCCATGTAGGCAGCGAGGCACAGGCCGGCGAGTACTACTACCGCTGCGATCACAATCGCCGCTACCTTGAGCCTATTTCCCTTCACCAACGTCGGGGTCGATAGCGTCTCCGGTTCGGTCGTGGCGTTGCGCTCTTCCTCATATCTTTTGAGCAGCGATGCGCTGTCGAGTCCGAGGAAGTTGGCATAGTCTCTCAGGAACGCGCGCGCGTAGACCTTATTAGGGAACTCCTCGAAACGATTCTCTTCCAATGCTATGAGGTTACTCAGGGTAATGCGCGTGGATTCGTGCACGTTTTCCAACGTCAACTGCTTCTGCTCGCGCTGTTGCCTGAGTATGTCGCCGATTGTTTCCATACGCCTCGGTCCTGATATGCTGCATGCTTGACGGCGCGTGCAAGATATCCTACAGTGAGAAGCTGCCCTCAATTAACGCGGCGTCAAACGTGGCTAGGTCAAATCCTAACGTCCTTATGTGAATCTTCGCGCTAGACATCGCAATAGTAGCAAAGTTCCATGATTTCGCCAAGTATGTCAATGCTGCACACTCTCACGCGTTTTGGTAGCAACAGAAGCGCGCCTGAGAGGTTCAGTACTGCTTTCACCCCGTGACGCGCCGCAATCTCTGCGGCTTGTTGGGCTTCGCTGCCGGACAAACTGATCACCGCTATACACGGGCGGACGGAAGCCAGAACGGATTCCATCGCGCTAACAGGTTGAACTTCGTAATCGCCGATGTGTTTGCCTATCTCGCCTGCGTCGCTGTCAAAGACTGCCGCCACGTGCATTCCCTGTCGTTCCAGTCGATTGAGTCTGGGCTCCTGCTTTGCAAATGTGCAAGCGCCCACCCACACTATGCTTCTCCGGACGCCCAGATGCAGGATATCCTTGATGCGATCGTAAAGGTAGTCGATGCGGTAGCCTGAACTAGGAGTACCGAACTCGCCGAATTTGGAGAGGTCTTTACGGATCAGCGCGGCGTTGACTCCCACTCTTTCCGCCAGTTGCCAGGAGGATACCGAACCCACGCCTTCCGACTGGAACGATTCCAGCGCTGTCAAATACCACCTCAGGCGTGACAAGACCTTCTCGGACATGTGCGACTCCTCGGCATGTCTCTTGCGTCTTTCGAGAACGCGCGCCATTCGGCCAGCCCACCATCTGGTGCTCTCAAATCGACTACGAAGAGGGCAGACCGAGCGCACGTTTCGCCATAGGCTACAAGATTCCTCATTACATTCGGAGCACTTACTTATGCCCTGAGTGGATGTGCACGAGAAGATCGAACACTGCTCCGATCCCTGTTTCGCTAACTCGAGGTTGCCTCCGGCGCATCCCAAGCAAATATCCGAAGCCCTGTGGACGCACGTTGAACAATCATAAATACCACACGCCGACGTTGTGGTTTCCATTGGTTATCACCGTTGGCTTAGCTCATGTGGGCAGGTATCTTGACCGTAAAGGTACTGCCTTTTCCGAGCTGGGTCTCCACTTGTATCTCGCCGCCATGCGAGTCCACGATGTCCTTTACGATCGACAGACCAAGCCCGGTGCCACCCAATCGTCGTGATCGGGCCTTGTCCACCCTGTAGAACCTTTCAAATATCCTGCCGACTTCACCTTGAGGAATGCCTATACCGTTGTCCTTGATCTCGAATATGACTGCATCGCCCGCCAACTTGGCGCTTATCTCAACCTTGCCGCCTTCAGGTGTGTATTTGATCGCATTGTCTACCAGGTTGCGAATCATCTGCTCGACCTGCATCTCGTCGCACAACGCCACCAGACCCTGTTCAACACCCACTCTCACGTCGATGTTTTTCTGCCGGGCGGCAGGGCTGGTTATATTCACGACGCGCCCAATTACTTTCTCCACCGACACTGTCTCCATCCTGGTCTGAAGGATCCCGGAATCGCGTTTCGCGATGTCCATCAGGTCTTCGATGAGGGCCGAGAGCCTTTCGCTTTCCAAAACGATCGTGTTCAGGAACTTATCTACCACGGCAGGATCATTCTTCGCGCCCCCCATAAGAGCCTCCGCAGTTGATCTCACGGCTGTTATGGGCGTGCGCAGTTCGTGGCTGACGTTGCTGACAAACTCTTTTTGATGGTTTTCGTGTCGCCTGACCTCCGTCATATCCTGGAGAATCAAGACAGCCGAATCCTGACGACCGTCGGAAGCCTTGAGCGGCGCCGCGCGCATCCTCACGACCTTCCACGGCACTCCGGGAAGTTTTACCTCGGCTTCACAAACGGTTCCGCCAGCTATGCAGTTCGACACAAGACGCCTTATCTCCGGATGCAGATCCAAGTCTGCCAACCTCTTGCCGATTACCTCGGATTCCTCTTGCCCCAGTATCAGCGAGGCCGCGCGGTTGAATAGGTCGATCTTACCTGTGGAGTCAATGGCGATTATACCATTAGCCGTCTGCTGTAGCACAGTCTCTGTTCGACGCCTCTCCGCCCTGAGAGACGACATTGCCTCGCCGAGTTCCTCGATAATCTGGCGCAGTTTTGAATTTCCTATCTCCCGAAGGGGTGCTGAGCCATCTAGGTGTCTGCGCCAGGCGTGCTGGTCGTTCAAGATGGCCGAAAGTGTCGCACTCACCGCCGTGTGCATCCGCATCATCGATGCGTGTGCCTTCACGAAGATGGCTGAGATAGCGAACACTACTATTAGCGTGAATAATTGAGCACGGTGTGGAAAGAAATGATGCCCCAGGGCACAAGCTCCAGCCGACACAAGCCCCAATGCCATGCCGAATACTATTGCTAGGCCGATATTGGGCAATATAAGGCCGCTAAGCCTAGTCTTCACCGTCATCGACTAGCTTGTAGCCTATACCTCTCATAGTACGAATGTAGCGGGGATGGCTTGGATCCACTTCGATCTTCTCTCGAAGCCAGCGAATATGTACGTCCAGGGTTCCGGTGTCGTAGGTGGCATCTGTGTCCCAGACGGTCTGAAAAAGTTCCTCCCTTGTAAGCACTCGGCCCTTATTTGCAAGCAGAACTTTCAGCAACTCAAACTGCTTTAGCGGAAAATGAACCTGTTCTCCGCCCACTGTCACTCTCCGCCTGGCAACGTCCATCTCGATTCGTCCTGCTTTGAGGGTGGCTTGCTGTTGTTGTCTGATTTTGGTGCTTTCGGTGCGTCTTAGCACCGCCTTGACTCTTGCGACCAATTCTCTTACGCTGAATGGCTTGGACACGTAGTCGTCTGCCCCAAGTTCCAATCCAACCACGCGGTCTATCTCGTCAGTCCGCGCTGTGAGTATCACAATCGGCACGTTGGATTCCTTGCGTACGATACGGCAGAAGTCCAAACCGCCGAGCTTGGGCAACATAAGGTCCAGAATGATTAGATCCGGGCGATAAGAACGGAACGCCGATAAGCCGGCAAGACCGTCGGTTGCGACATCAACCTTGTATCCCTCATTTTTCAACGAGTAAGCTACGGACTCGGCGATAGCGCTCTCATCCTCGATAAGCAGAATCTTTTCACTCACTTCCAGAAGAACTCCTCTGCGATCCTGTATTATGAGTGAGACTTTGTGCTTATTAGCACAATCGAGTTAATAATACTTGGCCTTGGGCTTGATGTCAATGTGCCATGCGCAACCACATAAGGCGGACAAAAGCGTACGAAAAAATCTTCTGCGCGATGCTTGACAACGGCGAAAACGGTCCGATATAATAACAGGGTTCGACAGGCCGCAGGTCAGTCGACCGCAAATTGCCGACAGTTAGGGGGCGATTAGCACACCTTTCTCGTTACGTGGTATCGGGAACAACTGGTTTCTCTAGGTGGACTAATGCCCTCCGATTGTGTCGGGAGGGTTTTTTTGTTGCCCTCACATCGGTGATAACAGGAGTGTCAGATTGCCGACAATCAGCCAGCTTGTTAGGAAGGGTCGCCACCCGATCAAGAAGAAAACCAAGGCCCCGGCGCTGAAGGGTAATCCGCAGAAGCGCGGTGTATGTCTCGTCGTCCGAACGGAGACACCGAAGAAGCCTAACTCGGCGCTGCGCAAGGTTGCCAGAGTTAGGCTTACCAACGGAATGGAGGTTACCACCTACATTCCTGGTATTGGGCACAATCTTCAGGAGCACTCGGTTGTGCTTATCCGAGGCGGCAGGGTGAAAGACTTGCCGGGTGTCCGTTATCACGTCATTCGCGGTACACTTGATGCATCGGGAACTAATGATCGCAAGCGCGGCAGATCCAAATACGGAACTAAGAAACCTAAGTAAGCAATCATGGCGCCAAGGAATGCGTCGCGGTAGGCTTGGCCGCGGCTTGAGGCGCGCCGGCAATAAGTAGTTCGCGAAAGCGGGGGGGGGTCTATGCCTAGAAAAGGTCCAGCCAAAAAGAGGGACATCGCGCCCGATCCGATCTACGGTAATCGCCTGCTTCAGAGGCTGATCAACCGAGTGCTTCTTAACGGTAAGAAGAGTGTTGCCGAGAAGATCGTTTATGGCGCTCTTGACCTGATAGAGGAAAAAACCAAGAGGAGCGGGGTTGAGGTCTTCGAAGAGGCTATGAAGAATGTTATGCCGATGATCGAAGTGCGTCCGAGGAGAGTTGGCGGCGCAACCTATCAGGTTCCAGTCGAAGTTCGACCGGAGAGGAAGATATCGCTGGGTCTGCGCTGGGTAGTTACGAATGCTCGCAAGCGATCGGGACATACGATGATCGAGAAGCTAGCCGGTGAGCTTATGGATGCTGCCAATAATACCGGTGCTTCCGTGAAGAAGCGCGAAGATGCCTATAAGATGGCCGAAGCCAACAAAGCCTTCGCGCACTATCGCTGGTAGGTTTCGCGCCGGGATAAGAGTATAGGCGAGTGCCTTATTGAAAGATTGAAAGTCAGAGTGCTTTT
>Ga0209018_1002010_pt1 | contig 15148 bp, 14 predicted proteins | sample YNPBryBLVA2012_FD_185814 | JGI IMG/M metagenome (GOLD analysis project Ga0209018, IMG submission 185814) | Anoxygenic and chlorotrophic microbial mat microbial communities from Yellowstone National Park, USA - YNP Bryant BLVA 2012 (SPAdes)... ...
GAGATAAGCTTGGCATATCCATCCTGTACCACACTCCGGAGCTTGCCCTGCCAATCTGGTTCGATGCCTGAGACTTTGATTAAAGGTTCCAGTCTTTGAATGTCACCCTCCGAGATAAGCTTGGCATATTTATCTTCCACCACACTCCGGAGTTTACCCTGCCAATCCGGCTCGATGCCTGAAAGATCACTAACATCTTGTATTTCCTTTAAGGACATGTATTCCGCGCATCTAAGATAAAAATCCTCAACTAAAGGCTTCAACGCGCCCTGCCAATCAGGCTGAATGCCGGAAAAATTAGACAGTAGCTCAATCTGCGATTTGAGTTCAAATTGGCTAGCACATATCTTCTGATAAGCCTGTTCGACATACGGTCGGAGTTTGCCCTGCCAATCAGGCTTTAAACCTAACTTAGGATCGGCCAAACGCTCAATCGGACTACCCGGCATGAGTCTGCCGTTCTCGAGTAAGTCAATAAAATAATCGTTGACTTCCTCTTTGGCCGCATCACCGGAAAAATCCATGGGCACGCCCAACGCCGTCTCCACGGCTTTTGCCTCATCGTCCCTGCCGGCGCCGAGGCGATCCAAATAATACCTCCGCACAGCTCGGCCCATTTTCCGGATATCGGCACGTAAATCCAGACCGGTCAGGCTTTCGATTTTCTCCAACTGTTGGAGGACATACGGGACTTCCGGCTCCACTACGGCATCTTCATCCGCATATTCATCATCTTCCTGCCAATAGTCTTCCTCAGTTTGAGCCAAAGTCGACGGCCGCCTGCTAAATATATAGATTCGGTTATCCAGTATCTTCTCGACGATCTCCAGGGCTTTGGCTTTGGTCCATGTATACTTGAGGCCGGTCAGATCCTCGATGGTTTTAATATCATCCAAATAGCCGCCTTCAATGCACGTCTCGATAGCTTTCTTGGCCGCTTCTTTAACCGAGGCCTTATGTGGATCAAGCTCCACGCCGGTTTCGCGCTGGAGTTTAAGAATGTCATCGAACGCTCCGCGTTCCAGGCAATATAAATAATGATCCTCGACTAGTCCCCGAAGTTCCTCAGGCCATTTGCCGAGGTTCTCCCCCAAAACCCACGCTATCACCCGATCGTAATCACCAGCCTTAAAGGAATCCCGGATCTCCCGCACATCTGTTTCGGAAAATTTCTCCTTTTCAGCCTCAACTGAAAATTCAATCGCCTTGATTTTTGCCTGTTGACGACTCAGTTGTTCGAATGGATTTTTTGGCATAGATGCTAGGTACAAATAATATTATCATCTTGGCCGCACGGCGAAAATGCGCAGTTTTACGTGCCAGCTCTCGATAGCTCTGCTATACTTAGCGCATGAAATCAGGTTTTGTCACGCTCGTCGGGCGGTCCAACGTGGGCAAATCCACACTTTTGAACGCGCTCGTCGGGAGCAAAGTCGCTATAGTCACGCCCAAACCGCAGACCACGCGCCACCCGGTACGCGGTATTCTGCATGATCCGCGCGGCCAAATCGTGTTCGTGGACACGCCGGGCGTATTTCTCGGACGCAAGGACCGCGTCTCGAAGGTGCTCAACGAACTCGTAGCTGAAGCTCTCGACGGCGTTGACGCCATCGTCTATGTCATGGACCCGTCGCGCGAACCCGGACCGGAGGAAGAGCATATCCGGCGCATGCTCCGCGCTTCACGCCTCCCGAAAATCGCGGTCATCAACAAATCCGACCTGCCCGCCGTCGAACGACGTTTCGAAGAGATCTGCCAGGCGGCAGATATTGGTCAAAGCGACACATTAACCGTGAGCGCGAGGCGCCGCACGAACCTAAACCGGCTAGTGGATGCGCTCTTCGCGCTCATGCCGGAAAGCGAGCCGCACTATCCCGAACTCCAGCTGACCGACCTCTCGCACAACCAATGGCTCGAAGAGCTTATCCGCGAAAAGGTCTTCCTCAAACTCGACCAAGAGATACCTTACTCGATCAAGATCTCGCTCGACGATCTCGAGACGCGGCCTGATGGTTCGCGCTATATCCGGGCGACGGTCTGGACAACTGAGGAGCGTTACAAAAAGATTATCATCGGCGCGCGGGCTTCCAAAATAAAAGAGATCGGCATGGCGGCGCGCAAAGAAATCGAGGCTGTCACCGGCATCAAGGTCTTCCTTGAGCTCCGCGTCAAGGTCGATCCCAAGTGGCAGGAACGTTTCGCTTGACGACATGACACTCTCGCTCGACAAGAACCCCTTCGCCAAGATGCCGGAGCCGCCCGCGCCGGAGAGTTCCCGCATCCGCAAGCCGCCCGAGACCCAGCGCGAAAGCATGCCGGCCAAGCCCCAGCTCGAGCATCTCCATTCATTCACCGATTTGCAGGAGTTTTTGGACAAAGCGCGCCGCGAGCGCCGTTTACCGGAGGAAGAACGCGCGCGGCTTAAAGAAGCCTGCGACAACATCATAGGCTGCGACCCATGGAAGTACGAACCGTTCCTCATGGACGAACTCTTCCACGAACGCCGCGGGAACAACAACCCTGAGGCCGTTCGCCGGCTTCGCGGCTTAATCCGCGCCGGTTCCTGGATGACTTATCCGCGCCAGACCCCGTCGGACGTCTTGAGGCATATCGCCGACATCCGCCAAGCCGAGCTCGAGGACTGGGACTGGAGACTGCGTAACGCTGACCCGGACACGGCTAAGGAAATCAAAGAGAACCGCGAGGACCAGGCACGGGATTTCACACTGGTGGAATTAGCCGTAACCGCCGGTCTGGCCGGCGAAGATCTTGAAGACGCGACGCGCGTCATCGAGAACCTACTCGGCTATTCCTGGTATCAGCTCAAAGCCGCCATGGCCGCCCACGGCCTTGATTGGAAAGCGGCCGAAACCCATCCCGCGACATCCAAGCTCTTCCGCGAGATCTCAGAACTGCGTCCGGTGCGCGACTACCTCTACCATCGCCGGCTCTATCCCAATTGGGCAAGATTCACCCAAACCGAAAAGCGAGCAGGCTAAGCGGTATGACCATCCCGCCAAAAAAAATATCGGATATCCTTCTGGCGCTGTGCGGCGCCGTTATATTATTTAATCTCCGGTTGCTTTTGCCCTGGCCTGTCGCCGCCATCTGTTTTTTCGTCTGGTTCGCTCTGCTCGCCCGCCGCTTCGGCTCGTTCGTCGTCCGGGACGATGACCGGTTGCTGCGGAATTATTTCGGCGCCGTGGCCGCCCATGTCCTGTTCGGCCTGCTGTTGTGCGGCGCATACTTCGCTTTCCGCCTGACACCTCCGGCCATCGCCGCGATCATCGGGATCGTCACGCTCATCGCCCTAGCCGTCAAAAATCCGCCGCCCCGACCCGCCGAAACCGAATCCTGGCCGCGTTTGGCCTATTGGCTCGCGGCGCTTGTCGTCTTGGGCGATGCCAGCATCTTCGTCCTGGCCTGGCTGGTCAGGACCGGCGTCGCCTTGCGCAGCCCCTGGTCGGTCCTGCCCGCGACCGTCTTCATCGCCTTCGCCATCTCGACCGCGGCGTTGGCCGCTTTCGCCGCCGTCACCCGCAGCCGCTGGACTCTAGTCCTGTCTTCCATCCACTTTTTCACCGCCTTCTCGATCTCCGCCTTGGTCTACGCCGTCGGTTTCGGCTTCGACCCGTTCATCCATCGCGCCGCCGAGACCGCGCTCTTGCGCGACGGCGCCATCGAGCCCAAACAGATCCTATACGCCGGCCAATACGTACTCGTCGTCGCCTTGACGCGCCTGACATCCCTGCCGCTGAAGATCGTTGATATCTGGCTCGTCCCGATCATGGCCGCCCTGGCCTTGCCGTCAGCCTTGTATCTCGGTCTCAGACGCGGACTAAAGACGAACGAGGCGACGGCGCTCATCGGCGGCGGCCTACTCCTCCTCATCCCGTTTTTGCCGCTGACCTTCACCGTACCGTTTAATTTGACGGCAGTCATGTTTTTGGCTTTGGCCCTTCTTTTGCCGCTGGCCGGTTCGGATTGGCGCCGCGACGCGCTCTTCGCTGGTTCGTCTTTGTTCATTCTCCTCACGCATCCCCTGCTCGGCGCTCCGGCGGTCCTGCTCTCTGCGCTCTTCATCCTCTGGAACCGCCTGCCGAAAAAAAATCCGCGCCTCGTCTTGGCCGCAATCTTCACGTTCGGTTTCGCCGTCGTCTTGCCCGCACTGTTCGCCCTGAACAACCTGCGCCAGGGCGAGGCTCCGTTCATCTGGCAAAATCCCTGGTCGCGTTTGGATTATTTCCTGGGCCTGTTCCGCGACCCGTTCAAACACAGCTTCTTTCCCATCCCTTGGCCTTGGGAAGCGCTCTACGCTTATCGAACGTTCGTGCCGCCAATTTTGGCGGCGCTCGCCGCCATCCTCATCGCGTGGCGCCGTGATTTGAGGAGCCGCCTCGGTCCGTTCTTGGTTTTTTCCCTCGGCACGCTCGCCACGCTCTTCCTGCTCACGACCTGCTTCGTGTTCAAGGACGTCATCTCGTACGAGCAGACCGAATTCGCCTCGCGCCTGCTTCAGGTTTCGTTTTTCCTCTCTATACCGGCGCTTGCGGCCGCATTTTTGCCGAATTTCATCTTCCGACCGAAATGCCAACGCCTGGCGCTAGCGGCCGTCGGTTTGGCCGCCGCTGCATCCTGGTACTTCAGCTATCCGCAATCCAATCCCAAAGTCCTGTTCTCCGGACCGGGGGTAAGCCAAGCGGACGTGGAAGCAGTTCATGAAGTCGAACGCCTGGCCGCCGGCCGTCCGCACGTCGTCCTGGCTAACCAGATGATGGCGGCCGCGGCCCTGCAGGAATTCGGTTTCGCGCGATATCTGGATGCCGCCGGCAACAAAATCCTCTGGTACCCCATCCCGACCGGCGGTCCGCTCTACCCGTTCTTCATGGCCATGAATATCGAACCGGGCAAGGATTCGGCGCGGGAGGCCGCTATCTTCGCCGACGTCGGCCAGGTGTTCTTCGCGGTCCACGACTATTGGCCGTTCAGCGACGAAATCCGCCACGCGGCCCAACAAACCGCGGATTCTTTACGGTCTATCGGTAAAAGTGCTATAATCATTTATACTTATAATTTTTAAATCTTTATGCTTTATGCCTCAACGAAGCAGACAGTTGACCAAAACCGCGACGGAAACCAAGACCAGCACCATGACCACCGTGGCCGTCGCCGCCGCCGTCGTCTTGGCCGCAGCCGCCGCCCTCGGTTATCTGGCCATCCGCTATCCACAGAACGGTAAACGGCTCAGAAATCTAACATCTCCATTGACTAATCCGCTCACGAGCCCGTACGTTCCGGGATACACGCCAGGTTACACGCCGGGATACACGCCGGGATACACCAACATCATCAACCCAACCGCCGCAGCCGGCTGTCCGGTGAGCGTAAGCTCCAATTACTGTTCCGCGGGATGGGCGGCCTGTGCCAAACAATTCACGCTCTCCAACCTGCCCAAAAGCGTCCTCGTCAAAGGCTCGGGTACGGCGGTCTATTGGTACGGAGCCGACGGCAAGCGCTACGTCTTCCCAAACGAGAAGACATACCGCACTTGGTTTCCGCTCCACGACCCCTGTCCTACGGTCAAAATCTTGAGCAACAGCGACCTCTGGACCATACCTATCGGGGGCAACGTCACCTACCGGCCGGGCGTCAAACTCCTGAAGATTGCGACCGACCCGAAAGTCTATGCCGTGTCCAAGGGCGGCGTATTGCACTGGCTCGAATCGGAAAACGTGGCGGCCGCGCTCTATGGATCGAACTGGAGGCTCTCAGTCGAGGACATACCCGACGCCTTCTTCGTCAATTACACGATTGGCTCTTCGATCGCGAACGTCATCCAATACAACAAGGCCGCCGAATCGAAATCGGCCACGACCATCGACCAGGACAAGGGGCTGAAATAAGCACAGCTCGAACCAAAAACCGTCCCGATGCGCATCGGGGCGGTTTCGTTATGTTCAGCGCATATTCGGCCTGCCTGCCCTTGACGGACCTTCCAGATATGGTATAGGCTGTCAACTATCTTCGTTAATTGCTTGTCTTCGGGGCACCAACAAGCGAGGTACTGCAAGATGAAGAAATCCAGGCTCAGGGGTGATGCGGTGTTCGCGCCGGACAGCCGTCCAAGTCAGCACGCATTCGACCAGCACATGCGGAAGGAATACGAGACGGAAATCCAACGCACGAGCAGTCCGCCGGCAGAGCCGATGACCGAAGCCGCCCGACAGGGCGCAGACAGAAGAATACCCGCGGACAAGCAATCCGCGACACAATCCAGTTCTTTCTGCCGGCCTTAATCGGCCGGACTTTCCCGCCTTAGCGGGGCACACGACTTCGATTCGTTTCGGAGTCGTTTTTTAATCCTGAATATCCCTCAGCTCCGTGATCTCATAATCCAACATCTTCGACAAGTTCGGCGCGCCCGGCAGATTATTGAGCGTAACCTTGAGCACGAGCGGATCCTGCTGGCTGTCCAGCACCACCATCTCGCCAAACCAATTCTTGGCTTTGAAGACCTTGACTTTGACATCCTTGCCGTTGACCTTGAGCGGCCAGTCGATTTTCGATTCCGTGACCTTCGTCAGCCTGACGTCGGTCCTGTCCGAGATGCGGTCCGCTTCGGCCTTAAGCACCTTGGCCTCGGCCAAAAATACAGTAGAGGTCGAAATCTGGCCCATGAGCGAACTGTTGAGCAAGCCGAAATCAAACGTGCTCAAGCCGCTCTTCGAAAGATTCTCGTAGACTTCCCCGGACAGCCACAGAGCGCTCGTGCCCAACGCATTGCGGTCACCAACCCGCCAGAGTGCAGGCAAGAAAGTCTCATGGGCCGACTTCAGATCGACGCCGACCAGGGTGCCGACCAACTCGCTGATGCCCTTGTCGTTTTTGACATCCATACGCCATTCGATCTCGCTGTAGTTGGCCGGAGCGAAACGGCGGATGATAGCAGTACGCATGAACTCCCCCGGCGGATATCCTAAAGCTGACGCCACGGCTTTATCGTCGGCAAAGACATGCTTGATGTTTATCAGGCTGCCCGGTACAAAGACAATACTCTTGGTCAGGTCTTCAGGACTAAGATTCTCAACGGCCAGCGGTTTAAACCCCAGCGCCACGTCGGGCTTGGATGCCGGAGCCGGTGCTTTCTGACAACCGAAAGCCGCCAAAGCGATGCCGATCAGGGCGACGGACAGTGGAGTCCTGATTATTCTCATAAATCGTTTGTTTAACGGTTACGGTAGCTCACGATCACCACCAGATTATCGATATTTTTACCGTCTGCCGCGGCCTGCACATGAACCTGTACATCTAAACCGTCCTTGGTCGCCTCGAGAAAATCGGTGCGGGTGGAGGCTTCGACCGACGATCTGGTCTTCATGCCAGCTTTGGCGAACATCCGCTGATAATAGTCGAGTACATCCTGGCGCGTGGCCGGCAAATCCTCCCAAGAAATAGAGACCGTGTCAACTCCTTCGGCCAAGCGCAAAGCCTTGTCGAACCAACTTTCAGGTTGAGCCTGCTTGCCCAGCCATTCAATACGCAATGGCGCCGTCGAAACAATCAAGCCGCTCTCTAGTTCAGACTTATCCCGTTGGAACTGCTTGAACAGCTTAATCGGCGACAAAATAATCCCGAGGATACGCCCGCGCTGACCACCTCCCAAAACAGTTATTCCCTTGGCCGACTCCAGCTTAAATATCGTGATTTCCTTTGGGAAGTTGGCCGGCACAGTTTTAACCTGCTCGATGCCGGTCCCACCAAAGAGCAAAATTACGACTAGAGTTCCGACGATAACCGCCGCCAAAGCGAACAGGCAACCTAAACAACACGTCTGCCATAAGGGCCGACCTTCACCTAGGTCGTCCAACACTTGATTTTCTCTGAGGCCTGTGCTCATAAATCGTGTATAATCAATCAACAGGTTAGTCTAAGGACGATTTTTAGTCGAGTTCCGCCAAGGTTGTTCTAGCCGGCCGCCGACCACGCTCGCTTCCCTAAGACAAAGTCTGCAGTCAGTACCCGAAAAACAAACCCTCGGGTTATACTTCATGGATCCGAAGCATTAATCCATGCCACTCTTATGGCAAAAACCGACAAACCAATGGAATTGAAGATCGGCGACATGGCGCCGGACTTCACCCTGCCCGACCAGGACGGAAAAGATGTCAAGCTCTCGTCTTTCAGAGGAAAACGCAAGGTCGTACTCGTCTTCTATCCCGGCGACATGACGCCAGGCTGCACCATGCAGCTCTGCGCCATCCGCGATGATTGGTCCAAGTTCGTAGCCGCCGACACCGCGGTGTTCGGCATCAACCACGGCGATAAAGACAGCCACCAGCATTTTATCAAGGCTCACAGCTTCCCCTTTCCGCTCCTCATCGACAAGGACAAGAAGGTTAGCGCCAAATACGGCGCTATCAAATCCCTCTTCGGCCGCCAAGTCATAAAACGTTCAGTTGTCGGAATCGATAAACAGGGCGCGATCGTGTTCCTAAAACGCGGTATGCCCAAGAACGCCGACATCATCAAAGCCATGCTGGCCGCTAAATAAATATTAACTTAATCGTCCAAGGCGCGGACAAGAGATCTTTTTAGAAAAGAACCTTCGACTCCGTGGCCTCAACGCGACTCCGCTCAGGACGACGACATACTTATGAAAATCGAAAGCAAACCCCTGCCATTCAAAGGCCCGCTCCAAGGAATCTCCGAGAAGAGCCTCACTATCCACCACGACAAACTATATGCCGGCTATGTGGCCAAGAAGAACGAAATAAGCGAGAAATTGGCCGTAATGTCTCATGGCGGCGACGTCTCGACCTCAAACCCGACCTATTCCGAGCTCCGCGCACTCAAGGACGGCGAAACTTTCGCCACCAACGGCGTCTACCTGCATGAATGGTACTTTCAGATCTTGGGCGGCGACGGCCAACCGTCCGGCGCGCTAGTCGAAGACCTGTCCAAGAAATACGGTTCGTTCGACAACTTCGTCAAATACTTCTCGGCCTGCGGCATGGCCGCGCGCGGCTGGGTTGTTTTAGCCTGGGACACGCACGACCAGACGTTTCGCATCTACATCGGCGACGCCCACAACATGGGCGGCGTCTGGGGTGCCATCCCGCTCATCGTCCTCGACGTCTACGAGCATGCCTACTTTATCGACTACGGCGCTGACCGCAAGAACTACATCGCCGACTTCTGGAAAAATCTCGACTGGAATCAGGCCAACATCCTCTACGAGAAGGCGAAGGGTAAATAATCATCTACAAACAACTCACGACTGACGACTAACGACTAACGACTTATTTACTATCAACCTATTAACCATTGACCTAAACATATGATCCACCTCAACAAACCGGCGCCGGATTTTTCCAACGCCACGACCTACCAAAAAGGTAAGGCGAATTTCACCAAGACGAACCTTAAGGACTACAAGGGCAAGTGGCTCGTCTTCTTCTTCTATCCCCGCGACTTCACCTTCATCTGCCCCACGGAACTGAAGGGTTTCGCCAAGATGAAGCCTGAATTCGACAAACTAAACTGCGAGATATTGGCTTGCTCCACGGATTCAGAATGGAGTCACAAGAATTGGTTCGAACGCGATCTGCCCGATTTAGATTATCCGATTATCGCTGATACGACACATAAAATCGCACGCGATTACGACGTCCTGAACGAAGACGACGGTTCCGCCGAACGCGGCCTATTCATCATCGACCCCGAAGGGGTACTCAAATATGCACTTGTCAGCTCCGGCTCGGTCGGCCGTTCGGTTACCGAAGTATTGCGCGTGTTGCAAGCCCTGCAATCCGGCGAACTCTGCCCGGTAGACTGGACGCCTGGCTCGCAGACGCTGGGCAAGGCGTAAAGAATAAATTTGAGAACGTAAGTGGGGGCGCGATAAATCGCGCCCTTTCGATACAAAAACGAGGATTGATTATCTCAATCCACCTACCTGATTCATTTTATTGTTTTTTAAACTTTCGCTTTGGTTTTCTCTTTGAGCCCCAACGCATCCTCGAGCGCGGACTTATTCCAGCCGACGATAATCTGGCCGTCGATGTCGGCTACTGGTACGCCCATCTGGCCTGACTTCTTAACCATCTCGTTGGCCGCAGCCGGATCGGCCGAGACGTCAATGTCAACGAAAGCAATCCCCTTCTCCTTGAGGAAATCTTTCGTCAACTTGCAGTAGGGGCAGGTCGGCGTAGAATATATTTTGACTGTCATATAGGTGCTGTGGACAAATTATACCACACATCGCACCCGTAAATTTATCCACAGGCAATTCGCCACGATTGTTGCGTCGTCCTGAGCCACGCGAATGACCTCTTCTTCCGTCGTTCTGAGCGCAGCGAAGAACCTCCCCATTCCCGTCGTTCTGAGCGCAGCGAAGAACCTTTATTCCTTCTAAAAATCCTTCACTACGCTGCGCTCCGTTCAGGACGACGAGCTGGTGGCATAAATTGCGCTCGTTCAGGACGACGAGCTGGCCGTATAAACTGCGTTGCGCTTAACGACGATTTATTTTGACAAAAACTGCAACAACCTCGCCAACAACCTCACTCCAAAACCTGAGGCGCCGTACGGTTGGTCGGGGCGCGATTCTTTTTCAGTGTATGCCGGACCCGCGATGTCGAGATGCGCCCACGGTATATCGCCAACGAACGGTTTGAGAAAAAGCGCGGCCGAGATGGTCCCGGCTTGCCCGCGCGCCCCGATGTTCTTTATATCCGCAATTTTGGATTTGATGTGTTCGGTGTACGGTTCGTAAAGCGGCAGTTCCCACACCGGTTCCCCGGTCTCGCGCGAGGCTTGGATGATTTTCTCGGAAAGTTTTCTGCTCGTTGTCAATAGCGCGGCGATGTCTTCGCCGAGCGCTACCACGCACGCACCGGTCAAAGTCGCGAGGTCGATGATGCTATCCGGCTCGAGCGTCCTGGCGTAGCACAGCGCATCAGCCAGCGTGACGCGGCCTTCGGCATCGGTATTCAGAATCTCGATGGTCGTGCCGTCCATGGCTTTGACCACATCACCCGGACGATAAGCGTTGCCGCTCGGCATATTCTCGACCGCCAGGAAGATGCCATGTACCTCGAGGTTCAAGTTGAGCTGGGGCAAGACCTTGAATAATCCAATGACCGCCGCCGCGCCGGCCATGTCGATTTTCATCGTGGTCATGGAATCGCCCGGCTTGATGTTCAGCCCACCGGAATCGAATGTCACGGCCTTACCTACGATAGCGATTTTCTTCTTGGCGCCTTTCGGTTTGTAGATAAGATGGACGCCGAGCGGCGGATTAAGCGAGCCGCGCGCCACGGCCATGGCCGCGGTCATGCCTAACTTGAGCATGGTCTCACGGTCCAATATCTTGACCGTGACCCCTTTGCCGACAAGTTTCTTCGCCTCCAGTGCGAGTTCGAGCGGACCCATATGTTCCGACGGCGTATTCACCAAGTCGCGGGCCAGGTTCGTCGCATCTGCGAGGATAAATCCGCGTTCCAGGCCCTCTTGACCGAGCCTGAAGTTCTTGGTGTCCGTCTCGCATAACGTGACCGTTTTTATCTCATGCGGCGGCTTATCCTTCTTGGATAGCGCACCGTGGTAAATATGGAAGCGATACGCGGAAAGATGCAAGCCTTCGGCCAAAGCCTGCGCCGCGCCGCGCGACTCGAGCCCGCCAATGCCGGCGCCGTGCAGAATGGTCACGACCTTCTCGGACTTCGTGCTCATGGCCAGCTTGACGACGTGGCCCCCGACCTTACGTACGGCATCCAAATCGAAATGCCGTTTATCGCCGAGACCCAGAACCGCGACGCGGCGCGCCTTAATTCTGCCGAAAGTTGGAAAGACGAGGGCTTGCCCGAGCTTACCTTCGAAACGGTCCTGTAGGATGAGCTGCGAAATCCCACCATCTAAAGCCTCATCCACGGCGCCCGTCGCTCCTCCGGGCTTTGTGACCCCTTGGAACAGATTCACGACCAAAAGGTCGCACGGCACATCGAGGATATCTTTCTGCGCGATATCGAGTTTCATATTGCGAATACCTTAGACAAAAAGAGCCCCGGGCGCAATGCCGCGGGGGCGGAACTTCACGTCCCTCTTTGTTTGAGGTTGCGGGCGATGACCGCCGGTAAGTAATCATCGAGGCCCACGACCCTCGGACAGTCATCTCCAGGACGCCGAAGGTACATGTGCAAGCAGTCTTTCTTCTCCACCACGATGAGCCAACCGCGCTCCAGGGCAAGGTCTCGGAGTTTCTTCTCCGGATTGAAGCAGATGGGGAAACCGACGAGCTCGAGCATCTTATGGTCGCCAAAACTATCGCCGATCGCCACCGACTTGGGCAAATCTATGTCGTACAGCTTGGCCTGATACTTCACGGCCTCGGTCTTATCGTTGACCCACTCCTTCTTGACCACGCCGGTGTACCTGCCTTCGTCTTCCTCGAATTCGGTGCCGAGGAAAATGCTGATGCCGTTGGCTTCGGCGAAGGCGGCCACGACTTCACGCGGCGACCCCGAGATGATGGCGCGGTGGTAGCCCGCCTCTTTCGCCGCTTCGGACAGGTTGCGCGTGAACACGTGCACGCGTCTGCCTTTTTCCTCGATGACCCGGTGAGCCACGAATTTGGCATCCCCGACCTTGATACCGGCCATACGTTTGTCGCCGCTGTAAGCCGCAACCTGCTTCCAGGCCCAGGCACTGAACGGCCCTTCGCGATCCTGGTAAGCCTGGCGTTCCTTCTTGGCCAGCGAATAGACCAACTCGGGCAACAGACCTTCGCGGATCATGGCCCGGATCCACTCATCGAACAGCTGCCAGCGGAACCAGGTTCCATCGAGATCGAAAAATACTGCGGGACGCGGCCCTGTCTCAGGCAACAAGATTTCAGCCCTCTCGTGGTCCGACGGAACCAAGGGATGATACGCCTCCTCGGGCAAGATCCCGTCATTGACCGGTTCACCGTTTACCGGAGTTTCTCGGTTTTCGTAATCCATGCCAAATTCTCCTTGCGAAGGTACGGAGTAAAGCTAAACGAAAAGAGTAAAAAGAGTCAATAAGTCGTAAGTCGTGAGTCGTGAGTCGTAAATCGCGAGTCGTAAGTCGTGAGTCGTAAGTCGTGAGTCGGCTGGTTGATTCTCGGCTTGACGCGAGCGGATGTCGGCTCTCGACTATCGACTATTTACCCAGCCTCTCATCGATGAGTTTCTTGAACTGTTCGTAGTTCGGCGCATCGGACAATTTCTCGTCGTTGATGAAGATCGTCGGCGTGCCGTCGATGCCCAGCGCCTCTCCAGCCTTACGTTCGGCCACGGCGCGTTCGGCCATGGCCGGGTCGTCGAGGCAGGCGTCGAATTGTTTGGTGTCCAGATGCAAAGCGTCGGCATAATGCACCAAATCAGTCCGTCCCAGCGCCTGCTGATTGACCAACGCCGCATCGACGTATTCAAAGAACTTCCCCTGTTTCTCGGCACAATAGGCGGCGATGGCCGCGCCTTTGGCGTTCGGATGTAACTCGGGCAGGATAAAGAGGCGCTCCACGAACCGCACACGACCGCGGTAATCGTCGCGGATCTGACGCATGATCGGATAGTAGGCGCGGCAGCCGGGACACTGGATGTCCAGGAATTCAGTGATAGTCACGGTCGAAGTCGCCGGACCCACGGCCGGAGCTGATGCCGGGGCGATTTCCGGCAAACCGACGGTCATTGGTCCGATTTTCGGTAAGGTCCCGTCACCGGGCTTGGCCAACATGAACCACAACGCCAGCGTGCCGACGAACGCCGCAACGAAAAACGCGACGAACATCCACTTCAATTCGCGCACTACCAGGTTGTCTGGCAGTCTGTCTTCACCCTCGAAAAACGACAAAATGAACAGGACCGTGGCCGAGATGGCCGATATAATGCACCAGAAGCAGAAAGCTTTGATCTCAAAGATTTGGACAAGGGTCAAGAAACCAGATTCCACGAAGCCGAAAAAGGTAGTGAGCAGGGTTATGATTTTCCAGAAATCAGGCCGGTGGTGCGGCGCGTAAGTCCGGACAACGAGCGAGGCAATGAGCGCGCCGTAGAAAGCCAGGCCGAGGAGCGGCCGCGGGAAGCCAAAGGTCGTGGCCCAGGCGCTGGCGCGCACGATTTCGCAGCCGGAAACAATGGCGCAGACGATAGGTTTGTCGGTCAGATACGTGATCGATAGGTACAGCGACGCGAACAAGCCGATGAGCGCCGTCCAGAGCATGGTCCGGTGAATCCAGACCATCCGCGCCGTCGAGATTTTCTTGAAGTATTTCATATATCCGTCATCCCCGTGGAGGCTGCGCCGACGGCGGAGATCCATGGGTCATGTTTATGCTTCATTTAAGTCCTTCACAGGCCTCCGAGTTCCAAAGGCCGCGTCCCGCCATCTTGGCATCTTCCTGGAGTTTCTTCAACTCCTTCTTGCGTTTCGCATTCAGCGGAAATGACAGGTAGGCATAAGCATAGCCTTCGCGCACCATATAGGCGTTGACGTCGGTGCCGTCCTCGAGATAGACATTCCGCAGCAAACGGCCGTATTTGTCGCGCTCATCGGCTTCGGGATCAGCTTCAAGCCGGATGCGTTTACCTGTCAGCAGCTCCTTCATCTTGTTCGAGGCCTCCTTGCCGAAGCATTGGACCGGCCGCAGGGGATCCACGGTCTCGGGCGTATTAATGCCCAGGAACCTGATACGGAAGACCTTGCCCTCATCGTCCAATTTGGCGTCTATCGTATCGCCGTCCACCACCTTGATCACCGAGGCGTTGGCCTGCTTAACCGTGCTCGAGGCTGCATTCGCCGACGGAATCGCCGTCGCTGTCGCGACTGTCCGGCTCTGCGGCGCTTCCTCATGGACCGTTGGAGGTTTTAGCCAGGATGGATCGACAGCGGGAAGACCCTGCCGCTGCCAAGCGACTAGGCTGACAACGGCCATCATTCCGATTATCCCGGCCAGGAACATCCACAGGCGTTTTTCCATATTGGGGATATACGCCGAGTTTTGGTTGGTGGCCAACCATGAAACACAGCGAATTCATTAGGTGAAGTGATTGTTTGCGGGCGACGTTCGCGGTGTATGAAACATGACACCACGAACGAGGCCTGCAAACACACCCGCTCAATCAAG
>Ga0209018_1002012_pt1 | contig 15138 bp, 12 predicted proteins | sample YNPBryBLVA2012_FD_185814 | JGI IMG/M metagenome (GOLD analysis project Ga0209018, IMG submission 185814) | Anoxygenic and chlorotrophic microbial mat microbial communities from Yellowstone National Park, USA - YNP Bryant BLVA 2012 (SPAdes)... ...
CGACGATCCAGAAGCCGAGATTGCCGGCGTGCGCCGCCAGACAGTACGGGCACCAGCGCCGCTCGACGGTCATGATGGCGAGGTACCCCAGTGAGATCAGCACGCCGAGACGCACAAGCTGACGCAGGGCGGCCGGCACGCCGGCGCCGACCGTCAGCCAGATCGCCAGCAGACCGAGGAAGTACGCCAGGCCGAGGAATGCGGTCGGCCAGTTCACACCCGGCACTCTGGCCCAGGCGCTGGCCGCAGCTTCCGCGCAGCCGCGGCCTGCGCCGCACCCGGGCAGCCACAGCGCCCCGAAGTGGTCAAGACTGAGCGCCAGCGCGGCGCCGCTGCTGACCAGCAGCAGGGCCAGACCGGCCACCCGCGCCGCGCCCCACCGCATCCGATCCTCAGCGGACGGTCCCCGGCCAGACCGCCGGTAATCGCCGCGCTGCACGCGTCCCTCAGAGGGCATCTGCGCACACACCGCCGCCTCGCCACGCGCTGCGCCATACGGCTGCGCCCCATCATATGGCGCGGCCCGCACGGGCGCGATAGCCGCCGCGCGCTTCGCTCACGACCGATCGGAAGAGCGTTGCGGGCAACACCGCCCGCCCGCATGTTGCTCGCCAGCCCGAGAGCCGCGCTGGTTCCGGCGACGCAGCACGCACGGCCTGCCCCGTGACGCGTCGGAGGCGTCCCGACTCGCGCAGCCCGGCGACCCCCGCTGCGGACAGCATGCGCGCTCCCGTTGCCGCCCGTCTGCCGGCGCTCAGCCCCCGCCGCCGACGAAGCTCAGCCAGGCGAAGGCCAACGGCAGCGGCGCCGCCGGTATGCGCAGCGCCAGGTTCACTTCATCCGCCAGCTCGCGCAGCCGGTCGGCCTCCGTCTGGCTGCAAACGACGAAGCTGTTCGTCAGCTCGTCCCACTTGCAGACGACCACGTCTTCGAATTGTGCAAACTGATACTGGCCGCGCTGGCGATGGGGACAGGCGAGCGGCTGCGACTGCGCCAGGTTGACCTTCTGGTCCACCGAGAAGAACGAGACCACCTCGGGTCCGGGCGCCTGGCTTGCCGCCTCACGCCGGTAAGACGCATGCACCACCCGCACGCCCGGTTCGCGGAAGCACTCGCACACGCCGCTCAGTCGAAAGCCGCGTCCCGAAAGATCGGGCAGCAGCACGGGGTGTGTGCGGCAACTGGCGATGCGGCAGCGGACGGCATCGAGATCGTTCAGGTCCACGCCGGCCAGCGTGTTGTGCTGATGCTGGACGGCGCAGCGGCGATAGATTTCGGCGAAGCGCTCGGCAGACACCAGGCGCGGCTCAGCCACGGTCGTGGCCCCCGGCCACAGCAGCACGAGCAGCACGATCGCCGCGGCGATCGCGCCCACGCCGCCAGAGAGCGGCCAGGCGTAGCGGCGTATCACGCTCTTCTGACGGTGCAGTCGGCCGCGGATCGCATTGGCAAGCCCGGCGGGCAGCTCCGGCGTCATCATCGCGCGCCGGGCGCAGCGTCGCAGGGCGCGCCAGCGCTCGAGCTCGTCGCGCAGCTCCGGCGCAGCGGCCAGGTGCGCCTCGATGGCTCGCGCCAGGTCGGGAGCCAGTTCGCCGTCGGCGTAGAGCGGCAGGTTCTCCCGGACTTGCTGAGGGGTCATTTCTCTTGGGCTCCAAGGCTCAGGCGGTGCTCGCGGGCGTATCCTTCCAGTTCCCGCAACATATGCTGCCGGGCCCGGTGCAGACGGCTCATCACGGTCCCGATCGGCACCGCCAGAATATCGGCGATTTCCTGATAGCTGAACTCCATCGTCGCCCACAGGGCCAGCACGACGCGGAACTCCGGCCCCAGGCGCTCCATGGCCGCCTTGACCTCGGCGTCCAGGTGCTCGTAGTCCAAGGCCGGCGGTCCCCGGAAATCGCCGGCGGACGACTCCTTTCCGACCACCTGCTCCAACGCCTGCTGGTCGGTGGCCCGCGGGGCGCGCTTCTGACGCGTCGTCCGGTTGAGGAACGTGTTGTGCAGGATGCGCAGCAACCAGGGCCGGATGCCGAAGTCGCGCATCTCGAACCGGTTGAAGGCCTTGTACGCCTTCAGGTACGTCTCCTGCACCAGGTCTTCCGCCTCGTGCTCGTCACGGGCCAGCCGGACGGCCACGCGGTATACGGTCTCCAGGTGTAGAACGGCCTGTTCCTCAAACGACTTCGCGTCGTCGGCTCGCATTCGACGTCCGCGCCGGGGTGCCCCGGCGGCCACTAGAAGCTAACAAGCAAGTCGGGCAGCAATTCCCGTGAATCGCATCAGGGCCGAGGATGAGTAATTATGACCCGGAAACTGGCACCCGGCCAGTGCCCGCCTTTAGAATCGTGGACCGTCCGATCCGCACCGCGGCCCGGCCGTTTTTCTGCGGAACCCGGAGGTACTGGGCATGTGTCTTCGGCCACGCTGCTGCGTATCCGTCGCCCTGTTGCTGCTCACCACAGCCTGTCCGGTCGTCCGGGCGGTCGACCCCCAGCCGGTAGCTTTCACCACCTATGACCAGGTGCGGATAGCGGCGGACTACTACGCGCCGCCTCCCGCCGAGCGCGGGGCACCGATGGTGATCCTGCTGCACATGTACCAGAGGGACCGCAGCGCCTGGAAGCCGCTCATCCAGCCGCTGCACGACGCCGGCTTCGCCATCCTGGCTATCGACCTGCGCGGGCACGGCGAGAGCGGCACGGAGGCGCACCGGCAGCGTGTGCGGCGGCGTGAACCGGGCGTGTTCGAGGAGATGTATCAGGACGTGCGGGCGGCATATGACTTTCTGGCCGGGCAGCCGGGGGTGGACCGGGCGCGCTTCGCCCTGGTCGGTGCCAGCGTCGGGTGCAGCGTGGCCCTGCGCTACGCGGTCCAGGACAAGAGCGTGGACGCGCTGGTCTGCCTGAGCCCTGGTACCAACTACATGGGGCTCGACTCCCGGGCCGACATGCGGGAGATCAAGGGCCGCAGGATCTGGCTGATCGCCGCCGACCACCAGGGCGAACGGGAGGGCGTGGTCGAGCTGGGTCCGCTCGGCGATGGCGTCGAGACCAGGCTGACGGCCGAAAGCGAGCACGGCACGCGTCTGTTCGGCAAGGTGCCCGACCTGGAGCGGCAGATCGCCGAGTACCTGAAGCAGCAGGTCGGCGCACCGACGGACACGGTGGTGTACGGCACGATCAACAGCAACATCTACCATCTGCCGGGCTCGGACTGGATCGCGGAGATCACGCCGACGAACCTGCGGCATTACTCGTCGCCCGAGGAAGCCGAGCGCCGCGGTTTGCGTCGGGCCCGGTCGCGCGGCCCCGGCGATCAGCCGAGCAAGCGAAACGAACCCTGAGGTGCATCCGCGGCCGACCGGAGCGAAGGCATGAGCTGGATTCCGTGCTGGATGCTGGTTGCCATGCTGCTGCTGCCCGCTGGTCAGGAGCGTGCCAATCCCTGGAAGGACCGGGTCGCCGACGCTGTGCGCCGCGCGGAGCGCCAGCGGACGATCGCGGCTTATCTTGAGGCTCTCGATGTCGCCTGGCGCGCCGACGACTGGCAGGCGGGGCTGAAGCTGGCCCGGGCGGCGCTGGCGGCGTATCCCGACGCCGACAAACTGCGCGGGCACATCGCCCGCGCCCTGTGGCGCGCCGGGAAGCTGGACGAAGCCGAGCGCGTCGTGGACGGGCTGGATCCGGGGACGGCCGACCGCGTGGCGCTGATGACGCTGAGCGAGGTCGAACTGGCCCGCGGGCGGCTGGCGCGGGCCCGGGCCGCCGCCCAGCGCCTCGAACAGCTCGGCCTCGAAAGCGCCATGGAATACTACCATGTCCTGGCGATCCGGCTGACCGACGACCGGCTGGACGGCCTGGCGCGCCTGCTGCGCGAGGCGCAGCAGCGCATCAACCCCGACAACGGCTACCCCGAGATCTACCTGCCGGAGGTCATCTCCGGGCTGCCCGAGTTCTTCGAGGCCATCGGCACCGAGCCCATCAACCAGCTCGCCGGCTACGGCAGCGCCGATATGCCGCTGCTGGGGATGCTGCGCCTCCCTTATTGCCAGGCGCTGCTCAACGGCCAGGGGCCCTACCGGCTGATCGTGGACACCGGCGGCAGCATCACGCTGGCGCTGGACGACAGCGTGGCCCGCGAGCTGAAGCTCAGGTCCTACGGAAGCGCCAGCGTCCGCGGCGTGTCGGGCACCCAGGAATCGCAGCAGTCGCTGGTCGACGAACTGCGCGTCGGCGAAATCACCTGCCGCCGCGTCATGACGCGCACCCTCCAGATGCCCCAGCTTCTCGATGCGTTCGCCGACGGCATCATCGGCACGGGCGTATTCGGCGCAGCGCGGATGACGATGGATTTCGCCCACGCCCGGCTGGTGGTAGCGCCGTCGTCCCCGGCCGACGCTGCCGGACAGGCGGCGGAGGTGCGCGTCGTCGGTGACGCGAAGCTGCTCGTGCCGCTCGAGCTGGAGGGCCGCTACGCGATCGGCCTGCTGGACAGCGGGGCGGACGTGGCGGCGCTCTCGCCGACCTGCCTGAAGGAGCTGTTCCCGGACCGCGCGCCGACGATCGTGCCGGCGGCGGGGCTGGGCGTGGGCGTGGGCGAGGGCGGCGACGTGGGGATCAGCCTGGGCCCCGGCGTCCGCCTCAGGCTGTGGGGCCGCACGTACGAGAACTACTCCGGCATCGGGCTGGACGTGCTGGACACGGTGCTGAGTCCGATCCTCGGCGTGCAGACGCAGGTCCTGATCGGCATGCCGGTGTTCCGCGACATGAACTCGTGGACGATCGACTTCCCCCAGCGAAAAATGTGGGTCGAGTGGATCCAGCACTGACCGCGGCCGTTGCGCCGGCCTTCCGATTGCTCCGTGCCCGGCGCCTGACCGGCCCCTACCACGGCGCCAGCAGCGTGGCCCCGCCGTCCCGCCAGACCGGCGAGCGGCAGGCAGCGCTGGAACACCGAAGCTGAGCCGCAGGCCCGGCCGCGATTGCGAGAGGGGGGATTCGAACCCCCAAGGGTTGCCCCACCAGATCCTAAGTCTGGCGCGTATGCCAATTCCGCCACTCTCGCGGATTGCAGCATGCATTTTACCGGGCCGGGCCGAACCGGCGATACGGGCCGGGCGCAGCCTGTAGTCACGGTCGGGTCCGGATCAGCAGCACGCAGCACGGGTGACCCCGCCCGGCGCCAGCGCCACACGCCGCGCAAGACGGTCCGCCTCGCACGGCGCCTGCGGCGTTTCCGCGCTGACAGCACAGGGGCGGCGGGAGCAACAGCGCAAGATCCGGCCGGCGGGCGCTGGTCGACGTGCACCGGGCATCTGGTCAGGCGGCGGCTCAGCCTCCCGAGCGGAGCTGCTTCAAGAAGCCCACCAGCACGGCACGGGGGATGCCGGCCAGGCGTTGCGGGGGGATCTCGTCCAGCGTCAGCCGCTGGATGACTTCTTCGGCGGCCTTCATGTCGGCGCGGATATCGGCAGCCAGTTCCTCGGCCTGCGCCAGTTCGCCGGCGGCCATCGCCTCGACGTACTCGATCACCAGCGTTTCCATGTCGAGCTCGGGAGGCAGCGCGCCGCCGCCGGAACCCGGCGCCGCCGCGCCCGCCAGGTCCGCCGGTTCGCGCTCGCTGAGGAGGCGGCGCTGGAGCTCGCGTGTTTCGCGCAGCAGGCGCTCGCGTTCGCGCTCCTCGGTTTCATCGACGGGGGCCAGCTCGAGCGGCTCGATCTGTTCGGGCGGCATGGGGATGTAGACGGACTGGTGGCAGGCGGGACACTTGCCGTGTCTGCCGCCGGCGTCGTCGGGCGCCCGCACGAGTTTCCCGCAATGGTAGCAATGGAACTCGATCGCCATCGATGCTCCTCCCTGACCGGGCGGACTATCTCAGGTGGAGGCGGCCGGCCCTCCCCGGCGTGCGCGGAACAGCAGGCGCAGCGGCACCTCCCGGAACGGTAGTATCCCGCGCAGGCGCTTTTCCATGAAGCGCCGGTAGTTCGCGGTCACCAGCGCCGGATCGTTGCAGAAGAAGACCAGCGTCGGGGGGCAGACGGCAACCTGCGTGGCATACAGGATCTTCAGCGCGCGCCGGCCGCGCCCGGACGACGGGGCCTGTGCCGCCAGAATCGTCTCCAGCGCCTGGTTCAGCCGGGCGGTGGGGACGCGCATGCAGGCCTGCCGGTGCAGGCTGCGGGCCACCTCCAGCGCCGCCCCTATGTTCCGCCCGCTGCGGGCCGCCAGCAGCGCGATCGGCACGTAATCGTAGGCCGGCAATACCTGCGTCAGGTACTGCGCATAGGCCTCCGGCGTGGTGCGGCCCTCCGCCAGGTCCCACTTGTTCACGGCCAGGATGAGCGGCTTGTACTCCTCGCTGACGGCCCGCACCAGCTTCACGTCCACCTCGCTCACCGGCACGGTGGCGTCGATCAGGTGCATGACGACGTCGGCCCGGCGAATCGAGCGCAAGGCCCGCGTGTAGGAGTAAAACTCGATGTCGTTCATGCGCGCCTTCTTGCGCACGCCCGCCGTATCAATGGCGATGAAGGCCTGACCGTCCTTCTCGAAGCGCACGTCGACCGCGTCGCGCGTCGTGCCGGGCGTCTCGCTGACGATCATGCGCTCTTCGCCCGCCAGCGCGTTGACCAGCGTGCTCTTGCCGGCATTGCGCTTGCCGATGATGGCCAGCTTCATGACCGCCGTCTCGGGCGCCTCCCCGGCGGCCGAGCCGACCAGTTCGATCAGCCGGTCCAGCAGCTCCCGGCGCCCGGTGCCGTGCAGAGCGGAAACGCACAGCGGGGGGCCGAACCCCAGGCAGTGAAACTCGGCCGCCGCGGGCTCAAGGGCGGCGGCGTCCACCTTGTTGACCACCAGCACGACCGGCTTGCCCAGCCTGCGCAGCATGCCGGCGATGTTCTGATCGGGCGGCGTGGGGCCGTCGCGGACATCCACCAGGAAGATGATGATCGCGGCGCGCTCCATGGCATAGCGGATCTGCGCCTCGACGTGCGCTTCGAGGTGATCGGCGTCGACAATGCCGATCCCGCCGGTGTCCACCAGCTCGAAGTAGCGCTCGCGGTGGGCCACGACGGCGCTGACCCGGTCGCGCGTGATGCCGGGACGGGCGTCCACGATGCTGATGCGCTGCCGGGCCAGCATGTTCAGCAGCGAGCTCTTGCCCACGTTCGGCCGGCCCACGATCACGACCAGCGGCAGTGCCATGGCCGGGATGATAGGGGGGGCGCGCCCGGACGGCCAACGCACGGCCCGGGCGGCGCGTCACGCCCGGCCGGATGTGCAGCGCGCAGGCGGCGAGGGGCCCGGCGCAGTCGCGCCGCCGGCGCCGACACGCACGCCGGCGGTGCTGGCGCCTCCGGCCTGCGCCCGGCGGCTAGGCGACGGAGCGCGAGGGCCGGATGCGGATCGGCAGCCGGCGGGCGATGCGCAGCAGCGCATCGGCCAGAAATGCGTTGGTCGTCAGCAGCTCGCAGCCCTTGACCGCCAGTTGCCGCAGCACCATCTCGGCCTCCTGCCGGTTCCAGAACCCGCAGGCGTCGGTCAGCAGCGTGACGCGCCGTTTGCGCCGGATCAGGCCGAGAACGAGCATGCGCACCGAGCTTTCCAGCGGGATGCCCAGGACGATGAAGCGGCGCGCGGGCATCTCGGTCAGCAGGCGGTCGAACTTGGGGTTGGTGAACGGGTCGCGGTGCACCTTGGTGAAGATCGCCTGCTGGTACTTCTGAAGCACGTCCAGCGCCACGCACAGGGAGTTGTCCGACTCGATCACCGTGTGCTGCGGCAGCAGGGTGCACGCGGCCTTGCGCTGCTGCGGCGGGACGCGCGAGACGACGGGCACGTACTGGGCACCGATCCAGTGGGTGCGGTCGACGTCCACGCATGACAGCACCGGCATCTTGGCCAGCCGCGCGAAGGCCATGACGTGTTTGGCGTTGAGGGCCACCTGCTCGGCATTCAGGCACGGGTTGCAGCCGTCGCGCGAGAGGTACTCGCGCTGGATGCACAGGTCCACGAAGACCTCACGCTTGCCGTTCCGGATCATGCCGCCTTCCTCAGACCGCAGGCCCGTGCGCAGACCTGCCGGCTGCGGCACCGCAACTCAAACATCAGCGGAGAAATGAGAGGGCGGTCTTTCGTGCTACGCCGATGAAGCGGCTCGCCCGTCCGCTTCCAGTGCTTGCGTTTCCGCCTCCGCTGGCGCGAATTCTAGTGCCGCCCGGTCGTCCGTGACAAGTCTGAGATCAGCAGGGCACGGCGTTCCGATCAAGTCCGGCCCCGGACCCGGCCCGACCGCCGCCTTATGGGAATCTGGTTATCGGAAACTTCGCCCGCCCCCGCCCGGACCGCACGCAGCGGCATCGCCGCCCCCTAGTCCACAATCTGCCCGTTGACGGACACGATGACGCCGAAATCCTCGCCATCCCCGACGAAGCGGAAGCGGATCAGGTCCCCGCAGTCGTAGTCCTCGTCGCGTTCGAGGACGCGGCTGGCCTCGGCCACGAAGAGCTCCAGCGGCAGCAGTTGCTCGGCCTCGTCGCTCAGGATCAGCCCCAGCTCGTCGCAGTCGAACCAGAACGACGCCGCCTCGCCCGGCTCGAGCACCCCCGTGCTCAACTCCTCGGCCGGCGCCAGCCGGGCCCAGAATCCTGAATCGTCGTCGAAACGGATATCGGGCGCCACCGGAAAGCTCGTGTCGTTGACGAGCTCCACCTCGACCGCATCCAGCCCCGGCAGCACGCCGATGATGTCAGCGCACCCCCCGGTCAGCGGTGACAGCAGGGCGGCCAGGAGAAAAACGCTCCGCACCAGGCAGCGACCGGTCATTGCAACTTCTCCCGTGCTGGTTGCAGCTTCCCGTTCCCGCACGTCATACTGTCGGCGGCGGCGCCGGGGCGCGCCCCTCCGATGCTCCGCGGCAGTCTAGCCGCCGGCGCGCGCCGTCACAACCGGACAGACCCGCATGCGCATGGCGAGGTTAGCTGCATGACCCTGATGGTGGGCGTTTCCGGTGTCCGCGGGATCGTCGGCCGAACCCTGACGCCGCGCGTGGCGCTCGAGTTCGCCCAAGCCTACGGCACGTACCTGGGCGGGGGCGGCGTGGCACTCGGGCGCGACACCCGGCCGAGCGGCGAGATGTTGGCGGCGGCGGCGTGCGCCGGGCTGACCGCGGCCGGCTGCGCGGTGACGCAACTGGGCGTGGTGATGACGCCGACCATCGCCCGGGCTGTCCGCGACGGCGGATATCGGGGGGGCGTGATGATCACCGCCAGTCACAATCCGGCGGCGTGGAACGGTCTGAAGTTCCTGGACCAGCGGGGGCTGGCGCCCGGCCCGGAGCAGGCGCGGGCGATCGCCGACATCTATGAGCGCGAGCGCATCCGCACCATCACCGACAACTTCGCCCCCCTGCGCAGCGACGACCAGGCCGGCGAGCGCCACGTCGAGGCCGTGCTGGCCGCCGTCGAGGTCGATCTGTCGCCTGTCCGCGGACTGCGGGTGGTGCTCGACAGCATCAACGGCGCGGGCTGCCTGGACACACCCGCGTTGCTGTCGGCGCTGGGCTGCCAGCTCATCCATCTCAATGGCGAACCCAGCGGCCTGTTTGCCCACAGTCCGGAACCGGTCGCCGAGAATCTGACGCAGCTTTGCGCTGCGGTCCGCCGAAGCGGCGCCGCCGTCGGCTTCGCCCAGGACCCGGATGGGGACCGGCTGGCGATCGTCGATGAGCGCGGCAACTACATCGGCGAGGAATACACGCTGGCGCTGGCCACGCTGTTCGTACTCGGCCGGCGACCCGGGCCCGTGGCCGCCAACCTCAGCACCTCGCGGCTGGTCGACGCGATCGCCGCCCGCTTCGGCGTCCCCGTCGTCCGCACCCCGGTGGGCGAGGCCAACGTCGCCCGGGCGATGCTGGAGCACGGGTGCGTGATCGGCGGCGAGGGCAACGGCGGGGTGATCGATCCGCGGATTGCGCCGGTCCGCGACAGTCTTTCGGCCCTCAGCCTGGTGCTACAGCTCATGGCGACAACCGGCAAGCCCATCAGCGAGCTGGTCGCCGACCTGCCGCGCCATGTGATGATCAAGACCAAGCTGGAGTGTCCGCGGGAGCGGATCGCGGCGGCGGCAGCGGCGGTGGCGGCGGCGTTCTCCGGCGAGCGGGTTAATCAGGCGGACGGCACGCGGGTCGACTTCGCCGACGGCTGGGTCCACCTGCGGGCATCGAATACCGAGCCGATCGTGCGCATCGTTGCCGAGGCGGACAGCGCCGCGACCGCGCGCATGCTGATCGAGCGTGTGCGCGCCGCAGCGGGACTGTGAAGGCCGGCGGCCCGCGGGGCGCACACGACCGGAGAAGAGGCGGGAGACCATGGCGGACCACACGACCACCGTAGCGCAGCTCAGAGACCAGGTGGCCCGCTTCGTGGCCGAGCGCCAGTGGCAGCGCTACCACGATCCGAAGAACCTGGCCATGTCCATCGCCATCGAAGCCGCCGAGCTGATGGAGCATTTCCAATGGGTGCGCAGCGATGAGCTGGCGGAGCTGCTGGACGCGCCGCAGCGACGGGAGCAGATCGCCGACGAGCTGGCCGACGTCGCCTGCTTCCTGCTGGCGCTGACGAACGTGCTGGAGCTGGACCTCTCGGCGGCAGTAGAGCGCAAGCTGGCGCGCAACGCCCTGAAGTACCCCGTCGAGCAGTTCCGCGGACGCTATTTCCGCCCCGACCGCGAGGCGACCGGCACGTAGGCCGCACCCCGCCGCACCGGCCGACGCTGGGCCCGACAACGACTGCCGTTCCCTCCGGACAGCAGACATCAGCTCGACGTGAGGCCGGGAACGCCGGCTCCGACCAGGGCGGCGATTTCGTCCGCGTCGGTCGGCAGGGCCGCGGAGAGAATCTCCGGTCCCCCGGCTTCCAGGTCCCGCACGCAGATCGTGTGCTCGATGCGGATGCCGCCGAAGCGCTGCTGCAACAGCGCGTCCACGCGCGGACGGTTCACCACGTCGGCCAGCGGCCGGACCAGCTCGTCGGAGGCCCAGATCGCCGGCACCAGGTAGATCCCCGGCTCGACCGTCAGCGTCATGCCCGGCGCCAGGTCCCGGTCCAGCCGCAGAAACCGGCTGCCGAACTCCTTGCGGCGCGTCCGGCCCGGGGCGTATCCGGCCAGGTCGCCGAAGTCCTCCATATCGTGCACGTCGAGGCCGATCAGGTGGCCCAGGCCGTGCGGAAAGAAAAGGGCATGCGCGGTGCGGGCGGCCAGCTCCGTCGCCGCGCCCCGCAGCAGGTCCGCGGCGACCAGCCCCTCGCAGATCACACGGGCGGACAGATCGTGCACGTCGCGGAAGCGTGCGCCCGGCACGCACGCCGCCGTCGCCGTGTTCAGCGCCCGCAACACGGCCTCATACAGTTGCCGCTGGATCGGCGTCCACCTGCCGCCGACCGGCCAGGTGCGGGTGATATCGCCGGCATACCCGCCCGGCTCCTCCGCTCCCGCATCGCACAGCAGCAGCGCACCGTCCGGCATGATGTGCGGGTGCCCGTGCCCGTGCAGCACCTCTCCGCGGATCGTGATGATGGGGCTGAACGACGGCTGGCACTCGTGGCGGTGCAGCACCGCCAGAAAAGCGGCCGCGACGTCGGCTTCCCGCCGCCCGGGCCGGGTCGCCGCCAGCGCCGCCCGGTGACCGGCGATCGTCACCTCCGCCGCCCGCCGCAGCGCCGCCAGCTCATGCTCGTCCTTGATCAGGCGCAGATTGACGATCGCGCGCAGCTCGTCCTCGCCGGCCGGGGTCAACCCGAGCCTGGCCACCTGCGCCAGCGTGTCGGAGCACGGCGGCACGACGCTCCCGGCCTCGCGTCCGCCGATCAGGGACGCGAGTTTATCCGCATCGGCGATCCGGCTGCGGCTCAACCCAGCCGCCTCCGCCAGCATTGCATCGGAGGGGATTTCGCCGAACCACAGAGCATCGTCGGTCGCCGCCGGTCGCCGAAGGAGCGTGCAGCCGGCGTCGCCGTCGCTGCCGGGTTCGATCAGCAGGGCGGCGTGCTCCAGCGGCGGGCCACCGAAGTAGAGATAAGAGCTGCCCGCCCGGAAAACGTGCGGGTTGGTCGCATAGTTGCGCGCCGGCGCGTGACCGGCGAAGATTACCAGAGGCCGTCGGAGCTCTTTCGCCAGTCGTGCGCGGCGCTGCCGATAGACCTCCGGCGGCGCCGTCATCACCAACACCAGATCATCGCCCATAAGTGCGGTTCCCGTTGCTGGGGCCAGCTCGTGTCGCCTTCTGGCCGTCGTCAGGCTGCGGGCTGAGCCCGTTCAGCGTGCGTCTCCCGTTTACCGGATCGTAAGCCGCGGGTCAAAAGCAAACCGGCAGCCGCGGCCAGCCCGTACGCCGCAGCGGACAGGAGCATCACAGCGCGGTAGCCGGCGTTCATCGCGGCGACGATGGCCAGCGAAGTGGCCATCACCGACGCCACGCCGTTGACACCCCAGGCCCACGGCACAAGACGCGGTGCGCCGTGACTCAAGAGCCGGATTCCGGTCGGCATGGGCAGGCCCAGGCAGCAGGCTGCGGGAATGCCGACGGCCAGCAGCAGACAGCCCCCCAGCGTGCGGCCGGCGCCGCTGCTCCAGCCGAGCAGTCCGAGTGCCAGGGCGCCGGCGGCTGCCAGCAGCGGGGCGCGTGCGGCCGGCGGGACATTACTGAGGCGCGGGGGCAGGCGGCGAGCGCCGACGATCCTTTGTGCCCACAGGCTTCCGACGCCGCTCAGCACCAGAACTCCCCCGATCACAGCCGCGCTGGACAGCACCGGGTCCCCTAGCCAGCGGACCGCCCGGCTGATCAGCGCCATCTCCAGGCCCATGAAGCCCAACCCGATGCCGGCGAAGTAGACGATCATGGACAGCGACAGAGCGACCGAAAGACGAAGCGACGAAGAAAGGCATCGGCTGTCGGCAGCTCCAGCGCCGACCCGCGGGAGCTTCGCCTCGCTCGGGCACCGCTCAGAAGCAGTGGCACACCGCTCAGTCGCGCGGCGGCGCGCCGCCACGAGCGCCAGCGGGAGCACGATCAACAGCACGGCCGCGCCGCTTGCGATTACGAGCGAGGCGTAGAGGAACAGCCGTCCCAGCTCGGCCCGCGTCAGCCACAGGTCGCCGTAGGCCCGCTTCAGCGCCGCAATCGCCCCCGGCTTGTAGAAGTCCCAGAAGAACGGGTTGTCGTCGTGCACCGGGCGGACGTTGAGCAGCCAGGCGTCGTAGAACGCCTGGCGCCGCGGCGAAAGAATCTCGTGCGCCGCGTGGTGCAACCAGTCCACACCCGTGCCCGGCGGGCCGTCGAGCGCGTCCGGCTGATTCACCTCCTCCAACGGCAGGCCGTCGTACCAGACCGGCGTCAGGTTGAACTCGCCAATGGCGGACCGCAGCCGGTCGCGCCGCGCGTCGTCCAGCGCCTGCCGCGTTGCCAGCGTGCACACACCCAGGTAATCGCGCACCTGGATCACGTTCCGCGAAGCATCGGTCACACCCAGCGATTCCAGCGCCTCGACCAGCGTCGCCAGCAGCCGCACATTCTCACGCGGCGGGTGCTCGACGCCGCGCGAAATCGCCAGCAGCCCCTCGTCGCGCAGGGCGCGCAGGCACTCGGCAAACCCCTCGACCGTCGCCAGGTGATCCTCGGCCAGACCGCGCAGCCCCGCGCCGCCGACTCCGAACCCCTCCAGCGCTGCGATCTGAATCAGGTCATAGGCCGGGCGGTCCAGCCCGGCCAGAAACGCGCGCGGGTCCTGCGTTCGAACGCACACCGCCGCGTCCGCGAACACGGGCGGCGAAAAACGTCGGACCAGCTCAACGATGGCACCGTTGGGCTGCACGACGTCGATGCGTGCGGCCTCCCGTCGCCGCGCCAGCCACACGTTCGCTCCGCCCGCCTCGCCGATCAGCAGCACGTTCGGCTGCCGGCGGATGAGGCGGTACGGGAACGCCATCAGCGTTTCGTCCAGCACCTCGGCTTCGGCTGCATCGGCTATGCGCAGCACGGAGCCGGCCGGATCGCCGTTGACCACCAGACTGTACAGCGCCGGCGGCGGTCGGCGCAGCGCAAGGAACGGCAGCTCGTGGAACAGCCTGCTTTCGTACAGCTCGACGTAGCCGTGCGGGTCGGCCCGGGCGGCGACGCGGCGCGCTGCGCCCTGCGCGACCAACTGTGCCAGCCGGGCCGCGTACTTGTGCTCGTCATACCTGGCTGTCAGCGGCCAGCGCGCGTCGGCCGCCAGTGCCGCGGCGCCGAGCGTCACGCAGGTCGCCACGACGGACCAGGTCCGCGCCGCCCCGCCCCCCAGCCCATCGCGCCACAGAATCAGCGCCGCCCCGCCTGCGGCCAGAAACGCCGGCCACAAGGCATGCTCCGGCGCGCAGCGCGAGATGACCAGCATGCCGACGGCAGCGCCCAGCCCGCTGCCCAGCAGATTGGCGGCGTAGACGCGACCGACGTGCGGACCGGCGGTCGTTAATGCCGCCCCGAGGAACGTCGCACCGGTCAGAAACGGGATGCACGCCGTCAGCCAGTACAAAGCCCACCAGCCGACCTGCGCCCACAGGTCGCCGGGAATGAATTGCGCTCTTGCGGGCAGCAGCGCGGCCAGGCGGGGCAGGAGCAATAGCGCCGGTGCCAGCGCTGCCGCCGACCAGCGCAGCGTCTGGCCCGGCTGTGCCCGCACACGGCGCTCGATGACGGCCAGCAGTGTTCCGCTGGCCCCGAAACCCAGCAGCGCGACGCTGATCACCAGATAGCCGAAATGGTGCCAGCGCTCGATCAGCAGCCGCCGCATCAGCACGATTTCGCAGGCCAGCAAGGCGGCGCTGACCAGTGCGACGGCGAGCAGCTCGGCACGCAGCGTCGGCTCGCGCCGGCCGGCGTTCGAAATGGACCGCACATCGCGCAGGGCGGGCGCGTCCGTCATGGCTGCTCAGCGCTGGCCAACTTTCGAACCGGGCGGCGGCGGACCGGCAACCCGGCGCCGCTGGGGCGGATGCCCGGGGCTGCTGGCGCCCGATCAGCGCTCGATCTTGCCGGTCATCGGCACGAAACGCACCGGCAACACGTTCCGGCTCCGGCGCGTGCCGTCCTTCTGTTTGGTCA
>Ga0209018_1002014_pt1 | contig 15134 bp, 12 predicted proteins | sample YNPBryBLVA2012_FD_185814 | JGI IMG/M metagenome (GOLD analysis project Ga0209018, IMG submission 185814) | Anoxygenic and chlorotrophic microbial mat microbial communities from Yellowstone National Park, USA - YNP Bryant BLVA 2012 (SPAdes)... ...
CCCAGGTGGAGGGGTGAATCGGCATCATGTCCATAGCCTCCTGACGAACCAGGCGAGCGCATAGGCTCCCGCGAACACACTCATCATGAATGCCCAGCTTCCGAGCGCGAGGGTCGCTCCGCCGGTCAACGCCTGGCCGCTCGTGCAACCCATGGCGAGACGGGCGCCGAAGCCGGTGATGGCGCCGCCGACCAGTGCGAACAGCAGGCGCGTCTTCGGCGTGATGCGCGGACCTGCTTCCACTTCGACCTTGAATCGCCCCGCGGTCAATCCCGCGAACAGACCGCCGAGCACCACGCCCACGACCTCGAAGATCAACCAGTCGTCCCACCAGTGCGCCCCATGGGCGAAGTACCCACCCAGGTGGGGATTGGCTTCCACCCAGCCCGGTGCCACGAGGTGCGCCGCAAGCCCCGCAAACCGGGCCATCGCGCCCGAGGCGCCCAGCCCGCGTCCGAAGACCAGGAACGTTGCGAGCAGCACGAGCCCCAGCGCAACCCCTGCAAGGTAGGGATCCCACAGCGGCTTCTGGACCACGGTTGCTTGATGTCTGGTCGAATCACTCATCGCGCGCTCCATCGAATCAAACGCTGAAGAAACGGACCTCCTGGCCCGCGTAGACGATCACGAACCGGAGCAGCAGACCACCGGCGAGCACCAGGGCGGGCACCAAACGCGAGTGCATCGCCTTGCCGCGCAATGCCATCGCTTCGAGTACCATCGGCACCAGCAGCCCTCCGAACACCACGATGCCCAGGAACATGGGCGCGTACGAGCCGGACAGCACCACGCTCACCGCCTCGCGGTACAGCGGGCCTTGCGTCGCCAACCCGATGATCCAGGCGGCGATGACGGCCAGCTCGGCGACGATCAAGGCGACATCCGCGCGGGCCAGCATCGCCTGCGTGTCGTGATCGCGCTCGGCCATCATCAGGGCGGCCACGCCGGTGGAAGAGCCGGAGACCAGGAACAGGAAGCCCAGCGACGAGCTCGACCACAGCGGATTGGCGACGGTGGTGGAGAGCAGCACACCGGTGTAGACGCCCAGCGCGATTCCTCCGAGGAGCCCGGCCCAGGCGAGAGGCCGGACCAGGCGCTCCGCCAGGGATCGGACGCGGTCGAGCAGCGCGTGGGCGGGCAGCCTGGAGGCGAATGCGTGCCAGGGCAGGGCAAGCACGAGCAGCGCCTGGACGGGATAGACCAGGATCAGCACCCAGGAGCCCAGGGACATGGGCGCCGCTGGTCGAAAGGTCAGGTAGAAACGGAATACATGTAACTTCAAGGTCAGGTCGAGGAACAGCGCACCCATGCCGAGCGACAGGAGCACCGGCGCCGCCAGGAGCCCGAGCCTCATCGCGCTCGTCACACGTTCCTTGCCGTAGCGGAGAATCACGGCACTGACGGTGATCATCAGGCCGGCCACGAGCCCGCCGAGGAAAAGATAGACGGGTATTTCCCATCCCCAGAAGAGGTGGCCGGTTTCCAGCAGATGCGCTCGCGTGGAATCCAGTTCGACGTGCGGTTGCATGGGGGTTCCTCAGCGTACGTAGTAGACGTTGGGACGGGTTGCGGCCTCGGGGTGGACGACGTGCAGCGATCCGCGGCGGATCAGCCTCGCGACCTCCGAGTTCGGATCGTCGGCGTCCCCCGTCACGATCGCGCCGGTCGGGCAGACTTCCTCGCACGCGGTGGGCTGGCCCCGGTCGAGCCGGTGCACGCACAGGCTGCACTTGTCGACGAATCCGTCGGGATGCACGTAGCGCGCTCCATAGGGGCACGACGCGATACAAGCTTTGCAGCCCGTGCACTTCGACCGGTCGATCTGCACCGTGCCGTCGTCGTTGTACCAGCTCGAGCCCGTCGGGCAGTTCGTGATGCAGTGGGCGTCGCTGCAATGGTTGCAGCGCTCGGAGCGGATTTCGAGGGACAGGTGCGGAAACTCGCCGCGGGCTTCCTGCGTCACCCAATCCCGATACTTGCCTTCGGGGACTCGGTTCTCGTTCTTGCAAGCGATGACACAGGCTTCGCAGCCGACGCATCGCGACGTATCGATGACCATCACGCGACGCATGGCTCACGCCTCCTTTCGCAGGGTGACGAAATTCACGCGCATACCGGTGCCGCCCATGACCGGGTCCACCTCGATTCGGTTGATCAGCGCGGAATCGTCAGCGCCTTTCCCGACGGCGTATCGCAGCCCTTTGGCCGTGTGTCCCCAGCCGTGAGGCATGAAGACACAGTCGGAGCGGATCCGCTCCGTGGCTTTCACCCGCAGCGGCGCGCTCTGGATGCCGTCCTGGTTGACCAGCACGACCCGGTCGCCGTCGTGGATGCCCAGGTCCGAGGCAGCCTTGGCGTTGACCCAGACGCGGTCGCCGTGGGACAGCTCGCCGAGCTGGCGGTTGTTCGAAGTACGCCCGAAAGTCTGGGCAGGGGCGCGCCCGTACAGGAGGCGGAAGTACCCTGGCGGCGGCGCGGGGGGGCGCCGGAATTCGGGCATGGGCGAAAACCCTGCCTTCTCCAGCTTCTCGGAGTACAATTCGATCTTGCCGGACTCCGTCGCAATCGTCAGCGTCAGCCCGTCTTCCAACGTGGTGGGCTTCGGCGGCGACAGGATGATCCCGTCGCGCTTGAGCTGCTCGAAATCGAGGTTCGACCGGGCGCAGCGCTCCTTGAGATACTCCTCGATGTCCGTCCACGGGAAGTACTGCCCGAGGTTCATCTTGTGGGCGAGCTGGCGGGCGATCCACCAACCGGGCTTCGCCTCGCCGGGCGGATCCACCACGGGCTGCCGAAGCGCCACCCCGCCGCGATGCCACGACAGCTTCAGCAGGTCGTCGTACCGCTCCAGATACGACGCTTCGGGCAGCACCACGTCAGCCCATCCGGCGATTTCCATGGGGAGGACATCCACCACCACGAGCAGGTCCAGCGCCTGGATCGCCTTGATGGTCTCTTCCCGCTGGGGAAGCGCCTGAATCAGGTTGCTGCCGTAGACGAACCACGCCTTGATGGGATAGGGTTTGCCGTCAATCGTGGCGCGTCGGATGCCCTGGGACAGCGGCTCGAGGGCGAAGGGAGCCTCACCGGGGAGGCGGTCGGCGGCCGCGCGCGCCTCGGGGTAGGCGGGCGTGGGGTAGGGGGCCAGCTTGGGCGAGGCCGGAATGAAGAATCCGCCGCGCGATCCCCAGGAGCCCAGGAGCGCATTGAGGATTGCGATCGCGCGTTCGCGATGCGTGTCGTCGGCGCCGTACCAGGTGGTGTGGCGCCCCGGGTGCACGATCGCCGCGGGCGCTGCACCCGCCAGACGGCGTGCCGTGTCGCGGATGACGGCTGCGTCGAGGCCGGTTTCGGCGGCAGCCCACTCGGGGGTGAACTTGGTGACGTGCTCTTTGAGCTTGTCGATGCCCGAGGTGTACTTCTCGACGTAGTCGCGGTTGTAGCGCCCTTCGTGCACGATGACATGCATCCAGGCGAGCAGCAGCGCGGTGTCGGTACCGGGACGGATGGGCAGCCACGTGCGCGCTTTCGACGCAGCCGTGGAGAATCGGGGGTCGACGACGATGAGGTCGGCGTGGCGCGCGACCATGCTGGCGAAATCCTGGACCTGCGTGTTGTGCATGTTTTCGCCCAGGTGCGAGCCGAGCAGGACGAGGCACCGGGTGTTGGCGATGTCCAGGACCTCGGGAGAACCGGGCTCTGCGCCGTAGGTGAGGTCGAAGGCGGTGTCCCGTGGGCCGCGGCACTGCGCATAGGACGGGGCGCCGAAGTTGCTCGTGCCGAATGCCTTGAACAGGTGGACAAACCACGAGGCGCCGGCGCCGTGGTTGAAGATGGCGAGCGACTCAGCGCCGTACTTCTTCTTGAGATCCTCGAGCTTGCCCGCGATGTGGCCCAGCGCTTCGTCCCAGGAAACGGGCTTGAACTGGTCGCTGCCCCGCTCGCCCACGCGCATCAACGGACGTACGAGCCGGTCCGGATCGTGGGCGAGCCCCGCTCCGCCGGTGCCACGGGGACAAAGCTTGCCGTTCGACAGGGGATGCAGGGGATTGCCCTGGATCTTGGTGATGCGCCCTTCCTGGACATGGGCCTGGATGCCGCACTTCCAGAAGCAAACCTCGCACACGGACCGCACGATCCGGCCATCCGTGCCGGGGTCTTGCAAGGGGCCGGACGCGGCGTGGGCGTCGGTGTCGCCGAGGGGATGGAACCGAGCGGCGGTGGCGGCGGCGAGGGTGCCGGCGGTCAGGGCCAGCCAGCGACGTCGGGAGAGAGGAACCGGGGAACCCATGCCGGGGCGCTTCATCAATTCTGATGCCACCGTGGAATCGCACAAACCACGCAACTTGTGGTTGCGGCACCCCAGGGAAGATGCAACCATTGGATGCAACTTGCGATGCGACATGCATCAAAAGGATGCTCAATGAATCGTGAAAGTGCCAAATCAGGGCCCGAATTGCAGGCGCGGTCCTTGCTCCCCCCGCACCCAGGCCTCGCACCCGATGAGGCCATCGCCAAGGTCCGCCTCATGCTCGGTGGTGACACGAAATTCTGGGAGACCGTCGTCGAGTTGCTGTCCGACGCCGTCTTCCTCGTCGGCCCGGACAAACGCATCCTCTACTGGAACCGCGCCGCCGAAAGGCTCACCGGCTACCCACGCAACGACGTCGTCGGCAGTCACTGCCTCCGCGCCGTGCATTGCAACGTATGCGAGCACAAGTGCGGCGTCTTCGAGTACGGCAACCTCGACAATGTCCCGCTCGTGCTCCAGGGCCGCGACGGCCGGCGCATCGAGGTCCTCAAGACCGCAACCGTCATCCGCGACGACGCCGGCGCGCCCGTGCTCGGCATCGAAGTCCTCAGGGATGTCACCGCTTGGAACGCCAAGGAACGCGCAGCCAACGAAGCCCGAGAGGCCGCCGAACGCCAACGAGCCCTCCTGCAAAGCGTCCTCGATAGCGTCACCGAGGGAATCGTCGGCGTGTCCGCCGACGACACCGTCCGCTTCGTGTCGACTTCGGCCCAGGCCGCGCTCGGCGTCGCGGAGCAGGACTCGCTCGGCAAACCCGTCGCCGATCTGGCCGGGGACGAGGTGGCCCGGATCGTCCAGCACGTGCGCGCCTCGAAAACGCCGGTCAGCCGTACCCGTATCGAGGTCTCGGGAGTGGGCGCCCAGTCCGTCCCGCTGTCCATCACCGTCTCTCCCCTGGAGCTGCCCGACGATCCAGGGGGCGTGATGCTCCTGGTGCGCGACCTCCGAGAAGAGGAGCGAAAGATGCGCGAGCGCTTGCGCGTGCAGGGCTTCGCGTACGGCACGCTGGTGTCCCGCAGCCCGCGCATGCGCGAGGTCTTCGACCTCATCGATCAGGTCGCTCCCTCGAGCGCCACCATCCTCTTGCAGGGCGAGAGCGGCACGGGCAAGGAGCTGGTCGCCCGGGAGATCCACAAACGAAGCCGGCGTGCCGCCGGTCCCTTCCACGCCGTCAACTGCGCCGCCATCGCCTCGGAGATCCTCGAGAGCGAGTTCTTCGGTCACGAACGCGGCGCCTTCACCGGGGCCGTCACCCAAAAACGAGGACGATTCGAGGTCGCACACTCCGGCACCATCTTCCTCGATGAAGTCGGCGAACTGCCGCTGGAGCTGCAAAGCAAGCTCCTGCGTGTCCTCGAGGAGCGCACCTTCGAACGCGTCGGCGGAACCAGACCCATCCAGGTCGACGTCCGCGTCATCGCCGCCACGAACCGCCCGTTGCGCGAGATGGTCGAGCGCGGCCAATTCCGCGAGGACCTGTACTACCGCCTCCGGGTCGTCCCCCTCCGGCTTCCTCCCTTGCGCGAACGCATGGAAGACGTCGAACCCCTCGCCGAACATTTCCTGCAACGGCTGGCCGAACGAGAAGGGCGCGACAAGATCCGCCTCGGCACGGACGCGCTCCGCCTCATGCTCGACTACCCTTGGCCAGGTAACGTGCGTGAGCTAGCCAACGCGATGGAGTACGTGTCCGTCGTCGCCAAAGGACCGGTCGCACACGCCGATGACCTGCCGCGCGAGCTGCGCTCGCAACCCCGGCCGGCACGGCTCGCCGCACGCGACAGCACGCCGCTCGCCGTGCCCGTCGACGCGCTGCCGGCTTCCGCCACGGCGCCGCCGCCTGTGCTCTCGCCCGACGCCTTGCTCGGGGACGAGAAAGCGCGGATCCAGGCGGCCCTGCTGCAGGCACGCTACGCACACGGCGAGGCTGCCCGGATGCTCGGCATGCACCGCACGACCCTCTATCGGAAGCGCCTGCGCTACGGCATATGACCCGCCGGCTCCCGCGCTACGCCCTTGTCCGGCTTGCGCAACAGAAGCAGGTAGTTGAATCCGCGCAGCAGAAACCCGCCTTCGTCGGCAGCGCGCCGGTAGTTCCCCATCCGAAGCGTCCGGTTGTGGCGTGTCACGCACACGATGTCGATAGGCACCATCCCTTGTCCACGCGCCAGGTCGAACAGCTCGAAACCCAACGGAAACAAGCCGTGCTTCTTGTGCCATACGTCGCACACGTAGATGGCCATGACACCGTTCGGGCGCAGCACCCGCGCGCATTCCGCAAGCACTAGCCGCATCGCCCGCTGATACTGCCCATGGGCCTTGAGCTTGCCGATGCAGCGCGGGTCGTCGGAGTACGTGAGATTGTCCGCGTACGGCGGGTCCATGAACACCAGGTCCACGCTGCTCTGCTTCAACGGCAGGCTGCGCGCATCGGCCTGGCGAATGTCGTCCCGTGCCGGCGCCAGGTCGAACCCGATGCCTTCGCGCCCGAGATCCCTGCACACGTCCAGGGTGGTGCCACTGCCGCAGAACGGGTCGAGCACCTTGGCGCCCGGCGCACTGAACCGATGGATCACGTTCCAGATGACATACGACGGCGTCGCGCCGCGATACGATTGGCTGCCTTGCTCCTCGCGTCCATAGTGCTGCGAGGGGTAGTCCCAGAGCGTGGTCACCTGGGGCACCAGAGGAGGCTTGCGCAGGGGCGTGGGCCGACGCCGGGTCGAATCGGGCATGGGATCAGCTTCGTGGGTGCGCACGCGGATCGAACTGCAGCGACAGGTCGCACAGCGCTCGCTCCGCAGGCTTGGCGACGGTCCTGAGCTCCCTGACCTGGTCCTGGTAGCGCTGAAAGATCGCGAGGTCGAGCGCCACGCCGCGGGCGGCCAGCGCCTCGATGGCACGGATCGAGGCCCGAGGCAGCGGCTCGCGCAAGGCCAGGTGCAGCTCCACCTGATAGTCGACCCACCGGCCGTCGAGGGTCGCTTCGGCGAGCTTCATGGCGTACCGACACGCCTGCTCGTAGGCTTCTTCCGAGATGTCGAATCCCGTGCGTGCGGCGTCCAGCACCTCCCGGAGGATGTCGGCCAGCACGTGCGCCGCCCGCTCTGGCCGCCCCTCCGAGATGAGCCGGTCCGCCAGCCTGCCCAGCATCGTGAACGCTTCGGCCTTCTCCGTCGTGACGCTCGACACCGTTGGGTACGACCCCCTGGAAGCCCGCGGCCAGTCCGGCACGACGTCGTGCACGTCGCTGCGCGCCTCGGGGTCGAGCGTTCGCGGCTCGTCTTCGAATTCCCCGGCCTGGTCGGACGCCGCCGACGACACGCCGGCCTTGACCACGATGAGCTCGTCGTTGCCCACCAGGATGCGATCACCATCGAGCAGCCGCCGTGGCCGACGAACGCGCTCGCCGTTGACGAACACGCCGTTGGCGCTGCGCAGGTCTTCGAGGAACAGCGCGTCGCCGGACACCTGAAGGCTGGCATGACGACGCGAAACCAGCGGATCGTCCACCTGCACCTGACACTGCGAGCTGCGTCCGATCAACGTGGGCTCCTCGCCCAGCACGATGGTCCGTCCCCGCCACCTCAGCCGCCACACCGGCGAATCAACCGGCGCGGACGGACGCCCGCCGCTCGGCGGACGATCGGGAGGATGGCTGGGTGAACCCATGGAATCGAGCCGTTGCAATCTAACGCAATCCGCGCCGAACCACCAGCACCTGCCCTGCAAGGTCGGTCAGAAACGTCGTTGCACAACAACGCCGCCTGGCGTAAGCCCCAGCGTAGAACGGCCCGACGACGGTTTCCAGTCCACGAAGAGCAGCCCCAGCACCGCCGTGCCCGCTGCCGCCACCAGCGAGCCCGCCAGCAGCACGTTGGTTCGGTCTTCCTTGTGGTGCCCTTCGTCTACCCGCCGATTGATGTCCTCCTGCGGCAGCGTCGGAAGCGCCGCCCTGTAGTCATCGTAGGCACGGCGGGTGTCGAGCGCGCTCCAGGTCGTCACGCCTCCCAGCACCGCGGTCAACCCCAAGCCGCCGTAGAACCAGATCGGATCCACGCCGTTTCGCTCCGGTTCCTGCCGTGGCGGAGGCGGATGCTCCTCGGGCGGCATCACCACCGAGACCTCCCGCTCCCGCGTGATCGCCAACCGCACGTGCTCCGCCGCTTTCACGCCGATCGGCCGGTCGATCACCACGCGGCCGTCGACCACCACCTTGACCTGATGTACGCCAGGATCGACGGTGACGCGCGGGGGCGCGCCGATCAGCGGCTCGCCGTCGACCCATGCCTCGATGCCCTTGGCGTCCACGGCGTCGACGGTGACCGAGCCGAGGTTGGCGGCGAAGCTGTCGCGCTCTTGCGCGGCGCTGGCCTTGAGCTTCTCGCTGGTTTGCGGGTCGTGCAGCACCAGGTCCAGACGCGCCACGGCCTGGCGCCACTGGCCGAGCTTTCCCTCGGCCAGCGCCAGGTTGAACGCGACGACAGGGTGAGGCCGATAAGCCAGGGCCTGCCGAAAATGCTGCGCGGCAGAGGCGAAGTCGCCCTTCTGATACGCGGCGACGCCCTGATCGAACTCCTTCTTGCCACACGCCGCCGGTTGGCTCGCGCACGGGTCGGACGGCGGCTGGGCGGCATCCTGCGCGCTCGCAGCGAATCCCGGCACCATGAGCATCGCCGTCGCCAGAAGCGTGACCGCGCCACGACAAGCCATGCGCGCAGCGTACCGCGGCAACCGGTAAGCACCAAGCGCGATCCGGTGCGTCCGGCCCCTCCGCGCGGACATGTTGCGTCGCTCGTGGCGCTGCGCCTACGTCCCACGTGCGCCGCGGAAGATCGCTCACGCCACGCATGCCGCGCGACGATGCCGCTGTCCTCCAACGCCTTGCTTACGACGAGCGCAGCCTTCGGTGCATCGCTCGCACGCTGCGCACAGACGTGGCCTACTCCGGATACTCCGTGATGAGATGCCTGTCTGGGTGCCTGGTGGCCTCGAGGGCTTGAATCCCGCGTCCGGCGCGGCAGGAACGGTCACGGCGGCTCCCGGGCTTCGGACACCCGCGTCATGCGCCGCCTGCCCCGCGTCGGTTGCCTCGCCCGGAGGCGCCACCGGCTCGCGAAGCAACGGCACGACGATGACCTGGTCACGGTCCGGAATGGCCTGCAACCGCGCCGTGATGAACCCGTCCGCTGCCACGACCACGTCGACCGGGCCGGCGCCGCGCGCCAGGGAGACGCGAGCCGGACGATCCGGGACCACCCGCCCGCCCACGGTGATCACGGCGTCCACCGGTGGCTGCACGCTGATGTCCAGCGTGACGGCCGAGGTCGAGGCTGCGGGGGCCGGGGGCGCGCGGGGCGTGGACCTCGTTGCGAGCAGCACGCCGGCGCCCAGCGCGACCACGACGGCGATCCCGGCAGCCACGATGGCCGGACGCCGCGTGCGCGGAGCCACGGGGATGGTGTGCGAGCCCGTGCGGTCCGGTGCCGGATCGGTCGTGCGTTCGTCGATCGGCGTACGCGCGCCGGGCGGCGCGGCTTCGCCGGGGAGCACGACCTTTCGCAAGGCCGCGATGGCGTCGTTCTGCTCGTCATGCTCGGCCTGGAAGATCCTGGTGACCAGCTCCGCGAGCGCTGCGCGCGGCTCCGCATGGGCAATGGTCGCCAGCCAGGCGTCCAGATCGCGCCCGATCTCCGCCGCCGTCTGGTAGCGGTCCTTGGGATTGGTCGCCATCGCGCGCTCGAGCACGCAGGCCAACTCAGGCGGAAAGTCCGGCCGAACCGAACGCGGGTCGAGAACGCCTTCGAAGAGCATGCGGTGAAGCGAGTCGGTCTCGTCTTCCCCCTGGAAAGGCCGGGTGCCCAGCGCGGTCTCGTAGAGCGTGGATCCCAGCGCGAACAGGTCGGCTCGATGATCGAACGGCTGCCCGAGGACCTGCTCCGGCGCCATGTACACGAACTTGCCCTTGATGCGTCCGACCGTGGTGCGCGCCAGACGCCCCGCGGCCCGCGCGATGCCGAAGTCGATGAGCTTGACCTGCCCGTCGTACGTCACGAACACGTTCTGCGGGCTGACGTCGCGATGCACCAGGCCCAGCCGGTTGCCCGCGTCGTCGACCAGCTCGTGCGCGTGGTGCAGCCCGTCCGCCACCCGTGCGCCAATCCACGCTACCAGGTCGTAGGGCATGGGCGCGCCAAGCCGCGCAACCTTCTCGATCACGCTGGACAGGGGCTGGCCGTGCAAATACTCCATCGCGAGAAAGAGCGTGTCCTGCTCGCGGCCGAGCTCGAACACCCGGACTACGTTGGGGTGATCCATGCGGACGGCCAGCGTTGCTTCGTCGATGAACATGCGAACGAAGTCGCTTTCGTCGAGCAAGTGCTCGTGGATGATCTTGAGGGCCACGAGCTGATCGCAGCCGCCGAGTTCCGCCAGCCGTGCAAGGTGAACGGACGCCGTGCCGCCAGCGCCGAGGCGAGGCCCGAGCACGTACCGCCCCAGACGCACGCCCACCAGGCGACGCTGCGTCTGGAACTTGGGCACCTCGTCCATGGCGGTCACCGGCGCACCATGAGCGATCAGCGCCCGGGTTGCAAAGCGATGATCTGCTCGGCTCGCGCCCGTTCTTCCGGGGGAAGATCGGACAGGCTCCCCTTGAGCATCTGCTGGTAGAAGAAGAGCTGCTCCGCGTCGATCCCCGCCACGACAGGGGTGACCAGCACCATCCGAGTCGTGCACCACTCGCTCATCGTCTTGCCGGCGATCAGATGCATCTCGACGACGTAGTCGACCCATGCTGGACGGTGGAGCGCGTCGGCGAGCCGCAGTGCATAGCGGCAAGCCGTCTCGCGCTGCGCATCGGGGATCGCGACGTCGCTGCGCGCCGCGGCCAACAACGCCTCGAGGTGGCTGCTGAGCACGCGCTCCGCGCCGTCGTAGTTGCCCATGACCATGGCGCGGTCCGCTAGCCGCCCCAACACCACCAGGGCGTCGGCCTTCTCGGTGTTCCGTGGCGCATCGTCGGAGCGCGCGTCCAACGACCGTATGGACCCGATCTGCGCGACGGTCCGCGCCGTGTCGGCCAGCTCCTGCGGCCCGCTGTCTGCAAGCGCCATCCGCATCCGCTTGGACGACGGCGGCGTGTCACGCGCGATGACCTCCGAAACTTCTTCGTCCAACCGTACCCCGGACTCGCCCGGAAGCGTTGCCCGTTGGTCGTCCGACACCACCGCGCGAACGGTCAACTCCTGCGCCCCCACGACGATGATGTCGCCGTCGTGCAACTCGGCGGCGCCCTCGACGCGCACCTCGTTGAGGTACACGCCGTTCGTGCTGCCCAGGTCCACCAGCATCGCCGAGCTGTCACGCACCACGATGCGGGCATGCTCCCGTGACACGAGGCGGTCGTTGACGACGATGTCACAGGTCAGCGCGCGCCCCAGCGTGTGCGTGCCAATGTGCAGGAAGATCTCGCGACCGTGGACCACCAACGAATAGATGCGGCGCCTCGGCTCCGACGCAGGGAGGGACACCGCGGCATGGCTTCCAGAGCCACGATTGGCACGATCGGACATGGTGTCACTGTAGCGCGAAACCCGGGGTGGGGTCACGACGCTCGGGCAAGGCCACGGCATCCCCGGGGCACGTCGCGCACAGGTCCGCACGCCGGTACGTCTCGGGCCGAAACCCAGGCGGGGCCCGCATGCTCCCGGTTGGCTTGCGGCGATAAGCAGCGCATGTCGCCCTCTTGCCGTCCGTCACGCACAGCGTTCGTCGTCCGGACGCGCTGCCGCGCACGTTCCACGGGACCAAGGGAACAACGCTTGACGCCGACCAGTGCTGCGCGTTCGACCGGACGAGCGCGGCGAAGCCCACGCGCGATCGCGGGATCGACCGCCCATGGGGCGCCGGCCTTGCGCGTGATGTCCGCGGGAAGGCCACCGGTCTCGAGATGCAGTATGGGAGGGATTCGCCGTGCAGGTGCTGCTGGATGGGTGTCGTGCGGTGATCGATGCATGCGACACAGCCACGGCTCACGGAGGGCCGTCCAACGGCCAAGAAGCCGGCTCCGAATCCTGCTTCGTGCCGGTCAATGCTTGTCGCCACCGGGCTTGTTCGGGTCGTCGTCTCGCACCAACATGGTTTGCTTGATCTTGCCGGAGTACTTGGCCGTGGCTGGACGCGAGAAGCCGGGCACCATCGGGATGGACGTGACATCTCGGTGATACATCCCTCGCGCAACGGAGGCAGCCTGCACGGTCACGACCTTTCGCGAACCCTCGTGGCGCAGTCCCTCCAGCATGCGTCGGAGCATCGCGAGCGCATTCGCCACATGCGTGTCGGTGTCGAGCCCGGCCTCGGCGGCGAGCGCGACCAGACCGGCAAGTTGGGCCTCCAGCTCGCCCTGCGGCTTTTGCGCCACTTCCCGCACGAGTTCCGCGGCGCGCTGCACGATGAGCTCACGCGCCACGTCCTGCACCACGGCGCCCTTTTCGTCCCCAAGCACGGGCACCAGCGTCCCGTGCACGTCGCACAGCGATCCGTCGTGCATCGACCGGTAGCGAAGATGCGCTTGCAGCCAGGGAGATCGCCCCTGGAGCCCCACGGCCGAGGCATCCACCTCGAGGCCCACCACAAGCGACCGGGTGTCGCGGGGTAGCAGGGGCGGCAAAGACAGGTCCACCTGGTTGCCGCGCGCGCCGGTCTTCTGCACGAACGACGGCAGGTACACGAGCTTGACGCCGTCGCCGAGGGAAAGCGACAGGGAAACCTCGACGCCCAGCAGCGCGCGCTGCCTTCCGAGCTCGCTTGCGAACGCATCCACGGGCGGTTCGGTCCCGGGCACGAAGTGGTAGTTGCCCTTGCCCAGGTCGGCGAGCTTTCCGAGCAGCTCGGACCGGACGTCGTCGCCATATCCGAACGTGCTGAGCGTGGCGCCTCCCAGCGCCGTTCCCGTCAGCTTCAGGATCTGGTCGTCGTTGGTCACGCCGGTCGTTGGCGCGCCGTCCGTCAGCACGATCACATGGCGCGCTCCGGACGCCTTGTCGTCGCGGGACAGGGCAAGGCTCAGCAAAATGGCGCCGGACAGATCGGTGCCGCCATCGGCGTGGACGCCGGCCAGGGACGACCGGACGAGGTTCTTGGCGGGTCCGGACATCAAGCACGGACGCACGACGACCTCGGCGGAGTTGGAGAAGGAGACGAGCGCGAAGCGGTCCGAGGGGCCCAGCTCCTCGACCAGTGCGTCGAGCGTGGCGAGCGCAGCGTAGATCTTGGAACCTTCCATCGATCCGGATCGATCGAGCGCGACCGTCAGGTGCACGGGTTGCTCTTCGGTGTCGGGGTCGGGGCCCTCGCTGAGGATGCGCACCAGCGCGAACAGGCGTTGGGGCACGCTGGCGAGAGGGCGGTGGAGCGTGTGCAGCGACAGGGATACTTGTGCTTCGGACGAGGCAGAGGAACTCAACACGACCTCCGGGACGGCGACGCGGTGCAGCCCGTTTGACAAACAATGCACCCGAGCAGGTGGCGACGCCAGCCCGAAGACGGGACAAGACGAAAAAAAACAAAGGGCCGCCAAGTGCCAGACCAGAGGTCCCTGTCCTGGGGCAAGGCGCTTGCTGCCCCGCCCAGGCGAGCGGAGCGCGAGGGCGGTGTCGTCGTCGCTTCGGGTCCAAGTCAAAGGCGCGTCGGCTTCGGGCTTCCTGCCCGCCTCCGGGGCACGCCTCGGCTCGCGATGCGCGGGCGCCCCACTTGGGTATGCGGGGCGCCCCACTTGGGTATGCGGGGCGCCCCACTTGGGTATGCGGGGCGCCCCACTTGGGCATGCGGGGCGCCCCACTTGGGTATGCGGGGCGCCCCACTTGGCGCCGGTGCGAGGCCTCGAACGAACGCAATCAGCGGATGCACGATGCGCCGACATCGACCCGGAAGCGCTGGAGGCTCCTGCCACCCGGATTTGTCTCAAGGGCCCGTCGACCGAGGCTTAATCCCTGGCACTCCAGGCGCGGCGGCTCTACAGATCGACGGTCATGGCGATCAACAACGCATCCACTACGGTCGACCCGTCGATCGACCTCGAGGCCGAGATTGCCCGGTTGAAGAAAGCGCGCAACGCCGTGCTGCTGGCGCACTACTACCAGACCGGCGACATCCAGGACATCGCCGACTTCCTCGGCGACTCGCTGCAGCTATCGCAGGCAGCGCGCAACACGCAGGCCGACGTGATCGTGTTCGCCGGCGTGCACTTCATGGCGGAGGTCGCCAAGATCCTCAATCCGGACCGGATCGTCGTGGTGCCCGACCTGGAGGCTGGCTGCTCGCTTTCGGACGGTTGCCCTGCCGACGCGTTCGCTGCGTGGCGAGCTCGTCATCCCGGCGCGGTCGCCATCTCGTACATCAACTGCTCGGCGGCGGTGAAAGCCCAGAGCGACTACATCTGCACGTCGTCGAACGCGGAGAAGATCGTGCGCGCCGTGCCGCAAGACAAGCAGATCCTCTTTGCGCCGGACAGGAACCTCGGCCGCTTCGTGGCGAAACGGACCGGACGCGACCTCATCCTCTGGCAAGGCTCGTGCGTGGTCCATGAAACGTTCAGCGAGCGCCGGATCGTCGACCTGAAAGAGCGCAACCCCGGCGCCCTGCTCGTCGCCCACCCCGAATGCGAGGAGCCCATCTTGCGGATGGCGGACTTCATCGGCTCGACCACGGCGCTGCTCGGGTTCGTCGCCACGAGCCCCGCGACCACGTTCATTGTCGCAACGGAGCCGGGCATCCTGCACCAGATGCGCAAGGCGGCACCGGGCAAGACGCTGCTCGAGGC
>Ga0209018_1002015_pt1 | contig 15133 bp, 14 predicted proteins | sample YNPBryBLVA2012_FD_185814 | JGI IMG/M metagenome (GOLD analysis project Ga0209018, IMG submission 185814) | Anoxygenic and chlorotrophic microbial mat microbial communities from Yellowstone National Park, USA - YNP Bryant BLVA 2012 (SPAdes)... ...
ATGACAATCATCTCCTTGTCTTTTCATCGAACTGTGGTAAAATATTTGGCATATCGTGGGATGCCGTAGGACAAATTCCAAATTTGTCCTACATTTTCAGGGAGCAAGCATGCAACTGCAAGATTATGCGCGCGTCTTGTTGAAACGCGGTTGGATCATCGTTCTACTGGCGTTGATCGCCGCCGCGGGCGCGTACGGCTTTAGCAAATTGCAAACGCCAATCTTTCGCGCGACGGTAACGTTAAGCACCGTACCGTCGCGCCCCTCGGATTACGGACAAACTCTGGCAATCAAAAATCTGTTGCGTCTGTACGTGCAGCAGATGCAATCGCCCGCGCTCACGCAACAAGTGATTGACAAATTGCAACTCGACGTGTCGCCACAGAAATTTGTCAGCCAAGTCAATTTCAACGCGGACGAATCCACGCTGACGATTACACTCGAAGCGCGGCATCCCTTGCCCGACGTGGCCGCCAAGATGGCGCGCACGTTGGCAGAAGTGTTCGTCGCATACCACAATCAAGAAAATTTGCAGATTGATCAGCGCGACCGCGTCCTTGTCAACATCATCAACGCCACATCGCCGGACATTTTCTCGCCCAAGACGATGATCAACACGCTGGCTGGCGCGGTGCTGGGCGCGCTGCTCGGACTGATCATCGTGTTCGTGCTGGAATGGCTCGAATCGGACATTGTGCGCACGGTCGAAGATGTCGAGCGCGTGATCGGTGTCACCGTATTGGGTTCGATTCCGATGATGGCAACCGAAGCCGCGCCCACGCGTCCGCGCGCCGCGCGCGTCCAGAAAACTTGTCCGCATTGCGGCAACCCGATTTGAGTGAGCGGGAGTGTAAAATGCCAGAAAACCAAGCATCCACTTTGATTACGATCACCAATCCGCGTTCACCCATCAGCGAAGCATATCGCACGCTCCGCACCAACTTGGAATTTAGCAGTCTCGACAAGCCGATCCGTTCGATGGTCGTCACCTCGGCATCGCCCGAAGAGGGCAAATCCACCACGCTGGCGAACCTTGCCGTCACGCTCGCGCAAGCCGGCAAAAAAGTGATTGTGGTAGATTGCGATTTGCGGCGCCCATCGTTGCATCAAATTTTTGGTGCGCCCAATACGCCCGGCTTTACCGATATGATGCGTGACGACGCACTGATGAGCCAGCCCCCCTTGCAAGCCACCGGCGTCGCGAACCTTGCGCTGCTGCCGAGCGGCACCCTCCCGCCCAACCCCGCCGAACTGCTCGCGTCGCGCCGAATGAGCGAGGTGATTGCTGCGCTGCAACAGCACGCCGAAATCGTCCTCTTCGACGCGCCCCCCGTGATTGCGGTCACCGACGCCGCCGTCCTCTCCTCCAAAGTGGACGCCGTGTTACTCGTCATCAGCGCGGGCAAAACCAAGCGCGAGCATGCCAAAAAAGCCAAAGCGTTACTCGACAAGGTCAACGCGCGACTCATCGGCACAGTGCTGAACAACGTCAAGGGCGAAGCAAGTTTGTATCAGTATTACGCGAGCGGAGAAAAAGCCCAATGAAAGGTCTCATCCTCTCGGGCGGCAAGGGCACACGCCTGCGCCCCTTTACCTACACTGGCGCCAAGCAACTGGTGCCGGTCGCCAACAAGCCGGTGCTGTTCTACGCCATCGAAGATTTGGTCGAAGCCGGCGTCACCGAACTGGGCATCATCATCAGCCCGGAAACCGGCGACCAGGTGCGCGCGGCAGTTGGCGATGGCGCGCGCTTTGGCGCGCACATCGAGTACATTGTCCAAGACGCGCCCAAGGGAATTGCGCACGGCATCAAAATCGCGCGCGACTTTGTCGGCGAAGATCGCTTTATCCTGTTTCTCGGCGATAATTTCATTCGCGATGGCATCGTGCCGCAAGTCGCCGCGTTCCGTCAAGGGACGATGAACGCGCAAATCATCCTCTACAAACTCGACGATCCCAGTTCAATGGGTGTTGCCGTGCTGGATGGAAACGGGCGCGTCACGCGGCTCGTCGAAAAGCCCAAGCAATTCATCTCGCCGTACGGCGTCATCGGCATCTACATGTTCGATCATCACGTCTTTGAAGCGGTCAACGCTATACGCCCCTCGGCGCGCGGTGAACTCGAAATCACGGACACCATTCAGTACTTGATTGACCAAAAACTGGATGTGCGCGCACACCTGCTCACTGGCGGTTGGATTGACACCGGCAAAATGGCAGACATTCTGGAAGCCAATCGGTTGGTGCTGGACGTTCTGGATGCCAAAAACGAAGGGCAGTGCGACAGCACGTCCATTCTCGAAGGGCGCGTGGTGTTGCAACCCGGCGCCATCGTCGTCAACAGTCACATTCGCGGACCCGCCATCATCGGCGAACGGACGCGCATCGAAAACGCGTTCGTCGGTCCATACACTTCGATCTACCACGATTGCCTCGTCCGCAACTGCGAGATCGAGCATAGCGTCGTGTTGGAACACAGCACGATTGTGGACGCGCCCGCGCGCATCGCCGATAGTTTGATCGGTCGTCACGCCGACATTACGCGCGCCGGCGGACACACCAAAACACTCAAAATGATGATCGGCGATTACAGCAAAGTGGGAATCTGAAGAGGAGGGAAAGATGGGAGTAGGCAAAAAGACGTTGCCCTATCCCGAAGTGTTGCACGCCATCGGCAAATTCATCGCGAAACGCGGTATGGGGAATGTTTGTGTGATGGAGTTCGAAGACGGCATCATCGTGACCGGCACAGTGTTGTACAACACTGGCGAAACGATGGGACGACGCACGGAAACGCACGTCTTGTCCAGTGAAGATTTGCAGCGGATGGTGAAGGGAGGTTGAGATGCGACGACCGAAACGCGGCGAAGCGACACTGCGCTATTCCGAAATTCTGCGTTTGATTGGGCAGTACGTCGAGCGCGCCAACTTGTGCGAGGTGCGAATCATCGAAACCGATGAAGGCATCATCTTGCAAGGCGTCGTGACGCGCGGCGAACGCGAGGGCGAACGCGACACCTACCAACTGACTCCCGAAGACATCAGCGCATTGTTGGAAGACGCGTACGCGATGCGCGGAAAACGGATTTGAAAGAATGAATAATTTTCTGATCACCGGCGGCGCGGGATTTATCGGCTCTAACTTTGTGCGCTATCTCCTGAACAAGTACGCCAACTATCGCGTCGTCGTCTACGACAAACTGACCTACGCCGGCAATCTGGACAATCTGCGCGATGTGGCGACCCATCCACGGTACGCTTTCCTTCGCGGCGATATTTGCGACGCGCGCGCGGTCGAAGACGCTCTCCGCACTCACCACATTGATACCATCGTCAACTTTGCGGCGGAGACCCACGTAGACCGTTCGATTATGGACGCCGACGCGTTCATCAAGACGGATGTCTACGGCACCTACGTTTTGCTCGAAGCCGCCAAGAAATTCGGACTGCGCTATCACCACGTTGGCACGGACGAAGTGTACGGCTGGGTCGAACAAGGCAGATCGCGCGAGGACGACCGGCTGCTGCCGCGTTCGCCGTACGCCGCCTCCAAAGCCGGCGCCGATTTGTTGATTCACGCCTACGTCATCACGCACAAGGTCGCCGCTACCATCACGCGCGGCGCGAACAACATCGGACCGTACCAATACCCAGAAAAAGTGGTGCCGCTCTTTGTCACGAACGCGCTGGACAATTTGCCCCTGCCGCTGTACGGCGATGGCAAACAAGTGCGCGATTATCAATTCGTCCTCGATCACTGTGAAGCAATTGACCTGGTGCTACATCACGGCGCGCTCGGCGAAATTTATAACGTTGGCACCGGCGAAGAGACCGAGAATATCGTGATGGCGCGGATGATCTTGAAACTACTCAACAAACCCGAGTCGCTGATTCAACCCGTGGCAGATCGCCCGGGCCACGACCGACGCTACGCGCTCGATGTCACGAAATTGCGCGCGCTCGGTTGGCAACCCTCACACAACTTTGAGCAGGCGCTCCGCAAGACAGTGCAGTGGTACGTCGAGAACGAATGGTGGTGGCGCAAATTAAAGAGCGGCGAATATCTCGAGTATTACCGCAAACAATACATCGAACGCAAGTAACCACACCCAATCGCAAGTCACCCAATTCCCGATGATCCGCCTCAAACGCCTCTACGTCCACAACTTGAAACAACTGCAAGAAGTGGAACTGCATTTTCCCGACCACGCGCGCGTATTGGTGCAAGGAAAGAACGAAGCAGGCAAATCCACCTTGTTCGAGGCGTTGTACTTTGCGCTCTTTGGTAACGCTCTAGCAACCGAGAGCGGCACGCGCGCGCTGGACGATTTGATTCGCTATCAAGTGGAAAAAGCGCGCGTCGAACTCGACCTCCAAGTGAACGCGCGCCTCTTCCAGATTCGCCGCACGCTCGCGCGCGGCAAGAGCAATGTCTGGGAACTCGACATCTGGAATGGCGACGTGGTAGATGAAATTCGCGGCAACACCGCTGTCAACAAACGCCTCGTCGCGGAACTCGGTTTCGATGGCGATGCGTTGCTCAACACCTGCTTCGTCGAGCAGAAAAAACTAGAAAAACTCGAAGGACTCACACGCGCCAAGCGCGAAGAATCGCTCGCCAAATTGCTGAATCTCGACGCGCTCGTACAGATCGAAGACAATCTCAAAGTACGCGCGGAAGACAAACAAGAGTCGGAACGCCTCAAAAAGCGCGCCGAGCTCGCCGCGATTCAAGCCGAACTCCCCCCGCTCCAACAGCAACTCGCGCACACCGAAAGCCAACTCCGCCTGCTCGAGTTGCGTGGCGCGGCAGAGGGCGCGCGGAACGAACTGCGCGCCATCCAACAACTCGATGCCAAGATCAACGAACTCACCGCGCAGCACAACGACCTCGCGCAACGCGTCGCGCGACTCGAGGCGTTGCGAACGGCGATGGAGTATATCAAAGACGCGCGCAACGCCATCGCGCAGCGCGACGAGCAGGCGCGTACGCTCGAACGCCTGACCCAAGATCAAGCCGACGCGCAACGCGCGGCAGACGCCATCCCCACCCTCCAAGCCCGCCTGACCGAGTTGCGCCGTTTCACTCGACGCCTCGCGCGCGTCGAACAGCTGCGCGTCGCGTGCGAACGTCACGCGCAACGCGCCGCGCAACTTGCGCAAGCGCAAACGCGCGTCAGCGAGTCCAACGCCACGCTCGCGCGCGAACAGACCGCGCTGGAACAGATTCAAGCGCAACAACACCAAGCCGAAGTGAACGCCGCGTTGGAACAGTGGATTGCCGCGCGGCGAGAGACAACCCCTCCCAGCGAAATCACGCGCCGCGTGCAGGAAAAACAAATCGCGCGCGACCAGCAGGCGCGGCGTTTGCGCGCGCAGGTCTACGGCAGCACCGCCGCGCTCATCGCCATCGTCGCGCTCGTCGTCGCGGCAGTGACACTCACCTTTGCGCGCGTGGCGCCCAACGCGCTGGGGTTGGCGGTGCTACTCGCGCTGGGCATCGGTAGCATCGCCGCGCTCATCGCCATCGTGCTGGTTGCGCGCGTCGTCAAAACGTGGTACGACTTGGCACGCGCGTCGGAAGAGGTGGGTCGCGCCGAAGGCGAACTGCGCGCGCAAGCGACTCTTACCGAAGCGCAGCGCGCGCGCCTCAATGAAGCCGAAGCGCGCCTCGCCCAACTGAATGTCGCGCTGCCCGATTCGCCGGAGCGCGCCCAAGACGAAATCGCCGCGCACGCCACACCCACCCTCGACGATTTGCGCGCTGCCTCCGCGACGACGCGCGAACACATCATCCGCGCGCGCACGATGTTGGATCAAGTGCGCCAGCAATACGGCATCGCCGATGACGCGCAACTCCAGACCGAACGCGCGCGCAGTGAGCGCGCCGCGCAAAAAGCGGAACAACTCTACACCACTTGGCGCGCACACACACAGGCACGCGCGGACGCGCTGGGCATCGCGCTCGACGCGGCAACCGCGCAGCGCGCCTACGGCGAAATCGTCGCGCAGATCGAGCAGGCAAAACGACGCGCCGGGGAAGCGGCGCGGACGCGCCAAGAGATCGCGCGAATCGAGCAACAGATGCGCGAGGCGCAACAGCGCGCGCAAGAAGCGTACGCCCAAGCCCGCGCCATCCAACCCGATTTGCCGGCGTGGAACGCGCGCTTCGAGGTGGGCGATTACAACGGTGTGGGCAAAAATTTGCGCGAAGAGTACAACGCGCTCGGCGGCAGTCCAGTCCTGCAACAAGAACGCGACTTGGGGGACAAGTTGCAGAGACAGCAGGGGGAACGTGAGCCACGCAAACAAAACGCCGCGCAACTCATCGCCAAAACGCGCGGGCTACTCGACGCGTTGGGACAATCCAACGCGCTGGGCGAATCGCCCACGTTGGACGATCTCGAAACACTCGTTGCCAAAGTCCAGACACTCGCGCGAGAGGACGAGGCGACCTTGCGCGCGCAACAACGCGAACTCGTCGGACGCGTCCACTCGTTACGCGATCGGCAAACGCAACTGGAGCGCGAACTGGGGTTGGTGAACGTCACGCTCGACCCGGCGACGTGTCGCGCCGAGTGGGAAGCCAAAGTGCGCGAGATACAGATTCGCGAGCGCAGTGTGGAGATTGCGTCCCTCGCGCGCAGGCGGATTATGCAAAAAGTGTTGCCTACCACGCTGGACTATTTGCGCCGCATCCTGCCGACTTTGACGCGCGAGCGTTACCACGACGCGCAACTGGATTCCGAAACGTACAAGATTCAAGTGTGGGATGAACGCGCGGGGAATGGGGGCGCGTTCAAAGAAAAAAATATTTTCAGCGGCGGCACCAAAGATCAATTCTCGCTCGCGCTGCGCCTTGCCTTTGCACTCGCCACCCTGCCGCAAGAGCGCGGCGCGGCGCCCTCGTTCATCTTCCTCGACGAGCCGCTCGGTTCCTTCGACGACGAGCGTGCCGACGCGCTGATTCAACTCCTCACCGAAGGCGACATCGCGCGCGCCTTTGACCAGATTTTCCTCATCAGTCACGTCCACGTAAACGAACGCCTATTCACGCATCACATCGTTCTGGAAAACGGGCGCGTGGTGGAAACGAATTTGAAATAACGTTGTAGGGGCGAGCCGACGGCTCGCCCCTACATCTATCCCTGCGCATTCTCCACCAGCGTCCGATAGTACGCGTTGCGCGCGAGCAACTCGGCGTGCGTTCCCTCCGCCACCAGCCGATTTTCGTTCAACAACAAAATGCGGTCCGCGCGCTGAATCGTCGCCAAGCGATGCGCGACGATGAACACGGTCTTACCGCGCACCACCTCGGGCAGCACCTCGAAGATGGATTTTTCGGTGAGGCGATCGAGCGCGGCGGTCGGCTCATCCAGAATCAAAATGTCCGGGTCCTGGATGAGCGCGCGCGCAAGCGCCACGCGTTGCTTTTGCCCCTCGGACAAGTTGATGCCACGTTCACCGACGCGCGCCGCGTAACCATCGGGCAAACCGGCGATGAACTCGTGGATGCCGGCGATTTGCGCGGCGCGCACGATTTGCGCGTCGCTCGCAGCGGGATTGCCGTAGCAGAGATTTTCGCGCAGAGTGCCACTCAACAACTGCGGGCTTTGCGCCACGTAACCGATGCGTTGGCGCAGCGCGCGCACGTCGTACTCGCGCGCGGGCACATCGTCGAACCAGATTTCGCCGCGCGTCGGTTGGTAGAATCGCAAGAGCAGACTGAGAAGCGTCGTCTTGCCAACGCCGCTGGGTCCCACAATCGCCACTTGTTCGCCGGGCTGAATCTTGAACGAGACGTTTTCCAGAATCGGCTCGCGCCCATCGTACGAAAACGAAACGTCCTTGAATTCGATGGCGCCGCGCAAGCGTTCGACGCGGCGTCCCGTCCCCACATTTTCCTCCGGCACAATGTCGTACAGCGCGGAGATGCGTTCGAGCGCGGCGCGCGCGTTTTGTAGTTGCAAGTTCGCGTGCGCCAGATAAATCGCCGGGCTGTACACAAAACCGATGTACGCCTGAAACGCGAGGAGCGAGCCAAGTGTCAACTCGCCGCGCACAACGAGGAGCGCGCCGCCCGCGAGCGCGACCACGCGCGCCAAGCCCGGCATCGCGCTGATGACGACATTCGCCACCGCGCCAACGGTCGCTTGTTCGAGCACCACCTGGCGCGCCGCGTGCAACTGTTCCGTCAAACGTCCCACGGTGCGCTGTTCCGACGCGAACGCTTTGATGAGCGCGGTCGTCGCCAGCGATTCTTCGAGCGTGCGCGTCACGTTCGCCTGCTGCTCCATCGTTTGATGACTGAGCACGCGCAAGCGCGCGGAGAAAAATCGAACGACAAAGTAGAGCGCGGGGAGTAGCACCGTTGTGACGAGCGCCAGACGCCATTCGAGAGAGAAGAGCAAGACGATGCCGCCGACCAGTTGCAGCACGTTCGTGCCGACATAGACCAGCGTGCTGGAGAAAAACCAGCGCAAGCCCTGAACATCGGAGAGGAGGCGCGACATCAAATAGCCGGTCTCTCTGGCATCGAAGAACGATTTGGGAAAACGCAAGGTGTGATCGAGCAGGTCGCGTTGCAAATCGAGCAGCACGTCTTGCTCCAAGCGCGCAAAGTAGAATTGGCGCAACATTCCTGAAAGCACCTCGAACGCCTGAATCGCGAGCAACACGCCAATCGCCAGCGCGAGGCCGTGCAGCTGTTGCACCAGAATCACATTGTCCACGATGTAGCGGTAAATCAGTGGATCGGGGAAACTCAACAAGGTGGAGAGGAGAATGAGCAGCGCGCCCACAGCGCCCTTGCGCCAGTGGCGTTGCACGAACGGGCGCAGGTTCTTGAGATTCGCGCGCAACGCGCCATAGCCGCGTGACGCGGCAAGGCGATCGTCCGGCAATTGGCGCGCCAGACCTTGTTGGAGGTAGGTAAACCAGGAGCGCATCACGATAGATTCCATCCAGCCAATTCAAGTGTTCCATTTGCTCACTGTGAAGACGCCATACGTCAATCCCTGCAGCGGAAATTTTCAGAACAACACCCATGCGCTCGGCATGGGTGTCAAATGGCTTGCGCTTGAGCCACTACCGTTCTCTGGCAAGGCACCGAAAGTTCACGAAGGAACACGAAAGGTTGCTGCTAAACTTTGTCCTTCGCGTATGAATTTGGTTGCAGCTGGAGGATGCACTATACATCGGTGCTGACCGATCACGACAGCAGCTTGTTATACTCGGCATGCGTGCCAATCCAGAACCAAACGACGCCCTCCGGCTTGTCCCTCCCCAGAGCTCGGTAGTGTACCCCAACGCGTACGGACCATAGTTGTTTGGTCTTACCGACCTTCTTAAAATGCAAGGATGGATGATGCGGATCAGTCTTGAGGAGATCAAAACTCTTGTCTGCTAACTCTTGTATCTCTCTGGGTAATTGGTGGTAATGGCGCCAAAAGCGCGGCAGGGCAATATGTTTCATAACGGCTTGCCCAACCCCGCCTCATACTCTTGATCAACCTCAGCAAGCAGTGCATCAAGACGTCCTGTTTCCAGATCCTCCTCGATCTGCTTGTCCCAAACTTGAGCATGATAATTTTCGAGCCATGCCATCAACTCAGCCAAGTCTATGGCTGGTAGTCGAGTAATAGCAATTTCTATTTCCTTGATGCTCATAGTTGCACCTCTCTCTTTCTCGATGCGTCAAACGCCGCGCGTAACCGCCTAATTCACGATGATGCTGTGCGGTGTTTCAAAGCACTTTGGCGGACAAATTATACAACAAAGTTGCTCAGAGGTAAATTCACAACACCGCGTCTCATCGCGCGCTCAACGCGCGAACGAACCCGGCAAACGCTTTGCCAAATTCGGTCATCTCGCCGGTCTGCGGATCGAACAAACGACCGGTCGGATAGCCGGTGTCATCGAGACTGTACCAACACCAGCGCTGCACCAATTTGTAATCATCGCCGGGATAGCCCAGCGCGGGGTCGCGCGCGGTCAAGAAAAAGTCGAACGTGCCGATGATAAAGTTCAGCACGCGCGCGTCCGGAAAACCGTAATCCTCCGGCATCGGAATTCCGTACTCGGAGACGATGAGCGGATAGTTTTGAAAACCGCGCGCCGCCATCCACTCACGAAACGCGACAATCTGCCGGCGAAACGCGTCCAGATTGCCACTATCGTCCACCTCGTACAACACGCCGGTTGAATCGTCGAAACCGGGCGGAATGTCAACGCCCCACGAGCCGCGCTCTTCGCGCAAAATGAAATTGTGGACATTCCACACATCCACCGGCATTTCGCTTTGATGTTGCTCCCGATACGCCGCGAGGACTGCATCGAGATAGCGCATGCGCAACGGCGTGGGTTGCGTCACCCCACCGATGGCTACTTGCGCGGTGGGATCGGCATCCTTGATGGCGCGATAGGCGCGCGCGTACAAACGCGCATACACGCGCGGCTCAACATTGTCCTGCCATTTCACATCGGGTTCGTTGCCGATGAGCCACAGCGCGCCAGGATTCGCGCGCGCGATCTGTGCGATCTCCGCTTCGTTTGGACGCAGATCATCGCGCACGAGTCGCACCATTTGCGCGTACTCGATGTTGTTCGGACGCGACGGATCGAGTTGCGCGCGCCAGTCCAGATACCAGCCGAATGCGAACGGCGCAAGGTCATAGCGCGCCATCGGACCGATGGCGACGCCGATGCCCCAGCGCGATTTGCCCTGCCACACGAGCGACGCGCGCGAGATGTGCGGCGGGAACGGCGTACTCTTGACGACGAGCGTCGGTGTCGCGCGCGCGCGCGTTTCGGCGGGCGCGCGCGTGCGCGTGGGGATGAGTGGTTCGGGAGTAAACGTTGCGCGCGCAATCGGTGTGGGGGTGGGCGCGGGCTGACGCTCGGTGACGAAGAAGAGCGCGATCAGCACCAAGCCGATGCCGATGAGAACGATGCCGCTGGCGCGGCGCGCGCTATCGCTCACGCCGTTTGCCCAGCAACAAAACGCCCAGTCCCACCAGCACCAGCGCGCCGCCACCACACAGTAGCGGCGAGACGCCACCGCCTGCCGATGCTTCGCTAGATGACGCGGCAAGGGTGACGGTCGGCGCGGGCGTTTCGACGCGCGGTGTCGTCGTTGGCGTCAGTGTCGCATCGGTGCGCGGACGCGGTGGCGCGTCGGTTGCGCGCGCGGGTGGCGAGGCAAACGGCGTTGCGCCGGAAACCGGCGTAATCGCCGGCGGCGCGGCAGGCGCGCTGGTAGGAACGCTCATCGTCGGAACACCGGCGATGGTGGGTTGCGCGCCCGCGGGGGGTAGAGTCGGTTGGGGCGCGGCAGTGGGCGGCGCAGAGGTAGGTGGCGCGGGAGGTTGCGTTGTCGGTTGGGGCGGCGGTGAGGGCGGCACAACGGTACGCACGCGCGTCGGCACAGTTTGGCGCGACGGATTTTGCGCCGGCGTTGCCCACGCGCGCGGCGCGAGCAGCACCAATGCGAAAACGCTCAACGCGAGAATCATAACAATCGAACGCGAATTCATTATCGCCTCTCACAACGCAACTGAATCGTCTGATCGCGATCCAGCGCAAATCGAAACACGACCGCGCCGTTCTCGAACGCGCTGGGGCGCGGTTGGGCATCACGAAACGCACAGCCGAGCGGCAGACGCACGGCGACGGTGACTGGATACGCCGGCGCGCCGGCTTGTTTCTGCCACAACAGCGTGTACTGACCGACGTTGCCTTGCCATTGCCACACATCGTTTCCCGGCGTCAACGCATAGCGACGCGTTTGCGATTGCGCGGTCGGCAGAATCATCGTCACTTCGAGCGATTGCCACTGACCTTCCGCGCGCGTCGTCACGACGCCCGGCTCCGCCGTCTTGCGCCACAGCGCGCTAGCTGGTAAGGCGATGCGCGTCGCGTCATCGAGGCGCGCGGAGAGCGGCACGAGAACGCGCAAATAATTCCAGTAGCAACGATTCATCATTTGCTCGTAGATCGGATCGTAGCGCGATTCCGGGATGCACGGCGCGTTCGTCGTGACGGTGTGCGTGTAGACGAGCGTGAGTTCCGCGCGCGGCGGTTGCGCGCTGAGGTCAACGTGGTAGGTTGCCGATTGACGGATGCGCGCGTTCACTTTGTTGTATCCCAAATTCGCGTCCACGATCATCAGGTAATCGCCACGCGGTTGTTCCAGCGCGCCATCCCATTTTTGCGCGCGCAAAATCGCCTGCGCCTCGGGACGTTCGAGATAGATTTGAATGTGCTTGCCATCGAGCAACCGCAGCGCGGTTTCCGCCAGCGCGAACTTGTCATAGCCGCCGGCTTCGATGCGTTGCCGCGCGGCATCGGCAAGCGCGCCGATGAACGATTTGCGTTTGAGCCACCACGCGCCGGTGAATTTGCCATCGCTCGGCGCCCAGGCGTGACGCATGTACGCGACGACGTTCGCGCGCGTGAGCGGCTCGTTGTAATCCGACACGCGCAGCGGTCCCACCGCGCCGACGATTTCTTGCAGCGCGTACTGATCGAGCGCGATGACCCCATCGAAAGTTGGCGTGATTCCGCCGGGGCGATACAGCGCGAGCGCTTGGCGCGCGCTCGTCGGAAAATCGGGTGACCAGTTGCTATCGCGAAACACCCACTGCTCCACGCCAAGCAAACGATACAACGGTTCGGGTGGGTCGGGGTATGGCTTGGAAAAATCGTCGGCGGCGTAACTATCGCGAAAGACCATCGCCACCAGACGCCCGGCTTCCACGCGCACTTCACCCGCGCCGGTGATAAAGCCGCCGCCGGGACGCAACTCGTCCTCGTTTAAACCCAGCACCAAGTACGTGCGCGGCTGATCGAATCCGCCGAGATGCGGCGCGAGCGTAGCCAGTTGCAAGCCCGCGCGGACGAGTGGCGCAGCGCGTTGCAACGTCTGCACGCGCGAGGCAAGGAGCGGCGAGAGCGCGTCGCCCGGCACCGATGTGAGCGTCTGCTCCGCGCGCGCGGCGCGCGCGGCAGCTTGTTGGACAAGTGGTTGATTTTCCGCCAGGACGCGCAGCACCGCGCCGAGCGTTGCCTCGCGTTCGCCGGAACGCGCGAACGCTTCGCAGAGGAGCGAACCGGCTTCCGCCAGATCATCGCCCGCCGAGAGCAAACGCGGCGCGGCATCCAAATCGTTGCCGAAAATCGGCAGCCAGCGGAACAGCGGCGCGAGCGCGACCAAGCCGCCGGCATCGCGGCGCAACGCGACGAGATCGTCTTGCATCGCCCAGAGCGCCTGGCACGTCGGCGCGAGATCGGCTTGCTTGGCTGTGGCGCGCAGTTGATCCAAGTGCGTGCGTAGCGCGTTCGCCGTCAGCCCCACGCGCACAAGCCACAGCGCGCTGATGAGCAGACCCAGCACGATGAGGAGCCAACCGATGCGACGCCGCGTGATCATTGCGTTCCTCGCTGACGTCGCGCGTTGTACGCTTCCCACAGCGCGAGCGCGGTCACCACACCCCAACCGATGCGTTCGAACCACATCTCAACAGACAAGCCCATCCCCAACGCAAACAGCACGATGCCAAGCATCATCGCGACGCGAAAATGCGGTTGCGCCAAAACTTGGCGCGTGGATTTTTCGCGCGCGGCGCGCGCAAAGCCGAACAGCGTGAGCAAAAATGCCAGCCCGCTGATCCACAACGTGGCGGAAAGAACACTGAACCAGTCAATCAAAGTCACGTCAACCAATGAACAAATGACAAAAGACGAAAGACGAAGGATGAAGGACGAATGAACGAACCAACGATACAACGATGCAACGATGCAACGATGCAACGATCCAACAATCCAACGACCCAACGATTCAACGACCCAACGATTCAACGACCCAACGACTCGGGAAACGACGACGGATATTGCGCTTCCGGGACGCCGAACCACTCGTACCATTTTTGTAATCGTCCCGATTGCGCTTGGTCGTACAAGCCGGCAATCAAGCCGAGCAACAACCAAAACATAAAGCCGGGTTTTGCGCCGAGCGTCACCGCGTCCGTCATCCCGTAAACAAGGTGTGCGAGGAGCGCCGCGCCCAGTCCCAGCACAACCGCGCGGATGAAAAAAGTGTCCGGCATCAACACGCGCGCGCGCGTCCACACCGCGCCCAGCATCATTGCCGCCCCAAAGTAGAGCGCGGTGAACGCGATCAAACCGGGCACACCCAAATCGAGTCCGGCTTGGAGAAATTCGTTGTGCGCGTGCGCAATGTCCGAATCGGGTCCGATGAGGAAGAGCGGATATAAAACGTGGACGACGCGGCGAAAGGTGTTCATTCCCATTCCGGTGAACGCGAAATCCTCGATGCCGTAGATCGCGCGCGACCAGATTTCGAGACGACCTTCCAACGTGTCAATCGCCGATTCGACGGAGAACGCGCCGCTATCTTCGATAGTGGGTGCCAGTGTGTTGGAACGCAAGAACACGATTGCCGCGACGAGAATCGCCACGCTGCCAATCGTTAGGACGATGCGCCAACGCCACGGCAAGACAAGAAATAAAATTGCCGCGAATGCGATGAACAAACCCAGATAGCCGCCGCGCGATTGTGTCAGCACGAGAATCGCAAACGTGAACAAAGTCGCGCCGCCCAGCACGACCAGCGCGAGCATCGTCTTGCGCGCGCCGAGCATCTCGCTGACGACGCGGCGACGTCGCCACAGTGCGACGACGAGCATCGTCAGCAAAGGAATACCCCACACGAGCGCGCCGGCAAGTTCGTTGGGAGAAACGCCGCTGGCAGCACCTTGCAAGCCGACGAGGCGCGGCGTCAGGCGCGCAACGAATGAACCGATGAGTGGAATCTTTGCGCTCCATTTCACCGTCAGCAGCGCGAATCCTGCCATCCCCACTGTCAGCGCGCTGAAGAGAATGGCGGCGCCCCACCACCCACCCAGCCGACGCGCTTTGCGCGCGGTGGCGAAGAAAACGCCAAACGCCAAGACCATTCCGGTGATCTTGGGAAAACTTTGCGCGAAATCGTACGTGGCGTACAGACTCACCAGCACCATCACGGCGAGGAGCAGCAGCGCGGGGTTGAGCGGCGTACGGCGCAACGGCTCGCGGCGCGCGAGAACGCCGATCATCCACACGCCGGGGATGATGA
>Ga0209018_1002019_pt1 | contig 15088 bp, 10 predicted proteins | sample YNPBryBLVA2012_FD_185814 | JGI IMG/M metagenome (GOLD analysis project Ga0209018, IMG submission 185814) | Anoxygenic and chlorotrophic microbial mat microbial communities from Yellowstone National Park, USA - YNP Bryant BLVA 2012 (SPAdes)... ...
GGGGGCGACCACGGAGGGGGCGACCACGGAGGGGGCGACCACGGAGGGGGCGACCACGGAGGGTCGCCCCTACGGGCCCGCCCGACGGGGGCGACCACGGAGGGTCGCCCCTACGGGACCGCCCGATGGGGGCGACCACGGAGGATCGCCCCGACGGGCCCGCCACGGCCTATTGCAAAATGAACCGAACAACGAGCCACACCCTGTTCGTTTCCCTGGTGCTCCCCGGCGCGGCGGAGGCGGTGGACATGGAGCTATCCGGCGACGTGCCGCTGGCCGAACTGTTGCCGGCGCTGGTCGCCGCCCTGGGCCTGCCCCCCGGCGATTACTGGCTCGCCGCCCGCGCCGGCCCGCTTGACCCGCAAGAGACCCTCCTGTCCGCCGGGGTGCTGCGCGGCCAGGTGCTGACACTGCAGCACGCCGACCAGGAGCCCGCACCCCCGCACCCGCCCGATCCGCCCGCCGCTCCACCGCACATCCGCCTGGCCGACCTGGTGGGGGCGCGGCCCGCGCTGCGCAGCGGGACGACACTCGCCTTCTGGTCGGGACCCGCCGGCGGCAGTGGACGGACCACGCTGGCACTGACCGTCGCCGTGCTGGCTGCCGAACGGCGGCTGGACGCGCTCCTGCTGGCGCTGGCCGAGCCCTCGGTCTCCGCCTACTTGCGCCTGCCGCGCACGCCCAACGCGACCGCCTTCTTTGAGACCGGCGACCTGGACGCGGCGGAGCAGGCGGTGACCTGGGATGGCGCGGGGAGCCGCAGGCTGCGCGTGCTGCTGGGCCCGGCCCGCCCACGCGACGGTCGCGTGCCGCCGGAGCGGGTGGCAGCGCTGCTCGACGCGGCGCGCCTCGCCGCCCCCCTGCTCTTGCTCGACCTGCCGACGCTGACGGCGGGCGAAAATCCGTGGGTGCTGGAGCCGCTCGTCCGCGCCGATGCCCTGGCGCTGGTCGTGCCGCCCACGGTGACCGGCGTGGCGGCGGCGGTGGAGGCGCTGGCCACCCTGCGCGACCTGGCCGCGCCGGCGCGGGTCCACCTGGCGCTCATCCGCCGCGCCCCCGGCGGCCTGCCGGCGCGCGAGTTCACCGCCGCCGTGCGCGAACTGTGGGGCGACTGCCCGCCGCTGGCGGCGGAAGCGCCCTTCACCCCCGGCCTGCCCGCCCGCCTGGACTGCGGGGAGCTGGTCGAGGCCGTGCTCGCCCCGGCGAAGGGCGAGGAGCTGTGGCTGCAGGCCGCGCGGACGCTCCTCGCCATCGTCCTTCCCTCATCCCCAGAACCGTGATACAATTGTCGTTCGTGACTGCTCACCCTCCCGCAGGTTTGGGCGCAGCTTGCAGCCCGAATCGCACTTCAATGGCCACTCCGATTCGTTGCCCGGTCACTTCCGAACCTGCGAGAGGGTGAGCAAGTACAATCGTTCGCCTTGACAGTGCGCGAATCGAGGAGTACAATACGAACAAAGGTTCTATAGTTCAGGGGTGAGCATGCCTCAGGATGCGATCGTCGTCCGCGGTGCGCGCGAGCACAATCTGAAGAATGTCAACGTCGAGATTCCCCGCAATCGGCTAGTCGTCATCACCGGCATCTCCGGCTCCGGCAAGTCCTCCCTGGCCTTCGACACCATCTTCGCCGAAGGCCAGCGACGCTACGTAGAGTCCCTCTCCGCCTACGCCCGCCAATTCCTGGGTCAGATGGAGAAGCCGGACGTGGACCAGATCGAGGGACTGTCGCCAGCGATCTCGATTGACCAGCGCGGCGTCTCCCACAACCCCCGCTCGACGGTCGGCACGGTCACCGAGATCTATGACTACCTGCGATTGCTCTATGCCCGCATCGGCATCCCCCACTGCCCGCAGTGCGGCCGCCCGGTGGCCAAACAGTCCGCCCAGCAGATCGTGGACGCGCTGCTGGCCCTCCCTGTCGCCACGCGCATCCAGGTGCTGGCTCCGCTGGTCAAGGACCGCAAAGGCCACCACCAGGCGATCTTCGAGGACGTGCGCAAGGCCGGCTTTGTCCGCGTCCGCGTGGACGGACAGGTGCACGACGTGGACGAGGAGATCGAGCTGGACCGCTACAAGATGCACACCATCGAGGCGGTGGTGGATCGGCTGGTCATCGCCGAGGCGGACGACGGCTTCCGCAGCCGCCTGACCGATTCGGTGGAGACGGCGTTGCGGCTGGGCGATGGGGTGGTCATCGTCAACGACATCTCCGCCGACCCGCCGCGTGACCTGCTCTTCTCCGAGCGGCTGGCCTGCCCGACCTGCGGGATCAGCTTGCCGGAGATCGAACCGCGCACTTTCTCATTCAACAGCCCGCACGGAGCCTGCCCGACCTGCCAGGGGTTGGGGACGCGGACGGAGCTGGATCCCGACCTGCTGGTGCCCAACCCTGACCTGTCGCTGGAGGACGGGGCGATCCAGTTCTGGAACACCGCCGATCACGACGGGTACTACTGGCAGGCCATCGAGGCGGCTGCCCGCCACTACCACATCCCGGTGGACCGGCCCTGGCGCGAGTTGACCCCCGCTCAGCAGCGCATCTTCCTCTACGGCAGCGGTGATGAGGAAGTGGCTATGCATTATGTAAACCGAGAGGGTCGCCAGGCGACCTTCCGCACCCGCTTCGAGGGGGTGATCCCCAACCTGCAACGGCGCTATCGGGAGACCAACTCCGACTACATCCGCGCCCGCATCGAGGAGTACATGGCGCGCCGGCCCTGCCCCACCTGCAACGGCGCCCGCCTGCGTCCCGAAGCCCTCGCCGTCACCGTCGCCGGTAAATCCATCCACGAGATCGGCGGGTGGACCGCGCAACGGCTGCTGGGGTGGATCGACGAGCTGTCCAGTTTCCGGTTTCCGGTTTCAGGGTTTCAGGTTGCAGAGTTTCAGGTTGCCGATTCGCCCGCCGAGAACCTGAAACCTGAAACCTTGAAACCTGAAACCACTCTCCTCACCGAGCGCGAGTGGCTCATCGCCCGCCGCATCCTCAAGGAGGTCCACGCCCGGCTGCAGTTCATGGTCAACGTGGGGCTGGAGTACCTGACCCTCGACCGCACCGCCGAATCGCTCTCCGGCGGCGAGGCGCAGCGCATCCGCCTGGCCACCCAGATCGGCTCGCAATTGACCGGCGTGCTCTACGTCCTCGACGAACCAACCATCGGCCTGCACCAGCGCGACAACGAGCGGCTGATCCGCACACTGATGGGCATGCGCGACCTGGGCAACACGTTGCTGGTCGTCGAGCACGACGCGGAGATGACCCGCGCCGCTGACTGGATCATTGACCTGGGGCCGGGCGCCGGCGAGCACGGCGGCGAGGTTGTCGTCGCCGGGACGCTCGCGGAGGTGCTGGCCTGCCCGACCAGCCTGACCGGCGCCTACCTCTCCGGCCGCCGCTCCATCCCGCTCCCGTCCCACCGCCGGCCGGGCAACGGCCGCGCCCTCATCGTCCGCGGGGCGCGCGAGCACAACCTGAAGAACGTGGACGTGCGCATCCCGCTGGGCATGTTCGTCTGCATCACCGGCGTCTCCGGCTCCGGCAAGTCCACCCTGCTGGTGGACATCCTCTACCGGCGGCTGATGCAAATGCTCCACGGCGCGCACGATCCAGTGGGCGACCACGATGCGATCGAGGGGGCCGAGCACATTGACAAGGCAATCAACATAGACCAGTCACCCATCGGCCGCACTCCCCGCTCCAACCCGGCCACCTACACCAACCTGTTCGGGCCGATCCGCGACCTGTTCGCCTCGCTGCCGGAGTCGAAGATGCGCGGCTACCGCGCCGGACGCTTCTCCTTCAACGTCAAGGGCGGGCGCTGCGAGGCTTGCGAGGGCCACGGCACGCTGCGCATCGAGATGCAGTTCCTGCCCGACGTCTACGTCCCCTGCGACGTCTGCCGCGGCCGCCGCTACAACCGCGAGACGCTGCAGGTGCGCTACAAGGGCAATAACATCGCCGAGGTGCTTGACCTGACCGTGGACGAGGCGATCGCGTTCTTCGCCGCCTTCCCGGCCATCCAGCGCAAGCTGCAGACGATCCAGGATGTCGGTCTGGGCTACATCCGCCTGGGCCAGCCCGCGCCGACCCTCTCCGGCGGCGAGGCGCAGCGGGTCAAGCTCTCCCGCGAGCTTTCCCGCCAGGCCACCGGCAATACCCTCTACGTGCTGGACGAACCGAGCGTGGGCCTACACGCTGCCGACGTGGACAAGCTGGTTGCCGTGCTCAACCGCCTGGTGGACGCCGGCAACACGGTGGTCATCATCGAGCACCATCCAGACATCATCAAGGTGGCCGACTGGATCATTGACCTGGGACCGGAGGGCGGCGACGCGGGCGGCTGGATCGTCGCCGAGGGCACGCCGGAGCAAGTGGCACAGGTCGAGGCCAGCTACACCGGCCAGTTCCTGCGCCAGATCCTGGGGCAGGGGCGGGCACCCTCCACCGTGCAATGACCGTCATGGCTTCGGGCGCCCCTGTCCGTTCAATCCGTCCGGGAAATCCGCTGACAGCATCCCCATCCGTGCTACACTCGTTTCGTCCGTCCAGGCAGGATGTTGGGCGTCTCCTTCTTCCTTGCCGCCCGGCCCGCTTTGGGGTACAATGGCAAGCCGGGAGCGAGAGATGAGCACAACCGAAAGCCTTCGTCGTCTGCCGAGCGTGGACCGGCTGCTGGGCGAGCCGGTCCTCAAGGCGCTGTTGCCCGTCTACGGCCACCGGCTGACCGTGGCGGCGGTGCGGGAGACGCTGGATGCGGCGCGGGAAGCGCTGCGCGCCGGCGGCCCGCTGCCCACCCGCGACGAGCTGGCCACCGGCGCGGCGGCCCACCTGCGCGACCACCTGGCCCCGACGCTGCGTCCGCTGATCAACGCTACCGGCGTGATCGTCCACACCAACCTGGGCCGGGCGCCCCTCTCCGCCGCCGCCCGCGCAGCGATGGACGCCGCCACCCGCGGCTATTCCAATCTGGAATACGACCTGGTCGCCGGCGAGCGGGGCGAGCGATCGCTGCACGCCGAGCGGCTGCTGTGCGAGCTGACCGGCGCCGAGGCGGCGCTGGTGGTCAACAACAACGCCGGCGCCGTGCTGCTGGCCCTCACCGGCCTGGCCCAGGGACGCGGCGTGCTCATCTCGCGCGGACAACTGATCGAGATCGGCGGCGGCTTCCGCGTGCCGGAAGTGATGCGCCAGTCTGGCGCGCGGCTGATCGAGGTCGGCACGACCAACCGCACCCACCGACATGACTACGAGCGGGCGCTGGACGACCCGGCGAACGACGTGGCCTTCATTCTCCGCGCCCACCCGTCCAACTTCCGCATCGTCGGCTTCAGCGCCGAGGTTGAGCTGGCCGAGCTGGTCGAACTGGGGCGGGCGCGCGGGGTGCCGGTGATGGACGACCTGGGCAGCGGGGCGCTGCTGGACACGTCCGCCTTCGGCCTGGCCCACGAGCCGACGGTGCAGGAGAGCGTGGCGGCGGGCGCGGCGCTGGTCTGCTTCAGCGGCGACAAGCTGCTGGGCGGGCCGCAGGCGGGCATCATCGTCGGGCGGGCCGATTTCGTCAACCCGCTCAAGCGTCACCCGCTGGCCCGCGCCCTGCGCGCCGACAAGCTCTGCCTGGCCGCGCTCCAGGCGACGCTGCTGCACTACCTGAAGGACGAGGCGACCCGCGAGGTGCCGGTCTGGCGGATGATCGCCGCGCCGCCGGACGAGATCGGGCTGCGGGCGCGCGCCTGGCAACGCCGGCTGCGACGGGCCGGCATCGCCGCCGAGGTCGCCGAAGGGCGCTCCACCGTCGGCGGGGGCAGCCTGCCCGGCCAGACCCTGCCAACGCGGCTGCTGGCCCTGCCGGTGGCCGACCCCGACGGGCTGGCGGCGCGGCTGCGCGCCGGCGCCCCGCCGGTCGTGGCGCGCATCGAGGAGGGCCGCCTGGTGCTCGACCCACGCACGGTGCTGACCAGGGAGGAGCACGAGCTGCTGAGGGCGGTCGAGGAGGCGGTCAGGTGACAGGGGTGCGATGAAAACAAAGCCGCCTGCGATCGTGGAGTATCGGCTTACCAAACATGCGCGCCAGGAGGCAGCACGCCGTGGCATTACCGAAGCTGAGATCGCGCAGGTGTTGTTTGCGCCGGAGCAGAGCGTAGCCGTGCGGGCCGGACGCGTGGTCTACCAGTCGCGGGTGCGAACGGGAGAATCGCGGACGTTTCTGCTGCGGGTGTTTGTGGACATGGACCGGGAGCCGGCAGAGGTTGTCACCGCCTATCGCACGAGCAAGGTGGAGAAGTATTGGAGGGACGAGCGATGAAAGTGATCTACGACAGCGAAACCGATACGCTGACGGTCATCTTCAGCGAGGCGGCGGTGGCGGAGAGCGATGAGGACAAGCCGGGGGTGATTCTCGACTATGATGCCTCGGGGGGACTGGTCTCTCTGGAAATCCTGGACGCTTCGCGGCGAGTGGGGTTGCCCACCCGCATCGAGTACCAGGTAGTTCCGGCAGGAGCATAGGCAAGTCATGAAACAAGACCTGGATCACCTCATGGAACAGCGCAACTTGGACGCGGCCGTCGTGGCCGGGAACGTCCACGGCAACCCCAACCTGGCCTACATGCTCAACGGCGCGACGGTCGGCCAGGGCATCGTGGTCAAGAAGCGCGGCGAACCGCCGGTCTTCCTGCACATCGCTATCGAGCGGGAAGAGGCGGCCCGCAGCGGCCTGCGGCTGGTCAACCTCGGCCAGTATCACTTCACCGCCATCCTGCGCGAGAAAGGCAACATGCTGGACGCGCGCGTCGAGCTCTACCGGCGCATCTTCGCCGACCTGGACGTGCGCGGCGACGTGGGTTTCTACGGCATGGCCGACCAGGGCCAGGCCTACGTCTTCCTCCAGGCGCTGCAGGCCGCTCTGCCCGACATCCGCGTGCGCGGCGAGGTCGAGCGCGGCCTCTTCGAGACCGCCCGCGAGACGAAGGACGCGGCGGAAGTGGCGCAGATCCGCGAGTCCGCCCGCCTGACCTGCGAGGTGATGGCCGAGACCGTCGAGTTCCTGCGCGGCCACCGCGTCCAGGACGAGACGCTGCTCACCGCCGACGGCGCCCCGCTGACCGTCGGCGCGGTCAAGCGGCACATCCACCGCCTGCTGGCCGAGCGGCGCATGGAGGATCCCGACGGGGTGATCTTCGCCATCGGGCGGGACGCCGGCGTGCCGCACAGCAAGGGCAATCCCAACGATCCCATCCGCCTGGGCCAGACGATCGTCTACGATCTGTTCCCCCGCCAGGCCGGCGGCTATTTCTTCGACTGCACGCGCACCTACTGCCTGGGCTACGCGCTGCCGGAGGTGGAGCAGGCCTATCAGGACGTGTCGGACTGCGTGGACGCGGTCATCGCTGCCGCGCAGGTGGGAGCGGAGACGCGCGCCCTCCAGCGGCTCTCCTGCGAGTTCTTCGAGGCGCGCGGCTACCCCACCATCGCCAGCGACCCGCAAACCGAGGAAGGGTACGTACACGCCATCAGCCACGGGCTGGGCCTGGCTGTGCACGAGGAGCCCTCGTTCCCCGATGTCCCCAGCAACACCCGCACCCTCAAACCAGGCCACGTCTTCACCGTCGAGCCGGGGCTGTACTACCCCAACCGAGGCTACGGCGTGCGCATCGAGGACGTGGTCTGGCTGGACGAGACGGGAGCGGTGCACAACCTGACCGGGTTGCCGAGGGAGCTGGTGGTGAGTATGAGTGGGTAGTGGTCAGTGGGTAGTGGGTAGTGGTCAGTGGGTAGTGGGCAACCTACTACCTACTACCCGCTGCCCACTGACCACTGACCACTGACCACTACCCACTGACCACTACCCACTAGCTATGGAGACTCCTATCCTTGACCTGTCCATTGTCATGCCGGTCTACAACGAGGCGGGCAATCTGCCGGCGTTGCATGCGGAGCTGACGGCGGCGCTGCAGCCGCTGGGCCGCTCCTACGAGATCGTCGCTGTGGAGGACGGCAGCAGCGACGACAGCCTGGAGGTATTGCGCCGCCTGCAGGCCGACGACCCGCACCTGCGCATCGTCCGCTTCCGGCGCAACTTCGGCCAGACCGCCGCCTTCGCCGCCGGCTTCGACCACGCCCGCGGACGGGTGGTGGTGACGATAGACGCCGACGGCCAGAACGACCCCGCCGACATCCCCCGCCTGCTGGCGGTGATGGAGGAGGGGGATTACGACATCGTCAGCGGCTGGCGGCGCGAGCGCCAGGAGCCGTTCATCACCCGCCGCCTGCCCTCCATCGTCGCCAATCGGCTCATCTCCCGCACCACCGGCATCCGCCTGCACGACTACGGCTGCTCGCTGAAGGCCTACCGCGCCGAGGTGGTCAAGAATGTCCACCTCTACGGCGACCTGCACCGCTTCATCCCCGCCCTGGCCGGCTGGATGGGCGTGCGGGTGGCGGAAGTGGAAGTCAACGACCGCCAGCGCGTCTACGGCAAGTCCCACTACGGCCTCTCGCGCACCGTGCGCGTCCTGCTCGACCTGTTCACCGTCGGTTACCTGCTCAGCTTCTCCTCGCGCCCGATCCAGCTCTTCGGCCTGATCGGCCTGGGATTGGGCAGCGCGGGCGGGTTGATCGGGCTGTACCTGGCGGGGGCCAAGATCGTCCACGGCATCCTGGAGGGCGAGGCGGGCTTCCGCGCCTACCGCATCGGCACCAGTCCCTGGCTCACGCTGGCCGTCCTGCTGATCGTCCTCGGCGTCCAGTTCGTCGTCCTGGGACTGCTGGCGGAGGTCATCACCCGCACCTACCACGAGGCGCAGAACAAGCCCACCTACGCCGTCCGCGAGGTGATCGAGCCACGATGAGCCGCGTACTCGTGATCGGCATAGACGGCGGGACGCTCGACCTGCTCCGCCCATGGGCCGAGGAGGGGCTGCTCCCTCACCTGGCCCGCCTGATGGACGAGGGAGCGTGGGGCCCGCTGGAGTCCACCCTCCCGCCGGTGACCTCCCCCGCCTGGCCGTCATTCGCTACCGGCAAGAACCCCGGCAAGCATTCGGTGTTCGACTTCATCCGCCCGCAGGGTGGGGAGTTCGACCTGGTCAACAGCACCTCGATCCAGGCGCGCACGCTCTGGCGCATCCTCTCCGACGCCGGGCGGCGGGTGGGGGTGATCAACGCGCCGGTGACCTACCCGCCCGAACCGGTCAACGGCTTCCTCATCGGTGGGCTGCTCTCGCCCCTCGGCGGCCGCTTCACCTACCCCGACGGTCTCCTGGAGCCGTACCGACAGGAGCTGGGGCCGTACCGTATCCTGCCGTCGGTACAATACAAGCCGGGGAACGAGGAAGCGTTCCTGGCCGACCTGCTCGACCTGGTCGAACAGCGACGACGTTACGCGCTGCGGCTGATGGCCGACCATCCGTGGGACTTCATGATGGTCCACTTCCAGTCCACCGACGTGCTCCAACACGGGCTGTGGAAGCTACTCGACCCCACGCATCCGCTGCACGACGCGCAGGCGGCGGCCCGCTTCGGCTCGACGATCCGTCAGGTGTTCCAGCGCATTGACGCCGCGGTCGGCCAGATGGCCGAACAAGCCGGGGACGAGGCGACGGTGATCGTGATGAGCGACCACGGCTTCGGGCCGCTGCACTGGGTGGTCAACCTCAACCTGGCCCTGTTGGACGCGGGGCTGCTGCAGCTTAGGCGGGACGCGCTGACCCGGCTGAAGGCGGCGCTGTTCCGCGCCGGGCTGACCCCCGCCGCCGCCTGGCGGGCCATCGAGCGGGTGGGGCTGCAGAACCTGGTCAACCGCGTCTCCCGTTCGACGCGCAACAAGGTGGTCGGTCGCTTCCTCTCGTTCGACGACGTGGATTGGTCGCGCACGCGGGCCTATTCCATCGGCCACGTCGGTCAGATTTATGTCAACTTGAAGGGACGCGAGCCGCACGGTATCGTCGAGCCGGGGGCGGATTACGAGGCAGCGCGCCAGCAGGTGATCGAGGCGCTGTCGGCGCTGCGCCACCCGCAGACCGGTCAGCCGCTGCTCGAGCGGGTCATCCCCGGCGAGCAGGCCGCCCACGGCCCGTATGCCGGGCGCGGGCCCGACCTGCACCTGGTGTTCGACGGCTACCGGGTCATCGCCTTCCCCCTGTTCGCTACCGACCATCGGCTGTTCACCCGCCAGATCCGCGGCGACTCCGGCTGTCACCGGCTGCACGGGCTGCTGATCGCCTGCGGGCCGGCGATCCGGCGCGGGCGCGCCGAGGGAGCGCGCATCCTCGACCTGGCCCCCACCATCCTCCACCTCATGGGACTGCCGGTACCGGACGACATGGACGGGCGCGTGCTGACGGAGCGGCTGACCCTCGACCGGCCGGTCGAGTTCGCTCGCGCCGCCGCGCCAGTGATCTCTGCCGAGGAGGGCCTCACCGCCGAGGAATCCGCCGAGGTCGAGTCCCGCCTGCGGGCGCTGGGGTATTTGGGGTGATGAGCGAGGAGCAGGAAGCAGGAAGCAAAGAAACAAGAAGCCAGGCACCTCACGCCTCACGCTTCACGTTTCACGCCTCACGCTTCACGCTCCTGCTTCTCCTGGCCGCCGCCTTCCTCTTCCGTCTCGCCCCCCTGGGCCGCACGGTGACCCCCGACGAGCCGGGCTGGGTCTACCGCGCGATCCACTTCGCCGACGCGCTGGCGGCGGGCGACCCCGGCGCGTCCCCCTTCACCGGCCACCCCGGCGTGACGACGATGTGGCTGGGCGCGCTGGGGGTGCAGCTGCAGCAGTGGCTCGACCCCGCTGGCAGCGCGGCGCACCTGGATTGGATCCGCCGCATGGCCTGGCTGGCCCCGGAGAACGGGGAGGCGTTCCGTCACTTGGCCTTCTTCCTTTCCGCGGGCCGCGTCGCCGTGGCGCTGGTGACGGTGCTGGGGCTGTGGGTCGCCTACCGGCTGGCTGCCCGCGCCTTTGACCGCCGCGTGGCGCTGCTGCTGGTGGGCTTGCTGGCCTTCGACCCGTTCCTGGTGGGCCACTCCGGCCTGTTGCACGTGGACGGCCTGCTGGCGACCTTCGTGCTGCTGGCCTTCCTGGCGGGTTTCAACGGGCTGAAGGGAGCGCGCCCGGTGCTCTGGTGGGCGCTGGCGGGGCTCTTCTCCGGCCTGGCCGTCCTGACCAAGACCCCGGCGCTGGCAGTGCTGGGGTTTGGGGTGGGAGTGCTTTGCCTGTTGATGGCGTGTTCCGTGTTGCGTGGTGCGTGTTCCACGTTGTGTGTTCCGGGTTCCGTGTTCCGTGACACACACCACGCACCACGCAACACGCTTCACGCTTCACGCTCCACGTTTCCCGCTTCACGCTTCACGTTTCCCGCTTCACGCTTCACGTTTCCCGCTTCACGCTTCACGTTTCACGCTTCACGCTTCACGTTTCACGCTTCACGCTTCACGCTTCACGTTCTCCCTCACCTCCTCTCCACCCTCGCCCTCCTCTCCGTCGCCGCGCTCACGGTCTTCGCCCTCTACCCCGCGCTGTGGGCCGACCCGCTGCGGGTGGCGCAGACGCTGGGCGGGCTGGCCGGGCGACACATCGAGATGGTGCAACGGCCGATCTTCTTCGCCGGACGGATGACCTACGACCCCGGCCCGGCCTTCTACCCGGTCGTTTTCCTCTGTCGCGTCTCGCCGGTCGTCCTGGTGGGGCTGGCCGCCGCGCTGGCCTGTTGGCGACGGATGCCCATCGAGCGCCGCCTGGCCTTCCTGGGACTGCTGGCCTTCGCCGTCCTCTTCGCCGCCGCGATGAGCCTGGGGGCCAAGAAGCACGACCGCTACCTGCTGCCGGTCTTCCCGCTGCTCACCCTCGCCGCCTCCCTCGTCCTTGCCCAGGTCCTGCACCCGCAGTCCGCCGTCCCCGTGTCCCCGCGTCTCCGCGTCTCCCCCACTCCGCGTCTCCCCCTCTCCGCGTCTCCCCCTCCCCGCGTCCCCGCGTCTCCCCCTCTCCTCCTCCCCGTCGCCCTCCAGCTCCTCCTCCTCCTCCCCTTCGCCGCCTACCCACTGGGCGCGTTCAACCTCCTGGCCGGCGGGCCGTGGGTCGCGGAGCGCGTGCTGGAGGTGGACTGGGGCGAGGGGATGGGGGCGACGGCCCGCTGGCTGAACCAACGACCGGACGCCGACCAGCTCACCGTGGCCGCGGAGAACGTGCCCTGCTTCGCCGCCCTCTTCGTCGGGCGCACCGTCCCGCTGAGCGACGCCACCGCGCCCCTCGCCGACTACTCCGTCCTCGCGTCCCCCTGTCCCCGTGTCTCCGCGTCACCGTGTCTCCGCGTCTCCGCGTCCCCGTGTCTCCCCCTCTCCGCCTCCCTCCTCACCGACACCGCCTCGCTGGAGCAGGCCGCGTACCTCTCTGCCCACGTCGCTGCGGGCGACCTGATCCTGTTGGACGCTGCCGGCCCGCTGTTGCGCCGGTACGAGGGTGCGGGGACGCTGCTCGCGGTGGCCGACCTGCCCGACGAGCCGGCCATCGCCGCACGGCTGGCCGGGGCCGTGCCGACGACGGGGGCGCTGTGGGTCGTCTCCTCGCCGGCCGCCTCGCCGATCACCGCCCGACAGTTGCAGCGACAGGTGGAGCTGATCGCCACGCCGGTCAGCACGGTCACCGTCGCCGGCGCCGTTATCACCCGTTTCTCCCCCTCTCCGCGTCCCCCCCTCCCCGCGTCCCCCTACCGGGCCGATTTCAACGGACAGCTCCGGCTGGTGGACGGTGCGTTCCCCGCCAGCGTCGCCTGGCCGGACGCCCTGCCGGTCGTCCTGCGCTGGCAGGCGCCGACCATCCCCTCGGCTGATTTCCACGTCGTGATGACGCTGCGCGACGGGGAGAACCGCGCCTGGAGCTGCTTCGAGTGGCCGCTGGTGGACGGGCGCACCTTCCCCACGTCGGCCTGGGCCGCCGGCGATTGGGCCGACGTCGCGCAGTCCCTGGCCGTCCCGCCGGGCATCCCGCCCGACGTCTACACGGTCGAGGTCAGCCTGGTAGACGCGAGCGGCGCGGCGCTGGGCGCGGTCGGGCCGGACGGCGCGTTCCTGGGCACGCAGGTCGTGCTCGGCGCGGTGCGGGTGCTCGCGCCGCAGTCGCCGCCTGACCCGGCGCTGGCGGAGGTGCCCGTGCGGCTCGACCTCCCCGCCGGGCCGCTGACGCTGCTGGGAATGGGGGCGCTGCCGGCGCAGGTCGCCTCCGGCGATTCCCTGCCGCTGACCCTCTTCTGGCAGGCGACCGCCGCGCCGAGCGCCGACTACCGCCTGCGGCTGCGGCTGGCTGATTCTGCGGGTCGGACGGCGCTGGAGGAGGTGACCGCGCTCAGTCCCTACCCCACGTCCCGCTGGCGGGCCGGGGACTGGTTCGAGAGCCGCGGCGGGCTGCGCGTCCGGCCCGACCTGCCCGCCGGGCGCTACGGCCTGCGGCTCGACGTGCTGGACGAGGCGGGGGAGCCGCTGTGGGAGATGGGCACGGTCGTTGGCGAGGTGGATGTACTGGCCCGTGAGCGTTCCTTCGCCCTGCCGACGGACATCCCACATCAATTCGACATCCTATTCGGTGGAATCGTTCACCTGCGCGGCTATGCGCTCGACCGGACGGAGGCTGTCCCCGGCGGGGCACTCGCCCTGACGCTCTACTGGCAAGCGGACGGGCCGACCGACCGCGATTACACCCTTTTCGTCCATCTGCTGGGCCCCGACGGGCGGCTGCACGGCCAGGTTGATCGCCCGCCCGGCGCCGGCCTGGCGCCCAGCACCACCTGGGCCGCGGGACAGGTGCTGGTCGACGAGGTCACTCTGCCGGTAGCCGCCGACGCGCCGCCGGGCGTCTACCGCATCGCCGTCGGTTTCTACGACGCCGTCCACGGCTCGCGGTTACCCGTCGGCAGCGAGGCCGACCAGGCCGTCCTGCCGGTGGAGATCGTCGTTCGATAGCAGGGCGCACGGCCGTGCGCCCTACGTCTTCGTGATGAAAAGGAGTGGGATATGTTGACCGATCACTTGCCACGTCTCTCGATGGCCCATTTGCCCACCCCGCTCGTCCCCCTGCCCCGCCTGACCGCCCGACTGGGCGGGCCGGAGCTGTGGGTCAAGCGGGACGACCAGACCGGCCTGGCGACGGGGGGCAACAAGACCCGTAAACTGGAGTTCCTGGCGGCCGAGGCGCTGGCCCAAGAGGCCGACACGTTAGTCACTTGCGGCGCGGGCCAGTCCAACCACGCCCGGCAGACCGCTGCAGCGGCGGCGAAGTGCGGCCTGGCCTGCACGCTCCTGCTGCGCGGCGAGGAGCCGCCGCAGGCGACCGGCAACCTGCTCCTTGACCGGTTGCTGGGCGCAGAGGTGGTCTGGAGCGGCGCGGCGTCGCCGCTGGAGAAGATGGATGAGATCGTGGAAGAGCTGCGGGCGCGCGGCCGCCGCCCCTACGCCATCCCCTACGGCGGCAGCAACCCGCTCGGCGCCAGCGGCTACGTCGCGGCGATGGAGGAGCTGCTCGACCAGTGCGCCGCCGGCGGACTTGCCTTCGACGCCATCGTCTTCGCCTCGTCCAGCGGCGGCACGCAGGCGGGGATGGCCGTGGGTGCGCGGGCGCGCGGCTACGCCGGCCGCCTGGTGGGCATCAGCGTCGACCTGCCCGCCGCGCCGCTGCAACGCGCCCTGGCGGAGCTGTCCACGGCGACGGCGGAGCACCTGGGGTTGCGGCTGTCCTTCGCGCCGGAGGAGTTCCACGTCGAGGACGGCTACCTGGGCGGCGGCTACGGCGTGGTCGGCGAGCTGGAGCGGGAGGCGATCCGCACGCTGGCGCGGGCGGAGGGGCTGTTGCTCGACCCGGTCTATACCGGGCGGGCCTTCGGCGGACTGCTGGATATGATCCGCCGCCAGCGCTTCTCGCCCGGCCAGCGGGTGCTCTTCTGGCACACCGGCGGAATCCCGGCCCTCTTCGCCCATGCCGACCTGGTGCAAGAGAACCACGGATGACACGGATTTCACGTAACTGCCTACCCTTGGCCAGGCCTGATGCTGGCGCGGCCAGTGTTCTAGGCCCTCACCCCACCCCCTGGCCCCCGCCCCTCTCCCGCCGGG
>Ga0209018_1002020_pt1 | contig 15086 bp, 8 predicted proteins | sample YNPBryBLVA2012_FD_185814 | JGI IMG/M metagenome (GOLD analysis project Ga0209018, IMG submission 185814) | Anoxygenic and chlorotrophic microbial mat microbial communities from Yellowstone National Park, USA - YNP Bryant BLVA 2012 (SPAdes)... ...
CGACCAGATCGCCGCCATCGAGGCGGTGGCCGACCGGCTGGCGCTGGCCACCGACAACCTGCGCCTGCTGGATGAGACGCAACGCCGTGCTGCCCGCGACCGGTATGTCAGCGAGATCACTTCTCGGCTGGGCGAGTTGCTCGATGTGGACCGGGTTTTGCAGACCGCTGTGCGTGAGATTGGCGAGGCGCTGGGCCTGCATGACCTGATCATCCAGTTAGAGACGGACACCTGATCCCTGGATTCTGCCGATCTGTTGTTGTTTTCAGGAGTGTGCTGATGGACGAACAAGGTAGCGTTGGGACCCGGAGCGCATCCGGCCGCCCGTCCGCCGGCGACGGAGGGCAGCCGTACGATCTACAGCAGGTGACCGGCTGGCAGGCCGTGTTGAATGCCGAGCGCCTGCGGATCGCCCGCCGTTTTCTGCCCATCCTGTTCGGCCTGGCGGTTTTCATAGGCCTGAGCTGGGTAGTCATCTATTTCCTGACCGGCCGGTCGTGGCAGTGGATAGGGATGATCGCCGAAGCGGCCTGGGCAGTGCTGTTTTTCCTGTTCGCGTTCCTGGCGGCCCGCAGAGGGCGGCTGGCCCCGACCGTGTACCTGACCGTGCTGGGCATCCTCCTCTCCACGGTGGTCGGCCCGGCCCTGATCGAGGGCATTGCTGTGGCCGGCGTTATGGCCGGTATGGTTGCCATCATATTCGCCCGCCTGCTGGCCACTCGGAGGCAGAACAATGTGGCGATCGCGATCTCGGCTCTGGCGATCGCGGCCGGGCTCGTGCTCTCCGGCTTCCGGGTGTTCGAACTGTTGCCCGTCTCCCCCTGGATCTATACGGTAACCAATATCTTCACGGCTGCCCTGGCGATGCTCTTCTTTGCCCTGGTCCTGGACTCGCGCGATGCCCGCTATGAGAAATCTCTGGCCCAGGCTGAAGCGTATGCGTTGCAATTGGATGCTCAGCGGGCGATGCTTGAGCAACGCACCCGCGATCTGGCCCGCCGGGCCCGCTATCAGGAGGCCACAGCCGCCATCGCCAGGGATGCGGCCACCCTATTGGACCTGCAGGCCCTGCTGTCGCGGGTTGTGAACCTGGTGAGTGAGCAGTTGGGCTTTTATCACGCCGGCATCTTTTTGCTGGACCCCCTGCGCGAATGGGCTGTGTTACAGGCTGCTTCCAGCGAGGGAGGACAGCGCATGGTGCAGCGAGGGCATCGGCTTCCGTTGGGGATGGGCATCGTGGGTTATGTGGCCGCCCGGGGAGAGCCGCGCATCGCCCTGGATGTCGGGGAGGATGCCGTGTTCTTTGACAACCCGGACCTGCCCCATACCCGCTCGGAACTGGCCTTGCCGCTGCGGGCGCGGGGAGAGCTCATCGGGGTGCTGGATGTCCAGAGCCAGGAGCCGGCGGCCTTCAGTCAGGAGGATGTGGCCGTGTTGCAGATCCTGGCCGACCAGTTGGCCGTGGCCATCAGCAATGCCCGACTTTTCCAGGAGGCGCAGGAGCGAATGGAGGCGGAGCGACGGGCCTACGGCGCACTGACACGTCAGGCATGGGCCGATCTGCTTCGGGTCCGGCCCAAACTGGGCTACCGCTACTATCGGCAGACTGTGGTTCCCCACGACCGGCCGGTGGAGGAAGGGGTGCCTGCGGACGAGGAATTGCCGAAGCTCAGATTGCCGATCCAGTATCGCGGCCAGAAGCTTGGCACCCTGGTTGCCCACAAACCGGGGGGGTGGACGCCAGCGGAGGTTGAATTGATGGAGACCCTGGCCGAGCGGTTGAGTGTGGCTCTGGACAGCGCTCGTCTGTACGAGGATTCCCAACGCCGTGCCACCCGTGAGCGGTTGATCGCTCAGGTGACGGCTCGCATGCGCGAAACACTGCAGGTCGAGAAGGTGCTCGAAACCGCAGCGGATGAGCTGTATCAGGCCCTGGGTCTGGAAAAGATTGTGATCGGCCTGGCTGTCGAAGGTGGGGAAAGCCCGGCGTGAGAAAGGAAACGGCGATGTGGACCTGGCTTAGACGGCTCCTGGCGGTGCCCACTTTTGAGGGTGAGGAAGAGGCGCGTGTAGCGGCTTTGTTGCGCACCATCGCCCTGACCCTGATGACATTTACTGTCGCCTTTGTGATCGTCGCCCTGATCATATACGGCCTTCCAACCGTCCTGCTCGACTGGTCAACGCCGGCTGTGGGAGCGATTGTGGTTGCCTTCAGCCTGGGAGCTCTCTTTCTCATCCGCCGGCGGATCTTGCGACCGGTGGGTTGGACCTTCTGTCTCATGCTCTGGGCGGTGACTACCTTTTCGCTCTATGTCTATGGCGGCTTGCTGGATACCATGATCGGCGGCTACTTTGTGGTGGTGATCCTGGCGGCCGTCACCCTGGGAGGACAGGGGATTTTGGTCTTTGGCCTGCTCAGCGCGGTGAGTGGCGCTGCAATCTACTATAGTGAGGCTGGCGGCTACCTGGAGTTTGTCAACCGGGTGGTAGAACCTTTTGATCTGCTCGCCTATTTCATGAGCCTGGCGCTGGTGGTCCTGCTGCTCCGTTACGCCCTGGGCAGCCTGGTCAGGGCGCTGGAGCGCGCTCGTCGCCACGAGCGTGCCCTGGATGAAGCCAACCGTGACTTGCAGCTCAGCCGCGATGCGCTGCAAACGCGCACCCTGGAATTGGAACGCCGCAGTCGCTACCTGGAGGCGACGGCCGAGGTGGCCCGTGAGGCTTCTCTGATGCTGGACCTGGAACAGCTCCTTCCCCACATTGTGTCCCTGATTTCCAAATGGTTTGAGCCATATCGTGCCTTCATTTTTCTCCTGGATCCCAGCCGTCAATGGGCGGTTCTGCGGGCCGCGTCCGGCCAGGGGGGAGCACGGCTTGTGGCCCGTGATTTCCGCCTGGAAGTGGCCGGCCGGGGGATTGTGGCCCATGTCATCCGTTCGGGGCAGCCCTACGTCACCTCCGATGTGAGCCAGGACCCGCTATACCTCCGGGTAGAGGAGGTGGCCGACGCCCGCTCTGAACTGACGTTGCCCCTGCACGCCCGGGGTGAGACCATCGGCGCGCTGGCGGTGCAAAGCCCAGAGCTGGATGCTTTTCACGAGCAAGAGATCGCGGTCCTGCAGACCCTGGCCGACCAGGTGGCTCTGGCCATCAGCAATGCCTTTCTCTTCCAGCAGGCGCAGAAAAGCCTGGAGGCGGAGCGGCAGGCCTATGGCCAGTTGGGCCGGCAGAGCTGGCTGCAACTCATCCGCGCCCGCCCGGCCCTGACCATCCGTCGGGACGAGGAGGGGCTCTCCGTGGTGAGCGGCGGGCTCGACGCCGAGGCCAGACGGGCGCTGCAAACCGGACAGGCGACCTACGGCGATGGGGCTACAAGCCTGGCCGTACCGCTGCGTGTGCGCGGGCAGATCATCGGGGCCATTGATGCTCACAAGCGAGGGGACAGTGGTGGCTGGACCGCAGACCAGATTGCCTTGCTGGAGACCCTGGCCCAAAACCTGGGGGATGCGCTGGAAGGGGCCCGGCTCTACCAGGAAGCCCAACGCCGCGCCGCCCAGGAGCAGTTGATCGGCCAGGTGACGGCCCGCATGCGCGAAACGCTGGATGTGGAGACTGTGCTCAAGACGGCCATCCGCGAGATGGGGCTGGCGCTGGGCATAGACAGGGTGGAGGTCCGGTTGAAGAGTGTGCAGGCCCGGCCGGATAACGGCCGCGATCAGGCGGGCGGGGAGGGCGAACATGCTTGACCGCATCAGGCGGTTCTTGGCGCCGCCGATTTTTGAGGATGAAGAAAAGACCCGCGTTGCCCGGCTGCTCTATGTTGTCTTGTTGACCATTCTGGTGGCGGCGGTGGTGGTCGTGGCCGTCACCCTGGCGTTTGGCGGCCTGTCGGCTGTCCCTAAATATGCCGTCACGCTGCTGACCGGGACCGTTATGGTCCTGATCAGCTTTGTCTTTCTGCTCATAGTCCGGCGGGGATATTTGCGGCCGGTCAGCGCCTTGCTGCTCTTCCTGATGTGGGCGCTTATCAACGTGTGGGTGGTGGGGATCGCCGGCATCAGCAGCGACAGCAGCCCACTCATCTACGCCCTGATCATCGTCCTGGCCGGCCTGTTGCTGGGGGGGCGTGGGGCTGTGATCTTGACTCTGGCCAGCCTGCTGTCCGTGGTAGCCGCCTACTATGCTGAACTCAGCGGCTGGCTGGTGATCCGGGAACATGGCTTCTCGCCTGCCGACCTGGTTTTCACCGCCCTGCCGTTGCTCCTGACCGGGTTGTTGCTGCGCTATGCGGTGAACAGCCTGGTCCAGGCGATGCAGCGTGCCCGCATCAATGAGCAGGCCCAGAGGGAGGCCAACCGTGAGCTGGAGGCCATCCGCGCCACGCTGGAGCAGCGGGTGGCCGAGCGGACGGCTGACCTGGAGCGCCGTTCGATGCAGTTGCAGGCCGTGGTCGAGGTGGGCCGCGCCGCCACATCCACCCTGGATCCCGAGTCCCTGGTCTGGCAGGTGGTCGAGTTGATCCAGGAGCGATTCGGCCTGTATCACGTGGGCCTGTTCCAGATAGACGAGACGGGGCGGTGGGCCGGGTACCGCGCCGGGGCCGGCGAAGCGGGCCGGCAACTGGCCAGGGAGGGGTTCCGCCTGGAGGTGGGAGGGCCTTCCACGGTCGGCTGGTGCACGCTGAATGCCCGGAGCCGGGTTGCCCAGGAGGTGAGCCGCGAGCCGATGCGCCTGGACCACCCCCTGCTGCCTGCCGTCCGTTCCGAGGCGGCGCTGCCGCTCATCGCCCGGGGGCAGGTGATCGGCGCTCTCAGCGTGCAGAGCGACCGGCCGGCGGCTTTCGATCCCGGCACCGTCGCTGCCCTGGAGACCACAGCCGATCAGGTGGCGGTGGCGCTGGACAACGCCCGGCTGTACCGCCAGAGCCAGGAAGCGCTGGAGGCTACCCGCCGGGCCTATGGCGAACTGAGCCGCCAGGCATGGAGCGAGCGGATCCGCGGCCGTGCCGATTGGGGATACCTCTACACCGGCCAGCAGGTTTCCCCGACTACAGGCGAGTGGCGGCCGGAGATGCTCCATGCCCTGCAAACCGGCCAGGTCGTGAGCGGCGACGGCGCCGGCGAACCAACCCTGGCCATTCCCCTCAGGGTCCGCGACCAGGTGATCGGTGCTCTGGGCTTCTACCGCGCCCCGGCAGCCGGCTCCGGCGGCTGGACCGCCGAAGAAAGGGAGCTGCTGGAGACGCTGGTGGCTCAGTTGGGCGTGGCGCTGGAGAGCGCCCAACTGTTCGAAGAGACCCAGCGCCGCGCTGCCCAGGACCGGTTGCTGGGGGAGGTCACCTCCCGCATGCGGGAGACGCTGGATATGGACCTTGTGCTGCAAACCGCCATCCGCGAGATCGGGGAGGCGCTGGGCCTGGCCGAGGTTGAAGTGCGGATGGCGGGCGGCCCGGCCACACGGCCCTCCGATCCGGCAGTGTAGGACAACTGCGAGCAGGTGTCCTACAAGACGGGTGGAGGAGAGGAGATGCGCCCATGAGCCTGTCTCTCACCGAACAGACTGTGCAACTGATGGCCTGGTTCCTGGCTCTGATTAGCCTCATCCTGAGCCTCTCCATCCTGCTGCTCAACGTCCGACACCCCGCCAACCGCCACACGAGTGCCCTGCTCCTGCTCATCGCCATCAATACCTTTGCCCAGGGCTTGATGGCAGGCACGGCAGACGCAACACAGGCCGCTTTGCCGGCTTCCCTTCTGGCGGCCACAATCCCCGCCCTCCCCGTGACACTTCTCCTGGTGGCGATCGTCCTGTTAAGGCCCCGCTGGCTGAGCGGCCGCTGGCGTCGGGTCTGGTGGCCGCTCTATGGCCTGGTCCTGCTGCCCCCTCTGTTGACCCTGCTGGATATAGGGTTGGGCACGCGGTTGTGGTACACCGGCCTGGCGGCTGAGGCGTATGCCCATAGAGTCGAATTGTCCGCCTATGCCACCGGCCGACTGGCCCCGTTTCTCAGGGTGCTGAACCTCTATCTGATCTCAACCGCCACGCTCATCCTCTTGTTGTTCCTTGCTCTGCGGAGCAAAGGGGCGACCCCGTGGACCCGCCGCCTGACATGGCTGCTCCTGGGGGCGCAGGTCGTGGCCGCAGCCCTGGAGTTCGGCCTGCGGCGGTTGCTCGTCCCGCCGACGACGGCGCTCATCGCCAGTCTGGTTTATGTCTCCGCCTATGCCTATGCTGCGTTCCAACAGATGATCTCGGAGCGGCGGGCTCAGAGAGGCCGCTTGCGGACCCGGCTGATAGCCCTGATCCTGACCGTGACCCTGCCGCTCATGATCGGCACGCTGCTGATCGTGACCGTGCGCCTGGCTGAGGTGCTCAGACAAAAGGCCGACGATCAGTTGAGGGCCACCAACAGGGTGGTGGCGGTGAACACCGCCACCTGGCTGGACCTGAATGTGGCGACTCTGAAGGAACTGGTGACCCTGCCCGACATTGTCAGCATGGATGCTGCCCGGCAAAAGCCGGTGCTGAAGGCGGTGGTTGCTGCCCACCCGTATATATACGTGGCCCTCACCACCGACTTGCATGGATGGGAGGTCGCCCGCAGCGACGAGGAAGCACGCAAGGGCTACAGCGACCGCCTCTGGTTCCAGAAGGCCAGAATGGGCGTCCCCCTGGTCCTGCAAACCCTCCTTAGCCGGACCACCCGACAGCCGGCGCTGATATTCGCCGCTCCGATCCGCTCAGAGTCGGGGTCCGTCATCGGCGTGGGTGTATTTGGCGCCGAGCTGACCGACATCAGCGAACAGGTGCGGCTCAGCATTGTGGGCGAGAGCGGGCTGTCGTATGTGGTAGACGCCGAGAACCGGGTGGTCGCCTCGTCCGATCTGGAGGCGATGGCCGTGCTGAGCGATACCAGCCTCTATCCGCCGGTGGCGGCCCTGCAACAGGGCAAGGCCGGGCTGTTGACCTTCACCGATGATCAGGGACGACGCTGGCGGGCCTGTGTGACCCGGATCGATCCCGGCTGGGGGGTCATCACCCAACAGTTGGAAGGTGAATTCCTGGCTCCCGTGCGCTTCCTGTGGAGGATAGCAGGGGGTCTGAGTGGCGTGGGGCTGCTGCTGCTGCTGGCTCTGGTGGTGCTCACCGTCCGCCAGGCGCTGCGGCCCGTCGGCACGTTGACCGACACCGTCTCGGCCATCACCGCCGGCGACCTGAGCCGCGTGGCAGCGGTAGAGAGTGAAGATGAGCTGGGCACTCTGGCCCGGGCTTTCAACCTGATGACCGGGCGGCTCCGCGACCTGATCGGCGGTCTGGAGCAGCAGGTGGCGGAGCGCACCGCCGACCTGGAGCGCCGTTCCGCCTATCTGGAGGCCACCGCCGAGGTGGGCCGCGCCACGGCTTCGATCCTGGATGCCGACGAGTTGATCCATCGGGCTGTGGAGTTGATCCGCGAGCGGTTTGGCCTGTACTATGTTGGCCTGTTCCTGCTGGATGAGACAGGCGAATGGGCGGTGTTGAAGGCCGGCACCGGCCCGGCCGGCCAGGCCCTGTTGGCCCGTGGCCACCGCATCCGGGTGGGTGAGGGGATGATCGGGTGGAGCATCGCTCACGCCCGGCCCCGTGTGGCCCTGGAGGTCGGGGAGGATGCCGTGCGCCTGGCCACCCCCGAACTGCCCGACACCCGTTCCGAGGCGGCCCTGCCCTTGCGCTCACGGGGGCGGGTGTTTGGCGCGCTCACGGTGCAACATACCCTGCCTGGTGCCTTCGATCCCACCACCCTGGCCGTATTGCAGACGATGGCCGACCAGGTGGCGGTGGCCCTGGACAACGCCCGCCTGTTTGCCGAGAGCCAGGCTGCCCTGGAGGCGGCGCGCCGGGCCTACGGCGAGGTGGGGCGTGAAGCCTGGCGCGAACTGTTGCGCTCCCGTCCTGAGTGGGGGTATCGCTATCGCCCATCGGCCGTCAGCTCCATGGCGGGTGAGTGGCGGCCCGAGATGATCCAGGCCCGTCAGACCGGCCAGACTGTGCGCGGCGACGGCACCGGAGAGCCGTTCCTGGCCATCCCGCTCAAGGTGCGCGATCAGGTGGTGGGCGTGTTGGGCTTTCGCAAGGGGGGGAGCACCGACTGGACGGCCGGCGAGATGGCGTTGCTGGAAGCCTTTGTCGCCGAACTGGAACAGGCATTGGAAAGCGCCCAACTGTACCAGGAAACGCAGCGCCGCGCCGCCCGCGAGCAGGCCATCCGGCAGGTCACCGAGCGGATGCGCCGCACCGTGGATGTGGAAAGGATCTTGCACAATACGGTCATTGAGCTGGCCAGCGTGCTGCATGTGCCACGGGCTTATGTCCGCCTGGGCATTGGGGGTGAATTGCAACCCGCTGCCCCCCCTGAAGAGGAGGAGGCAGGGGCGTGATCGGCCTGTCGCCGTTGGCCCTGGAAAATCGTCCCGCACTTTTTGTCCTTTGCGGTGAACAGCAGCAGGAGTAAAATGGGCGAATTAGAGCGTCTGCATGAAATCGTGATTGACCTGGAACGAGCCAGAGAACAGGAACGGGAATCGCGCCTGGAAGCGGAGGCCCTGTTGGAGGGCTTACGGGTGCTCATCCTGTCCGAGAGCACAGAGGCGATGTTCGATGGACTCGTCGCGGTTTTCCGCCCTGTTCTGTCTTTTCAGGATGCGTTCGCCTTGACAGCACAAGAGGATGGGACGATGAGGACGGTGACCGCCACTTCGCCCCTGTTTGCCGATCTGGTTTGGCGCCCGCAAGCCCTGTTCGAGCGTGTCCTCAAGGGCCAGCCGACGGCCCTGTTCGATGTCTCACAGGTTGCAGAGTGGCGAGAGCAACCGGAATCGGTTCGCGCTGCGGTCGGGTCTGCGCTGTACATTCCGTTGTGCGGCGGTCAACGGTCAGCCATGCTCGTGTGCGTACATCCTGAACGAGGCTTCTTTGGGCAGAAACAGGTAAAGCTGGTGCGCCGTTTTGCGCCGCTGGCTTCCCAGGTGCTGCTCAACGTTGACCTCCAGGCAGCGATGGCCCGGCGCGGTCACCTTTTGCAGGCGGCTGCCGGGGTTTCCCGCGTTGCCGGTTCCATCCTCGATGAAGAGGAGCTGATCCAGGAGGCGGTCAACCTGATCCGGGACCGGTTTGACCTTTATTACGTCGGCCTGTTCCTGCTGGATGATCAGGGCAGGTGGGCCATCCTCCGCGCCGGTACCGGCCAGGCCGGACAGGCCATGCTTCAGGCCGGGCACAGGCTGGCGGTGGGCGGCGAATCTATGATCGGCCGCTGCGTGGCTACCGGCCGGGCATGCCGTGCCCTTGACACCGGCGCAGAAGCCGTGCGCTTTGATAACCCTCTGCTGCCGCTGACCCGCTCCGAGATAGCCCTGCCCCTCTTCAGTCGGGGGCGCGTCATCGGCGCCATGACCATCCAGTCGGCCCAACCGGCTGCTTTTTCCGATGAGGATGTCGCTGTCCTGCAAACCATGGCCGATCAGTTGGCCAACGCCATTGAAAATGCCCGGTTGTTTGAGCGGACGCAGGGGCTTTTGGCGCAGACGCGGTCGCTGTACCAGGTGGGGCAGTTGATCACGGCGGCGGGGAGCATAGAGGAGGTGATGGCCGCCGTTCTGGAGTATGCCCGTCGTCTTGATCCTGACCGGTGTGTGATTGCCCTGTTGGACGATCCGGATGCAGCCCCGGCCGAGCGGCAGGTGGAGGTAAAGGGGGTATGGGATCGTGGTGGCAGGGAGGCAGCTTTTCTGGGGAACCGGTTCACGCCGGTGCAGATTCCGGTCATGGGGACATTGGGGCCGGCTGACCGGCTGGTGGTGGAGGATTTTGCCACCAGTGAGGGGGTGGATGAGCGGACGCGGGCGACTTTTCAGCATCTGGGGGTGGGGGCGGCGGTGATAGTGCCGTTGGCGGTTGGGGGTCGGTTGTTGGGGTGGTTGTTGGTGGAGGCGGTGGGGCGGTCGTGTGTGTTTGCCGGGCAGGAGGTGGAGGCGTTGCAGGCGATAGCGGGGCAGGCGGCGGTGGCGTTGCAGAATTTGCGTCGGATGGAGGAGGTTCAGGCTCGTGCGGAGCGGGAGCGGGTGGCGCGTGCGGCGTTGGCCGTGCGGGTGGGGGAGTTGAGTTGTTTGAGCGACATTGGGCGCAAGATAGACGAGGCGCCGGCGGTTGAGGAGTTTTTGGTGTGGGTGGCGGGGCGTGTTCCGGCGGCGATGCAGTATCCTGGCCTGTGCCGGGTGGCGATCGAATTTGAGGGTCGGCTCTACGGTGCGGCCGAGGCCACCCGGTTGCCCAGGCAGATGGTGCAGCAGATGCGGATCGGTGGGAAGGCGGTGGGCCGGGTGTGCGTGGCCTACACCGAAGACCATGACTTTCTCGACGAAGAGAGCGCGCTGTTGGGGGACATCACCCGGCGGGTGAGCGGCTATATCGAAAACCGCCGCCTGATCCAGGAGGCCCAGGCCAGAGCCGCCCAGGAGAGGCGTTTGCGGACCATCACCGACCGCATCCGGCAGGGCGCCAGCACCGAGGCGATCCTGCGCGTCGGCCTGGAGGAACTGAGCCAGGTGTTGGGCGCTTCCCAATGCATCGTGCGCCTGGGTCCCCGGGACCAGCTCCTGGCCGGGCAACCGGCTCCCTGGTCGGAAGTTCAGCCATCCGCCGGGGCCGAGCGGCGGTCCGATGGCAGACGCAGGCAAGGAGAGAAAGGAGGGAGGCCATCGCTCACAGACTCAGAAGATTGAGCCATGAGGACACTTACGGCGATTCATATCAATTCATATCAATATGGAGGAGGTATAACCTATGGACAGCATAGACATCACCACCATCCCCAACGCAGGACGGGTCTATGATTATGTGTTGGGCGGCCATCACAATTTTGAGGCGGACCGCCAGGCTGCGGAGTATATGATCAGCCTGATCCCCTCGACCCGTAAATGGGTGCGGATGTTGCGCATGTTTCTGCACGAGGCGGTTCAACAACTGGCCGACGAAGGCTTTGATTGCTTTCTGGACCTGGCCTCCGGACTGCCTACCGAGGAACATATCCATGCCACCGTGCCTCAGGCACGGGTGATCTATGTGGACAACGACCCGATCGTCGTGGCCTATGGCACCGAGATCCTGGGCGACAATCCCCGGGCCCGGTACATTCAGGAGGACATCCGCAACATCGAGGCGATCCTGAACTCGCCGGTGATCGCGGCCATGTTTGGCGAGCAACGCCGGGTGGCTATCGGCTTTAACGCCATTACCTGTTTTCTGGAAGATGAGGAGGTCCGCCGCATCGCCGGAGCTCTGTATGAGTGGGCGGCGCCAGGCAGCAAGCTGTTCGCCACCTTTGAGACCAAGGACCCCAATCTGACAACGCCCCGCATGGATCAATTTGTGGCCATGTTTGACCAGATGGGCAGCCCTTATCACTTTTTAACCCTGGAAAAGGCACAGGAGTTGATGAAACCCTGGACTGCCGATGAGCGCGGCTTTCGCCCTTTGGCCGAGTGGTTGGGCCTGCAGGACCAGATCACCGAGGAGGACCGGGAAGGGGTTGGGCTTGAATTCTATGGTGCTTTTATGGTAAAATGATGCCGGGGCTGAAGTAGGGCAACTGCTCGCGGTTGCCCTGCAGGCAGCAGACCAGGGGAAAGGATGGAACCTATGTCACTTGCCGCATCAGGTAGCAATCTGTTGCGCGACCGGGCTGCAGATCTCTGCGCGGCGGTAGAGAGCACCTTACGCCAGCACGTTTTCGACAATGTGCGGCGCCTGGCTTCGGTCCGTGCTCTCCCGGCTGCCAGCCGGGCCATTGTAGACACCTTTCTACACAGCCTGGATGGCGGGCTTGCGGAAGCTGAGCTATTCCGCCGCGTGGCCGACCTGGTTGACCAGGGCCTGGGGCCGCGATCGGCCGTGATGGCGGTTGATTGCCTGACCCAGACCGCCCTGGCCATGCTGGAGGCCGATCCCGACCAGCTCCGGGCGCTGCGGCCGGCAGCCGATGCATTTCGCAGGCAGTTTGAACTGGGCTACATCCAGGCGCGAGCTGATGACATCCTGAGGGAACAGGGGCGCATCCATCACGGCCTGACCCGGGCTCTGGAAACCCAAATCTCCCTCGAACGGAGCCTGCGGGCTGACCTGCAACGGCGTCAGGTCCAGCTTCAGACGGCTGCCGAGATCGCACGGATCGCCTCCTCTATCCTGGAACCGGGAGAGCTGCTGCGTACCTCGGTAGACCTGATCCGCGAGCGTTTCAAGCTTTACTATGTCGGCATCTTTCTGGTGGACGAACCGGGCGAATGGGCGGTCTTGTACGCCGGAACCGGGGAAGCGGGACGGGAGATGCTTCGCCGGGGCCACAAGCTGCAGGTCGGCGGGGCGTCCATGATCGGCTGGTGCGTTGCCCAAGGCCGGGCGCGCATCGCCCTTGATGTAGGCCAGGAGCCGGTGCGTTTCGACAATCCGCTGCTGCCCGACACCCACTCGGAGATGGCCCTGCCTCTCATCTCGCGGGGGCAGGTCATCGGCGCCATGACCATCCAGAGCGACCGTGTGGCTGCCTTCAGTGATGAGGATATCATCACCTTCGAGACCCTGGCTGGCCAACTGGCCAATGCCATTCAGAATGCCCGCCTGTTTGAGCAACTCCGGGTCGCGCTCCAGGATCTGGAAACGGCCCAGCGGCGCTACATAGGGCAGGCCTGGCAGTCGTATGCCACTGCCCAGGAAGCCATCCAGGGGTACCAACGGACCATGACTGAGGCCAGGCCGGCAGCGGATGTCTGGCTGCCGGCCATGACCACCTCTCTGCAACGGGGTGAGATGGTCATCGAACGGGATGAACAGGGAGGAAGCACACTGGCTCTGCCCTTTACCCTCCACGGCGAGGTTATCGGTGTGCTGGGGAGCTATAGCCCCACGGCCGCAGGCTGGAGCCAGGAGGATCTGGCGGCGGTAGAGACGATTGCTGAGCAAATGGCCCTGGCCCTGGAAAACCAGCGCCTGTTTGACGAGGCGCAACGGGCTACTTTCTTGATGAGCGAACGGGTCAAAGCCCTCGACTGCCTCAACGACATCGGGCGCAAGATGGATGAAACCCCGCCGGTGCCAGAATTCTTGCAATGGGTGGCAGAACGGATCCCCCTGGCCATGCGCCACGCCGGGGTATGCCGGGCCGCCATCGAGTTCGAGGGCCAGGTCTACGGCGCTGCCGAAGCCATCCGGCTGCCCCGCCAGATGGTCCAGCAGATGCGCATCGGCGGGGAAGCCGTGGGCCGGGTGTACGTGGCTTACACCGAAGACCATGGCTTTCTCGACGAGGAAAGTGCCCTGCTGGGCGACATCACCCGCCGGGTGAGCGGCTATATCGAAAACCGCCGCCTGATTCAAGAGACCCAGGAACTGGCCACACGCGAGCGGCTGAGCCGCACCATCACCGACCGGGTGCGCCGTGGGGTGGATCGGGAAGCCATCATGCGGATTACGTTGCAGGAACTGGGACGGATGTTGGGGGCTTCTGAAGCTGTCATACGCCTGGGTACACAGGCTCAACTGCTTGCCGCCCAGGGAACACCGCCACGGGGCGGGTAGAAGGAGTTAGAACATGGAATATACATTGCAGATGGGAGACGATGGGATCTTGCGTGCCAGATTTGTCGGCGATGTTGACCAGGATGGCTGGCAGGACTATGCTAACGCTTACCAGGCATATTTAGAGGCAGCCCCGCCAGGACAGCCGCTTCATTTTCTTGTGGATGCAAGTCGGCTGGGCAAGATGTCGGCTGCGGCCCGCAAACTGGTCCTGGCCTCATTCCGCAATCCCGATCCCCGCATCGACAGAACGGCCATGCTGAGTGCCAGCCCTTATGCCCGGGTCCTCGCCGGCTTCATCTTGAAAGCGACCGGGCGCGATGACATCCGCTTTTTCGCCTCGGAGGAGGAGGCCCTGGCCTGGCTGCGAGGTGAGTCTGCATAGACCCCGATCTGCTCCCGCCAGATTGCCCGGTCCGGTGGGAGGGGATGGTTGGGGCCCTCTCACGAGTGGACGGCGGTGTGCTGGAGAGCGGTGCAAGGAGTAATGGGCATGAGCGACATTGGCCTGGAGGAATATAAACGGCTGGTGGAACAGCAGGTCCGGGGACTGCTGGATGTCATTCAATCGGTCGCCCTGGGGAACCTGGATGTCCAGGTCGAGATCCCGGAGGGGATTGAGGTCCTGTCCGATCTGGCCGTCGGCCTGGAGATGATGGTGGATGACCTGCGGGAGATGATGGCCGAGCAGCAACGGGCCATGGACCAGCTCGAGCAAAGCCGGCAGCAACTGGAGGCAGCCCTGGCCGAGGTTACGGCTGTTCAGCGCCGCTACTTCCGTCAGGCCTGGGAAGGATACGCTGAGGCCGAGGCGAGCCTGGGCTACTTCCGCGCCGACGGCAACGAAGGTCCAACCGACCAGGCCTGGCTGCCGGCCATGACCCCCGCCGTGCAACGGGCAGAGATTGCCGTCGAGAGTGATCCGGCGACCGGGACGAGCCTGGCCGTTCCCCTCCGGCTGTATGACGAGGTGATCGGTGCCGTCGGCTTCCGCCGCGAAGGGTCCAGGCCGTGGAGCGAGGATGAGCTGGCTGTGGTCAAAACGGTTGTCGAGCAGGTGGCCCTGGCCCTGGAAAACCAGCGCCTGTTTGACGAGGCGCAGCGGGCCACCCTCCTGATGGAGGAGCGGGTCAAAGCCCTTGACTGCCTGAACGACATCGGGCGCAAGATGGAAGAGACGCCGCCGGTGCCCGACTTTTTGACATGGGTGACCGACAGGATCCCGGCAGCCATGCGCCATGCGGAGGTATGTCGGGCGGCGATCGAGTATGAGGGTCGGCTCTATGGTGCGGCTGAGGCTGTCGGGCAGCCGTGGCAGATGGTGCAGCAGATGCGGATTGGGGGTGAGGCGCTGGGGCGGGTGTATGTGGCCTACCTGGAGGAGCACGACTTTCTTGACGAAGAGAGTGCGCTGTTGGGGGACATCACCCGGCGGGTGAGCGGCTACATCGAGAACCGCCGCCTGTTTGAGCAGACCC
>Ga0209018_1002021_pt1 | contig 15080 bp, 15 predicted proteins | sample YNPBryBLVA2012_FD_185814 | JGI IMG/M metagenome (GOLD analysis project Ga0209018, IMG submission 185814) | Anoxygenic and chlorotrophic microbial mat microbial communities from Yellowstone National Park, USA - YNP Bryant BLVA 2012 (SPAdes)... ...
ACGGCGCTGTCAAAGCGGCTTTGGATTGCGCCGGCACGACGGCGCTTTCAAAGCGGCGACTCCGTCGCCGCAGTCCAAAGTCGGCGCTGTCAAAGCGGCGACTCCGTCGCCGCAGTCCAAAGTCGGCGCTGTCAAAGCGGCGACTCTGTCGCCGCAGTCCAAAGTCGGCGCTGTCAAAGCGGCGACTCCGTCACCGCAGTCCAAAACCAGAGGACTTTCATGAGCAGCCATCCCGATGAACCGATTGTAGGTGAAGCAGGCCATTTGTCAAGCCGTCCGCCCCTCCCGCCGCCGCTGGGGCTACTGCTGGGGGTACTGGCCGCCTCGACGGCTTCGCCGCTGATCCGGCTGGCCCAGCAGGAGGCGGTCTCGCTGGCGGTGGCTGCCTGGCGGATGCTGCTGGCAGCGTTGCTGCTTGCCCCCTACGCGCTGACCGCGCGCCGCGCGGAACTGCGCAGCATGACGCGAAGGGAGTGGGTGCTGGCGCTGATCTCGGGGCTTTTCCTGGCCCTGCACTTCGCCACCTGGATCAGTTCCCTTGCCCTGACCTCAGTGGCCGTCTCCGTCGTTCTGGTGGCGACCAGCCCGCTGTGGGTGGGACTGATCTCCCATCTCTTCCTCGGCGAACGACTGAGCCGGTCTCAGGCACTGGGGTTGGCCGTAGCCCTGGCGGGGTCGGCGGTGATCGGGTTCGGCGATGCCGGGCAGGGGACGCACCGGCTGGTGGGGGACGGCCTGGCCCTGGCAGGAGCGCTGTCGGCAGCCGGCTATTTCCTGATCGGGCGGCGGCTGCGGACACGGCTCTCCCTCGTCGGCTACGTCTTCCCAGTCTACGGAACGGCAGCGGTCGCACTGCTGCTGACCGCCGGGTTGCGAGGCGTGCCGATGGCCGGATACGCCCCTATCACCTGGCTGTGGCTGCTGCTCCTGGCAATCGGGCCGCAGATTCTGGGCCACTCGTCGCTCAACTGGGCCCTACGCCACGTCTCAGCGACCTTCGTCACACTGGCCACACTGGGCGAGCCCATCGGCTCGACGCTGCTGGCCTGGCTGATCCTGCGGGAAGCGCCGGGGTGGAGCGCCGTGCTCGGGGGAGGACTGATCCTGATCGGCATCATGGTGGCCGGGCGGAGCGAGCCGACCGCTTCCTTGTCAAATCGCCCGAATCGGCTATAATACGCCTCCGACGGGGCGTAGCGCAGTCCGGTTAGCGCGCACGGTTCGGGACCGTGAGGTCGGCGGTCCAAATCCGCCCGCCCCGACCAGAGAGACAGAACCTCCGAGGCCCTCAAGGCCTCGGAGGTCTGCTGTAGAAGCAGAGCATCACTCCACCATACCGCCGCTGGTCGAAAAGGCGCAGGTTCACCAGCGGGAGATCCTCAAACTCGCGGGGGTGAATCTGGGCAATAGCCCAGCCATCCTCAACCAGCCAATCCGGACGGTCATCCAGCGCCCGCAGCGTCTCCGCCCACAGGCCGCGGTATTGCGGAGGGGCGATATAGATGTAGTTGAAGGGCTCCGCCTCGCCGGACAGGAAGGCGAAGACATCCGCGCGCACCACCCGCGCAGTGTCCGTCAGGCCCGTGAGGGCCAGATTCTCCCGCAGCGTACGCAGCGCCGGGACGCCTCGTTCCACAAAGACCGCTTCCGTTGCCCCCCGGCTGAGCGCCTCAATACCTACCTGTCCTGTGCCAGCGAACAGGTCGAGGAAGCGGCATCCGACGACCCTATCCCCCAGGATGCTGAACAGCGCTGACTTGGCCCGGTCGGTCATCGGCCGTGTGCCACCGCCTGGGACCGAACGCAGCCTTCTGCCCTTCGCCTTCCCCGTGATAACCCTCATCTTCCCTGACACTCCCTTAATGCGGCCGGCGGTTGAAGCCGCGAGCAACACCAGCGAAGGCCGCCTGCGCGGCCGGGTCCACACCCAGCGGCGCCCCTCGACTCCGCTCACGGGCCCTTACTATACCCCCAAGATCGCCCATTGACAAACGGCCTGTTGGGTCTATACTGTGCGGTTTAAGCCAGCCAGGTCAGGTAACAGGGATGAGCCAGCCGGTAGCACTCCGCGTAGAGGACATCCTGGCGCAGACAGAAGCGCCCGATGAGGAACAGGCGCTCATTCGCCGCGCCTACGACTTCGCCGCCGCCGCACATGAGGGCCAGTTCCGCCGCTCGGGCGAGCCCTACATCCAACATAGCCTGGCAGTGGCCCTGTTGCTGGCCGAACTGCACATGGACGGGGAGACCATCGCTGCTGGTCTCCTCCACGATGTGGTGGAGGATTGTGGGGTCGCAGTGCCAGAACTGGCGCAAGCCTTTGGGCCTACGGTGGCGCGGATGGTGGATGGGGTCACGAAACTCCAGGAAATCAACCGTCTGGGCCGTATGGGGGAGGCAGAACGAGACGAACAGGAACTGGAAAGCCTGCGCAAGTCCTTCATGGCGATGGCGCGGGACGCGCGGGTGATGCTGATCAAACTGGCCGATCGTCTGCACAATATGCGCACACTGGAACACCTGCCGCCAGAGTCGCAACAACGGCTGTCACGGGAGACGATGCAGATCTACGCCCCACTGGCTAACCGTCTGGGCATCTGGCGCTGGAAGGGGGAACTGGAGGACCTGGCCTTCCGCTGGCTGGACCCGGAGACGTACGCCACCATCGCCGAACAGGTGATCACGCGTGAGCCGGAACGAGAGGCCGCGATCGAGCGACACATCGCTTTGCTCCAACACCACCTGCGGTTGGAAGGGTTGACCGCCGAGATCAGCGGCCGCCCCAAACACATCTACAGCATCTACCGCAAGATGGTACGCAAGGGCATCCCCCTGGAGCGCGTCTACGACATCCGCGCTATTCGCGTCATCGTGGACACGATCTCCGACTGCTATCAGGCGCTGGGCACCATCCACAACCTGTGGACCCCCATCCCCGGCGAGTTCGACGACTACATCGCCTCCCCCAAGGAGAACATGTACCAGTCGCTGCACACGGCGGTGGTTGGCATCGGCGGTAAACCGCTGGAGGTGCAGATTCGTACCCACTACATGCACCGCATCGCCGAGTACGGTATCGCTGCACACTGGCGGTACAAAGAGGGCACCCGCCGTGACCGCGAGTTTGAGGAGAAAATCGCTGCCCTGCGTGCGCAGATTGAGGCGCGAGGCGAGACGGAGGATGCTGGCGAATTCGTCGAGTCAGTCACCACCGACCTGTTCGAGGATCAGGTCTACGTCTTTACCCCCAAAGGCCGGGTGGTCGAACTGCCGGCGGGGGCCACGCCGATTGACTTCGCCTATGCCATCCACACCGAGATTGGTCACCGCGCGCGCGGGGCGAAGGTGAACGGCCGCTGGGTCTCCCTGGACTATACGTTACGGACCGGCGACCAGGTGGAGATCATCACCGCCAAGCGGGATGCTCCCCGCCGGGACTGGCTCAACCCGGCGCTGGGCTACGTCAAGACCGCGCGCGCACGCGCCAAGATCCGTCAGTGGTTCCGCAAGCAGGACCGGGAGCAAAACATCTCCGCCGGGCGGGCCATCTTAGAGCGCGAACTGAAACGCCTTGGCCTGCCGGAAATCCCCTACGATACCATCGCTCGCCTGTTTGACTACGACAAGACCGAGGACTTCCTGGCAGCGGTGGGTTTCGGGGACCTCAACAGCCAGCAGATCACCGCGCGGGTCACTGAGATGCAGCGACGTGAGGCCCAGGCGCAGGCCACCCTGCCCCCCCCGGCTCCGCTCCCCCCGCCACCTTCCCATCAGGTGCAGGTGCTGGGAACCGGCGGCCTGCTCACCCGCCTGGCGCTGTGCTGCAACCCCCTCCCCGGCGAACCTATCATCGGCTACGTGACGCGAGGGCGAGGTATCACCATCCACAAGCGGGACTGCCCCAACGTGATCAACGTGCGCGACCCCGAACGGCTGATCCAGGTGACGTGGGGCACCAAAGCCGCGACCACACCGGTCATGGTCGTCGTGCAGGCCTACGATCGCGCGGGCCTACTCCACGACATCAGCGGCGTGGTGAGCCGGGAGAAGATCAATATCTCCGGCCTGAACGTCGTCCGCGAGCGGAACCTGACAACGCTCTACCTGACGCTGGAGATTACGGACATCGGCCAGTTGGGACGGGTGCTGGCTCGCATCAGCAACGTGCCGAACGTCATCGAGGTGGCGCGACAGGTGCGGTGACGTTTCGCGCCATTGGGCGCAATAGCGTGAAAGGAGTATCCCAACAACCGTAGGGTGGCATCCCAGCGACACCCGCCGTCGGCGCGCGGTCAAGCCTGCCGCAGGCGATGGTATTTCACCCCCTCGTACCAGGCCATCAACAGGCTAAGCCGCAAGCCGTGAAGTCCATCCCGTACCCCACGCAGGGTAACGAACCGCCACCAGAAGTGGCGCAGCGCCTGCAGGTAAGGGGTGTACAGACGCGCGCGCACCCCCTCCTGGCGCAGAATCTCCACATCATAGGCCGTGTACTTCTCCTGCCGGGCGATGAAATCGGCCACGCTGTCGTAATTGTAGTGCACGAGAGGGTGGGAGAGATACCCTGCCACCCCGTCCACAACGGTGACCTCGTGGACCGGCCGCTCCCAGCGCACGCGGTCAGGCCGCACCAGGCGCATCTGATAGTCGGGGTACCAACCTGCGCCCAAAGTGAGACGCCCAAAGATGTAGTTGTGGCGCGGCACCCACCAGGCCACCTCTGGCCGTGAAGACGAGACCACCCGCAACACCTCCTCCGCCAGTTCCGGCGTCGCCCGCTCGTCGGCATCCACAAAGAAGACCCAATCCGCTGCGACCCTCTCCAGGGCCGCGTTCCGCTGCCGGGCGTAGTTCTCGAAGGGGTGCTGGAACACCTCCGCTCCGGCCTGACGGGCAATTTCCACCGTCCGGTCGCTGCTGAAGGAGTCGAACACCACCCGCCGGGGGGCCCAGTCAAGGCTCTCCAGGCAAGGGCCGATGTTGCGCTCCTCGTTCAGGGTAAGCACGACCGCAGCCAGAGGAGGGATATCACTCATCCGTCAGGCTCCCCGTCACCGCCCCAGGCGCGCAACACCCGCTCACAGGCAACGACCATCTCCGGTGACGCGCCGCGCATACGTCGCTGCATGCCGGCGCGAACCATCGCCCGCGCCACCCCCCAGCGCAGGGGGCCACACAGGCGCCGGTACAGCCGCGCCCGGCTGGTCCACAGGTTCACGAACGAGGGGATACGCACCTGCCCGGTAGACTGGCCGGCGTAATGGACCACCTCCGCTGCAGGCACGCAAAGGGCGCGCCAACCAGCGCGGCGCATGCGCCAGCACCAGTCCACCTCTTCGCAGTACATCCGATACCCTTCGTCCAGCAGGCCCACCTGGCGCACCGCCTCGACGCGCACCATCATCGCCGCGCCCAGCGGGTGGTCAACCCAGAAGGGTTGCGACCCCGTGTACCGTCGAACCAGGTAACGGCCGTTGAGCGGGCTCTCGTAGAGGCGGGCCGGCAGGGGAAAGAGGTCAAAGGCCAGTTGGGTCAATCCGGGGAAGCGGAACGCGCCGTGCTGGAGCGAGCCGTCGGCGTTGAACAGTGCTGCCCCGGCCACCGCCGCGCGCGGTTGTGCTTCCAACGCAGCGACGAGCGCTGCCGTCGCGCCCGGCCGCACCTGGGTGTCGGGATTCAACAGCCAGACATAGCGCAGGCCCTCGTCGGCGAGAAGAAGGCGCAGTGCCCGGTTGTTGCCGGCAGCGAAGCCCACGTTCTCATCGCTGACCAGAAGGCGGACAGCAGGGAACTCGCGGGCCACCATCTCCGGCGTGCCGTCCGCAGAGCCGTTGTCCACCACCCACACCTGGGCCGCCAGCGTCGACCGCTCCAGGTCGGCCCAGAGCGAGCGCAGGCAGGCGGCCAGCAGGTCGCGCACGTTCCAGCTGACGATGACGACCGCCAGATCTGTCATCCCGCTACAACCCCAGTTGGGCGCGGGCGGCCTCCAAAGCCGCCTGATGCACCTCTTTGAGCGGCACACCATGAGCCTGCGCGGCCTGGCGGACCTCGCGGTACTCCGGAGCCAGGTTGACCACCACCCCACCCCGCCGGGCCACCTTCACCCCCAACGAGCCGTAGGGAGTCTCGACCACCAGCCGCTCCCGCGAGAGTTTTCGTCGTCGCGCGGCGTGCAGTCGCGCCCCCAATGTCGTCGTCTCGGTGAAGAGCACCGTCAGCGCCTCATCCACCTGCTCGTCCGGCAGGACAGCGGTCAGTAGCACCCCGGGACGTCCGCGCTTCATCTGCACGGATGTCAGAAAGACATCCAGCGCCCCTGCCGCGAACAGCCGCTCGGTGACGTGCTCATACCACTGCGGGTTCATGTCGTCTATGTTGGTCTCGATGACGACGACAGCGTCTTCCTCGTCCGGCTCCATTGCTGTCGCCATACCGATGGTCACGCGCAGCAGGTTGGGGATGGGGAGATCGCGGCTGCCGGCCCCGTAACCGATCCGCTCCACGCGCATCGGCGGCGCGCCGCCGAAACCGGCAGCCAATGTGCTGATCAACGCCGCGCCGGTGGGAGTGACCAGTTCCGCTTCGACCTCCCCGCCACAGACAGGCACGCCGCGCAGCAGTTCGAGCGTTGCCGGGGCAGGCACCGGCAGCAGGCCGTGGGCGCACGCTACCGTGCCATACCCCACGCGCAGCGGGGCGGCGAAGACCCGTTCCACCCCCAACAGGTGCAGCCCGGCCACCGTGCCCACCACGTCCACGATGGCATCCACCGCCCCCACCTCGTGGAAATGCACCTCGTCAACCGGGACGCCATGGACGTGAGCCTCGGCCTGCGCCAGACGACGGAAGACGGTCAGGCTATGCTCGCGCACCTCTGACGGCAGGTCGCTGCTGGCGATGATCGCCTCGATCTGCGGCAGATGACGCGCCTCCGCCGGCCCCGTCACCTCGACGCGCACCTGCGTGCCCCGCAGGCCGCCTCGTCGCACCTCCTGAGCGGTCAGCGTGTAACCCGAAAGCGGGACTCGGCTCAATTCCGTACGCAGCCGTTCTATTTCCAGCCCTGCGTCCACCAGCGCGCCCAGCAGCATGTCCCCGCTGACCCCAGAGGGGCCGTCGAAGTAAGCCAGGCGCAGTCCCGCGCCCCCCGACTCGCTGCTACGCTCCATTCGCTCCTCGTTTCTCGTCGTTGATCAGGTGAGCCAGGTAGCCCGCGCCGAAGCCGTTGTCAATATTGACCACAGCCACGCCGGGCGCGCAGGAGTTGAGCATCGTCAGCAGGGGAGCCAGGCCGCCGAAACTTGCCCCGTAGCCGATGCTGGTGGGGACCGCGATCACCGGTCGGGAGACCAGGCCAGCGACGACACTGGCCAGCGCCCCCTCCATCCCGGCGACCACCACCAGCACGTTGGCGGTGAAAAGACGCTCGCGGCTGTCGAGCAGGCGGTGGATGCCGGCCACGCCGACGTCGAAGAGACGCTCCACCCGGCTGCCCATCGTCTCCGCGGTGACGGCCGCCTCCTCCGCTACCGGGATGTCCGCAGTGCCAGCGCTGACGACCAGCACTGCGCCGCGTGTATGGGGCTGTGCAGGCTCGCCCAGCACGACCATCCGCGCGGCGGCGTGATAGACAGCATCGGGGAAGCGCTGCTGCAACGCTTCGGCCACCTCCGGTGCGGCGCGGGCAGCCATCACCCGCCCCTCATGCGCCCGCAGGCGGGCGACGATCTGCACGATCTGCTCCACCGTCTTGCCGGGGCAGAAGACCACTTCCGGGAAGCCCGTGCGCAGGCTACGGTGGCTGTCAAGCCGCGCAAAGTCCAGGTCTTCGTAGGGAAAGCCGCGCAGCCGCTTCAGTGCCTCCTCAACGCTCGCCTCGCCCCGCTGCACCTGCTCCAGCAGGTCACGCAGCCGCTCTTGCATCCGTTCATCCCCAGCGGTCATCGGTTCATGCTCCCCTGCCGATACCCCTGCAGGTCCAGGGAGACGTAGGCGTATCCCAACCCCCGCAGGGCCTCAACGACCTCAGCGGCGACCTCCGGCTGCGCCAGGCGGGGCACATCAGCGGCGGGGACCTCAATGCGGGCCAGCGTGCCGTGGTCCCGCACGCGCACGGTGCGATACCCCAGGCTGGCCAGCACCGCCTCCGCCGCCGCCACCCGGGCCAACCCATCCAGAGTGATGAGCGTCCCATAGGGGAAGCGCGTGACCAGGCAGGGTTGCGCGGGCCGGTCCCAGGTGGGCAGGCCAGCCTGACGGGAGAGGACGCGAATGTCCGCTTTGGTCAGCCCGGCCTCCTCCAAGGGGCTGCGCACGCCCAGTTCGCGCACCGCCCGCACCCCGGGCCGGTCATCCTGGCGGTCGTCCAGGTTAGAGCCCTCCGCCACCCAGGCCAGCCCTTCCTCCCGCGCCAGCGCCAGCAGGCGGGTCAGTATCTCGCGCTTGCAGACGTAGCAGCGTTGGGGGGAATTGTGGACGAAATCGGCAGACTCCAGTTGCGCGGTGGGGACAAAGCGGTGACGCGCACCCAACTGGCGAGCCATCTCCTGCGCCGCGTCCAGTTCAGACTGAGGGAAGATCGGAGCCGCGGCGGTGGCTGCCAACACGCGCCCCGGCCCCAATGCCTCCAGCGCGGCCCACAGGAGGAAGGTGCTGTCCACCCCGCCGGAGTAGGCCACCAGCAGGCTGCCCATCTCCCCCAGGATACGTCTCAGCCGGTCTGCACCCACCCGCGGCTCCGTTCCACGGCCCGCTTCCAGCCAGCATAGGCCGACTCGCGCCGCTCCTCGTCCCAACGTGGCTCGAAGAAGCGCTCCATGCCCCAGTTGGCTCGCAATTCCCCAAGACCAGACCACATCCCGACCGCCAGACCGGCGGCGTAGGCGGCCCCCAGCGCCGTGGTCTCGCGGATCGTCGGGCGGACGACCGGCACGCCGAGGATGTCGGCCTGGAGTTGCATCAGGAAGTCATTGACCGTCGCCCCGCCGTCCACCTTGAGCGTCGTCAGGCCGATGCCGGAGTCAGCGCGCATGGCCTCCAACACGTCGCGCGTCTGGTAGCAGATGGCCTCCAGCGTGGCGCGGACCAGGTGGGCGCGGGTGACGTAGCGGGTAAGCCCGACGATCACCCCGCGCGCGTCCATGTCCCAGTAGGGGGCGAAAAGGCCAGAGAAGGCCGGCACAAAGTAGACGCCGCCGGTATCCTCGACGCTGCGGGCGATCTCCTCGGTCTCAGAGGCGTTGCGGATAAGGCCGAGGTTGTCACGCAGCCACTGCACGGCCGCTCCGGTGATGGCGATAGAGCCTTCCAGAGCGTACGTGGTGCCCTGCGGCAGGCCATACGCCACCGTGGTCAACAGGCCACTCTGGGACGGCACGGCTTCGCTGCCGGTGTTGAGCAGCATGAAGCAGCCCGTGCCGTAGGTGTTCTTCGCCTGCCCGGGGTCGTAGCAGGTCTGGCCGAAGAGCGCCGCCTGCTGATCCCCCAGGTCGCCGCAGACCGGCACCGACACGCCCAACGGGCCGCCGTCGCGAGTGGCACCGTAGAGCGCGGGGTCAGAGGAGGGGCGGATGGCCGGCAGCATGTGACGGGGAATAGAGAGGATCGCCAGCAGTTCGTCGTCCCAGTCGAGCGTGTGCAGGTCCATGAGCATGGTGCGGCTGGCGTTGGTCACATCGGTGATGTGCGCCCCACCCCGCGGCCCGCCGGTAAGGTTCCAGATGAGCCAGGTATCCACATTGCCGAACAGCGCCTTGCCCGCCTCCGCCTTTCGGCGCAGCCCGGGCACGTTGTCGAGCAGCCACTTCAGTTTAGGGCCGGAGAAGTAGGTGGCCACTGGCAGGCCAGCCTTCTGGCGGAAGGTCGGCTCCAGGCCATCGGCGATCAGTTGCTGACAGATCTCCCGCGTGCGGGTATCCTGCCAGACGACGGCGTGGCACAACGGCTTGCCGGTGGTTGGGTCCCAGACCACAGTGGTCTCCCGCTGATTGGTGACGCCGATGGCCGCCAGGTCTCCACCAGACAGGCTACCCTGAGCCAGCGCTCCGGCGATCACCCGGCAGGTCTTGTCCCAGATCTCGGCAGCGTCGTGCTCCACCCATCCAGGTTGGGGGTAGATCTGGGTGTGCTCCTCGTAGCAGGAGGTGACCATCCGGCCACTGCGATCGAAGACTATGAAGCGAGTGCCGGTAGTGCCCTGGTCAATAGCCCCGATGTAGCGTTGAGAGTTGTTCATGCTCCTTCTTACCTCGATGGTGATGTCGGGTTGCAGCGATCACATCCCGCTGATATTCTGTCGTTCCCAGAAGGCCGCACGGGTCTCGGCGAAGCGGCCTTCCAGTATCGCCTGGCGAAGTTCCCGGGCGACGGTGAGCATCAGATGGAGGTTGTGCAGGGTCAGCAAGTGGTGAGCCAGGATCTCGCCCGCAATGACCAGATGACGCAGGTAAGCGCGGCTGAAGTGGGTGCAGGTATAGCAGGTGCACCCCTCTTCCAGCGGAGCGGGATCGTCGGCGAAGTGGGCGTTGCGCAGGTTGATGCGTCCGTCGCGGGTGAGGGCTGCGCCTGTGCGCGCCGTGCGGGTGGGGAGGACACAGTCGAACATGTCCACCCCGCGCGCCACCCCCTCCACCAGGTCGCCCGGCGTGCCGACCCCCATCAGGTAGCGGGGCCGGTCGGACGGGAGAAGGCCATCCAGCAACTCCAGCACGACGAAGGTGTCCGCCTTCTCTTCCCCCACACTCAGGCCCCCGATGGCATACCCAGGAAAGTCCAGCGAGGTCAGAAAACAGGCCGACTGCTCGCGCAGGTCCAGGAAGACCCCTCCCTGGCAGATGCCGAAAAGGGCCTGGTCGGGACGGGTGTGAGCCTCACGGCAACGTACCGCCCAGGCGTGCGTGCGCTCCAGCGCCTGACGGTTGTAGTCGTAGTCGAGAGGCGGGGGGCACTCATCGAGGCAGGTGATCATGTCAGCCCCCAGGTTCTCCTCGATGGCGATGACCTTCTCCGGGGTGAAGCGATGCTCCGAGCCATCAATGTGGCTGCGGAAGGTCACCCCGTCATCGTCCACCCGTCGCCGGGCGGCCAGGCTGAAGACCTGAAAGCCGCCAGAGTCAGTGAGGATGGGGCCGTCCCAACCCATGAAGCGGTGGAGGCCCCCCAGGCGGGCGATACGCTCGTCGCCGGGGCGCAGGTAGAGATGATAGGTGTTGGCAAGGAGAGCCATAACCCCAAGATCGTGCAAGTCGCGGGGAGACATCGCCTTGACGGTGGCCTGTGTCCCCACCGGCATAAAGACGGGGGTCGGCACTGCCCCGTGGGGCGTGTGAAGCAGGCCGGCGCGGGCGCGCCCATCCTGGGCCTGCAGTTCGAAACTGAAGGGCGGGTTCACAATACTCCCACCCCCATCAGCACGCCCATCACCACGAAGGCGACCGCCGAGGCCCACAGCAGCAGGTGTGGGGGAATAACACGGGTCAGCGCCTGCCCTCCAACAACCCCCAAGGCCGTCACGAGGGTCAGCGCCAGGGCGCCGCCTACGAACACCGACCACGGAGCCCTGTAGCGGCCAGCCAGGCTGAGGACAGCCAGTTGGGTCTTATCCCCCAACTCGGCGACAAACAACAGCACCAGGGTAGAGGCGAACGCCTTCCAGTTCTGAGCAGGCGGGGGGGCACACGCTACATCTTCGCTGGCAGCACACTCGGCGGCAGCGTTTCCCGCCCTGAACGCCTCGCGGGCGACCAGCAGCCCCATCACCACGAAAGCCAGCGCCGCTGCGGCCTGTAACCAGCCCGCCGGGAGCCACTGTCCTAACAGATGCCCGCCCGCCACGCCCAACCCGGTCACAGCCGACAGGGCCACAGTAGCCCCCAGAAAGACCGCCCCTGGGCGCCGGTACTTGCAGGTCTGGGCAATCACCGCTAACTGGGTCTTGTCCCCCAACTCGGCGACGAGGATCAGGCCCAGAGTAGACAGGAAGACACTCCAATTCACCCGTTGTGCTCCTCAAGGGCATAGCACTGCCCCCCGATCATTCGCCCTATTTATAATCCCTATTCCGTTTCTGTCAATCTGCCGGGCGTCGTCTCTGTACGGCGAGGTTGACCATTGCCACCCATGCCAGCGGCGCCAACACCGGCACGTCGGGGGCAGTGTCCCCGGCGGCCAGTTGTGACCGGTGCTATCTAGCCGCAATGATCAACTGCACCGTTTCACCGCCAATCTCCAGCATGTTCCCATTCACATTCAGAGTCTGAACCTGGTCGCTCCCGTCGCTGACCTGCAGAAGCGTAATGCGGCGGCCTTCCACACCGTTCACAACGTATTGGACAGGTGAATGGGTCGGGTTAGCGACGAGAAGCGCGATTTCGCCGGCGTCGTTTTGGCCGGCGATTATCCATAGTGCTGTGGCCGGCGCGGCAGAGAGTTGCAACCGTTGCGGGTGCGCCGCCAGTTGCGCCCAGAGCGAAAACGCGAGGGCGATCCGTTTGGGTGTGCCGTTGGCATAGAACATACCGTAGAAGGTCGGCGCATCCATTGCCGGATCGGTGCCGCGATAGAAAGTCGCCTCAGCGATTCCATTGTCCTGCATGGCAATCCATGCCGCCGTCAGGATGGCCGCGCCTTTGCCGCCCGTGCGCAGGGCCATCGCTTCAGCGCTTGCGTCTCCAGTTTGTCGGATATCAGTGTTCCATTCCGTGACGTGCATGGTCGTGGTCTGAAGGCCGACCGCATCCAGTTCCCCGCGATAAAAGCATGCGGCGTTGACCCACTCAGCAGGATCGTTGGAGTAGAGGTGCCAGGAAAAGAAATCGAGCGGGGCGTTATGCTGTTTCACGTACTCCAAAAAGCCGTGGACCCACGCCTGGCCCTGCGGAGTGAGAAAGCCCATTGGAGTGATTCCAGGCCCTCCAACCTGTAAATCAGGAAAGGCCTGCTTGAGCGCCTGGGCCGTTTCGACATATAACTGGAAGTACTCTTGGGGATTATGTGGCCTGGGCCAGAATTGCTGGTTGTCCGGTTCGTTCCAAATCTCTACATACCGAAAAGGAGTCGTGAAGCCGTCCCACTGTCCCTCACGGTAGTGACGGATGACTTCCACAGCGGCGCGTACCCAGTTTGCCCGTTCCTGCGCGTTTGCCGGGGGGCGGGCATTGTTCCACGAATCACCCAGGCGGAAGTAGGGTTCAAATCCCCCCTCCACAATCACTCGCCACATGGCATCACTCGCCCGAAAATCATACGACTGCGGACTGGTCGGTTCATGCATCCGGTCCGGATACATCACGGCCATATCCAGGGGGCCATAAAAATCATGGGTGCGAACCAGCGTGACGCCGATTTGGTGATAGGCTTGGGTCAGGTCGGCGTTGTCGGCATCCTCCCCAGCAGGTGCCGGCCCGACGTTCACACCGAGCAAGGGCCGGATCGCCTCATCAATGACCCCGCCGATGGTGACGGTGGTGTCGGGCGTACGAGATGATATTGTCGCAGTAGGACTAACAGCCAGTTCGGTCGCCGTAGGGAGGAGCGGGGTTTGGGTGGGCAAAGGAGGGGATGCGACGGTGGACGATCTGCAAGCAATCAGTGCAAGGATCAAGGGTGCGATGAAGAAAAGTTTACGCATCGGTTTCCTCCATGATGATGGCCATGTACACCATTGTCCAGGATGTAGGCGCGATGCTTGTCCCAGCGGCACGAGACCCAGTTCCAGAAAGGGAACGAGAGCAGCGCCACGACGAACAACAGCGCGAAGACCAGGTCCGACCGCTCCCCAAGGTTCATGCGGTACTTGGGAAGTAGACCATCGTTGATGTAGTCCCACGACCGGCCGACAAACACCGCCGCTGCCAGGTAGGGCTTGAGGCCGACCACGTCCGTCAGGAAGACGACCACCAGGCGAGCGTCAGGTGGATATTGTGGCTCTCCCTCGCGATGCGCCACCAGCCCCACGGATAGGCTTCACCCGCCGCGCCGGAGCGCAAGCGAAGCGCAGCGCGAAGGCGCGGTCGGGTGGAAGCCGTTGTTGGGCGGCGTTGTCCATTTAAGGCGTGTTTCTGAGCACCAGCGGTAGGAAGACCTTCTTGATCTGCGTCTCATATGCGCCTATATCCACAACAGCATTGCCATCGCCGTTACCGTCAACGATGCGTGGATTGCCGTCCAGGTCGGTGGTGACCCCTGAGGGGACGGCGGCGTTGTTCCCGGCGTCAATGGCGGGCGAGGTCAGTTGCAGGCGCAAATTGCCGCCTGCGGCATTCACGAAGAGCGGGTCGGCGTTGATATTGCCTGTGCCAGCGTAGCCGCCCTGGATGTCGCTGTAAGTGACAACGGGGGTGCTGCTGTCATTGTAGATTTCCGGCCCGTTGGGAGCGCTATTGCCCCACAGGATGACGTTGCTAGCTACCTGACAGTTTGACAAGAAAGGGTGGTTGACCGACCGCTTCAATCCGAGTAGAGTTGGTTGTACCAAAAACAACCTACGAGGAGAGAAGCATGTCAGCCAACCGAGTCTATCATACCTGGTTGAAGCGAATTCAGCAAATCAGACCGCAAGAACGGATCACACGTCTGCGCACGTTCGCGTGGCTGGCCGTAGGGATTTTGAGCAGTCGGAGTGTCCACTTGAGTCGCGTGGCGAGCAAGATGCCGGGCGCGGCGACTTCGGTCAGCAAGGCCAGGAAGTTGAGCCGCTTCCTGAACAACGGAGCGATCCGCGTCCGTGAGTGGTATGAGCCCATTGCGCGGGCACTGATCGCGGCTGTCGTGAACCACGGCTTGGAGGTCCGCCTGTTGGCCGATGGAACCAAGATCAGCTTTGGACATCAGTTGCTGATGGTGGCCATCGCCTATCGCAGACGGGCGATCCCCCTGGCTTGGACCTGGGTGCGGAGTTCGCTATGACGACGCTGTGGCTGGTTGAGCCGGATATCGAGCGAGTCCAGAAACGTGCATAATTTCTCGGAATTGTGTAACTGCCTACCCCCGCCAAGGAACTGACTCCCCATTTTACGGGTAATGTGCTAAACTATCGCCGTGGTCAATCACCTGCCGGAAACAGAAGTCCTGCTCAAGCG
>Ga0209018_1002028_pt1 | contig 15023 bp, 12 predicted proteins | sample YNPBryBLVA2012_FD_185814 | JGI IMG/M metagenome (GOLD analysis project Ga0209018, IMG submission 185814) | Anoxygenic and chlorotrophic microbial mat microbial communities from Yellowstone National Park, USA - YNP Bryant BLVA 2012 (SPAdes)... ...
GCCGCACGCCTGGCCGCGTTGCGGATCTCGTTCAACGAATCGTACACACGGCCCTCCGAAGGCGCTTCGCGAAGCGCGAGGGATACGTGCCCCAGGATCCCCGTCAGCAGGTTGTTGAAGTCGTGCGCGACGCCTCCCGCGAGGCGCCCGATCGCTTCCAGCTTTTGCTGGTGCACGAGCTGGGCTTCCGCCTGGCGCTTCCCCTCTTCAGCCCGCTTGCGCTCATCGATCTCGCGCATCAGCTTCTCGTTGGCTGCGAGCAGCTCGCGCGTGCGAGCGCTCACGAGCTCCTCCAGCCGCGAGCGATATCGCGCCAGCTCTTGCTCGTCGCGACGCTGCCCCGTCACGTCCCGGATGACCCCGACCAGATAGCTGCTACCATCCGCGCGACGAAACATCGTCTTGGTCGTCACGATCACGCGCGTCGTGCCCGACGCGTCGGTCAGAAGCTCCTCGTTGACGCAGGGCTGGCCGGTGGAGAAAACCTCGTCGTCTTTCTCCCAGAACACGCGTGCCTGCTCGGCAGGGAAGAAGTCGGGGTCCGACTTGCCCAGCAGCTCTTCGCGCACGTGCCCCAGAAGCTCGCAGAGCGCGCGGTTGACCGTGACGAACCGATGCTGCCGGTCCTTGACGAACACGGGCTCGCTCAGCGCGTTGATGATCTCGTCGAGGAACGCCTCTGCCTGGCGCCGTGCGGACACGTCGCGGCGGAGTTGCAGCGTCATGTGCGCCTGGTTCGACAGGGCTTTCGCGTGGTGCCAAGCCAGCGACGAGATGGCGTCGAACTTCGCCGGATCGACCAGCGGAGCTTGCTGAAACAGCCGCGCGATCACGGTCCGGTCGAGAGCGCACGACGCTTCCAGGCGATCGAGCATCGCCGGTTCGGGTTCCCCCAACCTCACCTGCCCGCAGTGCCAGCTCGCCAGGTGCCTGCTTTCCACCAGGATCGGCGCCACGATGCACACCAGCCCGCAGGCATCGCACCGGCTACGCGCCGGCTCCTGCTGCTCCACCGCCCGCCTGCCCGCAAGCCGCGTCGTCGATACGCAGCGCGCTCGCTCCGCGGGCTCCGCACGAACCAGCTCGCACAGCCGCTGCGATCCGCTCGGTCGCGTGATCGGCTGCCCTTCCGGGTCGACCAGCTCCCAGCTCAAGCCCGTCGCATCCGCCAGCGCATCCTGGATCTGCTGGAGCGCTTCCATGTCGAGCACCGACGCGACCGTCATGGGCCCGGCCACGGAAACCTTCCCCGCGTGAGCGTCGGACGGGCACTTGGCTGCGTCGCTCTTGCTCATCGACAGTCTCCGTGCATCGCGAGCGGCATGATAGCGGCGCGTCACCACGCGATCATCGGCTTTGTTTCCCGCAGCCTTTCCCCAGCGGTCCAGCATGTTGCGACGCGCGGACTTTTTTCCCGCCATCCGCCCCCGGTCGTGTCTCTGCTAGCATGCCTGCCGGCGTGCCTGGGCGGAGCCAATCCCGCGCCTGCTCGTTCATCGCCGTGTCCCTGCCGTCATGAATGTAGCCGCTCCCATCCTCTCCGTGCTCGCCGCCGACCCGCGCCGACTCGCCATCCGCGAATCCGCAAGCGTGTCCGTCGACTACCAAGGACTGCGCACCCGTATCGTCGGCCTCGCCACCTTGCTGCGCGATCAGGGACTCGCCCCCGGCGACCGTGTCCTGCTCCAGACTCCCCAGGGCGTCTGCTTCGCCGCGTCGGCCGTGGCCGTGCTGCTGGCCGGCGGTGTGCCCGTGCTCTGCGAGCCCGGACTCGGCGACGCCGTCTACCTGTCGCGTGTCCGTGCCGCGGCGCCCCGCTGGTGCCTCTCGCATCCAGCCGTCCTCGCCATCGACCGCGTGCCCGCCGTGCGAAATGCTCTCGCGCGGCGCGAGGTCGATGTCCCCCCGGTCCCCTCCATCCCAGGCATGAAGCGCGTGCTCGTGTCTCGCTCGATGCTCGACCGCATCGCCCTGCGCACCCGGCCTCGCAGCGACTTCGAACCCGTCGATCGCGACGACCGCGACGACGCCGTGCTCGTGTTCACCGGCGGAACCACGAGCGCGCCGAAGGGCGTTCGCCTCTCGCACGGAGCGCTGGACCACTACCTCGGCAACATCCGCCATGTGCTGGCCGATTGCCAGGTCGACCGCTTCCTCGCCGACACGCCTCAGCAGGTGTTGTACGCCCTGCGCCTCGGGCGATCCGCGCTTACGACGAAAGGACGGAAACGCAAGCGCGCACGGCACGTGCTCGAGCTCATCCGCGCCGGGCAGGTCGATGCGTACTTCGGATCGCCCTACGTCTGGGTCGAGATGATGGCCATGACCGGGAGCGCCCGTCCACCGTTGCCGCCGACGCTCCGCACCGTGCTGCTCGGCAGCGCGCCGGTCACCGTGGAGTTCCTGAACACCCTGCGCGCATGGCTTCACCCGTCCACACGCGTGCTCGTGCTCTACGGCTTGACCGAAGTCGGACCTGTCTCCATCGTGTCCGCCGAGGACAAGATGGCCTGGCAAGGCCAGGGTGACCTGGTCGGCGACCTTCTGCCCGGGATTCAAGCGCGCATCGACAACCCCGGCGCCGACGACGTGGGCGAGGTCGTGCTGCGGAGCCCGTCGATGTATTCGGGATACCTGGGCCAGCAGGACTCGGCGCAGCTCGAGCTGCGGACCGGCGACCTCGGCCGTCTGGTCGCGCACGGTGACGCCAAGTCGCTCGTGCTGCTGGGGCGGGCCAAGGACATGATCATCCGGCGCGGTGTCAACATCTACCCGACCACGCTGGAGAGCACCATCCGCAGCCTCTGCGACGATGCCGGACGCCCGCTGTTTCGGCAGTGCGCCCTCGTCGGTGTCTGGAACGAGTCGAGGCAGGACGAGGACGTCGTGCTGTGCGTGCAGCCGTGGGAAAGCGGCGCTGCCCTGGACCTCGAGGCGATTCGCAAACGAGTCGACCAGGTCGTCGGCCCCGACGCCTCCCCCGACCATGTTCTGCTGCTCGATCCCATCCCGGTCACGGGACGTCAGAACAAAGTCGACAAGCAGGCCGTGCGCAAGCATGTGACCGCGGTGCTTCGTGCACCGCGTGGCGGCGGCGACGAGGCAATCTGGGACCGGCTGCCAGGGGCCGTGATGCCCTTCGGCTGGCAGCCGTTCCTCCGCAAGTACGCGCTCATGGCGCGCCGTGAAAGCTCCCGACGCGCCGTCGCCGGGCAGCTCGCGTTCCGCCTCGGCCTGCTCGCCACAGCCCAGTGCACCTGGGCGTTGGACGATCTGCTCTGCCCGCAGTGGAAGACACAGAGCGCCATGGGCCCGCTGTTCATTGTTGGACACCAACGGTCGGGCACCACCTTCCTGCATCGGCTTCTGGCGAGCGACACCACGCACGCCCGCGCGCTTGCGTTGCACGAGATGCTACTGCCCGCCGTGACCGCGCAGCGCGGCATCGCCCGCCTCGCCGCGATCGACCGTCGCCATGGCGAGAGGATCCGGCGAGCGTTCGACACCGTGCAAAATCGCCTGTTCGGTCCGCTCGACGACATCCACCGCCTGAGGTTCGACGAGATCGAGGAAGACGAGTTCGTGCTGTGGACGGTGTTCGAGTCGGTCATGTGCGCCAACGACGCGCCCAGCTCGGCGGAGCTGCCGGAGCTCGACGATCTGAGGAGCTTCGAGCGCTGGCCGGTGGAACGACAGGTCCGGGCCCTGAGCTACTACCGCGCATGCCTGCTCAAGAAGCTGGCCCGCGATGACGACGCCGCGCGCGACGATCGCTGGATTGTGTCGAAGAACCCTGCGTTCACGCACAAGATTCCGCAGCTTGCGCGGGTGTTTCCCGACGCTCGCTTCGTCTATCTGGTGCGCAACCCGCTCGAGGCGATTCCGTCGCGCTTGAGCCTGATACGAGCCATCTGGCGCAGGCGCTTCCCCGGATTCAGGGAGATGACCGCCCGCCAGGTGGAAGTGATCTTGGCCGATAGCTTCCGTACCTACAAGTCCGCGGAGCTGTATCTGCCATTCATTCCGCTGGACCGGCGTGTCACCTTGACCTACCCGGCGTTTGTGGCCGATCCGCGTGGCGCCGTGCTCGCCATCTATCGCACGTTCGGGCTGCCCGGCCCGGACGCCAACCTTCTCGAACGCCTCGATCAGGTCACGCACAGGGCGTCTCCGCGCCGATCGAGGCACCGATATGCAGCGTCGGAGTTCGGGGTGGACGACCGACGCATTCGCAGCGAGCTCGCCGAGGTGTTCGAGCGGTACGGATTCGATTGAATCGCGTCCGTTGGACCTGCTACTTCGCCTTGCCCAGCAGCCTTGACATTGCTTCGCGCGCATGCTCGCCCAGGCGGCCCTGCTCCAGAACCTGGCGCACGGCTCCCACGCTCCGGCTCGTCTTAAGCGCCGAACGCAGGCGTGGCCCGGCAAAGTACGCTCCTTGGGCCCGCAGCCCTTTGCCATAGATGCGGAGCGTGCACAGCGGCGCCACCGACACCGTCCATCGAGCCTTCCACTCCGATGGCCTGCCGAGGTGATACGTGCGGACCTTCCCGCGCTCGATCTCGTGCTGGATGACCAGCATCCGAAGCACATTCCCCGGACTGTAGACCTTGTACTCCGGGTCGTAGCTGATCTTGAGAAGCTCGATCCGCCCCCCTCCCCGCAGGCAGTACTCGAAGGCCAGGAGCCGGTCGCCCAGGCGCAGCAGGTACAGCGCCATCTGTCCCGACGATGCCTTGCGCCGTGCCAGGTCCGTGTAGAACGTCCGCGTTTGCGGGTCGGCGACGATCGGTGATCCGGACACGCCTTTCCAGCCCAGCGTCTCTAGCCGGAAGCACTCCTCGAGGGCCGGCGCCATGGGCTCCCACGCTGTCAGGACATCCATCCGCAACGCGCCCATCGACCCGAGCCGCTTCGCCTGGCGCACGGCGTCCTTGATCATCGCCTTCGAAACCTGGGAACGGAACGCATCCCACGACGACGAAAGCGGGAGCACGCTGTCGCCCTTCTCGCTCTCGATAAGGCTCGTGCGCAGGCCCAAGGAAGCCGCTGCCTGGAGGCATGACGACGCGAGCTCGCCGTGTAGGTGAAGACGCCTGAAGTACACGTAGTCGCCTCGCTCGAGCAGCGAGGAGAGCACCGCTTCGGCCGCGCCGGGCACCGCGGGGTCGAACGCCATGCTCCAGTACGGGTTGTGCTCGTTTTCCATGGCGACCCACGCCCGCGGGTGCAGTGGCCGCGGCGCGAGCATCGGAACCACGGCGCACAGATGGCTGCCCGCCCACAGCGCGTGAACCTTCAGCAACGACCGGTCCGGCAGGAAGGCGTCCCGGTAGGCAAGCGTCCACGCCGAATCCGATAGCAGCGGCAGCTCGCTCGACGCGGCGAGTGCATCCCACGCGGGTGCGAGCCTCGCGATCGCCTCCTCGCCATCCATCGTTTCCCATCGCAGACTCGGCCGCGACGGGAACCGCGGGGGCCGCACCCGCCGAGCGTACACGCAGTGCGTGGGCGCCTTCACGATGACCTGGAACAGCCCCGTGGCCTCGATCCGGTCGTGGCACACCGGATTGCGGTACAGAACCCAGAGCGCGTGATGGTTCGCGTTCATCCAAGCACGCACACGCTCGAGCACGCGCGTCATCACGGGCGCCCCGAACGGGTTGTACATGAAGATCACCAGCGGCTCGTTGGGCAGATCGTATTCGGCAGCGTCGGCGCACACGATCTCGATGGGCGCGCATCCGGGCTGGACCCGTGCGAACCGGGCCGCGTTGCGCTCCGCCACGGCGCACAGCTCCCGCGAGAACTCCACGCCAACGACTTTCTTGAAGCGTTCGCGAGCCGCCAGCATCACGGCGCGCCCCTTGCCCGCACCCAGGTCCACGAACACGAAGTCCTCGTACCGCATCCGCGTGGCCCCGAGCATCCGCCGGAAGTAGCGAGCCGTGATCGGCTGGTAGCGCTCCCCGTACGCGCGGTTTTCGTGCTCCACCGACAGGTTCTCCAGCGGCACACGCTCGCTTGTTTCTGTGCCGTAGGCGAGGTCGAACCTGCGGTCGAGGATCGCTCCGACCTCGTACGCCACCGCTTCGCCCGCCAGCCGGACCGTCTGCGTCATGCCGCATTCCCGAAGGCTCTCGACGATCTTCGACGCCGTGCGGATCATGGCCGGGCTCCGCTCCGATCGCCATTCGATGGTGGTGGTGAGCCGTTGGTCCGCGATACGCTCATGAAGCCGGATCCTCTCCCCGCGGCAGGCCGACAGGCCCCCAGCGCCGAGAACGAGACGGTCCGAGCGATACCAAGTCCCACGACTCGACTCAAGCGCGGAAGTTGAAGGGGTCGACAAGGTCGACGCCAGGCGCGCAGGTTCAGGCGCGGGCGGCGCGGATGCCGCGTGCGGCGAGCAGTTCGAGGACAGTCTGCACGCTTTGCTCGACCGACAGGGCCACGGTATCGAGCACCAACTCGGGCGCGATGGGAGGTTCGTAAGGAGCGCTCACGCCGGTGAACTCCGGAATGAGACCCCGCAGCGCTTTCTGGTACAAGCCCTTGGGATCGCGCGCGATGCACGTATCGAGGTCCGCCTTGACGTACACCTCGAGGAAGTGGCCGTCGTCGAGGATGGACCGCACGAAATCCCTGTCCTTCCGATAGGGAGAGACGAAAGCAGCGAGGACAATGAACCCCGCGCGACGGAACAGCTTTGCTACTTCGCCCGCGCGACGGATGTTCTCCTCCCGCGCTGCTGGCGAAAACCCGAGATCGCGCGTGAGCCCTTGACGAAGGGCGTCACCGTCCAGCACGTACACGTGGCTGCCCTCTTCGAACAGCCGTCGGGCCACGTGCGTGGCGACCGTGGACTTGCCCGATGCGCTCAAGCCCGTCAGCCACACGACACATCCCTTGTGACCGTATCGTGTTTCATAGTCTGCGGTGTCGATGTCCTTGGCTGGGCCGAGTTCTCGGTCTTTCATCGCTCCGTTTCATAGCGCGGTTCATCGGGGCGGGGAACAAAACAAGAGTGCGGCAGTGCCAGGACCGGCCATGGCTTCCACGACCCGGTTCGATCAGGCGAATTCAGCCGGTGATCCACACCCCCTCACGAATACGCCACATCAGGGCCGGCCCCAGGCTCGCCATCAAGAAGACGGCAATCGCCACGGCCATCCTGGCCAGATTCGAACGCGACGACCGCAGCGCGAAGGCAGCGTCGGCGCCCCTGTGCAACCCCATCCTGCGCGCCACCGCCGCCCGCAGGCTCTCGACCAGGACCACGCCCAGCGATCCATAGGCCACGTAGCCCAGAATGCCATGCGACGGCAGCAGCAGGCAGAACGGACATCGATGTCCCACAACGCCATAGACATACGGGGCGGCTACGTCGACCAAGGTCCAGAACGCAAGCATGGTCCAGGCCCAGGTGGCGACGACCAGCATCGCCGCCGGCGCAGCGCGCCGCTCCAGCGCTGTGCGCCGCCGCAGCCCCAGGGCAGAGACCGCCAGGACAATCCCCGTCAGCATCGTACTCATCACGCCCATGCCACCGGCATAGGGGATACCGCCATACGGCTTCGAGGTTCTTGCGAGATCGAAAACCGCTGCGCAGCACGACACCGGCGTCTGCACGTCGACGCGGGCAACGGATCCGACGGTCGTCCACACGGCGACGGCCGCGACGGGCGCAGTAGCGAGCAAGGCCCGTGCGGACGACACCGCCAGAGCGCCCGTCGGCGTGACGCGATCGGCGCGGTCCACCTCCGCCCAGGCAAGGAGGGAGAGGACCGATATACCACGTAGCAGGAGCATGACACGGCCATCGGGCATGGCCTGCACCGCGCCGAAGCCGCACATGGCGCCCGGGACGATCCCCGGAAGCACGTAGCTTATCGCCAGTAGGAGCAAAGCCGAAGCCGACACGTGCAGCGCAAGGCCAAGCCTCGCCATTGCGGACGCCAGCTCCGCGCCTCGTTCGAGTGCAATCTGGGATTCCGACGGATCGCCCGGTCGCCAGCCCAGCAGCACTCGCGCGCTGGTCGGCACCGCGGCTGCCAGCGCCCCTATCCCGAGCACGTCGACAACCGTGACCGACAGTAGCAACGGGTGCAGGTTCATGGCGCGTTGACCCTGCCGGCTTCGAGGCCTACGATCCAAAAACGGAGAAAAAGGCGCATGGGCCTCTGGCAGAAGCTCCTCGGCAAAGACGACGCGGACGACGTGGAGTTCATCCGCAAGTACACGACGCTCGACACCACACCGATCGGTGAGGTTACGCAAAAATTCGAGGTGTACCGGGCGAAGTCGGAGAGGCAGGCCCGGGCGTACCTCGCCACCCGGATGGTGTCCGATCCGCGGGTGCGTGTCGTGGTGGAAACACCCGAAGGAGCCTTCACCAAGGACGTTCGCGGCGTGCATGGCCCGTTTGCGAGCAACATCTGAGATCACCCGCCCTCGCCCGCCAGCCGGCCACCCTTCAAGCGCAACACCTGGTCGACCGCGCTCCACGCATCCAGCCGGGGGTCGTGCGCGGCCATCACCACCACCCGGCCATGATGCTTCGCCTCTTCGATGACCGACAGGATGATGCGCACGCGGTCGTCGTCCTGGTGAGCAGTGGGCTCGTCCAGGATCACCACGGGGGCATCGATCACCAGCGCTCGGGCCAGCGCGACGCGCTGGCGTTCCCCGCCCGATAGCGACCGGACCGGACGCATCGAGGCGTGGTCGACCTGAAGCCGTCGGAGCAGGTCGATGGCGCGCGCCGCGCCCTCGGCCCGGGTGACTCCCGCTGCCATCAGGGGGATAGACACGTTCTCCACCGCGGTCAGCTCGTCGAACAGATGTAGCTGCTGGGGAAGGAACCCAATGGTGCGTCGAAGCTTGTCGCGGTGAGCGGCGGTGTAGCGGCTCACGGGCTTGCCGTGGAATCGCACCTCGCCCGAGGTGGGACGGCGGACGCACGCGAGCACGGATAGCAGTGTCGACTTGCCGGACCCGCTGGCGCCGCGGATGACCGTGACCGTCCCCTGGCGTGCCTCGAAACTTACGTTGTCGAGAAGGGCTATCGCACCGGCCTCGGGCGATGAGCGAACACTCACAGCATCGCAGACGATCATGGCGCCTCGATGAGCTCGAGCGGGTCGGCATGGGCCAGGCGCCAGGAAGGGACAGCTGCCGCGACGCCGCAAGGCGCCAGCACGAGCGCTGCGACCTGCACCATGGTGAGGGCAGCTCCGGTGGAATCCAGCCAAAGATGAGGCGCGGTGCCCTCCCACCCCAGCACCGTGGCGGTGAGACTTCCTCCGCCGAACACGAATAGCTGGGCATAGCCGAGCGCCACACCCGCGAACGTGCCAGCACCGGCCGGGACCGCCACCTCCAGCAGATGCAGCGTGGCAATCTGCCCGGTGGACCACCCCAGCAGCTTCAACTTGCCAACCTCCCGGCGCGCCTTGTCGCCTCCCGCCGCAATTCCCGCAACGAGCAGCGCCAGCGCGAGAATCGACGGCACCAGGGTCATGGTCGTCAATCCGCTGCGCTGACCGAGCTGGGCCATGTACGCACCGTCGAGCTGCTTGCGCGTCACCACACGCAAGGGCCATGGCGCGTCGGCGGCGACCTCGCGCGCCAACGCTTCTTCTTCCTGGGGTTGAACCGCGCGAATCGCCACGTCGGTCGCGTCGTCGTCGCCCAACAGCAGCAGCCGCCGCGCGGCGGCCATCGACACCAGGACCATGTCGTGCGTTGCCAGGTCCGACGTCCGGTCGAGCACCCTTTGCACGCGAAAGGTGGAGACCGACCCGTCCAGTCCCCGCAGCGAGAGAATCCCATGGTTGGCTATTGCCGCCGGGCCTGTTCCGGTGATGGCCTCCGACGACCCGTCGGGCAGCAGCGGCGAGCCCATCAGGGTCACCGCTGGGGGACCCGGCAACACCCCCCACACCCTCGCTGTCGCCTGCGACACTCCACGGATGCGTGCGATTCGCTGCGCCTCGGCGGCCGGCATCGGTGCCCACCCCCCGGCGTCCACGCGGCTGACCACCAGCGAGGGACCTGCGGCGATGACGTGTCTGGCAGTCTGCTCGACGCCCTGCTGAAAGAGGAAGACGGACACCGCGACGAAGCAGAGGGCGAAGACGCTCAGGGTGAGCAGTGTGGTTGCGCCAGGGCGCAGCGCGATGCGACGGCCAACGAGCGCCAGGAGGGCGGCTGCGTTCATCGCGTCGGTCTCCAGGCCACGGGCCGCACGAACCACCTCGCGGGCCTCGGGTCGGGCAGCACCGGCGACGCGAACCGGCTCTGCTCGTCGCGTCCCCAACCCGGGTGGCGCAGGTCATCGTGGGGCGTCAGGCATACGTCGGACACTTGCCATCGCACAACGGCTTCGGCTACCGACGGCGGCAGGGGCTGGTCCGCGGAAGGCCGCGTGATCGAGGCGTGCAGCAGGGCAGCCACGAATCCTGCGGCGGCCAGGCACAGAACACCGGGAACCCACGCTGCCGACGCGACGACAGGCAAGGGGCGGGGCCAGCTCGCGGGCGTTTCGGCAGAGGGGCGGTCGCTGGTTGGCTTGTTCACGGGCGGTTTCGGCGGGGATCGTAGCACCCAGGTCCGGGCGTTGGGGTGCAACATTGACGCATTGCCGTTGGGCAGGCAACATGATCCACCGTGTGCGTTTCCACCTCGCTCCCCGCCGGATGCGAACGAGCGCGGTCGTGCTGGCCTCCGGTCTAATTGCGGCTGTCTCGTGCCGCCAGATCGTGGGCATCGAGGACAAGCACGCCGACACGACGCAGCACGCCAACCGCCTGGTGTGCGAGTCGGCGCCCCTTCCGCCGGATCCGTGCGCTTCGTACACTCGCGATCACTGCTGTAGCGATGTCGCAACATGCCAGACCCAGGCACAGTGCGCGCAGATCCACGCATGCCTGGCGAAGTGTGAGCCGTCGGATCGACCGCGCCGACGGCCTGCCTGTCGGACATCCGAGATTACGGAATTGATGAGCGAGTGGCCGCCTGCCAGGCCGACACCTGTGCGGCCGAGTGCAGCATGGTCTGCGGAGGATGGCTGTTTCGCAAGCAGAGCTGCGAGGCCTACATCCAGTCCAATTGCTGCGATCTTGTCATGGCCTGTGCGTCGGATGTCACCTGTCGCACCGTGGAAGACTGTGTGCAGCGATGCCCTGCTGGTCATTGGGGGTGCTATGCCGACTGCTACGCGATTGGCGAGCAAGCTGCCGACAAGGACATCAAGGCATATTCGTGTGCCCATGACTGATGCCAGGCGGATTGCGGCATCAGAACAAGTTGGTCGTGTGTCGGCAGCCCGCCTCGGTGACCACGCCCCGCACCAAGATTGACTACTACCTCCGCGTGCTGGACCCCGGCCGTCATGCCGTGCCGAACGTGCACGTCAAGGCGTGCGCCGGGGTGAGCGGCGAGTGCAAGACCGTCCGTGGATCCGGCATCACCGACAAGTCCGGCGTTGTGCAGTTCCCCGTCGACATCGGCTCTGCTGGTTGGTTCTCAGGCTGGTTCGAGCTGTCGGCGGACAACCGGAGGCTCACGCTGGTCCGGTACCTGCCCCCGTTGACAGGCACCCCCCCCGGCCTTCCCCGTCCCGGCGATCTCCGAGTCCGAGACCGCCAACCTGGCGAACTGGCTGGGGGTCGCCCTGGACGACACCAAGGGACATGCCATGTTGCGGATCCTCGACTGCACCAGTGCAGCGGCCGTCAACGTCGTCGTCGTTCCACCCTCGAGCGGCGCTGTCGTACGGGAAGCAGGCGACCCCATATCTGCCACCAAAGGTGCCACCGACACGTCGGGGCTTGCAGCCATCTACAACGTCGACCCCGGCATCATCAGCGTCGAGATCAAGGATCCCGCGACGGACCAGCTCCTCATCGCGGCCACGCTGGAGATCCGCGCGGGCGCGTTCACCGCTGCCCTGGTGGCTCCCCCCTGACGGCCCAATCAACGCATGCTACGTCGCGCGAGTTTCGCCATGCGCGCCCGCAGATACCGCGGATCCCCGCAGCGCTCGGAGCGTTCCAGGCATCGCGCCAGCGTCGGCAAGGCGTCCTCGCCCCCGATACCATGCTCTGCGAGAACGGCCAGCAGACCGTCGAGTGTGCCGTCACCCCGGGCCTCGATGCCCCGGGACCGTGTGATCATCAGCAGCTTGAGGAGCGCACGACGTTCGACCTGAGCGATCCGCTGCTGGCTGTACCCCATTCGAGCGCCCACCTGCGCCTGCGTCTGCTCCGGCTCTCCACCGAGCCCGAAGCGGTGGGTGATCACCTCGCGCTCGACCGGTGTGAGTGCCGCCATTGCCTCCCCGACCACCCTTTCCAACTCGTTGGACACCAGCGCTTTCAACGCATCGACCGCGTCGTCATCGACGACCCCGGGCAGATCCTCCACGCGGTCGACGGTGTCGGGCTCTGCGATCATCCGCCCGGCCTCGTGGATTTCCGCGACCGTATCCCGGCTGATCCCGGTGGCGGCCGCGATCTCATCGGGCGACGGCGACCGCCCGCGCTCCGCATGGAATCGGACGCTGAACGTGTGCACGGTCCGCAAACATGCCAGTGCGTGCGCAGGCAGGTAGATCAGCGGCTCCTTCTCGATCAGCGCCCGCGCTATGTGCCTCCGAATCACCACGGTCGCGAAGGTCGAAAAGCGGTAGCCCTTGCGCCAATCGAAGCGGTCCACCGCCGTGAGCAAGCCCAGGTGGCCCTCCTGCACGAGATCCTCGAAGGCCACGGCTATCATGCGGCGCCGCGCCAGCCGCGCTCGCGTCCACGCTTGCGAGGCTTCGCCGATCACCAATCCGGCATGCGCTCTCACCACCGTGTTGCGCACCGTCAGGCGCAGCACCTCCAGATAGTGGACCCCAGCCCGCTGGGCGTCGGTCCGCGGCTCGCCCGACGGTTCGGCCAGCGTCTCCAGCCGGGCCGTCAGCCGCTCCAGCACGCGGAATAGAAAGGTCGTCTGTTCGTGGGTGAGCCGCTCCCGCACGGGCGGAGCCGGTGCCGAACCGCAGTCCTGTGCGACGTCGGAACGACGCCTTGGCGTGCACCTGACTCCTTGCGACACCACGTCAGGGTACCTCGCCACAGGCAGCGCAGGCGTCGTGCCGGACCATCTCTGGCGTGACCCTCGCCCCGCATGCCGAGCAAAACGCAAGGACGGGCTGCTGCGCCGGCGACGCTGGCGCGGAGGGTTGCGGTGGCCCCGCCTGTTGGCTCGCAGGCTGCGGCGCCGGAAGCGGCATCAGCTCCTGAGCACGCGGCTGTGCCACCCGCGAGGCGACCTTGCGCTCCGTCCAGTCGCGGTACGTGTCGATTGCTTCACCCATGCGGGTCGGTAGACCCTGCATCTGCTCCGTGGGATCCACCCTGTCCTCGAGCCACCTGTCACAGGCGCTGCGAATCGGCTCCAGCGCCATCTCGGCTTGCAGGAACACGGGCTCGAGCGACGCCCGGAGAAACTGCTCGATGCGATCGATCGCCGGGTCGGGATCAGGACCGCGTTGTGCTGCCACGAGCTGGTTCCGCGCACGCACCAGATGGGGCCCGATGCTGTTGACCAGCGTGCTGCACCACGGATCGAATCGTGCGCCAGCTTGTCGCGCATCCATGCGACTCATCGTACCACACGGCGACACCGGATGCCGCCCTTGCCCGTTGCCGCTCGCGTCGCTCCGGCATAGCATCCACCTATGTCTTCAAGAAGGTTCCCTGCGCTGCTCGTCACCCTGCCCGGGTTGCTCGTGTCCTGCGGAGACTCGTCGTCCGATGCTGTTTCGGACACGACACAGCCCGATGCCGGCGGGGGCGACGATGCCGCGTTGCACGATGCTCCGCCCGGCGATGAGATGGTGCCCGACGCCATGCCCGGAGACGACGCGGCGACCCTGGACGCTCCGGGGCCGGATGGGGCAGAAGGCGGTGAAGCGCTCTCGGGCTTCATCGGCAGCCCATGCACCACCTCGGTGGACTGCAAGTTCGACGGTGCCGTGTGCCTGACCGACGGCTTCCCTGCAGGCTTGTGCACGTTGCCCTGCTCCGATTCGTGTCCGGACCAGGACGGCTTCCCGGTGACGTTCTGCGGGAACACCACGGACGTGCCCGAAGGCGGCGTGCTGGGAGACGGCCTGTGCCTGTCGCGGTGCGACTTCGAGTACTACCCGGACGACGGCTGCCGCGACGGGTACGGGTGTGTCCTGGTCGCGCGCCCCAGCGACCCGGGGGCCATCCGGTACGCCTGCGTGCCCAACCGTGCGCACGAACTCGACGCATGCTACTTCGAGCTCGCTGCTCGCGGGGTCAGCTTCGAGCCCACGTACGTGCAGGACGAGACCCCCGATGGCAATCCGAACCTGCACTGTCACGTCGAAGCGCCGTTGTACGTCAAGTCGCCCGTGCATGGTGTGGCGCTGCATGCGTCCGACGGCACCGCGACGAAGCGCGTGCTGGCGGCGTGCAGGATGGCCGGCTCGCTCGTGTCGACGATCGATGACGTGAAGCCCTTCGATGTCGTGGCGCTGCGGCATATGGGCACCTACAACTGCCGCGTCATCGCCGGAACGACCACGCTCTCTCAGCACTCGTACGGCCTGGCGATCGACATTGCGGGGTTTGAGTTCTCGGACGGCCATGTGTGGACGGTGTTCGACGACTGGGAGGATGGCACGGCCACGCCGCAAACCGAGGCTGGCGCGTTCCTGTACGACGCGGTACACCGCTGGTACGACGCCTGGTACTGGAACATCATTTTGACACCAAACTACAATGCAGCCCACGACGACCACTTCCACGTGGACCTGACCGAGGGATCCCATTTCCTGAAGTTCGACGACGGTCGCTACATCGGTCCTGCACCGTACGCAGATTGAGGGGCCCGCGGGGCGGGGACGCATCGCCGTTAGCAGTTTTCTTGTCCGTGGACCGCCTTTTGGGCGAGAAGCTCGTCCATGGCGACATTCATCGACGTGACGAGCACACAGGGCTGGC
>Ga0209018_1002029_pt1 | contig 15020 bp, 6 predicted proteins | sample YNPBryBLVA2012_FD_185814 | JGI IMG/M metagenome (GOLD analysis project Ga0209018, IMG submission 185814) | Anoxygenic and chlorotrophic microbial mat microbial communities from Yellowstone National Park, USA - YNP Bryant BLVA 2012 (SPAdes)... ...
CCCGCCGGTCCGTCCGGAGGGTGCTCCACATGTGGATACCCGACCGCCTCAGCGTTAACCCACGTATCAGCCGATATATAGACTCCGTCATACCCGAAACGACGTGCACAGCGGACCTGACAGGAGGCCAGCACCGCCGGATCGTGGGCGTGCGTGAAGATCGACACCCCGCAGAGGGCAGCCCCGGCCTGCCCCACGATCGGCACCACCGCGCGGCCATCATGGGGCTTGCGCGCCAAGGCGCAAAGCACCCGATCTTTCCCGTTCATCTGAGCCACTCCCAAACCGGTCCCGGCCGCACGGTAGCGCCCTCTCTAGGCCAAGAAACAACGATCGTACTTACCTTGGACATGACGGATATCCGTCGAAAAACGAGACGTTCTGTGCCTCAGGTCGATGCTTGGCCATCGAATTTAACTATCGTAACTACCATGCGTTGCGACTGTTTCTCAGCTTACACTATTGTGATCGGGATCGTTCACGATCATCCGGACCCGGGCCATACCTCCCGCCGTGAGCGCTCGTGGGTCGCAGCCAGCAACAGCTGGTGTACCGGAATAGGTCTCCGACGACAAGGAGCCGATATGTGGCGTCGGCATCCCGGATTTGTGGATAGGTAGTGTCGCTCGAAAGCGCGAGATTTTTTCGTGAAAGCGCCTTGACGCGCCTTGCCGGCCGTGGTAGAAAGATACTCGGAAGCTGTCGTGTCCCCTTTCAACGGTCCCGTGTCCCTTCCCCAGGGACACGGGATTGTTTTTGGACCACCCCCAAGGCAAGCGATTTTCACCTTCTCCTCTGCAAACCCGCGGGCGCCATCGAAAGGCCATCCGCTGCGAAGCAAAGGCCGCGCTCGCCCCCACGCCCGGCGACGGCTGCGCTACTCCCACCGCCCCAGCGTACCCCGAAGGCACCGCATCGGAGCAGGACAACGACCGGCCGCCGCTGGTGTTACCCCTCTCGGATGCCAACGCCGCATGGGAAACGATCGGGCGGAGGGACTTGGACGAGTACGGCTGCACGCGGGCCTTCGGTGGCATGCGCCCGCCGGCGAGGACTTCGGCAGGCACCTATGATCGGGGGAGTGCCGGTCCCGACGCGAAGCCCACGAGGGTTCGAGCGTGCGGATCGCCATCTTCGAAGTTGAGCCCTGGGAACGTCCTGCGTTTCAGAAGCTCTTGGCAGAGCACGAACTGTCGTTGACCGACAAGCCGCTCACCGCGGAAACCGTCGGCGAGTTCAGTGACGCGGCCATCGTATCGACGTTCATCTACTCCAAGCTCGATGCGGAAGTGCTCGGACGGCTGCCCCGGCTCGAGATGGTCGCGACCCGATCGACCGGCGTGGATCACATCGACCACCGCTACTGCCGGGAGCACGGTATTGTGGTGTGCAACGTCCCGACGTACGGCGAAAGCACGGTCGCCGAGCACGTCTTCGCGCTGCTTCTTACGATCAGTCATCGCATGTGGGACGCGATCGACCGGACCCGCAAGGGCGATTTCTCGCTCCAGGGACTCTGCGGCTTCGACCTCCGCGGAAAGACCCTCGCGGTGATCGGAACGGGGGCGATCGGCCGGCACGTCATCCGTATCGCCAGGGGCTTCGCGATGGAGGTGGTCGGCTTCGACCCCCGGCCGGCCCCCGACCTGGCCGCCGAGCCGGGTTTTCGATATCTGCCGGTGGAGGAGTGTCTGGCCCGTGCCGATGTGATCAGCCTTCACGTGCCCCTGAACGCCGCCACCCGTCACATGATCTCCCGGGCGGAGTTCGCCCGCATGAAACCCGGGGCTGTACTCATCAACACGGCCCGCGGGGACGTCGTGGACGTCAAGGCGATGATCGAGGCCCTTGCCGAAGGAAAGCTTGCCGCCGTGGGTCTCGACGTGCTTCCGGAAGAGCCGATCATCCGCGAGGAAGCCGAACTACTGCGGAGCGTCTTCCGGCGCGACCGCAACCAGGAAGCCCTCTTGGCCGATCACGTGCTGCTGCGGCTTCGCAACGTGTTCGTCACGCCGCACAGTGCGTTTCATACCCGCGAGGCCATCGAGCGGATCCTCGAAACCACCGTGGAGAACATCACGGGCTTTTGCCGCGGGCAACCGCAGAACACCGTCCGGCCGCCGGGCGCAGCCGCGATGGCCTGATGCCCTCGCGACGCCCGCAAACTCGCAGGAATACGAGGGGGCGTCCCGCGCGCGGGCGTCAGCGTGGTTCCGTCGGAGCGCGTGCGGCCCGGGCCGGGTCGGCGGCGCGTCGGCGACGCTCATACGCCTGACAGAAGGGGCACCACCGCTCGAGCCTCTTCATCAGCCGCGCGTAGGAAGTCTCCGGCCACCTGCGGCGGGCGATACACAACGGACAGACCGTGCAGACCTTTGCAAGCATGAGGCCCCTCTTCGGATCCGGCGCCCGACGGTTTTCGCGTCCGGCCTGCGGCGACTCGTACACCCCGGCTCGGGCCCGGTCCCGACGCGTCACGCCCCGCACAGCCTGTTTGCGAACCGGGCGCTACAGGCCGCGAGGTTGGGCATATCGCACCCTCTAACCCGGACGGGAGGAAGCGCCCGGCTCGACGGGGGGCGCCTCGGGCAGATCAAGCCCCAGGGGATCATATCCGACGATGGAGAACGGCGAGGTGCGCCAGCGGTCGTCGGCCGGGTTGTAGTGGGCTTCCGTGATCGCCCGCTTGATCGCCTCCTCGTCGGTCTGCTCCGGATCGAACGTGATCCGCGCCCGTCCGATGTCCGGAGCCGGCCAGGCCTCAATCCGGAGGTAGCCGGGTATCTCGAACTCATCCCGCCGATCAAGGAAGAACTCGAAGAGCGCCGCACTTCCGCGGCACGTGAGCCCGGACACGCGGAGCTCCACGCTCGCCGTCCGCGACGGCCGCGTTCCGCGCTCGTGGTAGAAGGAGGCTATCGGGATGGCCCAGGCGGCCGCCACCGCCCCGCCGAGGCACGCCAGCAGCCCGCCCACCACCACGCCCTGCGGCCAACGGCGCGCGGGCGGTCCCGGGGGACCCCACGTGAGCGCACCTCTGGCCGTCGCCGGACACACCTCGATGCACTCCATGCAGGAGAGACACCGGGCCGCGGTGACCTGTCGCACCTGATCCACCGGAATGGCCATGGGACAGGCCCGGGCGCACTTTCCGCAGCCCGAGCAGGTCGTGTCATTCCGCTTGATCCGCGTCAGAGCAAAACGCGAAAACGGGTGAAAGACCGCCGCCATCGGGCACAGCCACCGGCAGAAGGGCATCATTACGAACAGCGATGCAACCACGATGCCCCCGGCCACGACGTACGCCCAGTACGTGATGTCCTCTCCGTGCCGGCTCACGAGCGCGTAGCACGGGTCGAAACCGCGGAAAAGCAACTCCCCCGCCCGGTACGTCGCGAAGAGGATTACGGCCAGCGCGCCGTACTTCAGCAGCGACAGGGCCCGGTCGACCCGGTAGGGCACCGCCGCCGGCCGGAGTCCGAGCCGTCGCGCTGCCCGTTGGAGCCATTCCGAAATCGCCCCGATCGGACAGGCGTATCCGCAGAAGGCGCGTCGCAGCACGAGCGCCGCCGCCAGCACCGCCCCGGCCACGTAGAAGTTGGACACCCCCAGCGAGCACAGCAGGTTGCCCTCGCGGTAGTAGGTGTAGGCCGCCTCGACGCCGCCGAACGGGCACCACCGCTCGGCGTTGCCCCTGACCACGAAGACCCCCACGAGCGTGAGGGCCACGAATGCGAACTGCACGACCCGACGAGCAAGCCTCATTCGATACCCCGCTGGAAGATAAGCCGACGCACGCCAGCGCCGAAAAGGAAAAAGCGGGAACGTCGACTCGCCGGCCGCCTTCCCGCTTTTCTCGCTCTCACGCGGCCCCATCCGGCTCAGCGCCCGTTTCGCCACCGGCTCCACGGGTCGCGGCGGGAAGCCTGCCTCACGGGACCCGCACGGACCGGGTCACTTCTTCTCCTCGGGATGAGACGCGCCTCCGCCCGCCGTGCTGCAACTGGCCTTGCTCGGGCACTGCCCGCAATTGCTCCCCCCGCTGCACGCGGACTCTTTGACTTTCGATTCCGTCTTGAGGGCCTTGGCCAGCTCCTCGCTGCCCGCCAGCGAGGCCAGGTCCTTGTCCTCCCGCGCGTGCTTGCGGACGCTTTCGACCATGCTCGGGGGCGTGAGCTCGAGCGAACGGCTCAGCATGGTCGCGGCCCCCGCCGAATCCCCCAGCAGCGCCCGCAGGCACGCCAGGTCGTAGAAGAACCCCGAGGTCGCGTCGGCGGGCACCTCGATCTTTGCGGCCAGGGCCTTGGCCTGGTCCACCTTCTTCTGACGCGCCAGCGCGATCCCCAGCAGCACATTCGTCTGAGGCGTCGCCTTGCCGTTCAGCCCCGCGAGGAGCTTCTCCGCGTCTGCGTTCAGTCCCAGCGCCAACTGCGTCTCGGCCAGCCGCTTGGCCGAGTCGGGCGTGTTCAGCCTCGCGTGGACCTCGCGGTCCAGCGCCAGGGCTTCGTCATAGATCCGGTTGGCGTGGTAGTAGCCCCGCAGCCCGCGGGCCGTGGCCTCCCACTTGGCGGCATTCTTCTCCCGGGCCAGCATCTCCCGCATCTGGATCACGCGTCGCAGGAGCGCATACTGCTCACGATACTCCCTGTTGGCCGTATCGGCCCTGGCCGCCGCTGCGAACGCTTCGAGCGCTCCCTTGAAGTCCGCCTTCGCCAGCAGGGCCTTGCCGTTCTCGTACGACTTCTGGGCGTCAGCCGACCCGGCCGCCGCCGTCGCAACGAACGCCGCGACCGAACACGCCGCCACGCACACCACCACGCGTCTTTTCATCGCCGTCTCCTCAAATGGGGTGACCCCGGACCGCCCCAGCACCGCGGCCTCGAGATGCTGTCATTGTATCGGCGCTGCCCCGCCGGCGAAACTGCCCGCTACGGAAGAGCCGTCCCCGGCTCAGGCTGCGTGGTCGCCGGCTCGGAACCGCCGGCCCGGCCGGCCGGCGACGCAGCCGACACGGCCCGGAGTCGCCGCTCATATCGGACGGCGGCCTCTTCGTCCCCCGCAGCCCTCGAATAGCGGATAAGTCGCTCGAGCAAGCCGGGCAGATCGCTGTATCCGGCCATCCGGGCGGCCAGTCGCGCGGCAGCCTCGCGGCCCTGCTCGACTTCGATCCGGTCGAGGACGGCCGGGGCTCGCTGCACCGGAAGCAGGTCCTCGGCCAGCAGTCGCGCTTCGAGCTCGTGAGCTCCCTTCTCATCGCCGCACGCCCGGCGGAGGTCGCCCACCCAAAGCCAGTGCTCGCCCAGCGGACCGGCCAAGGCCTCCGCCCGCTGTGCGACGGCCGTCGCCTCCCGCAGCCGGCCGTTGTCGATGCACCACCGGCCGAGCAGGCACAGCCCGCGCGTCGCCGCCTCCACCGACAGCCGGCCGCCCCGGGCCGCCGACTCCACGGCCGAAACCGCAGCCTTGACAAGGCCTTCGGGATCGGGGACCTCCGTCGCCGCGGGCAGCCACCTGCGGCAGTCCATCGGAACCGGGTTTATGCCTTCCGTCGGGAGGTCATTGATGATCCGGCCGACCTCGGCGGCGAAGGCCTGTACGTCTCCGAGGGCGGCGTACCACCGCGCGAGTGTCGAGCGGAGGGCCACGAACCGCGAAGCCGCAGGCGCCTCTGCCAGCCGCCGCCGAATCGCCTCCACCTGGCGTTCGGCGGCCGGACGGTCCCCGGTCGCGATCCACGCGGCCAGGCGTGCCGCGTCGAAGTTGTCCGAAAGGTCATCGAGGGGGGACGGGTCGAGGCGGCTCAGCCAGCGTGCCCGAGCGGCCGCGCGTTCCGATTCCGGCAGCAGTCCCACATACATTTCGATGCGCTCGAACTGATCGTCCGGCTGCCAGACCCGTCGGCCTTCGACCACGTCCCGCGCGATGAGCCACTGGAGAATCCGCCGGGCGCGGTCGACCCGGCCCCGCGCGCGGTACATCTCGGCCGTGGCCGTGAGCGAGTCGGCGTCGGTGACATCGGCGTAGAGCAGGGATTCATCGAGGATTGCGGACAACTCTTCGGGAACCGCGGCGGGATCCTCCCGGGCCAGCGCCACCAGGATCGCGCGGTCCTTGGCGGTCATGGCTCCGGCCCTGTGGGCTTCGAGGAGCGAACGGACAAGCTCCTCGCGTCGGTTCTGAAGTCTGGTCGTCTTGAGCAGGGCTTCGACCAGACCGGGGACATCCCGCCGGTCCGGCGGCGCCGCCTGAAGGACCGCCTCGAACTCCGCCGCGGCAAAGGGCAACTCCGCCAGCGACGCGAAGAGTTTCTCGCGATTCCGGAGGGGCCCGGCGGGCGTGGCCAGGTATCCCGCCATTCCGCCGATTGACGGACCGCGGAGCACAACCGGGTTGTAGAACCGGCCCTGGTTGCGGTTGTTCGACAGGAAGCGCCGCAGGATGACGCAGAGGTCGTCATACCGGCCCATCTGGCGGGCGATCCGCATCGACTCGATGGAGGCCAGCGGGCCCTCGTCGCGCGCGGCCGCCCGGGCGGCGGCCAGCGGATTGTGCAGTTCGCCGTAGAGCTCGGCGAGCGTCCGCCACTCGTACGACTCCATGATCGTGCTCTTGGTCAGGTAGGAGGAGAGCAGGCCCGCCAGCTCGGCTACCCGCCCCGCCTGGCGAAGCAGGTTGATCGGCTGTCGGCTGACGACACGATTGGTGGGAGCCAACCGGAACGCCTCGCGGTATGCCGCCAGCGCCTCATCCCGCCGCCCGGCCGCCTCCAGCAGCGTTCCGCGGCCGTAGAGGAGCGTGGCCGTCGCCCCCTCGATCTCCTCCCTGTCCTTGAGGTCCTGGATGGTCTGAGCCAGTTCGTCGGGCGTGAGGAGGCGCGCGAGATCCACAAGCATCCGCCGGTGCTCATACCCGGGTTCTCTGGCCGCCAGGAGGCCCTCAAGCGTCTCCTGGATCAGAGGCAGAGCCTCATCCCGCCGGCCAGCGTTCGCCCGGGCCTGGGCTACGGCCGCCAGGACGATCGGCTCGTTCGGGGCCTCGGCCAGCAGGACCTCGGCGATCCGGGCGGCCAGCTCCTTCTGAGGGGTCGAGGCGTACCATCGTCCCGCGTGGAGCCTCGCGTATCCGCTGTCCGCGTCGATCCTGAGCTTCGGCGCCGCGACAAATGCCGCCACGAGCTCCTCGGTCATGCGGGCGTCGGCCGGGGACCGCATCTCGCCGAGCAGGCTCAGCAGGAACGTGCGGTGCGTCTCCGGCTTGCGGGCGGCCAGTGCCTTTCGAAGAAGGTCCGGACGGGATTGGGCCGGCGACTCATCCAGCAGCCGTGCCGCGGTCGCCGTATCCAGAAAGGGGCTTGCGAGCGCCGTCTCCACGATTCGCGAGCGATCCGCCAGCGGTGCGCCGATCGCGTCGGCCAGACGCAGTCGAACCAGGTCGAGCGTCAATGCCGGCTCGCCTTCACGGCCGGCGGCCATCGTGTGCAACCGCTCCAGGATCGCGCCGCGGTCGTCGGGGCCGATGTGGTTCCAGACCAGGCGCACACAGGCCTGCGCCTCGCGGGAGGCTGTCCGCCCGTCCCGCATCGACTGGCATGCTTCGAGCCATCGCAATGCCCAGTCGCGGACGGCGACCGGGTCGTCGACGGCGATGGCCGCGGCGATCATCGTCGTCGCCGTCTCGCCGATCGCCGCGGGAGGGACCGTCCGAATCGCGGCCAGGGCCTGACGAGCCTCCCGTTCACGCCCGGTCATGATCAGCAGAGGGACGAGACGCCGGCCCGACTCGGCATCCAATGCGCCAGCCCGGATCGCCTCCTCGAGCGCACCGGGTTGGCGGAGCAGTCGGCCAACGGCCAGCAGATCGGGGGCCTTGAATCCGGGGCGGGTCTGCTCGGCAAACGCCTCGGCTCGCGCGTACAGACCCCAGTCCATCCGCGCGCGGACGATCCGGTCCAGAAGCCGGGAGTCCGCCGGGTACTTTTCCAGCAGGCTCCGGTCGATCCGGTCCGCCACCTCCGGGCGCCGGACGCTGAAGGCCAGTTGCCGCGCCACGGTCGCCAGCCGATCCAGACGGGGGTTGGCCTCCAGCGTGGCCCCGAACTCCCCTCGGGACGCCACAGCGGCCATCTCCTGATCGAAACGCCGTATGAGGTCGTCCGCGAGTCGGCGTCGCTGAGGGTCCGTGCGGGCCGAGTTGAGCAGCCCGTCGATGGCGGCCATCAGAAACTGGCCGGCCTCGTCCAGGTTGGTCGCCCTCCACAGCGGGGCCGCGAGGCGAGATTCCGGCTCGTCCGGCCGCTCTGCCGCCGTTCCCTCCTGCGTGCGGATGGCACTGGGCAGCCGTCGCAGGATGAGATCGGTCGCCCGGTAATGCTGCTCGAAGGCCCGGTCGAACCGGCCGAGCTGTTCACAGAGGTTGCCCGACCGGATCAGCAGGGGGACGCTGTCGGGTTCGGTGATGAGCAGTTCGCGGATGATCTCGTCGGCCCGGCCCGGCATGTTCGCCGCCTCGTACAGCGAGGCGACGCGCTGATAGACTGCCGAGAAGTCCCCGGCGTAGGCGGCGCGGTCGAACACCCGTCGGGCCTCCGCCATCTGCCCTTCGCGGATCATCGCCTCGCCGAGCGTCAGAAATGCCGAGGGCGGCAAGTCGAGTTCCAGCGTCAGCAGGGACCGCCCGAATCGGATAACCTGGTCGCTGCGGCCGTCGGCTGCGGCGGCGTCCATCAGCTCGCGAAGCAGCGGCCCGCGCCGCTCGCCGGCCACGACGACCGACTGCTCGAGCACGTCCTGCATCTCCTGGGGCCGATTCAGCGCCTCCAGGAGGTCCTGAGCAAGCTGATAGAGGAAGACCTCCTCGGGCCTGGAGGCGATCCGCGCGCAGACCCTCCGGTACGCCGCCCGGAGAGCGCTGGGTTTGGCTTCAAGGTTCAGCAGGCCGTCCACGGCCACGGTGAAGAGGTCGTCCTCGGCAGCCTCCTCGACAAGGTGCTGGAACGTCGCCACGGCGCGGCCTGTTCGCCCCGCCGCCTTCATCGCGTTGCCCCACAGCAGCCACCCTTCGATGCGGTCGGGATGGCGGGCCAGGGTCCGACCGTAGGCGGCGGCCGCCTCCTCGTGCAGGCCGACCATGTTGAGGACGCCGGCGGAGAAGTCATCGACCGTTTCGTCGTGGCCTGCGGCGGCGGTCAGCTCCGCGAGGGCGGCTCGCGCCTCATGCGGTTGTCGCCGCTCCAAGGCAACAATCGCGATCTCCCTGAGGTAATCCGTGGCGTTGGCCGGGTCGATTCCCGCCAGGCGCCGCAGGGTGGCGTTGCATCGGCCGAACTGCTCGCAGGCCAGGTACACCTTGGCCAGGCGCTGAAGGGCCTCGACCTGGCGCCCGCTGCGGCGGGCGTACTCATGCAGGATCTCGGCCGCGGAGATCGCATCGTTGGCCTTGACATAGATGTCGACGAGCAGAGAGAGGTCTCGATCGGTGGCCTCGCCCCGGTCGAGCCGTTCTTCGATTTCGATGGCCAGGTCGGCCAGCCGGCCCGTGCGCGAGGCCAGGTCGAGCAGCCGCTCCTGGGCCTGGCGGAGCCTTGCCTCCACCTGCGTCGATCGCCACATGTCCTTCCAGAGGGCCATCGCCTCGTCCAACCGCCGGCTCTCCTCCAGGAGCCAGGCCACGCGAAGGAGCACGTCCTCGCTGCGGGTCCTCGCGTAAAGCTGCTGCAACAGCTCGAGCGCCTCGACGCTGTCGCCGTACCGCTCGAAGGTCTCGGCCAGGAGCAGGAGCACGGCCGGTTCCGGCTCGGCTGGGCGGAACCCGGATCGCAGGCTCCGCAGCAGGGCGATGGCCCTGTCGGTCTGGCCCCGCTCGCGCAGCAGATCGGCCTCGAACAAAGCCGCCCGGGCCGCCGTCATGGCCGCAGCGGATGTCGGGGGCGGCGTCCCGTCGCGGACGGGCGCGTCGGCGCGATCGAGGGAGGGCGAGCTGATGCGCGGCCGCCCCGGCCGCGTGGCCGACCCGCCGGCGGTTGCGGTCCGCCAAGGTCGCGTCGTCTGGGTCGGCGCGGAGCCCGGCCGTCCAAGACCCTCCGCGCCCGCCTTGCGGGCGGCGCGCAGAGCCACATCGTCCAAGGCGAGTTGCCGGGCCGAGTGGGCAAGCGTCATGAGGCGGCCCGGATCGCGCGTGGCATCGATCGCCTTGACGAACAGGTCAACGGCCTCCTCGCGACGGTTGGAAAGAAGCTTCAGCCGCGCAAGGTCCGCGCGGTACTCGGGTCGGTCTCGACCCTGGGGAGAGTCGATCAGCGCGCGATAGGCGGCCTCTGCGGCGTCCAGCCGCCCCGCCTCGACAGCAACCGAAATCGCCTCCCGGTGAAAGTCCGGCGAGTCCATCAGTTCTCGCTGCTGCGGCGTCTGCGGTGGGCGCTGGAGGAGTCGGAGCGCGTCGTCGGCCCGCCCGAGTTCGCGCAGCACGGCCAAGAGCACCCGAAGTCGGTCGGTCGAGAGCCTGGGATCGGCCAGCCACGCGTCTGCCAGTGCCTCCAGGCGGCCCCCCTGCCGGGCCGCCGCCACGATCCGGTCGAGGGCGAACTGTCGGTCGCGGGCCAGCGGGGCAATCGACCAGGCCTGTTCGAACTCGGCCTGCGCCTCAGAGGGTCGGTCCAATCGCAGGAGGAACAGCCCACGGAACAGGTGGCCGTGGAATCGCTGCTTCGGCGTACCGCCCGGCCGGAGCAGATTCACGGCCGTCTCGTAGTCCCCGCTCAGCGCCGCGATGTGCGCGCAGAAGGTCGCCCAGAAGGAATCGCCCGTTTCAGGGACGTTGCCATCCGCCCCTGCCTGCTTCGCAGAGTCGGCACCGGAGTCCGCCGCCGGCGGCGGAGCGTTGCCGTGAGGCTCGCCGGGCCGGCTGACGACGGCGCGGATCACCTGGGCCGCCTCGGCCCGCCGGTCTGTGCCGTAAAGCAACAGCGCCTGCCGCACGCGGAGCGCCGTGGCCAGTTCCCGGTCCGGACCGGCCGCCAAGGCGCGGTCGATGGTCTCCAGCGCGGCCTTCTCCTCGCCGAGGAGTTCTTCGACCTGCGCCAACTCGGCGAGTATTCGCGCGTCCGCTCCCGGACGGGCCGCCCACTCTTGGAGGGTGGTCCGTGCGAGCTCGAGGTCGCCTGCCATCCGGGCGGCCCGCGCCATCAGGAGCGCGGCCCTCGGCGTGTCCAGGCGGTCGCTCAGATACGCCACCAGCGAGTCGAGAGAACCATCCCGCAGGAGCGTCAGCCGGCACGCCTCCGCAAACCGCTCCTGCACCCTTTCGGGCGAAGCGTCCGGGGAGGCCTTCAACGCAGCAGCTATCGCCTCGGCCGCCTGTTCGGGAAGAGGCGGAACGGCTGCTCGCGTCGTCGCGGCTGGGCCGGCCGGCCGCGTGGCGGCGGCAGGCGGCCCGGGCCGACCGGGACTCTGCGCCGCCGCCTCCGCCGAGCCGAGGGGCACCAGCCAAACCAAGAGGACCGCGGCCGCGGCAGATATCCTGCCGCCGGTCCGCGTGCGGATCGGCAGCCGTCGGACCAATACGTTGAGAAGAAGCAGGACCAGTCCGGCGGCGGCCGTCGCCGGCCAAAGCTCGGTCGGCTGTCGGCGCGGGCGGTCCGACAGTTCGGCAGCCCGTGCGTCAGCCCGGTCCCGCCGGGCATTTATCGCGGCGATGAGTTCGAGGTCGGGGGCCGTGGCGGGGAATTCGCGTTCCGCGGGCACCGCCAAGGCCGCCGACCCGCTCAACGCCCCGTCAGCCGTGCGGACGTCAATCCGGTAAACGCCCGGAGGGAGATCCGTGACTCGGAGGTTCCACTCATGCGGACGGACAGGATCGAGCGTCCACCGCCGCGTGGGACCGGCGGCCTGTTGGGCGGGCGTCAGGTCCAGCCGGAGCTCGGCGAATCCGTGCGGGCTGTCGGCCCGACGATTCGTGATCTGCAACTCCACGGCCCCGGGGCGCAGGAGCGGCCGCACGTGCAACGCCTCGTCCGGAAGCGTGGCGGCCAGCGAGCGCATCAGATTGGATACGAGCCGGGAATACGGCGGCCAGGCGGCCAGTTCGCGCGTCCACGGCCCAGCGATCTGAGACAGGTACGCGCCTGCTGCACCCAGTCCGTAGTGCCAGCGGGCCAGAATCGGGTGCCCGGCCTCCGAGGCCAGCGGGACCTCGGCCGTCGGTCGCGGCTGGGCCTCGACATAACCGTGGATCGGCGGGGCCTCGGCCAGATCGATTCCGTCGAGGATCGGGTCCGTGCGACCGACCAGACGGACTTCCCGCTCCACGAAGGGCGAGAGAAGCGAGCTCTCGGGCTGTTTGACGATGACCTCGGGCAGGTGGAAGCGATCGGGAGCCGAGTACGAGCGGCCACGACCCCAATTGGCCAGCCGCGTGAGGAACGCGGAGTGCAGTTCGGGGCCGACGAGGACCGTGGAAAGGGTGATGCCCTCCTCGGCCATCCGGCGGATGAGAGGCTCGAACGCCCCGGACTCCACACCGCCGTCCGTCAACACGAGCACGTGCCGGGTCCGCGTGCGGACGTTCCGGAGGGCGTAGTATGCTTCCTCGAGGGCCGGGAGGATCACGGTTCCTCCGCCCGAGGCCAGACGGTTCAGCGCCCGCTGGAGGTCGATGGCGTTGGAAGCCGGCTGGATCGGCGCGGCCCAACGTTTCGAGCCGTAGAACTCGACGATGCCCACCTTGTCGTGCGGTTTGAGCCGCGCGATGGCCAGCCGGGCGATCTCCTTGGCGAGGTCCACGCGGGCCCCGCCCATGCTTCCGGATGTGTCGATGATGACCACCAGGGTCGTGCTCGGATCGCGGCGCTCGAGTTTCTGGGAGAGATCCACGGGGAGCACTTCTGCGATCGGCGTATCGGCGTAGCCACCCGGCCCGAATGAGCGCGGCCCTCCGGTCATGAGCAGCCCGAGGCCGCTGCGAACGGCCTCGACGATCGCGTGCCTGGCTGCCGGCGGGATCGCCTCGGCGGGCGTGTCGGCGATGACCAGCACGTCCGCGGCGCTCAGCGCCTGCGGTGAGATCTCCTCCGGCGCGATGCGGGAGACCTTCGCCGCCGGGCCCAGCAGGCCCGTCAGGGCGGTGGTCGCCGGCGAGCCCTCCGCGTCCTCCAGGACCCGCACGACGCGCGGCCGCTTCACGAGAACTGCGACCGGAAGCTCGTTGTTGTCGTCACGGGTATCCACGGCGGACTCCACGCGAACCCGGTACGCGCAAAGCCCCTCCGCACGGAGCGGCACGCGACAGGCCACCTCCCGGCGGCCCGGACGCAGCTCGACCGCGGTGCGAATCGGTTCGCCGGCGGACGGTTCCAGCACGACAGCGCCGGAGCCGGTCTCTGTCGCCTCGACCTCCACGAGGACTTCGGTTGTGGACCCCACCGCGGCCGCCGCCGGCGCGGTTACGCTGCGAATCGCGACCTCGGGATGGACCGGGGTGCCGATCGGGACGACCTCGACCGGAATCCCGCGTTCGGCGAGCCGAGCGGCCGCCGCCTCCGCGTCGCCGCCGGTCTGGAGTCCGTCCGTGAAGGCTACGACGCGGCCGAGGCCGTCGTGGGGAATGAGCGCCCCGGCCAGTTCGAGGGCGGAGGCCAGCGCTGAGCCCGCCCGCAGTTCCGAACGATCTGCGCCCGCGTCGGCCCGACGACGCCATTCGTCGAGGCTGACTTCCCGGGCCGTCGCGTCGAAGAGGACGAGGCGGAAGCGCTCCGGCGAGCCGGCCTGCGCCGCTCGCCGGGCAAGCGACTCGACCCTCTTGCGGGCGTCGGCCAGCGCCGATGCGTCGATGCTCGCGGAAGCATCCACCACGGCGACGAGCGTACGCGTCCGGTCGGTGCGCTGAATCACCGGGCGCGCCAGCGCCAGGATCAGCGCGGCCAAGGCAGCCAGCCGGATGGCGACAACAGCCGCCGCACGACCGCGGGGCAAGACCATCCGTCCGCCCCGGTGCGCGATGGCGATCGGAATGAGGATCGGCAGCAGCCAGAGTACGTGGGGGTGAACGAACACCATCGGCTACGGAATCCTCCCCCTGGCATGCAAGACGGCCTCGATACCGCACAGGAGCAGCGCCGCGCCCAGGAGCACCTCATGCAGGGAGGGCCAGCCCCAGTGGGCCGCTGCGGGGCGATCCTCCGCCGTTGTCGGAGGACCGGCCACGTCGGCCGCATCGCGCCGGCCCGGAGCGGCGGCCACGTTCCTGCCGGCGCCCGCGCGGGTGGGCCATACGGGGTCCTCGAGCGGCCGCTCGGGAGTGAGCACGACGAGGTCGTCACTCCAGCCTGCCAGTTTGCGCACGGCCCGACTGACCAGGACCGCGAACCCGGGCCGGCGCCAGAGGGTCGAGTCGTCGCTCAGCACGGCCGGCGCGAGCAGGAAGTGTCGCCGCCCGCCGCGGTGGGTCCACCCGGCGAGGATGGCTTGGCCGCACGTGATGAGCGGTTCGACACCCGTCGGAGGGATCGTGGCGCCGGCGCCACAGGATGCTCCGGCCAGATCCACGCCCCACCATGCCGCGACATCCGAGACCCGTATTCGTCCGCCGCCCGCCGGGCCGGGAAGCGTTCTCGACGGGTCGCCTCTGACGATGATGGCCGGCCGCTCAGGCGGTGAGCGCTCGTCAAGCCCAAGGAGCACGTCGATCTCGTGCGGTTGATCCGGGGTGGTCAGAGTCACCGCGGGATCGGCCGCCAACGCCGTCCGGAGGGGACTCGGGGCGTCCGGCGGAACACTCACCCGAACCGGCCCGCGGAGCGGCAGGCGGAATTCCATGCGATCGTCGGCGCCCTCGGATCCGCGTCCTGTCCGGTCGGATCGATGCCGACGAGGCACCCCCCTTCGACGGAGAGGGGCCAGGAGCAGCGGACGCGCCCGGAGAGGCGGTAGGTCTCGCGCGGGCTCAGCCCCGCGACGCGCTGGACGAAGCCGCCGTCGGCGGTCCTTCCCGTCCCGCCGCCCCCGAAGATGCGCAGGATCCGAGGCCCC
>Ga0209018_1002031_pt1 | contig 14998 bp, 14 predicted proteins | sample YNPBryBLVA2012_FD_185814 | JGI IMG/M metagenome (GOLD analysis project Ga0209018, IMG submission 185814) | Anoxygenic and chlorotrophic microbial mat microbial communities from Yellowstone National Park, USA - YNP Bryant BLVA 2012 (SPAdes)... ...
GACCAACCCGATGGTGGTGGTTATGGACGGGAACAAGAACATCACAGCGAACTTCCGTGAGGTTCAGATCCCGCAGCCGGTGCAGCCGTCGCTCACGCCTGGTGAAGTACGCATCGTCGGAGGGCTTGACGGGTATATCAACGCAACCACCAACCCGAATGTAACCATCCGGTTCCGGCGCACGAGCGCAGGCACAGTCACCGTGAAAGTCTACGACCTGCGCGGGCGGCTGGTGATGGAGAAGAGCAAGGACGGCCAGGCCGGGATAGATGACGACATCGCCTGGAACGCTGCCGAGATGCCGGCCGGAGTGTATGTGGCAAAGGTATCCGGCGGAGGCACCGATACACACATCAGGGTGGCAGTCGTGAAGTAGGGGGATTGCGAAACAGGGGAGCGTACTGAAAGACGCGCGGTGGGTGTACGGGTTGTTGCACGGTGTGTATCCACTGTCGTTGTGGTCGGGCTGTTTGGGAAGCGGTGGTGAGATGTTGCTGGTAAGATGCCATTTCTGTTGGGCGAGAGGTTGTGACATCATGCCGCTGAGGTCAATCTTGTATTTTGTGCCCGTTCAGAATAGCGTTGCTCAGGGCGTCACATCCTCACAAACCGGTTCTTAATGCCGCGGTGCATATTCCGCATCCGATGATCCGCTCTTCCGTCAATCGTACGCCCCGTATAGTGCAGACGCTATACACGTTGGTTGTGTGTGCCGCGTGCCGGACTCTCTGTGCACGTGGCGGATTCCATAATGTCGGCACACAAAGCGTCTCTGCTATTCCAAACATCTGATGGATAGTGTTTTGTCGTTTAACGATCACTATCGCCTGCGGCTTCCATCGGCGAAGTCAGTTTAACAAAAAAACACAATCCTGCGATATACACTCCTCGAACGCGCTTATATGCGTGTTGGCGCATATATGAATATTTCAACGATAGCCGAGATCGTAGCGGTGTGCAAAGCCCTGTCGGATCCAGGCAGACTTGAGGCATTGCTCGCGTTGGATGAGAGGGAAGTCTGCATTTGTGATCTCGCCGATATGCTGGGGCTGTCGGGTTCCACGGTTTCAAGACACATGGCGGTGCTTGAACAGGCGGGTTTGGTGGAGATGCGGAAAGACGGGAGGTGGCACTATTTCCGCCATGCGCAAGTCGCTGTCCCCGGTGTTCCCCAGTATGCAGTGGCATGGATACGCGAGTGTGTGAAAAGGAATGTCGCGAAAACACGCGGCGTTGAGCGCAGCGGAGCCGGAACGGAACACCGTGATCAAAAGCCCAATGTACTGTTTCTGTGCTCGGCGAACAGTTGTCGGAGTCAGATGGCTGAAGCGTTCTTGCGTAAGTACGGGGGAGAATACTTTCACGTCTCCAGTGCGGGAATTGAACCGAGAGGGGTTGATCCATTGACGGTCAAGATTTTGGAGGAAATAGGCATGGATGTATCGCAGCACCGCTCGAAAAGCGTCATGGAGTTCATAGGCAGAACCTATTTCGATTATCTGATTATTGTGTGCTCCAAGGCGGAAGAAATCTGCCCGATTTTTCCCGGGGTGGGTTTTCGTCTCTATTGGCCGTTTGAGGATCCTCGGCAGTGTACGGGGAATCTGGCCGTGAGAACAGCTAAATACCGGGAGGTGCGCGATGCCATCGAACAAAAAGTGAAGGAATGGGTGGATGGGTACATAACCGGAATGCAGGACCATGTGCGCTGTGCAACGAACAGGGAGGATTCACGATGAAGCGAGCCGGGTTGCTGAGGAGAGGTCTGTCGCTGATGGTGGTGTTCACCCAGGTGTTTGCAGGGACGGGTGTGGCGGCGCAGAGCAAGCTCAAGGGGAAGGTGATCGTTGACGGATCAAGCACGGTGTTCCCCATCACCGAGGCGGCTGCGCATGATTTCGGCAAGGAATTTCCGAATGTGAGCGTAACCGTTGCAATTTCCGGGACCGGAGGCGGTTTCAAACGGTTTGTCAAAGGGGAGACCGACATCTCAAATGCGTCAAGACCGATCAAGCCCGAGGAATTCCAGAAAGCGAAAGAGAACGGTGTACAGTTTATCGAGCTGCCCGTCGCTCTGGACGGTCTGTCCGTTGTCGTGAGCCCCAAAAACGATTGGATACAGGAGATATCGATTCCGGTGCTCCAGGCAATTTACATAGAGGGCGGCAAAGTGCGCAAATGGAGCGATGTGAACACGGCGTGGCCGAACGAAACAATAAAGGTCTATTCACCCGGGACGGATTCGGGGACGTTTGACTACTTCAAGGAAGTGGTCGTTCCTAAAGAAAAGAGTTTCCGCGCTGACATGTCGACGAGCGAAGACGACAATGTGCTCGTCACCGGGGTGTCCGGCGACAAATACGCGATCGGGTACTTCGGCGCCTCGTACTACTTCGAAAACAAAGACAAGCTCAAGGCGGTGGCGGTGGTCAATCCCAAGACCCGAAAGGCGGTGCTACCCGAGCCGGAAAACGTGATCAGCGGAGAGTATGCCCCACTCAGCCGGCCATTGTTCATCTATGTCAATGCGAAGTCGCTGCGCAGACCGGAGGTGAAGCAGTTCGTCGATCATTACATTAACAATGCGGCTCGTTTCGCAACGCAGGTGCAGTATGTGGCGATACCGGAGTCGGTTGCCAGTACCGCAAAGATGTTTTTGCAAAACAAGGTGCTGGGATCAACGTACGTGACCCCGGACAACAAGAAGCGTGAAGGCCGCCTCATCGAAGTATACAACGTCAAAAACGTCACCAAGTGAGCGTCGCTCAGCGGCGCCTCAGTTCCGAGGCCGCGCAGCGCCGGTATGCTCCGTGAAAAACGGACGGGTGTGGCTGAAACGGATTCGACCGCGAAAAAGGTGAAAGGTTTCAGGCATCGGGAAAGGGGCGGTGTCGTCGGTGCACACACCGCCCCTCACGCGGGCGTGTCGCAGCAGGGTCGCACACCATCGTCGGCGGTGTCCCGGACACTCAACGGTGCATGGCGTTGCGAGCGCGGATCGCGTCGGCGGAGCTGTAAACCGCGTGGCGGAGGTATCGGTTTCCCCGCCCGTGCTGTACGAGCAGTGTGACCATGGGTACGGACAGCTCTACCCCTGTGAACAGGTTTCATCGGCCCTGACGGTACGAGGGCTGTCCTGTATCCGCACAAAACATGGAACAGGCCGACACCCGCCGAATGCACATCTCGCAGGGTGTCATGCCGGTCGGAAGTGCGGCGTTTTCACAGGCGTGCAGAGTGGTGGCTGTATGCAGCCGGGTGTACATCCATTGCATCTACGGGGGATATACGGGATGAAACGGTACGACCGCAGCGGTTCTCTGGATCAGGGAAGAGCGGGTACGAGTGTTCCGCCCGGGAGTCGGCGCCGGTGAAGCAACACCGTTCAGAGCCGGCACGGCGGTTTGGAATTCCCGGCACGATGGCGCTCAAGTCGCGCGCTGCACAGAAAATGCAGGAAGGGTGCATCGTCAGCTTGTTCAGCACGCTGACGATATGGACCGTCCTGCTGACCATATTGATCACCGTCGTGCTCGGGGTGGAAACGTGGATTTTTTTCCGGAATGATCAGGTAAGCATCGTGGAATTCTTCACGTCTGCTCAATGGAGCCCGCTGCTGGGTTCGAAAAAGCACTTCGGCATATGGCCACTCATCTGCGGGACGTTCCTGGTTTCCGCGATAGCGCTTTCGATTGCGGTTCCCTTCGGGCTGATATCTGCGCTGTACCTCAGCGAGTATGCCCATTCCCGTGTCCGTTCGGTGCTCAAACCGACGCTGGAAATCCTCGCGGGTATCCCTACGGTGGTGTACGGTTTCTTTGCGCTGACCGTAATTACACCAGGGTTGAAGCTCATCAGCAATTCCTTCGGATCGTACAATGCGATGTCTGCGGGGATTGCGGTGGGGATTTTGATTCTTCCCACGGTCGCATCGTTGTCCGAAGACGCCTTCCGAGCGGTTCCCGACAGCCTGCGCGAAGGAGCGCTCGGTCTCGGGGCGACCAAGTACGACGTATCCGTCAAAATCGTTTTCCCTGCTGCGTTTTCAGGGGTTGTATCTTCGATTCTTCTCGCGGCCGCCAGGGCCATCGGGGAAACCATGATCGTTGCACTGGCAGCCGGCAGCATGCCGCGGGTGACCCTGGATGTGACCAAGGAAATACAGACGATGACCGGTTTCATGGTGCAAATGGCGCTGGGAGATGTCTCAAACTACGGGGTCGAATACCTCTCCATGTACGCGGTGGCGTTCATTTTGTTCGTGTGCACGCTGTTGTTCACCGTTGTGGGGGCGCTGATCCGGAAGCGCTTCCGGGAGGTGTATGAATGAACTCCTGGAAACCGGATGCCCCCGTCATTGCCTTCGATCCCCGGCGGTTGCAGGCGGTGCAGAAGCCTGTTGAGAAACGGATACGGAAGGATCGCTGGTTTGAACGGGTATGTGTCGTGGTTACCGTGGCCTCCGTGCTCGTACTGGTCGTGTTGTTGGCGGCCATATTCGGTCTCGGGATGAAAACGGTGACACCCGGTTTCTTGACCCGGCCGCCGAGTCCCGATCCGACAGAAGCCGGGTTCTTCCCCGCTATCATCGGCAATATCTGGCTGATGGTGATCGTTCTGCTGGGCGCCCTGCCCATCGGTATCGCGACGGCGATCATCCTTGAAGAGTACGTCCCGAAGAACCGGTTTTTCAAACACCTCCATTCCATTGCACAGGCGAATATCACCAACCTGGCTGGTGTGCCGTCAGTGGTGTACGGCATCATCGGCCTGACGTTGTTCGTGTCCATGTTCATGATGCACGCGAATGCTCCTAAAACCATCTTCGAGATTGGGGTGAAGTACTACGATCAGTTCTACAATGAAGCTGGCGAGGTGTTGCTAGTTCCGGTCGATTCGAACGAAGCGCCCGAAACGAAGCCTGAACAAGGGATGCGAGCTCTCGTCCACGACGGCACAGCGGTTGCGCTGAACGTCATCGGAGAAGATGAGCCATTTCCCGAAGACGCGGCGGTCGCCGTCAGGACGGTCAGGAGATCGGATATTCCGGGCAGGATCAGTGAGGAGAGCTGGTATCATTTTCGCATACCGTTCGGCAGGAGTGTTCTGGCCGGAGGCCTGACACTGATACTGGTTGTGTTGCCGATCATCATTACTGCTTCTCAGGAGGCGCTCCGGGCCGTTCCCTTCTCGTTTCGCGAAGCTGCGTGGGGATTGGGGGCGACTCGCTGGAATACCGTCTGGAAAATCACACTCCCGGCTGCGATTCCGGGTATCATGACAGGGACTATCCTGGCGCTCAGCAGGGCGATCGGTGAAGCGGCTCCGCTGTTGATGATCGCCGGGATCGTGTATATTTCGAACCCACCCGGGAATCTCATGGACGATTTCACCGCGATGCCGCTGCAGATATACAACTGGGCTCAGAGGCCTCAGGCAGAGTTTCATCGCATAGCGGCCGGCGGGATCATCGTTCTGTTAGTGGTGCTGCTCTGTTTCAACGCGGCAGCTGTGTACATCCGACAAAAATACAGCAAATATCAAGGGATGTGAAATGAATGACGAACGGTCGGTCGCCACGAGCGGTGCTTCACCGGTAGCGCGTGAAGGGGGAGCGAGCACCCCCGCAGTCCACATCGATGCGTTCAATGCATGGTACGGAGAGATGCACGTTTTGAGGAACATCACCGTCGACATGCCGGAAAAAAAAGTGACGGCGTTCATCGGACCGAGCGGCTGCGGCAAAAGCACACTGCTGCGGTGGATAAACCGGATAAACGACGCCATTGTGAGCGCGAGAGCAGCAGGAACACTCCAGGTGCACGGCGTTGATGTGTTGGACAGACGTACGGACATCGTCAGTCTCCGCCGCCGCATCGGAATTGTTTTTCAGAAGCCCAATCCGTTCCCCAAATCAGTGTACGATAACATATCTTTCGGGATACAGATGCATTACCAGGTGTCGCACAGGGAAACGCAGGCCGTCGTTGAATGGGCGCTCCGCAAAGCCGGGCTGTGGGAAGAGGTCAAGGATCGCCTGCATCATTCCGCCCTGTCGTTGTCCGGGGGCCAGCAGCAGCGCCTGTGCATCGCTCGTGCGCTGGCGCTCGCGCCCGAGGTCATACTGATGGACGAGCCGTGTTCCGCCCTGGATCCTATAGCGACCGCCAAGATAGAGGAACTCATCCACCAGCTCAGGGAGATGTACACGGTCGTCATTGTGACGCACAACATGCAGCAGGCGGCTCGTGTCGCCGATTACACGGCGTTCATATACCAGGGTGAATTGATCGAGACCGGGGAAACCGCTCGGTTGTTCCAAGCGCCGCAGGACAAACGCACTGAAGACTACATCACCGGGAAGTTCGGTTGATACCGGGAGGACGCCATGGAGCGCGCACATACCGATACCCAGTATGAAGTTGAGCTGAGCAGGATAAGCACCGAAGTTGCCGGGATGTTCGGCATGGTTGGGGAGATGATCAAAGACAGCACCGACGCCTTTTTCCGTCACGACACGGATATCGCCTATCGGGTGATACAGCGGGATGACGCTGTCGACGGCTTGGAAGTGGAAATACATTCCCACTGCCTTGAGGTGATTGCCCGACGACAGCCGTTGGGTTCCGATCTCCGCTTCATCGTTTTTGTGCAAAAAGCGATTACGGACATCGAACGCATCGGTGACCTGTGTGTCAATGTGTCGGAAAAAACGATCGAGATATGCCAGCCGGATACCACCATGATGGACGTCGATGTATCGCCCATGGCGGATACCGTGAAGGACATGTATAGCAGCATTGTCCACGCATTTGAAACGAGGAATCTCCACAGAGCGGAGGAGGCGGTGGAGAAAGACCGCACCGTCGACGCATACTGTATCCAGTACTACCGAAGCATCATTAAAAGAATGATAGAAAGCTGCAGGATAGCCCCTCAGGGGGTGCGGATCATTTCCGTTATCAACAGCCTGGAGCGGATGGGCGATCACATCAAAAACATCCACGAAGCGATGAACTACCTCATAACAGGGGACATCATGAGACATGTGAGCGCGTTCCGCTCCGATGCGTACGGGCATGTGCGCGGCATCCTCTTCGTGTGTGTCCATAATGCGGCGAGGAGCCAGATTGCGGAGGGGCTTGCCAGAAAAATATTCGGGAACACAATCCATGTCTATAGCGCAGGCTCTTCCCCCGCTGACAACGTGCATCCCGATGCCGTCAGGGTGATGCGGGAGGAGGATGTCGACATTACATCCCAGTATCCAAAGCAGATCACCGATATCCCTCTGGGGAAAATCGACATAGTGATATCCCTGTGTGAAGAAGAGTTTTGTTTGAATCTGCCGGGAGTCGTCCGCCATGAGTCATGGTTTTTGCCCGATCCGGTGTCTGCGGAGGATGAAGCATCCCGGTATGAAGCATTCAGACGGGTGAAAGAGGAACTGAAGGAAAAAATCAGAGCGCTGAGGGAACGGATTACGAGCCACGCTGCAGCCTGACGGAAGCACGGTTGCGTGTGGTTGGTCCGGCATCCCGACCGGTCCCGTCCACGTTGGCGCGCCGGCAGAGGATGAGGTTTCTCGCGGCGTCCCGTCCATTCGTGTTGGGCGTCGGGTATTTCAGAGTGATACGCCGTCGCGGCGCGTTGCCGTCTTCCCTACAGGGCAGTCATTCCCGGAGAGTCCGCCGTATCAACTGCACCGCGGCACGCCCCACGGTGGGCGAGCCCGGTGTCTTGGAAGCAACTACTTCAGTATCTAAGTGTCCAGCGGCGGCATCTCGCCTCGCTGATCCCATATTTTCGGCACGGTTCGCCACTCCCACGTCGTGCCCGCTCTTCGTTTACTGCTCCATAGTACTTTCTTCATGTGCCAACAAAAGACTGATGATGGGGTGTATGGGGCGTCATTTCGCGGGGTAAAGGATGTTGAAAACGAGGAGGACCGAGATGACGATGATGATGATGCCCAAGCCGATGAGCATGAAGGATATCTCATAGTTGGGAAAGCGACGGCCGCAGTGCGGGCAGCGGAAGGTGTCTTCGTTCATCGGAGTGTGGCACTCGGGGCATACGCGGATCACAGCGAGACCTCGCATTTATTATTGTATTATGTCGTATGGTGCATTACAATATGTTGAAATGAGGTGTCAAGGGTGATGATTGACGGGATATTTCGCGGTGTGGTGCATGTCGTACGCCGTTTCCGTGCGAGGGCGGTGCGGGCTGCAGTCGTACCGCGCGGACCGGCGGGGCGGACGTGCTGTGCAATCGGGCATCACCGTGCCGATGCATGCACGTGAGCAGGCGCGCGGTGGCACGTGCGGGGTTTCGTTGACAACGGAGGGGAAAAGTGCTACTGTATCAGGTAGTGCGCGACTGCGGCGACGTTCGGACAGTGCCAGGCGCCGCAGCGGGCCACCGGCCGGGAGTTCATGCAATGATGCACTCAGACCAGCGGCACCTCTGGCGGCATGACCATTCGTTCCAGCAGGATCAGCGTCATCCGGGTGAACGGCGCACCATCGCGGTCGCCGCGCTGACCGGTGTCACGATGCTCGTTGAGATCGGTGCCGGTGTCATGTCCGGTTCCATGGCGCTGCTCGCCGATGGGTTGCACATGGCGTCGCATTTCGCCGCGCTCGGCATCAGTGCGTTCGTGTACGTGTACGCCCGACGGCACGCACACGATCCCGGCTTTTCATTCGGCACCGGCAAAATGAATGCACTGGGCGGTTTTACGGGAGCCATCGTCCTTGCGCTCTTCGCTCTGGCGATGATAGGGGAAAGTTTCATGCGGTTTTTCCGTCCGGTGTCGCTGGATTATCAGCAGGCGTTGCCGGTCGCGTTGTTCGGGCTGGCGGTCAATGGCGCGAGTATTGCGCTGCTCGGCGCGCCGGAGCACGGGGAACGGCACGATTTCAACCTGCGCGCGGTGTACGCGCATGTTCTTGCGGATCTGCTCACGTCCGTGCTGGCGATCGGTGCGCTCGTTGCGGTGCAGCACGCCGGTGCGCTCTGGGTGGACGCCGCCGTCGGGATTCTGGGCGGAGGGCTCGTGATCCGCTGGGCGGTGGGGCTTTTCCGTCAGACCGGCGCCGTGCTCCTGGACCGGGTAGGACCCGAGGATATCCGCCGCCGGATCACGGAAAACATCGAGCGGGACGGTATGAGCATGATCACCGATTTCCACCTGTGGTCCATCGCGCCTGACCGGTACGCTCTGGAGATGTGCATCATTTCCTGCAAGCCGGAGTCGCCGGATGCCTACCGCGAACGCATCCCACGGGACATCCCCATCGCCCATGCTGCCATTGAGGTTCAGCCGTGCACTTCCAGGATTGCCCGGTGTGCCCGGCAGGTGCCGGGGTAGCTCAAGAGCGGCGCACACGCCCTCCGTCATCCGGGGCTGTCGCGGTTCTGCCGGGGTGCGCGTGGCGTTCAGTGCCGGTGGTTGCGTTCCGGCGGGGCCGTGTAGGTCGGGAACGACAACCTGAGGTGGCGCAGGTCGTGCTGTTCAAACTCCTCGGCGTAGCGTTTTTCCAGCTCCTCCAGTTTGGTGTTCCACTCCTCCCGTGACATGTGTTCCACGTCTGATCCGTACATCTCGTGCAGGTCCCGCTCGGCGAGGCGGTGGATGAGCACGTCCATGGCGGTGTACTCATCATAGTCGTCGATGTGTTCCGCCAGGCCGGTCTGGTCTTCAAAGTCCCGGGCGGGGATCCATTCCCGGTGGCGCTGGTCGTATTCGGCGAGGCGGTCCAGACCGGCGGTTTTGCACAGGGAGAACAGTTTGCTCTCCAGATCGTCGAACTTCTTGATCGGCTGGCGCCGGTTGCTGTTGATCACCCAGTTGCCGGTGTAGACCAGCTGGAGGAGGAGTTCAAATTCCTTTTTAGTCAGTTCGATATTCATAGAGTCTCCTCGGTGGGTGCCGGTGTTGGCGCCGCCGGGTGCGGCGGGGAAATGGGGCACGGCATCCCGGATCCTGCGCGACCCGGGATGCCGCACGACGGTCCTGCTGCTATTTCGCTTTCCCGATAATGCGGAACACCTTGGTGCCGCAGTCGCCGCAGACGCCCTGCATCGCTTTCATGCCGTTTTTCATGACCTTTTGCTGGGCGTTTTTTATATCCACTTCCTTTTTGCACTTCATGCAACGGCCTTTTTCCGCCATGGCTGTATCCTCCTGAACCCGCTGGTGTCGCAGGTCGGTTTCCCGACGTTGCATGCTCACTACATTTTTTGGGGGTGCAGTTCAAGGGTTCGCGAAAACCCGTCCCGGGGAACCGAGGCCGCCGGGCTGGGGCCGCAGGCGTCGTGACGCGGGTTGCCCGTCCGGGTTAGTCCCTGTCGTCGCGGTACGCGCGTTCCACATCGTTTTCCCGGCGGCGGTATTCCTCGCGGAGCGCGTCGTAGCGGTCCGTCACGGGGGCCAGTTCGTTGTAGAGCTGTTCAATGCGTATGCGCAGGCGGTGGCAGTCGCGCGACAGCGCCACAATGGACGCGCCGTCGCCCCGGTGGGAGGCTTCCACCAGGGCCGCGGTTGCGGTGTGCAGCTTCTGTTCGCCATTCTCTATGGCGGATTCCAGCCGCCGGATGGACTGTTCCAGGGGTTTCAGCGCGGCGCTCCGTTCGGCCCGCAGCCGTGCCATGGCGCGCTTGAGTTCCTGGCGTACGGGCGCGCCTCCCGGGGTGCGCGGCCGCTGCGGCGTTTCTTCGTCAGCCCAGCCGCCGCGTTCCAGGAACTCCGCGTAGGTCCCGTGGAACACGGTCACCCGACCGCGGTCAAAGACGATGAGCCGTTCCGCGACGCGGTGCAGGTACTGCTCGTTGTGCGTGGCGACGAGGACCGAACCGTCGAATTCCCCGAGGGCTTCCAGCAGGGAGTCGCAGGATTCCATGTCCAGGTGGTTGGTGGGTTCGTCCAGCAGTAGGAGGTGGCAGGGGCGGGCGATGACCGTGCCCAGCAGCACACGGCTGCGCTCGCCGCCGGAGAGCACGCCGATCGGTTTCTGCATCAGGTCCTCACCGAACATCAGGGCGCCCGCAATGTCACGGGCGCGCTGAGGCGAGGACGGGTCTGCCGCGAGGATGGCTTCCAGAACCGTCGTGTGTGGGGAGAGCGCGGCGGCGCCCACGAGACCGAAGAACCCGGTCGCCAGCAGCGGGTGGCGCCGGATGGTGCCGGCATTCGGTGCCAGCTCGCCGGCCAACAGACGCAGCAGGGTTGATTTGCCGCGGCCGTTGCGCCCGATGACGCCGATGCGGTCCCGCCGCCCGATCTCCAGGGACAGGCCGTCAATTAACGGTGGAGCGGACGGGTCGTACCCGAAACGCAGATCTTCCGCTGCGAGCATCTGCGCGGCGGCGAACGGCGCCGACGCGAAGCGGAACTCCAGCGATTCCTCCGGGGCGATCTGCTCGATGGGGCGTTGTTTTTCCAGCATTTTCATGCGCGAGCGGACCAGGCCGCCCAAGCGGGCTTTCGCGCGGAACCGCCGGATGAACAGCTCGGTCTGCCGGCGTCGTTTCTCGTCGGCCGCGCGCGCCCGTTCGTGCACCTCCTCTTCCAGCGCCACCTGCTCGTACATCTTGCCGGTGTCACCCGGCATCTTGCGGGCACGTCCCCGGTGGAGGTACAGCGTGTGCGTGACGACCGCGTCCATGAATGAGCGATCGTGGGTGACCAGCATCAGTTCCCCGGGCCAGGCGCGCAGAAAGTCCCGCAGCCAGCGCAGTGCGACGATGTCCAGGTAGTTGTTGGGCTCGTCCAGCAGCAGCAGGTCAGGGCGCGCCAGCAGCACGCGGGCGAGGCACACCCGCATCCGATATCCGCCGGAAAACTCCGCGCACGGCCGCGCGAGATCGGCGGTGGCGAACCCGAGCCCCGACAGCACCGCGGCGGCCCGCCAGGTGTCGTCGCGTTCTTCCGGGCGCAGCCCCCGTGCGGCCTCCTCCAGCACGGTGGATTCCAGGGTTTCCACGTGCTGCTCGAGGTGCCCGATGCGGTAGGCCGACGGTTTGACAACGGTCCCCTCGTCGGCGTGGGTGGTTCCCGCCAGGATGCGCAGCAGGGTGGTCTTGCCGTGGCCGTTGCGGCCGATCAGGCCGATGCGTTCGCGCGGTCCGACGGCGAACGACACGTCGCGGAACAGCACCTGCTCCCCGAAGGATTTACACAGTCCGTTGACGGTCAGCATGGGGCGGGTTCTACAAAATCGTGCGTCCGGCGCGCAAATGCCCCCGCTCCGTGCCGAAGAGGCGTGTCAGCAGGAGCCGACTATTTGACATGCCGCCCCGGATTATGTATACTTACACAATCAGAGCAGCGTGCCGTCGCGCGTCCCACCGCCGCTCACTCCGAGGGAGGCCCCATGATCGAAACACGAACCGTCGCAGGAATGCTGCTCGCCGCCGCGTGCGCACTGACCGCATGCGCCGGAGGAAAAGGGGACAAACCGCTGAAAACCGAAAACGACAAGGTGAGCTACGCCATCGGCTGGGATATCGCGCAGAGCCTCAAGCGGCAGCAGATCACGGTGAATGTGGACCTGTTGGCGCAGGCGATCCGGCAGAGCCAGGAAGACCGCACACCGCAGATGACCGAGCAGGAGATGATGGAGACGATGATGTCCTTCGGCCAGCGCCACAACGAGGAGCGTCGCCAGGCAGCCGCCAAGAAAGCGGAAACCAACCGAAAGGCCGGTGCGGAGTTCATGGAAAAGAACAAGACCGCCGCCGGTGTCAAAACCACCGCGAGCGGCCTGCAGTACAAGGTGGTGAAGGCGGGCGCGGGAGCTCGTCCCAAGGCCACCGATACCGTCACCGTCAACTACCGCGGTACGCTCATTGACGGAACCGAGTTTGACAGCTCCTACAAGCGCGGCGAGCCGGTTTCTTTCCCGCTCAACCAGGTCATCCCGGGGTGGACCGAGGGGCTGCAGCTAATGCCTGTCGGTTCCACCTACGAGTTCTACATCCCGGCGGACCTCGCCTACGGCGATCGCGACGGCGGGCCCATTCCCCCGGGATCCACCCTGATTTTCACCGTGGAGCTGCTGTCCATCGGCAAAAAGTAATCCCGTCCGCCGGTCGGGAGAGCCGGGTGTCCGCCGCACGTTCACGAGGGGTTCGATCGGACGCTGCAGTGTTGCGACAGCGCCGTCCGTCTGCGTGTGCGGGAGCGGCGCACCGCTGATCACAGTCGCTGACATTCTTCGCGGAATCCCGCATGTCCAGAGAGAGCAGTCTCAAAGCGCAGTTTGTGGAGGGCTCACTGTCCGCCGTCACGGGCGGGTTCACCCAGCAGTATCTCACTCCGTTTGCCATCGCACTGGGCGCAAGCAACCCGCAGCTCGCGCTGCTCAGCGCCGTCCCCAATGCTTTTTACGCGCTGGTGCATCTGTTCACCCCACGCATCGCCGTCATCATCGGCAGCCGGGTACAGGCGATCACGTGGTTCGTCATCGGGCACGGTGCGATGGTGGCGGCTGTAGCCGGGGTACTGCTGTTGCCCGAGGCCGTGCGCGTGCATGCACTGATCGGTATAACCGTCGTGGAAGTGGTCTTTTTCGGGTTGGCCAGTCCCATCTGGGCCAGTCTCATGAGCGATACAGTGGATCGCACAGAGTACGGCCGGTTCTTCGGGCGGCGCAACCGCATTTTTGGGCTCATCAGCTTTGTAAGTTCTTGTGCAGCTGGGACGTTCCTGTTCCTGATGCACGACGCGCTGGTTGGGTTCGCACTGCTGTTCCTTGCCGCCGGGGTGTGCCGTATCGCGGGCGGAGCGTTCCTGTCGCGCATGGACGACCTGCCGCTGGAGCACCGGGAGGAGCAGCAGTTCTCGTACCTGGCCTTCCTGCGGCGGCTCCCGAAGAGCAATTTCGCCCGGTTCGTTCTCGGCGTGGCGCTGTTCAACCTGTGTCTCGGCCTGGCTGCCCCCTACTACAACGCCTACCTGCTCAAGGAACTGCACTTCAACTACCTCTTGTACATGGCGACGGTGTCACTGGCGACGATCGCCGGGCTTGTGTCGCTGCCGGTGTGGGGATCCCTTGCCGATCGGTACGGCAACGCCGGTGTGCTGAAGGCGAACCTCGCGCTGCTGGCGGCGGTTCCCGTGCTATGGATCGTCTGGAAACACCCCGTCTGGGCGGTGTTGATGAGCGCGCTGGCGGCGTACGTCTCCGGCGGGTTCGGCCTGCTGACCATGAACTTCATCTACGACGCGACGTCTCCCGGGGTGCGCACCCGGTGCATCTCGTACTTCCACCTGACCAATGCGATGTTCGCTGCCGGCGGCGCGGCGTTGAGCGGACGGCTCATCGGGATCATCCCGGCGGTGGTGAAGGGTTCGGTGTACCTCACTATGTTCGCCTGCTGCGGCGCGGCCGCCGCGATCGCGGTGTTCGCGGCGTCGCGGCTGTTCCGCGAGGTGCGTGAAGCGGAACCGATTGATCGTATCGCACTCATCGCCCACGTGTTCGGATTGACCGACATCGTTGCGTTCGGACGGAAGCGCTTCGCCGGGCGGCACCGGGGTGTGTAGGTGTCGCGCACGGATGGAGCGTGCGGCATCGCCGAGGGTGTCCGAAGGTGTGCCGCTGACGTGACGGGGTGATTCTCAGGGGACGGGAGGCATACGATGGATCTTCGCAATACCCGGAGCCGTGTTTCACGGAGTCGCCGGACGTCCGGCGGGGAACGTGCAGCGCGCCGTCCGGCGGATGTGCCGTCCGAGGTGTTGTTCGACCAGTGCACTCGGTGGATGCAGCGTCCGCCGGCACCTGATCCGTCGGAGGTGCGGCCGGAAGACGGATGGCGGCGCGGCGTTTCGGATCTGAGCATCGGACGGTTCGGCAGTTTGGGGAGCATAGACCCTGCGGATATTCCGAACTTGACAGTACCGAGTTTTCCAGCCTCGAAGTGATCAGGTGACCATCCGTGCCCCCTCAATCCTATCAAAATCGATGCGTGTAGTCAAGAATTTCTT
>Ga0209018_1002032_pt1 | contig 14996 bp, 15 predicted proteins | sample YNPBryBLVA2012_FD_185814 | JGI IMG/M metagenome (GOLD analysis project Ga0209018, IMG submission 185814) | Anoxygenic and chlorotrophic microbial mat microbial communities from Yellowstone National Park, USA - YNP Bryant BLVA 2012 (SPAdes)... ...
GTCTCATAAAAATACTGTTACTCGTGGTTTCTACCAATCTAAAATACCATTTTTAGTCTCCCTTTTCCACCCTTTCGTTAACATTCAACACTTCTGATCTAGTAGAATTGCCAGAGTTTGCTACATCCATACAAAGCTACTTTACCCATGGTGACACCTACGAAGAAGCATTGACGAATGCGCAGGAAGTCCTGGAGTTGTTAATTGAAAGTCACAGGGAGGAGGGGAGAAAACTACCAGAACCGCAAGTGTTACAAGCTCTCGGAAGAAGTAGCGATCAATGAAAAGCACTAAGCAAAACTTGCCTAGACCCACCAGGGCACACGAATGCGGAAAGTCATGCTTAAAATTGAACAGCAACCCCTTAACCCATGAGCAGTATGGCGGTGCAAGTGCGTTTTTTGCCGGAGGATATTACGGTGACGGCGGCGGTGGGGGAACCCCTGTTGCAGGTGGCGGCTCGGGCGGGGGTGGTGATTCCCACGGGCTGTTTGATGGGTTCCTGCCATGCCTGCGTGGTGGACTGGGAAACTCAGCCAGGGGCGGAACCGGAGGTGGTGCGCGCCTGTTTGACCTCGATTCCCCCAGGGGAGGCTACGTTAACCATTCACCTCTATCACGACCCCACTTGGTAATAATTCTTAGCACCCCATCCCTACCATTGGGGCGGGGCTGGCTTTAAGCTAAAAAACAGCCTGTGTATGGGAGGAAAGTATGGTGCAACGGGGTTCAAAAGTACGGATTCTCCGCAAAGAGTCCTACTGGTATCAGGATGTGGGCACGGTGGCGTCGGTGGATCAAAGCGGGATCAAATACCCGGTGATTGTGCGCTTTGACCGAGTCAACTACACCGGCTACAGCGGCGAACAGGGCGGCGTGGCGACCAATAATTTTGCCCTGGATGAACTGGTGGAAGTGGAACCGCCCCCGAAAAAAGGTAAATAACGGGTTCCTGACTTGCCGGAACTGCCGGAAGTAGAAATTATCCGCCGGGGGTTGGTCAACCTGACCTCCGGTTTCCCCATTGACCGGGTAGAACTTCTGCGCCCGGACTGTGTGGCGGGTTCTCCCCAGGAATTCCAAGCTGGGTTGTGCCACCAAGTCCTTCAGGATTGGCAACGGCGGGGCAAGTATCTGTTGGGAACATTAACCAACGGCGGTCAGTGGGTGGTGCATCTGCGCATGACCGGGCAGTTGTTGTGGCTAACCACCCCCCAACCCGTGACCAAACACACCCGGGCTCGGATTTTTTTCCGGGACGGGCAGGAACTGCGGTTTGTGGACCAGCGCACCTTTGGGCGGTTGTGGTGGGTAGCGCCGGGGGACGTTTTAACCCAGGTGGTGACCGGGTTACAGAACCTGGGACCCGAACCCTGGGATTGTGCGGTGGAACATCTCTACCAAAAATGCCAGGGAACCCAACGTCCGATCAAAACCGCCCTTTTGGATCAAACCTGGATCGCCGGGTTGGGGAATATCTACGCCGATGAGTGTTTGTTCCTGAGCGGTCTGGACCCCCAAACCCCCAGTGCGCTACTGTCCCACAGCCAAGTGGCTCACCTGCACCAGGCGATTCTGCAAGTCCTAGAAACCAGCATCCAGGCGGGGGGAACGACCTTTGCCCACTTTCGCCATGTGCAAGGGATGAACGGTCATTATCTGAACCAAGCCTGGGTGTACGGGCGGGCGGGGCAACCCTGCCGGGTCTGTGGCACGGTGATCCAACGGCAAAAAATCGCCGGTCGTTCTAGCCATTTCTGCCCCCGTTGTCAACCCAAACGGCTGACCAGGCATTGATAGCGAATCGGCTCCGTATCAGGAGCACCGGGGTGGATGGTGCCCTCCTTGTGGAGGATAAATTCATCCCGCCGGATATGCACCGGGGGTTCCCCCTGGGGATGGATGTGGGTGCCGTTGGAACTTTGATCCACCAGGATAAATTTGCCCCGGCGAAATTCAATCCGACCGTGCTGGCGGGAGACCTGATCCGAGCGAATCACCAGGTCATTATCCGGTGCCCGCCCCAAACTCACAGAGTGGTGTTGTTCATCCAAATAATGCACCTGGTCCCGAAATTGGAGCCGTAACCGGAGGGCTTGTAGCGGCATTACCGGCGGGGTCATGTCCGCACCTACAATCGTGGCATCGGAGGCGTGCACCAGGATTTCATAGACTTCCACCGGTTCCTGTTTGCCCCGCACCAGGGTGCGATCCACCAGCCGTTTTTGCAGGGGTAATGCTGGATCGATGAGGCGCACCGTTTCCGCCGGGGTGAGGATTTGGTTGCGTTTGGCAAGTTGCACCATGCGCGCCGCCACATTCACCGCATCCCCAAATACATCCCCGTCCTCCTGCTCGATCACCGTGCCGTGGTTGAAGCCGACCTTTAACCCGGAAATGACCTTGCGGTTGAGGAAAAATTGGGCGGACTGGTCCTGCATCTCAAAAGCCGCCTGCGCCGCCAGGGAAGGATTGGGGAAGCGGATCATGATTTCATCCCCGATGGTTTTCACCACCTGCCCCTGATACTTTTGCCCCAGTTGATGCAATAACTGCAAACAATCGCTCACCAGCACCAAGGCCGCTTCGTCCCCCAGGGTCTCATAGAGCTTGGTACTGCCGCTAATGTCGGCGAAGAGAATGGTGGATTCGCTACCCATTACCCGATTGGTTACGTCCGGTCATAAGCATCCCAAAATATCATAGCCCCAAGGGGTAGGGAATGGGATGCCCCTGACAGTTGCCCAAGCTGTTGACTATAATGAATGATACCGGTGTTTCGGGCTGTTGCTTTGGGAATCACATTTATGGATAGCATCCTCGCCAAACTAAGAGACTGGTTGAGACGTTTGATTGACATTTTGCTTGGTCCCCAGCCCGAAGCGGAGCCGATTCCCGTGCCGGTGGATGACCGCCGTTAGGTGCAGATTCTCGTCCTCCACGGTCCCAATTTGAACCTGCTGGGACAGCGGGAACCCACCCTTTATGGCAACCTATCCCTGGCGGAAATCAACCAGCAGTTAGAACGTCAGGCGCAAGAACTAGGGGTCAGCATCACCTGCCGCCAGTCCAACCACGAGGGGGTATTGGTGGATTGGATTCACCAGGCGGTGGGAACATTTCAGGGCTTGTTGATCAATCCGGGAGCCTACACCCACACCAGTCTAGCCATTGCCGATGCGATCCGGGGCACGGGCATTCCCACGGTGGAAGTGCATCTGAGCAATATCTACGCCCGGGAGTCCTACCGGCATCATTCCTGGATTGCGCCGGTGGCGGTGGGGCAAATCAGTGGGTTTGGAGGAGCGAGCTATCGCTGGGGGTTGGCGGCATTGGTGGCTTATTGTCAAGGGTATTGACCCCGGCAATGGTATTCACATTTTCCGCCAAGGTAGTACAAATGGCTTCCAGGGGCAAATCGTTGGGGTCAAAACCAAAGGGGTCCTCGATTTCCCGCCCCAGTTCGTCAATGCCAAACAGGATGAACCCGACAATGCCCACCACCAACACCGTCCACCAGCCCCATTGGGTCACCAACGCCAGGGGCAGACAGAGGCAATAGACCAAAATCAACCGGCGCAGGTAAATCAAATAGGCAGGGGGAATGGGGGTCTGGCGAATCCGTTCACAGGCGGTCAACCCCTGGATCATGGCGTTGAGAAATTGGTTCAATTCCAACAACCGCACCGTATCGATCCGTTCCTGTTGAAATTCCTGCTGAAGATAGTCCTGAATCCACAGGGTAATTTGTAGGGGACGGTTGCGACTCTGTTGCAATTGGCTCAATTCATCAGCATTAAAATAGGGCACTAATTCCTGATTGTCCGTCACATCCCGCAAATGCAGTTTGGTCGCCACCGCCAACCCGGTCAACATTTGTAACGCCCGTTGCCGCTGTTGGGATTCCCCCGCCGTTTGCACCGGAATACACAGTTGAATGGTACGGGCTAAATTCCGCACATTCACCACAATATCCCCCCAGGCTTTGCGCCCTTCCCAAAACCGGTCGTAGGAACTGTTGGTGCGAAAGACGAGCAGTAACCCCAGCACCAGGTTATACACCACATTGTTGGTCAATTCCCCAAATACCCGAATCGGTAAAGGGAAATGGCTCCGCCACGCCGCCACGATGCCTGCACTGTACAATGTAAACACGGCTATCAACGGCAATACATGGGGGAGTACCGACCCCCGCAGGGTGAACACAGAGCGCAACCAGAGCCAGATGTGCGCCGGGGAGGGGGATTTAGCGGTCATCGGTGCTAGGGAATAGGGGGGGCTGAAACTGGCTAATCATGGTAACATTCCGGCGAATCGTGGTGCAGAGGTCATCCAAGGGCAGGTCATTCACATCCAAACCAAAGGGGTTTTCAATTTCCCGTGCCAACTCTTCCACCCCCATGAGAATAAACGCCACCATCCCCACAATGAAAACCATAGACCAGCCCAATTCCGGTTTTAGCCCCAGGGGCAAAGCAATGCAATAGACCAAAATTAATTGCTTCAAATAAATCACATAAGCCATTGGCAGGGGGGTATGCACAATCCGTTCACAGGTGGCGAGACCCTGGATCAATTGATTCACGGAATCATCCAATTCCCACGCCCGGTTGGAATCCACACGCTGGCAGTCCATCTGTTTTTGCAAATAATCCTGCAACCACAGGGTGATATAAATTGGGCGATTGGGCACCTGGTCAAGGGTCGCACATTCAGCGGGGGTGAGGAAGTCCGCTAATTCTTGATTGTCCGGGTTTTGGCGCAGGTGCAGTTTCACCGCAATGGGAAAGGCAATGAGTAATTGAAATGCCCGTTTTTTCTGTTGCCATTCCTGTTCATTGTGCACCGGAATACTCACCTGCATGGTACGTGCCAAATTCCGCAGGGAAATCACAATTTGCCCCCAGGCTTTGCGCCCTTCCCAGTAGCGGTCGTAGGAATTATTGGTGCGAAAAACCAATAAAAGACCAAGCACTAAGTTATAAGCCACATTCGAGGTCAATTCCCCCAAAATACTAATCGGCAACTTCCAACCCATCTGGCGGGACAAGGCAATTAGGGCACTATAGCTCATGAACAGCAGAATCCGGGGAGCAATCCGGGGCAACACCGACCCCCGCAGTTGCACCGCCAAACGAAACCAATGGTGTGTGCGGTTGCCCACCCCGACCCACTCGCTGACCCGTTCCCTCCATTTTTAGCACTTTTTAGCACGAATCCCTCCGGGCATCCCCCCGCCCCTTACAATGGGTTTCAGCCTTAATTTTCTGAGAACGTCATGCAACGGCGACGGGTGCTTTCGGGGGTACAGCCCACCGGCAATCTCCATCTCGGCAATTACTTGGGTGCCATCCGCAACTGGGTGACGGGGCAAAAGGAGCGGGAAAACTATTTCTGTGTGGTGGATTTACACGCCATGACCGTGCCCTATCAACCGGCAGAATTGGCACAAAATTCTTACACCGTAGCGGCTTTGTACTTGGCTTGTGGACTTGACCCCCAGTACAGTGTAATCTTTATCCAATCCCATGTGCCTGCCCATAGCCAACTGGCTTGGTTGTTGAACTGCATTACGCCTTTGAACTGGTTGGAGCGGATGATTCAATTCAAGGAAAAAGCTCTGAAGCAGGGAGAGGATGTGGGGGTGGGGTTATTGGATTATCCGGTGTTGATGGCTGCGGATATTTTGCTCTACCAGGCGGATTTGGTGCCTGTTGGCGAAGACCAAAAACAGCATTTAGAACTCACCCGGGACATTGCCCAGCGGTTTAACTATCTATTTGCCACGCCGGAAACGCCGATTTTGAACGTGCCGGAACCCCTGATTGGCACGGCGGGGGCACGGGTGATGAGTTTGACCGATGGCACCAGCAAAATGTCCAAATCTGACCCCTCCGATATGAGCCGAATTAACTTGCTTGACCCGCCCGATCTGATTCAGAAAAAGATTAAACGCTGTAAAACCGACCCAATCAAGGGCTTGGCATTTGACCAGCCTGAGCGACCGGAATGCCATAATTTGCTCACTTTATATCAAATTTTGACGGAACGGGACAAAGCCACGGTTGCTGAGGAAGTGAAAGACATGGGTTGGGGAGAATTTAAGCCCAAACTAACCGAAGCGATTATTGAGCATCTGCGTCCTTTGCAAACCCGTTATCAGGAATTGATGGGGGCAAAAGATTACCTTTATCAGGTGTTGCGGGAAGGGCGGGAACGGGCATATCAGGTGGCACAAACCACCCTCGAACAGGTGCAAAAAGCGATGGGGATGGCGCCACTTTTATGAATTTGCCTATCATCACCTCTGGATGGGGAATCGCATGACCCATCTCAGCCGTTTACAACAGGGGATTCAACGGGGGGAATTTCTGATCACCGCCGAAGTCATGCCCCCCAAAGGAGCAAACCCCGCCCATATGCTCCAGATGGCACAGCTTTTAGACCCCTGGGTGCATGGCATCAATGTCACCGATGGCAGTCGGGCTGTCCTCCGCATGAGTTCCCTGGCGGCGGCGAGTTTATTACAGCAGCATCACCTGGAGCCGATTTATCAAGTCGCCTGTCGGGATCGCAATCGCATCGCCCTGCAAGCGGATTTGATGGGTGCCTACGCCCTAGGCATTCGCAATGTTCTGGCGTTGACCGGCGACCCGGTGCGGGCGGGGGATCAGCCCCAGGCGAAGGCAGTTTATGACTACGAATCAGTGCGCTTGTTGCAGGTGATCCAAAAACTCAACCAGGGCATGGACAGCGAAAATCAACCCTTGCCGGACGGGGCGTTAAATCTGTTTCCCGGTGCCGCCGTTGACCCCCAATCCGGGAGTTGGTCGGGATTACAAAGGCGGTTTGAACGGAAACTGCAAGCGGGGGCGCAATTTTTCCAAAGTCAAATGATCGTGGATTTTGAGCGTTTAGAAAAGTTTATGACCCAGATTGCCCAGGGGTGTGGTCGCCCCATTTTAGCGGGTATTTTTCTGCTCAAATCCGCCAAAAACGCCCATTATATTAATAAATATGTGCCGGGGGTGCGGATTCCCGATGCCCTGATCCAACGCTTGGAACGGGCGGTTCATCCCCTGGACGAAGGGGTACGGATTGCCAGCGAGCAGGTGCAATGGGCGCGCCAACTTTGCCAAGGGGTGCATCTGATGGCGGTCAAACGGGAGGATTTGATCCCGGCCATTCTCACCCAAGCGGGCTTATCTCCCACCAACCCTGCTCGGTACACACCGCCTGCACCCGCTGATCCCAGGGGTCATGGGGCAATAGGTTCAGCAGAAATGCCTGAAAAATAATCCCCACCCGGTACACCCCCTGCCACTCCGGTTGCGCCAACAGCCGGTCGAAATAACCGCCCCCATACCCCAAACGATAGCCCTGGCGGTCGTAGGCTAACGCCGGGATGAGCAGTACATCCCCTGGTTGGGGTGTGAGTAAGGGGGCATCCGGGTCCGGTTCCGGGATTGTGCCTGCGATTAAAGCGGTACCTGTCTGCCAGCGATGCCAGCGCAAGGTCTGCCCGTGACGGCGGGGTAAGCCCCAGATTTTGCCCCCCTCGTCCCACAAACTCCCCAAATCCGGTTCCCCTTGGATGCTGACATAGCCAAAGACCTGTTCTGCTGTCCGCCAGCGGGGATGGCGGGTTAAATGGTGGATGACCTGCTGGCTGAATTGCCGATGTTGTCCTGGCGAAATCCCCCGCCGTTGTCCCCGTAAATGGGCCCGGAGTTGGGGTTTAGGAGGTTCCAGCACTAGGGGGTGCGGGTTTGGGACGGGGCACGGGACGACCACCCCCCCCGGTCGTTGGCGGTCGGGAAGGACGGGCACCAGGGCCAGGACGGCGAGCCGCTGGTTTGTTGGGCAAAATCGCCGCCACCTGATGGGCTTGCCGGATCAACAAATCCGTACCCTGGCGTTCTACCTGCAAATCCCAAAACATCCCCTTGCCCGGTTGGGGAAGTGTACCTTTCAATTCCAGCTTAAAGGTCTCCGCCGTTCCCGTTAAATTCATGGGCGCCCGCCGAATCCGCACCGTGACCACCTCCGCCCGATGATTTTGGCGCACCACCTCCCCCCGCACGGAGAAATAATCCTCCTCCACCCGGATGTCCCCGGTGGCCAAGTCCTCCTCCTCCGGGTGCAGTTCCCCCGGTTCCCACACCCCCATCATCTGCACGTGCAAGGGCAAAAAGGGCGTGTCCGGCACCGGTTCTCCGGGTTTAGTGCGGGGTTTGTTGCGGGTGCGGGGATAAACCACCCAGAGGTGTTCCTGGGACAGGTCGAGCTTTTTTTTCACCAAGGTCATCAACCGCCCCAGGAGTACCGCATCCACCTGCACCCCGTCGTGGGTGGTCAAAATGCCCTTCGTGAACTGCTCCTGGGAAGGTTCATAACGACCCCGTAGTACCCCAATCGCCCGGTACTGCAAAGGTTCCGTCGGTGGGGGAATCGGGTGGGTGTAACTGGCAACCGCAATCATCGTTCCGGCGATACCATCCGCACTGCGTGCAACCGTGCCCTGGCCTGTTTCACCTGTTGGGTGGCATCCAGCTTTTCCTTGCGGCTGACCGCCTTTTCCAAGGTCGCCTCCGCCTGAGCCAACTCCGCCTGTACCTTGGCCCCGTCGAGGGTCGAGGCCATTTCCGCCCCGTTCACCAGCACCGTCACCTCGTTGTTTTCCACCTCGGCAAAGCCCCCCAAGACCACCAAGGGGAACCAATCCCCGCCGCTTTTGATCTGCATGACCCCAACATCCAGGGCCGTCAGTAGGGGAATGTGATCCGTCAACACCCCCAACTGCCCCGAGGTACTGGGCAAAATCACCTCCTGTGCCGCCCCGTCCCAAACGGTTTGCCCCGGCGTAATCACCCGTACGGTTAAGGTCATGCTTTCCCCTCAGCCTTCAGTTTTTCCGCCTTGGCCTTGGCTTCGTTGATGTCCCCCACCATGTAAAAGGCCTGTTCCGGCAGGTCGTCCAACTCCCCATCCAGGATCATCTTGAATCCTTTGATGGTGTCTTCCAACTTAACATATTTGCCGGGGGCACCGGTGAACACCTCCGCCACGAAGAAGGGCTGGGACAAAAACCGCTCCACCTTGCGGGCCCGGGCCACCGTCAACCGGTCCTCCTCCGAAAGTTCATCCAGCCCCAGGATGGCGATAATGTCCTGCAATTCCTTGTACCGTTGCAAGGTCGCCTGCACCCGCCGGGCCACCGTGTAATGCTCCTGCCCCACGATACCCGGTTGCAACATGGTCGAAGTGGAATCCAGGGGGTCCACCGCCGGGTAAATGCCCTTGGAAGCCAAGCTCCGGGAGAGCACCGTCGTCCCGTCCAGGTGGGCAAAGGTCGTTGCTGGTGCCGGGTCGGTCAGGTCATCCGCCGGGACATACACCGCCTGAATCGAGGTAATCGAACCTTCCCGGGTGGAGGTGATCCGCTCCTGCAATTCCCCCATGTCCGTCCCCAGGGTCGGCTGGTACCCCACCGCCGAGGGCATCCGCCCCAACAACGCCGACACCTCCGAACCCGCCTGCACAAACCGGAAGATATTGTCAATAAACAGCAGGACATCCTGCTTATTCACATCCCGGAAATACTCCGCCATCGTCAGCGCCGACAGCCCCACCCGCATCCGGGCCCCCGGCGGTTCATTCATCTGACCGTACACCAGGGCAATTTTGGACTTGCTGGGGTCTTCCTCGTTGATCACCCCGGATTCAATCATTTCGTTGTAGAGGTCATTCCCTTCCCGGGTGCGTTCCCCCACACCGCCGAATACCGAGACCCCCCCGTGGTTGATGGCGATATTGTTGATCAACTCCATCATGATCACGGTTTTCCCCACACCGGCCCCACCAAACAGACCGATTTTACCGCCCCTGCGGTAGGGGGTGAGCAAATCCACCACCTTGATCCCGGTTTCCAAAATCGAAGGTTTAATTTCCAGGTCGGTAAACTTGGGCGCTGAGCGGTGAATCGGCAGGGTGACCGTCCTGGGTACCTCGCTTTTTTCGTCCACCGGTTCGCCCAACACATTAAAAATTCGTCCCAGGGTCACTTCTCCCACCGGCACGCTAATGGGTGCCCCCGTATTGATCACCGGCATTCCCCGCACCAGACCATCCGTGGAACTCATGGCCACCGCCCGCACCGTATTGTCCCCCAGCAATTGCTGGACTTCGCAGGTCACCGCTACTTCCTGACCCGCCTCATTTTTACCCTGAATCCGCAGGGCATCATAAACCTTGGGCAACTGCCCGGGCGGAAACGCCACATCCAGCACCGGCCCAATCACCTGGACAATCCGACCCACATTTGTCTGTTCAGCAGTGGCAACCATGAGCATCCATCCCCATTTGTGTTACGAAGAGCGCAAGCCTCGCCCCCTACTAGGGTATCACCCCTGGGGTCATTTGCATCCCAGCGCAGGGGTTGATAAATCGGCTAATAATAGAGAATGCCCCAGGAGAGGTGGCAGAGTGGTTGAATGCGCTTGACTCGAAATCAAGTTTGGGGTCACACCCAACGGGGGTTCAAATCCCCCCCTCTCCGTACCCACGCTCCCGTACTCGTGGCCATGTGGCTCAGGGTTTGGGTGGCGGGTCATGTTTAAGAACGAAGGGAAAACCAAATCCCACCAACACCTGGGCAAAAAATTAAATTATGGGTACTTCTAAAAATGGGTCGCACGCCCTTGGTTCTGGAGAATTGCTGTTTGTTAATCAAGTAGGATTGCTATATTCTTGGGCGCAAAATAGCCTATCAAATTATGGGGATAAAGTTAAGACGGCTTTCACCATCCCTTCTTCTAATTGGGGGTCAAAGGCAAACCCTGCCCGTTCACAGATTTTCTGCATGGCAGTATTAGTCGGTAGCATATACGCCTCCACTTGAGATATGTGTTCCATCCGGGCAATTTCCACCAAACGGCGCAGGAGTTCGGTGCCCAAACCTTGCTTTTGAAAACGGTCCCCAATGATCATGGCAAATTCCGCTTTGTTTGAGTTATGAAAACGGGATAATCGCCCCACCCCCACCACATGATGCTTGCCCGTTTGGGGGTCCTTGTGGTCGGCAACCAGCACCATTTCCCGGTCGTAGTCAATAAAACAAATGCGGGTGAGCCGGTCGTGGGCAATCCGGTGTTGCAGTTTCATCATGTGGGTGTAGCGCATATACACGCTCTCCTCGGACAGGAGTTTATGAAATTCCACCAGCAGGGGTTCATCCTCCGGGCGAATCGGGCGAATGGTGACCGGCAAATGATTTTTGAGGGTAAAAGTGCTGATGTATTGGCTGGGATAGGGACGAATCGCCAATTTGGGGGGCGCATCGGAACGCAAAACCACCCTGGCATCCAAAGCAATCAGATGGTCCGCCGAAGCCAAGAGGGGATTGATGTCAATTTCTTGAATTTCCGGCTGTTCCACCACCAACTGGCTAAACCGCACCAGCAGTTGCGCCAAACCATCCATGTCCACCGGTCGGTTGCCCCGCACCCCCAACAGGGCTTGGTAAATCCGGGTGCGCTCCATCATCCGCTTGGCTAGGGTGCTATTCAGGGGGGGCAGTGCCAGGGAACGGTCTTGGAATACCTCGACCAATTGCCCGCCCGTGCCAAAGAGAATCACGGGACCAAATTGCACGTCCATGCTACTGCCCAAAATCAGTTCATAGCCCTGGGCACGGAACATGGGTTGCACGGTAACGCCCAAAAACACATCGGGATGCTGAGCTTCCCAAGGCTTGACATTGGTGCGAATCAGATTAAACGCCGCCGCCACCGCCTCAGGGTTGGATAAATTCAGCTGCACCCCGCCCACATCGCTCTTGTGGGTGATCACCTCGGAAAGCAATTTCACGACCACCGGATAACCCATGCGGTTGGCAATGGCAATGGCTTCCTCCGCAGTGGTGGCAATTTCCGTCGGCACCGTGGGCATTCCATAGGCGGTGAGCACCTGTTTGGCTTCGTACTCGGTGAGCAGGTTCCGTCCGGCTTGGCGTGCCTGGGCAAATATCTCCTGTACCAGGGGGCGGTTTGGGGTAAATGCGTCCGAATCCGGGGGCAGTTGGGGAGTCTCGTAGAGTGCCCGCAGGTTGCTACTGTAATGGCACATATAATTGAAAATATGCGCCGCCGTGTCGGGATAGCTAAAGGTGGGAATCCCCGCTTCATTCAGGGCGTGCATAGCAGGGGCGACACTTTCTCCCCCCATCCAACTGGCTAAAATCGGTTTGGGATAATTTTTCGCACAGGCAATCAGTTGCTCCGCCGTTTCCGTGGGCTGGGACATGGCTTGGGGCGTGAGAATTACCAAAATGGCATCCCCATTGGGGTCCTGGGTGACGACTTCTAAGGCTTGGGCATACCGTTGGGCATCCGCATCCCCCAGAATGTCCACCGGATTTGCATGACTCCAGTGCTTGGGTAAAATCGGGTCGAGTTTGGATTGGGTTGCGGGAGCGATTGCCGCTAGGGTGCCCCCCCCCTCAATAAACGCATCGGTGGCGATCACCCCGGGACCACCGGCATTGGTGAGAATAATTAAACGATTCCCCTGGGGCAGTTTGGGCTGTTTGGAAAGCACCTCCGCCATGTCGAATAGATCGGAGATATTATCCACCCGCAAAACGCCACACCGACGAAAGGCGGCATTGAGAACTTCATCGCTCCCCGCCAACGCCCCCGTGTGGGAGGTAGAGGCTTGCGCCGCCGCTGGGGTACGCCCTGCCTTCAGGACAATGATCGGTTTGGTTAATGCCACCTCCCGAGCCGCCGAAAGAAAGGAACGGGCATCGCCGATCGATTCCATGTAAATCACAATGCTTTTGGTGTGGGGGTCATCTCCTAAGTAGTAAATCAAATCCCCCCAACTCACATCCAGCATGGAACCGATGGAGATAAAGGCACTAAACCCGATATTTTCCTGGAAACTCCAGTCCAAAATCGAAGTACACAACGCCCCACTTTGGGAAATAAACCCCACACTCCCCGGGCGGGCAATGGTGCTGGCAAAGGTGGCATTTAAGCCGGTGACCGGGTTCATCACCCCCAGGCAGTTGGGACCGATAATCCGCATCTGACCCGCATTCGCCAGAATTTCCTGCTCCAGTGCCATCCCCTCCGCACCAATTTCCTTAAAGCCCGCCGAGATCACGATTGCTCCCTTCACCCCCGCCTGGGCACATTCGGCAATCACCCCCGGTACGGTCGGCGCAGGCGTGACCACCACCGCCAGATCAACCCGGTCGGGGACATCGTTGATACTGGGATAGGCTTTAATCCCCAGCACACCGGGACGCTTGGGATTGATGGGAAACACGGTTCCCCCAAAGGGCGTGGCAATCAGATTGCTCAGCAAGGTGCGTCCCACACTGCCAGGGCGTTCCGTTGCCCCAATCACGGCGATGGTCTGGGGGTGGAAAAAAACCTCCAGGGGATAGCGGTAGGGGGTGCGCCAAACGTCGGAAATGCCTTCATTCCTAGGGGCAAGGGTGGCGGACTGCATCGGGTTTCTCCTTTTAAATGAACCAATTAACCATCGGTGGTGGTGACCAGCAGGTTGTCCGGTTGATGGTACAGGGCACTCTCCAGGCGACACCCCTGATAGGACAGGATGTACAGCTCCTTCAAGTCCCGCATTAGGGGATAACGGGGATTCGCCCCCGTGCATTGGTCGTCAAAAGCCTGCTCTGCCATTTTTTCCACGCTTTCATAAAATTCCCGTTCCCGCTCCGGGAGCACCTCCTTAATGGAAAGGGGAATATCAATTTCCTGCTTGAGGTTTTCAATGGCATGGATCAACCGCTCCACCTTATCATCCTCCGTGCGCCCGCCCAGGTGGAGAAAGTCGGCAATTTCCGCATAGCGTTGCTTGGCGTGGGGATAGGTGTACTGGGGGAAAATCGCCTGCTTGAAGGGGGCATCGGTGGCGTTGTAACGGATCACATGGGAGATCATCAGGGCATTGGCTAAACCGTGGGGCACATGGAACGTGGAGCCGAGTTTGTGTGCCAAAGAGTGACAAATCCCCAAAAAGGCATTGGCAAACGCCATCCCCGCGATCGTGGCGGCATAGTGGACTTTTTCCCTGGCAACGGGGTCTTTGGCTCCCAGTTTGTACGCCCTGGGCAGATATTCAAATAACAGTTGAATCGCCTCCCGTGCCAAGCCCTCGGTAAATTCTGTCGCCAAGATGGAAACGTAGGCTTCAATCGCATGGGTGAGCGCATCAATCCCCCCGTAGGCGGTGAGTTTCTTGGGCATATTCATCACCAATTCCGGGTCCACGATCGCCATGTTGGGGGTGAGGGCGTAATCCGCCAGGGGATATTTAATGCCCGTTTTATCATCGGTGACAACGGCAAAGGGCGTGACTTCTGACCCCGTACCAGAAGTAGTGGGAATCGCCACCAAAATCGCCTTTTGTCCCAGGGTGGGCAGGGCATAGACCCGTTTGCGGATGTCCATAAACCGCATGGCAATCCCGGAAAATTCCACTTCGGGATGTTCATACATCAGCCAGATCACTTTTGCCGCATCCATCGGGGAACCACCGCCAAAGGCAAGGATCACATCGGGGTTAAAACTGCGACACCGGGCTAAACCCTTTTCCACCGTCGTCAGGGTCGGGTCGGGTTCCACTTCATAGAAGGTTTGAAACTCGATCCCCAGTTCTTCCAAAATGTCCTCCACTTCCTTGAGCATTCCCATATCAAATAGGGGCTTATCGGTAACCAGAAATGCCCGTTTTTTGCCCTGCAATTCTCGCAATGCCACCGGCAGACACCCAAACTTGAAATAAATTTTGGGGGGTACTCGGAACCACAGCATATTTTCCCGCCGTTCCGTCACAGTTTTGATATTCAGCAGATGGTGGGGAGCCACGTTTTCCGAGATAGAATTACCGCCCCAAGTGCCGCAACCCAAAGTGAGCGAAGGGTCAAGTTTGAAGTTATACAAATCCCCAATTGCCCCCTGGGAAGA
>Ga0209018_1002034_pt1 | contig 14981 bp, 13 predicted proteins | sample YNPBryBLVA2012_FD_185814 | JGI IMG/M metagenome (GOLD analysis project Ga0209018, IMG submission 185814) | Anoxygenic and chlorotrophic microbial mat microbial communities from Yellowstone National Park, USA - YNP Bryant BLVA 2012 (SPAdes)... ...
GGGGCGGGGGTAGGGGGTGGGGTGAGGGCTCAGCGCCGCGGTAGGCAGTTACGGTCAGGGATACAAAGGCCTGAATCTGCGGGAGGGTGAGCAGTTACGTTCATTGGACCTAGTATCTGTGCGACGCAGCAGAGGGGGAAGCCCATGACGTTAGCGTAGCAGCCGTCCCAGTGGGCGACGGGGCGGAAGGTGGGGTGCTGGACCGCGTAGGCGCCGGCCTTATCGAACGGGTCGCCGCTGGCGATGTACTCCTCCATCTCTTCCTTCGCGTAGTCACGCATCGTCACCACGGTCTCCACTCCAGTGACGACCATCTGTCCGTCACCGACGATGGCCACGCCGCTGTACACCGAATGGACCCGTCCGCGCAGGGCAGTCAGCATCGCCCGCGCCTCGGCGGCGTCGCGCGGCTTACCCAGGACGCGACCGTCCAACGCGACGATGGTGTCGCAGCCGATCACCAGCGCCTGGGGGAAGCGGGCGGCCACGGCCTGGGCCTTGCTGAGCGCCAGGCGCATGGCGGTGTCGGCGGGAGCCTCGCCCTCGCCCGGCGTCTCGTCCACATCCGCCGCCACGCTGCGAAAGGGCAGCCCCAGCAGGGCCAATAACTCCTGACGTCGAGGGGACGAGGAGGCGAGAATGAGCTCTGCAGCCCGCAGCCCAAAGTCTGGTGGTTGGCGATTCATTCTTTGCTGAGGCTCAGAAAACTGCTCAGGATGCGTTTGAACCCGACCTTCTCGAAAATGACGGTGACCTGCTCCTCGTCGCGGGCGGGCTGGCTCTCCAGCACGATCCCGACCCCGAAGAGGGGATGTACCACCCTGTCTCCGGTGTGGAAGCGAGTGGCAGCCGGTGGACAGGCTGGAGTGGCCGGCGTCCAGGTGGTCTGTGACCGGGCAGCCGCTCGGTGATCGCGCCGGTAGTTACCCTCGGTCAGATGGGCGGGGATATCGTCCAGGAAGCGGCTGGGCGTGGCTGGCTCGTAGTCGCCGTAGTAGGACCGGCGGAAGGCATGGGTCAGGTAGAGCCGGTCCCTGGCCCGCGTCACGCCCACGTACATCAGTCGCCGTTCCTCAGCCAGCGCTTCCGGGTTGTCCAGCGACCGGCTATGCGGCAGCAGCCCCTCTTCCAGACCGGCGATGAACACCACCGGGAACTCCAGCCCCTTGGCGCTGTGGAGGGTGAGCAGGGTGGGGGCGTCCGCCTCTTCGCTCAACCCGTCCACGTCGGAGACCAGGGCGACGCTGGAGAGGAACTCGGCCAGGGACAGCTCGTCGTACTCGGCGGCCACGGTGTGCAGTTCCCGGATGTTGTTCCAGCGGTCCTCGCCTTCCTCGCTGCCGTCGCGCAGGTAGGACTCGTAGCCGGTCTCGGCGACGATGCGGCTCATCAGCGCACTGGCATTCATCTGCTCGCGGGCGTCGTGCCAGCCGCGCACCAGCCGGTGGAACGCGGCGACCGCTGTCTGGGCGCGGCTGCCGACGGCCGGCGCGTCCCGTCTTCCCTCGGCGACCGCCTCGACGGCCCACCAGATGGCCTCGCCCCTGGAGCGAGCCGCTTCTTCCAGCACCAGCACGGTCTGTTTGCCGATGGCGCGCGGCGGCACGTTGATAACCCGGCTCATGCTGGCATTATCGGCCGGGTTCTGGGCCAGGCGCATGAACGCCAGCAGGTCCTTGACCTCCCGCCGGGCGTAGAAGCGGGTGGCGCCGACCAGGCGGTAGGGCAGCCCGGCGCGGACGAAGGCGTCTTCGATGGCGCGGGACTGGGCGTTTGTGCGGTACATCACCGCGCAATCGCCCGGGCGAGCCTTCCTGGCCGCCACCAGCTCGGTGATCGTGTCCACGATGAACTGCGCTTCCTCCTCCTGGTCGTATGCCTCGTGGACGAACAGCTTCAGGCCCTCGCCGCGCCGGGTGAACAACTGTTTCTCGGTCCGGTTGGGATTGTGGCGGATCACCGCCCGTGCGGCGTCGAGGATGTTCTGGGTGGAGCGGTAGTTCTGTTCCAGAAGGTAGGTCAACAGATCGGGATGGTCCTCGCGCAGGCGGGAGATATTGCGATAGTCCGCTCCCCGCCACAGGTAGATGGACTGATCCTCGTCGGCGACGACGAACAGATTGTGGTAGCGTGCCGAGAGCTGGCGCAGGAGCGCGTACTGGGCCGTGTTGGTATCCTGGAACTCGTCCACCAGGATGTAGCGGTATCGTTCCTGGTAGCGGGCCAGGACCGCCGGCTGCTCATGGAACAGACGGACGGTTTCCCCCAACAGATCGTCGAAGTCGAGGGCGTTGCTGGCGCGCAGTCGTTCATGGTAGGGGCCGTAGACGCGGCGGACGACCTCGTCGAAGTAGCTGCTGGGTGTCTGAGTGGCCGGCGAGGCCAGGTCGTTCTTGGCCCGCGAGATGGCGGAGAGGACCGTAGCGGGGCGGTACTTCTTGTCGTCAATGTTCAGATCGCGGAGAATCTGCCGCACCAGCGTTTCCTGATCGTCGGCGTCGAAGATGACGTAGTCGCGGGAGATGCCGATGGCCTCCCCGTCGCGGCGGAGGATGCGCGCGCAGGTGGCGTGAAAGGTGCCCAGGGTCAGTTCGCCGGCGCGGGTGTGTCCCAGCAGCGTTTGCAGCCGCTCGCGCATCTCCCGCGCCGCTTTGTTGGTGAAGGTGACGGCGAGGATCTGTCGCGGCGGGACGTCCCGTTCCATCACCAGCCAGGCGACGCGGTGGGTGAGGACGCGCGTCTTGCCAGAGCCGGGGCCGGCCAGTACCAGCACCGGCCCGTCGGAGGCAGTGACGGCCTTCTGTTGCTGCGGATTGAGGCCTTTGAGCATGTCGGTCATGCCAGATTCCAGAGGCTTTACCTTGCCTTCTCACCCACGGGTAGAGCGCAGGTACTCTTTCAGGTTGTGCTGCACCGCGTAGGCAGCGGCCTCGGCGCGGTTGGTCAGTCCCAGCTTGTTGAGGATTCCGCTGACGTAGTTGCGGATGGTGCCCTCGCCCAGGAAGAGCGCCTCGGCGATCTCGCGGTTCGTGCGCCCCTCGGCCACCAGTTCGAGCACGCGCAGTTCCTGGTCGGTCAGTTCGGCGAAGGCAGCGGCGGTCTCCTGGCGGGCAGCCTGGCGCACTCGCTCGAAGACGCGGTGCGTCACGGCCGGATCGAGCAACGCCTCGCCACGGCCCACCGTCTCGATGGCCCGCACCAAGTCGTCCGTGCCGATCTGTTTGAGCACGTAGCCGCATGCGCCGGCGCTGATCGCGTCGAAGAGCAATTCATCCTCCGCGTAGGAGGTGAGCATGATCACCTTCGTCTCCGGCAGCTTGGCGACGATATCGCGGCAGGCTTCGATGCCGCTGCGGCCGGGCAGACGGATGTCCATGACCACCACATCGGGCTTGTGTAGGAGCGCTTTCTGGAGGGCCTCGCGGGCCGTGCCTGCCTCACCCACCACCTGGAAATCGCGGTGGCGTTCCAGCAGGGCACGCAGGCCGAGGCGAACCACTTCGTGATCGTCCACGATCATGATCCGCAGGGTCATGGTGGTCCTCCTTGGTCGGCTGTGCCAGCCGTAGCGGCTTCCCGGCGTGAATATGGAATCGTGAGGGTCACGGTGACGCCCTTGCCGGGCGCGCTGTCAATATCCAATGTGCCTTCCAGCAAACGGGCACGTTCCTGGACGTTGCGCAGGCCCTGTCCACTGACAGGAGGTAGCCGGCTCAGGCCGATGCCATCGTCAGCGATAATGAGTTGGAGGGTATCCGGCCTGTAGTGGAGACGCACGGTCACCTGCCGGGCGTGGGCGTGGCGGGCGACGTTGCTGAGCGTCTCCCGGGCAATCTGGAAGAGGTGACGGCGTTGTTCCACGCTCAGTGGCCGGGCGGCCTCCCCGTCAACCGAAAGCTCCGTCTCCAGGAGTGTATTGACCCGAAAGTCGCGCAATAGCTCTTCCAGGCCGCTGCTCAGGCTGCCCTCCGGCATGCTCCCCCGCAGGTCGAAGATGTAGCGGCGGATGTCCTGGATGGTCTGGTTCAGGTTGCGCATGGCCCGCGATACCTGGGCCTGGGCGGTGGTCGGGTCCTCCAGGATGGACTGCTGTGCCCCTTCGAGCATCAGGCCGGCGGCGTAGATGGATTGGATGATGCCGTCGTGCAGTTCCCGCCCGATGCGTTCCCGGTCGAAGGCCAGCGCCTGTTTCTGCTCCGTCTCCTCGATCCAGCGCTCGATTTCCCATTGGATGACCTTCAGCGTGCGGGTCAGGCCGTAGGTGCTGGCGATCCCGCAGAGGATCAGCAGGAACGAGACGACAGGGAACAGAGTATCGCTGATGGTGGATGAGTCCTGTGCTGTGAGCAGGAGGGCGGTAGGCATGATGAGGCCGGCCAGCAGGCCGAAGGCTCCCAGGGCGATGCCGGCGGTGCGGCGCGAGAAAGCGACCTTCTGGAGCAGGTGCGGTTCGAAGGAGTGGTAGTAGCGGCGGCGCATGCTCCACATCGCCAGCAGCCCGCCCGGCAGAGCCAGCCCGTACCGGGCGACGATCTCACCCCAGAAGGCAACCGACGCGCCGGGCAGGCCTGCCCACCAGGCAATCCCCATGCTGATCGGCCAGATGCTGACCGCGATGGAGAGGAGCACGACCCGCGCGCGCAGGCGCCGATTGGACGGTTGGGGGGCGAGTAGCCCAAAGGCCAACAGGAACCCATAGCCGATCCCTAGCAGGGCGACTTCGAGCAGGTGGGGGAAGGGCAGGGTCAACGCCCTGGTGAACACATCATGCCAGCCGACCAGGGCCTGACAGAAGGCAAAGACGCCCAGGAAGGGCAGCTTCCGGATCACCTCTGGGCGTTCGGCGCGGGGAGCGGCGAAGAAGATCGCCATCCCTAACACGAAGAACGAAAGCCCCTGGAGGAAGCGAAGCAATAAAGAAACCTGCGCGAGTGTCACGGAGTCCATTATAACCGTGACCTGCGCTGATGGCAAGAGAGAGTAACCGCTCACCCTCCCGCAGGGTTGGGCGCAATTCGCGGCCCGAATCGCACGGCTATGGCCACTCCGATCCGTTGCTCGGTCACTTCCGAACCTGCGGGAGGGTGAGCAGTTGCCCCGCACTTGCCTTTCCTGCCCTTTTGCGCTACACTACAAGTCAGCGTAACTGCCTGCCTTCAGCCGCTTTGCTGATCGGTGATACATCCAGCCATCTCAAGGAGGGAACCAATGAAAGGGAACAGCCGTGTGATCGAGACTCTGAACGCTCTGCTGGCCGACGAGCTGACGGCCATCAGTCAGTACATGGTGCATTCCGAGATGTGCGCCAACTGGGGGTACGACCGGTTGCACCAGGCCGTCGAGAAGCGGGCGATGGATGAGATGAAGCATGCCGAGATGCTGATTGCCCGCATCCTGTTCCTCGAAGGACAGCCCATTGTCAGCAACTTGAACCGGATGCATATCGGTGCCGACGTGGAAACGCAGCTCAAGAACGACTGGGATGCCGAGGACGGTGCGATCAAGGCCTACAACGAGGGCATCCGTCTGCTGCTCGAGCTGGGGGATAACGGCAGTCGTGAGCTCCTCGATTCGATCCTGAAAGACGAAGAGACACACATTGACTGGATCGAGGCGCAGTTGGACCAGATCCGGCAGATGGGGACGCAGATCTATCTGGGGCAGCAGCTTGGTTAGCTCCCGCAGGTCAATCTCTGCCTGGCGGTAACTAGCTCACCCTCCCGCAGGTTCGGAAGTGACCGGGCAACGCATTGGAGTGGCCATTGCAGTGCGATTTGGGCTGCCAATTGCCCCCAAACCTGCGGGAGGGTGAGCAGTTACGCCCGGCGAGGGTCCGTGTCCGCTGCCGTCTAGCTGAAAGGAGGGGGTGAATGGGCGCTAATCTGTTGCGGAACGGGGATTTCGAGGCCGACTGGTCGGAAGAGGGTTCCCATCGCTGTTGGATCTTCCCGACCAGCGGCGATCCCTACGAGGCCGATCGGGACAATATCTTCACCCCGACGGGGTGGATCACCTGGTACAGACATGGCCTGCCGGTCGAGCACGATCCGGAGAACCCGATCGGCTGGTCGCAACCCGAGGCGCGGGATACGTTGCTCGCCGTGGACCCGCGGCGGGTCCACGCTGGGAACAAGGGCCAACTGCTGTTCACGTTCTATCGCGTCCACGACGCTGGCTTTCTCCAGCGGGTGCCGGTCCAGCCGGGGACGCGGTTGCGGCTGACCGCCTGGGCGCATGCCTGGAGTGGCGCGAGCGCCGAACAGGGCAGTCCCCATCCTGATGACCCGCGCTGGAGCGAGGGGAACGGCGTGGGATATAACGACTTCTACGCCGAGGAGGGCACGGCGGGCCTGGACAGCGCGGCGCGAAATTTCACGTTCGCGATCGGTATCGATCCCACCGGTGGCACGAACCCCTACGCTCCTACGGTCGTGTGGGGGAGGGGAGCGCACATCTACAATGCCTATCACGAAGTGCCGGCGGTGGAGGCGGTCGCCCGTGCGAATACCGTGACCGTCTTCCTGCGTTCGCGAACCCTCTGGCAGTTCAAGCACAACGATGCCTACTGGGATGACGTGAAACTGGAGGCTCTGGACGGCGGCGGAAGCCCGCCCCCTCCGCAACCCCCGCCGGGCGGTGGAGAGTGGAACTATCCCGTGATCGGCCAGGGTAGCAAGCTGAGCATCCACTGCATCTTGCCCGACGGGGTGATGGCCTATGGGCAGACTCTCCTCGACGGGGGGACGCGCTTCGGCGTGGTCAAGGCGACCGAGGACCTGAGCTGGGTGGCGGGGTTCAAGGCCCTTTCGCCGGAGACAATCATCATCGGGCGGCGGGTGCACCCGCTGGAGTCGTGCCCGGGCCTGCACGATCCGGGCGTCAACCTGGACGCGCTGGCCGATGGCCTGATGCAACCGATTGACGACAGCCTGGCGGCCGATCCGACGCTGCGTGACGTGGTGACCTACTGGGAAGTGTGCAACGAACCGGCGCCGTCGGGCGTTGACGGCTATGCGCGACTGGCGCAGCTGATGATCAAGTGCATGGATCGCGCTGAACAGCGTGGTCTCAAGCTGGGCCTCTTCGCCCTCAATGCCGGGACGCCGGAATGGAACCAGATGGTGGCCATGGTCGAAAGCGGGGCCTTTGCCCGTGCCCGTGCCGGCGGCCACATCCTGACCGTCCACGAGGGCGTCTTCGGCGTGGACGACCCGATTGATAAGTGGTGGGGCAGCCAGATCCCCGGCAGTCCGGTCGTGCCTGGCGCTGGCGCGCTCTGCTTCCGCTACCGCTACCTCTATCACCTGCTCGAACAGCGCAAGGAAGTCGTGCCGCTGGTCGTCTCCGAGTTCTACGCGGGCGGCGGCTACGCGCAGGATGGCACCACGCCCGAAGCCATCGTCGCCCGCTTCCGCTGGTATGACGAGAGGTTCCGTCAGGATTACTACACGCTGGGTTTCTGTCCCTTCACGGTCGGCCCGACGGCGGAGTGGCGCAATCAGAACTACGAGTTTGCCTATCCGCAGGCGCTGCAGTACATGATCTCCATCAAGGACGAGGCGAATAGCCAGCCGCCGGTTGGTCAGGTGCAGGTCGCGATCAAGCCTCCCGACCCCTACGAACCGGCCACTGGTGAGAAGCTGCAGGTGGTGATTACCTCGCCCATCGTTCTGCGGAACGTTCGCCTGCGGGTAACCAACCCGAATGGCCAGGCTGTCGCGGTGCGAGCTGTACCCTTCCCGGAGGCGCCGCCGGGGCAGGGGTGGAAGTGGACCTTCACCCCGCTCATGGCGGGTGAGCACAAGCTGGTCTTCACCTCCGACGGTGGGGCGAAACGCTGGGCGGAAACCACCGTGACCGTTCGTTCACCGGCGGGGCAGGCCTGGGGGGCGCCGCGCATCCAGTACGCACGTACGTACGTGTTGTTGCCGCCGACGGCCGGGCGCGAATGGGCGCAGGCGGTGCTGGAGAGCGGCGGCTGGGAACGTCACCACTGGACCATCGGCAGCAATGCCGACGACGCGGGCATCGGGGCGCTGAACAACAAGACGGTCATCGCGGTCAACCCGGCGGAATGGCAGATGCCGCTGCAGGCGTTCTTCCAGCGGAACTACCCCCGTACCCGCTACATCGCGGTCAGGGCGGCCACGCCTGCCGAGTTGCGCGAGAAACTGCGCAACATGTGACCCATCGAACTGCTACCCTCCCGCAGGTTCCGAACCTGCGGGAGGGTGGCGTTTTCCATCACTCCTGCGCCAGCAGCTCTACCTCCGTCACCAGCGCCTCGAAGGAGTGGCCGGAGGCGTAGATGGTCACCGACTGGATCACCGCCGGCGGTGCTTCTAGGTCCTCGATCAGGTTCCCCGAATCGAAGGTCACCCACGTGCCCGTCGGCACCAGCTCCTCCCACGGCTGGATCAGGTCGGGCGGGACATGTTCGACCGAGTAGAAACCGTAGTACCACTGCCGGTCGGTGCCATAGATGTCCTCGTAGTCGAGGCGGACGATGATCGGGCACTCGGAACCGAGCGAACCACAGCCGGGCAGGCTTTGCCCCCGCACCTGGACGCTGAGGTGCAGCACCAGCGAGGTGAAGTCGCGCACGTCGTAGTGGATCCGCTGGACGATGCCCACCTCGGCGTGGCCGATCCCCTGGCGGTAGAAACGGGCGGCCGGACGGCCGGCAACGCTGGTCTCCGTCACGGTTCCTGCCAGCCCCTGTTGTACGCCCTGGCTGTAGACCTCCCAGCCCTCGCCCAGTGGTTGGCTGAAACTGCCATTGCGCAGCAGGTTTCTCTCACCGGGCAGCGCTTCCAGTGGTGCAGTGCTGTTGTAGGCGATGGTGCGCTGTGAACTCTCGAGGGTGATCGCGCTGCCGCCGAGGGACTGCACCTGTGCGTTTCCCTCGCGGACGCTCAGTTCGGAGAAGGCGGCGCGGACGCGCACTTCGTAGCTCCCTTCGCGGAGGACAGCAGTCAGGTGCGGCGTGTGCAACTCCGCCACCGTGTCCCGTCCGCCCGCCGGGGCCACGCTGATGCGCACGCGCCCTTCAGTGTCCGATTCGCCATTCGCCGCCGACGGCGGACGGACCTCCAGGATCACCTGGTGGGGCAGGGGACTGAGCGCGAAGCGCGGTGAACGAGCCGCGATCAGCAGCGCTTCTGTGTTGCGGTACAGCTTGATCCAGGCGACCGCGGCGGGTTCTGGACCGGGGGCGTAGAGTGTCAGGAGGCCCTCGGAGACGTTGTCAGTGGTGATGACCGTGCTGGCGGGCACGTCCCACGTCGGGCCGATCAGCGCGATGACCTGCCCACTGCCCCGTGGCTGCATGCGCGGCGTGCCCTGTTGTGGCTCCAGCAGGATGTCCAGGCCGGTGCGGGCGTTGCGCAGGTAAGCGCGCACACCCAACGGCAGGCTGATCGCCGAGGTGAGGCACAGGGCGAACGAGATGAGCACGATCGCCCAGGCGAGCCGTTCGCGGTTGTCGGTCATCGGTAGGCGACCCGGAACTCGCGGAACTCGCCGCTGGCCTGGCTCCAGCGCGGCGTGACCCGCTCGACGATGGCGGAGGGTGGCCCTTCGTGCAGAAAGGCCAGCAGTTCCTGTACGGCGGCCCGTGGCCCCTCGGCGACGACCTCGACGCTGCCGTCTGGCCGATTGGCGACCCACCCGGTCAATCCCAAGCGACGGGCGGTCAGGGTAGTGTAGTGGCGGAAGTTCACCCCCTGGACGACCCCCTCGACGACGGCGTGCAAACGTACCACTTCTTCGGATGACATACGCAGATTCTCCTACCACCACAATGCCCGTCCGAACGACGGGCGCGGATCGAAGCGGGAAAGTCCTGCCTGGTGGGCTGCCGCCATGGCGGCGGCCACCTCTGCCGCGGTCACTGCGCGGTCCAGCGGCGGATGCTCGCCCGCCCGATAGCATGGACGGTACTGGGCCATGATGTTGATGTAGGTGTCCGGCGAGACCTCCTCGGCCAGGAAGCGGGCCACCTCGGCTGTACCGGCCAGGCCGCCGGGCAGGATCAGGTGGCGGACCAGCAGGCCGCGCTGGGCGATCCCGCGCTCGTCCAACGCCAGATCGCCTACCTGGCGGTGCATCTCCTTCACCGCTGTACGATTAACCGCCGGATAGTCGCGCACGCCGGAGTAACGGCGGGCGATCTCGGCGTCAGCGTACTTCATATCCGGCATGTAGATATCCACCAGCCCGTCCAGCAGGCGGAGCGCGCCCGGCGAGTCGTAGCCGCCTGTGTTCCAGACGAGCGGTCGGCGCAGCCCCGCCTCGGCGGCGGACAGGAGCGCGGCCAGGATCGGCGCGAGGACGTGGGTCGGCGAGACCAGGTTGATGTTGTGACAGCCGCGCGCCTGGAGGGACAGCATCATCGCTGCCAGCTCCTCCGTTTCCACCTCCGCGCCGTGGCCGAGCTGGCTGATGTCGTAGTTCTGACAGTACTGGCAGTTCAGGTTGCACCAGGCGAAGAAGATCGTCCCCGAACCGCCCGTGCCGCGCAGCGGGTCTTCCTCGCCGAAGTGCGGGCCGTAGCTGGCGACGAGCGCCCGCACGCCCGTGCGGCAGGCCCCTGTGGTCTCGTAGCGATCCACACGGCACTCCCGGCCGCAGAAATCGCACTCGTGCAATCGTTCGTGGGCGAGCTGGACCCGGTGGAACAGTTCGCCGGAGCGCAGGGCGGCCAGGTAGGCCGGCTCGAACTCGCTCTTTACCATGCTACCGCGATTCGTCGGGGGCGCCGGGAACGGTCCATCACCTGGACGTAGCCGTTGCGCCGCCCGAAATCGTAGACCCTCCAGGTGATCTCGACGTCCCGCTGACAATAGCTGCGTACCTTGTCGAGCTGACCGGCGCGGAACCAGCGGACGGCGTCCAGGCCGTCGCCGTGTTTATGCTCGCCCAGCGTCGCGGCAGCCAGGTCGTCCAGTTTGGGCCGCCACCCCAGTGTGCGGTAGAGGTGCTGCAGCATGTCCACCGTCGGTGGGTCGTTCAGCGTGGCGCGGTAGCCGCGCAGGACCTCGTAGTCGAAGCGGTAGAGGTTGTAGCCGATCACCCGCTCGGCAGCGCACAGGGCCTCGATCAGCCGCTCTACCTCGCCCTCCTCGTAGGAGCAGTAGGTATCGCTGGTCGGGTCGTAGATCACGCCTACCGACAAGCGCATGGCCCGGATGTGGTTCCACCCGCCGACTTCATCGGCCAGGTATTGGGTCTCTAAATCGAACACGAGCATGGTACGGATTTCCTATGGATGATAGGAAAGTGCGGTCAAGGGTGTAGTTCTGGCGCAGGGGCGCGGTGGCGGGGGCGCCGGACGCCAACCATCGGAATGGCGAGCAGGAGGCTGAGTCCCCACAGCGCCAGCCACGGCCAGTGGTCGCTCAGCCAGGTGGTCCAACCGGTCAGTCCCAGCAGATCGGCCCGCCAGGCGGTTTCGAGCTGCTGGGGCGTCCTGCCCAGGGCCTGGATGATGCCCCCCTCGCAGTCGGCCCCATCGGCATAGGCGGCCAGGAGGGCGCGGATGCCGCTGCTGCCGTACCGGTCGCGCACCGTGCGCACCAGGCTGGCGCTCTCGGCGTAGGAAAGGCGGGCGACCTGCGGGTCAGACGGGAAGGGGGCGCACAGGTCGGTCAGCGGGATGAGCTGCCCGGCGGTGAGCGCCTGTTCCAGCAGCACGTCCAGGTCGGGATCGGGCCAGGCCTGGTTGACCGTTGCCAGGCCCTCGTTCAACCAGGCTGGCACGAAGGGGTATCCTCGCGGCCCGGCGAGGCGGTAGATCACCAGGTGGGTGATCTCGTGGGGGATGTCCCGCTCCATGCGCGCGGTGGACTCGTCATCATGGGGCACAGCGACCAGCACCACGCCGAGCTCCGGACGGGCCTGTCCGCCGACCCACTCTCGCCCGCCCATCTCCAGGGCGGCGCGCAGGTCGGCCTGCGATGGGTAGAGGTACACGTCCACCTGCTCTAGCGGGGGGCTTTGCAGCGCTTCCTCGATGGCCTCCAGGTTTGCCGCGGCGATGTCCAGCGCGGCCCGCAGGTAGACAGGATCGTCTACCGTGCTGTGCACCCGTACGCGCTCGTTGGAAGCAGTGTGCCATGCGAAACGATTATCGGCGTACTGAAATGACGAGGGCGGGGTGGTCAGGACGTGACCGGCCTGGTCGCGCACCTCCCACCACCAGGATACCTGCCCAAAGGGCGGCAGGGGGGACAGGCGCAGGTCGCGCTGGAAGGTGGCCTGCACGGGGTTGCCGGCCTCGAAGGGGACGGGAACGACCTCGACCCGTTCCTCCCCCGGCTTCTGGAGGTAGAGGTAGAGCGCGGCGATGCCGGCGTCAGCAGAGGCTTCCAGGGTGAAGGTCGCCTGCTGACCGAAGGTGTACTCGACGGTGTTGACGGTCACGGCGATGGGGGGCACTTCCTGGGCTTGCCGGGGAGCCGGGACGCCTGCCAGCATCGTCACGATGATGATCCGCAAGGCGAGGGTGTTGTTTCTCACCAGGTCTCTTCTTCCTCGTCCTCTGCTTCGTCTTCCTCGTCGAACTCATCATCGAAGAGGTCGAACAGAGCAGCGCCGATATCGCCGTGGAGGAATTCCAGTTCGCGCAGCGCCTCGTGCGCGCTCTGGCGCAGCGCCTCGCTGGTTGAACGGGAACAGGCCAGCAGGACCTGGCGGGCCTCGTCCCCGCCGATCTGACCCAGCGACCAGATAGCGGCTTCCTGCACCTCGGCGTCCACGTCGTCAACCAGTTCGATCAGCGCGGGCACGGCATCGGCCAGGGCCAGTTCGCCACAGGCGCGGGTGGCCTCGTAGCGCATGGCGGGATTGGGGCTGTTCAGTTCGCGCATTACCTCGGCGGCCCAACGTTCGTCGCCGTTGCGTCCCATGGCAAATACCGCGCTGACGCGCATCTGCTCATCGGGGTCGTGGTAGGCGGCGCGGATCCGTTCGGCGACGGTTTCCTCGCCCGAATAGGCAAGCGCCTCGACCGTCCGCCGGCGCACCTCGACCGTCTCGTCGGCCCTGGCGCCGGCGGTCAGGAGGGCGTCGAGGGCCTGGCGGTATGGGCGTTCCCGCACTTTGCCCAGTTCGCCGAGCAGGACGAAGCGGCCTAGCGAGGCGGCAGCGGCGGCACGGACGCCGGCGGCGCTGTCTTCGAGCAGCCGCTCGACCAGCGGCGCCACCAGGCGCACGTCCTCGTCCTCCCACAGTCCCTCGATGGCCATCTGGCGCACGTCATCATCGGCGTCCTGCAGCGCCAGGCGGAACGTCTCACCGAAGTTGACCTCGAAATCATGCTCGGCGATCTCAACCAGCGTGCGCACGATCCGGCGGCGCGCCTCGACGGGCAGGTCGTGGTACGCGGCATGGGCCAGTTCGGCCTGCGACCGGCTCAGGTTGGACAGGCCGTACAGATCGCCCCGCGAGGCGGTCCCGGCGCGCAGGGCGGCCAGCAGTTCCGTCCACGTCGGTTTCATCGGTTCAACAGCGACCAGGGCAGGATCGGATTGACGATATCCTGCACGATAATGAAAGCCGAAGCGATCAGCAGGACGATCATACCGATGAAATGGATCAGCGCCTCGGTATTCGGATTGAGGCGTCGTCGGCGGATCGCTTCCAGCAGGATGAAGAGGATGCGTCCGCCGTCCAGGGCCGGCAGCGGCAGCAGGTTGGTGATCCCAATCGCCAGGCTGATGATGGCGGTCAACTGCAACGCTGGGGAGGCCGTACCCCACTCGACGCTCTGTTTCAGCGCCAGCGCCAGCCATTGCAGGATGCCCGGCAGCCCGGCCGGACGGAGCGCGGCGGGCTCGACCTCCCCCTGGGAGACGGCTTGCGGCAGGTGGATGATGGCGGCGAAGATGGCGATGAGCTGGTCCCGCGCGGCGGTCACTGCGCGCGGCGGACTGTAGCGGACAATCGAACTAGTGTCCGTCCAGTCCTGCATCGCGATGCCGATGTATCCGGAACCGTCCGCCTGGCGCAGCGGGGTCACGGTGATGACCTGTTCCACGCCGTCGCGCCGCACGGTCAGGGCGATCTCCTGTTCCGGTCGAGCGCGGATGTGCGTGCGCAGCTCACCGCTGCCGTTCTCGATGGTCACCCCATCCACCGCGACGATGATATCGCCGCTTTGCAGGCCGGCGGCCTGCGCGGGGGTATCGGCCAGCACTTCCTGGATCGCGACGAAACTGCGCGTGGGCACGCCGGCCATATAGGCAGCGACGAGGAGCAGGAAAGCCGCTGCCAGGTTGGCCAGCGGGCCGGCGGCGATGGCGGCGATCCGCCAGCGCTTCGGTTGGGCGGCCAGGCTGCGCGGATCCGACGGGTCTTCCTCGCCCAGCATGCGCACGAACGCGCCCATCGGCAGCAGATTGAGCGTGTAGGCGGTGCCCGGCTCCCAGAGGGTCAGCGGGCCGCGCAGGAGCTTTCCTTCCGGGGTGTCGCCGATGATATTGACCGTTTCTGTCACAGGTAGCAGGGTGTCCTGTTTCTCCCCCGGCTTCGGTCGCCGGAACTCGCGGCGCTCCGGCGGCGGGGCCAGGCTGATGACCCGGATGGCGCGGAGCTGGCCGTTCTTGTCGGGGCGGGCCAGCACTTCGACGGGATGACCGGCCTGCAAGCCATCCGGCAGGCGCAGGAGAGGGGGCAGCGCCACCTGCATGCCGGCCACTTCCAGCACGCCGCGCTCGCGGATCAGGGTCAGCAGGCGGGGTGGAAGGCCCAGGCCGAACTCCAATACCCGCACGCCAGCGCGCTTGCCGACGATGAAGTGTCCCAGTTCGTGAATCAGAATCACCGGCCCCAGCAGCAGCACCAGGGCCAGGACGAGCCACATGATCAATTCAGCCATTTCGTTCACCTGTGGCTATTATACCGCAGCGATGGGCTTCCTGCAACAGACTGTTGGGGACCTCACCCCACCCCCTGGCCCCCTCCCCTCTCCCGCTGGGCGG
>Ga0209018_1002035_pt1 | contig 14980 bp, 9 predicted proteins | sample YNPBryBLVA2012_FD_185814 | JGI IMG/M metagenome (GOLD analysis project Ga0209018, IMG submission 185814) | Anoxygenic and chlorotrophic microbial mat microbial communities from Yellowstone National Park, USA - YNP Bryant BLVA 2012 (SPAdes)... ...
TTTTCTAAGTTGTCAAATCGCAGTATGTCGTTCAATTTAATACTTTCCATTTTGTAAAATTTCTGTTGTTTCGGTTTTTGTTCTACCATTGGCTGTAACAAAAAGTTTAACGAAGTTATAAAATATTATTATAATAACTACGTCAAACCATCAAAATTAATATACTATTGTCTATATTTGCGTATAACTTGAAATGAATTATCTTGATGATTTTAAAAAACTCTTGACTATTAAAAGATATTCTTATCGCACGATAAAATCTTACTCTAATGCTCTTAAAACTTTTTTCTTATATTTTGAACATAAAAATCCTGAAAAGATAAATCCATCTGAAATCGAACAATTTATCAACAAAATGGTTTTAATTGATAATATTTCGCAATCCTATCAAAAAGTGCTTGTTGGTTCTATAAAATTATTCTACAATGAGCTTCTTCGTAAAAATTATAAACTTAATTATTTATATCCTGACAGACCAGAAAAAAAACTTCCTGTTGTGCTGGATAAATCTGAAATCCAAATTCTGCTCAATTCAATTCAAAATTTAAAGCATAGAGCAATTTTATCTATGATTTATAGTGCAGGTTTGCGTTTGAGTGAGGTTATTGAAATGAAATTAAACGATATAGATTCAAAAAGAATGCTTATCAAAATTGTTCAAGGAAAAGGAAAAAAAGACAGATATGTAATGTTATCTGAAAAGCTTTTAATAATTCTCAGAGAGTACTATAAAGAATATAAACCAAAAGAATATTTATTCGAAGGTCAAAAAGGGGGGAAATATTCTGCTCGCTCTGTTCAAGCAATTTTCAAAGAAGCACTTAGAAAATCAAATGTAAAAAAGAAAGCTTCGGTTCATACTTTAAGGCATAGTTTTGCGACTCATTTACTGGAATCGGGTGTTGATATAAGAATTATTCAGCAGTTATTAGGTCATAGTTCACTGAAAACTACACAAATATATACACAAGTGAGTAGCTCAAAAATATCCGAAATTAAAAGTCCGTTGGATTATATCTAATCCCTCATTTCACCACCATAAATTTTTCTGAATAATTTCCATATTTTATAAAATATGTCCCCACTGGCAAATGAGATACATCAATTCTTAGCCCCTCGCCTGTTAGGAGAGAGGTTGGGGTGAAGTCAATCACACATTCGCCATAGGTGTTGTAGATTTTGATTTCAGATGGAGCCCATCTGGAAGATGAGCTACATCTATTCTGTAATTTTTACCTCAGCACCATAAATTTTTCTGTATAATTCCCAATTTGAATAAAATATAAGCCTACGGGCAGATGGGAAACGCCAATTCGTTGTAGGGGCGTATTCGAATAAGCCCCTACAATCATTACACATTCGCCAAAGGTGTTGTAGATTTTAATTTCTGAACCTCCCGAAGGCTGAAAACCTTCGGGAGGTTGCCTAATTTCAATATAATCCGAAGCGGGATTGGGGGAAAATGCATTATGATTAATAGTATCATTTATACTGGTATTCTTGTTTATAACTTGATTTAGGTATTTCCAAATATCATTATTAAAATGTGTAGAGATAAAAAACTGATCGTCGGGGCGTTCGCCCATTCGTACCATAATTAATCCTTTGCTTGGAACAACATTAAGTATTTGACCATTTTTCCCAAGAGCAGCATAAAGGTCGTCTGGAGCATCGGGCATTAGTATTCCATTGAATACTTTGGTAAATCCGGGGAGCATATAAGATTCTTTGCCATTTAACCACCAAAGATATCCATAAGATTTATTTAAATTTTGAGATGTATTTATCATATCTTGTGTGTAATTCTTGTCCTTTATAACATCAGTCCCATTCCAATTTCCATTATTTAACATTAAGATACCAAAACGTGCCATCGAGCGAGCAGTACTGAGATATATATTATTGAAACCATCTTTCACCCATAATCCGTTCATCCCAATTTTATTTCTAATTTTTTGTGCAAAGAAAGTATTATAGTCTTTTCCACTTGCGTTGACTATAACTTTTTCGAGTAATGTATATGGAGCATTGTGATAATACCATTGCGTGCCAGCATCAGCTTTATATTTAAGACAATCAGGGTTAGTGCAGTATTGATCTTCCACTTCATAATCCAAACCAGTGGTCATTGTTAGTTGGTGTTGTATTGTTATCAAATCTTCTTTTTCTTTTGGACAAGATGTCCATCCATTGCCTAAATATTTTGATGTCTTATCGTAAATGGATAACAAACCTTCTTCTTGAGCAATGCCGACAAGAGATGAAGTTAGGGTTTTACCCGCAGATGCCCAATACCAATTGCTATCCTTAGTAAAAGTACCAAAATACTTTTCGAGGACAATTTTTCCATCCTTAAGAACAATAAAAGCTTTGGTATTTTTTTGGTCAAGAAAAGTAAAAAGAGTATTGATAGCTGAGGTATCCCATCCTAAAGAAATCGGATCGATTGTGTCCCAAGAATCGCCTACGATTGGTGGGAAATAAATTTCTGTTGCGAATAGTTCAACATAAAAAAATATGCCTATAATAAGAAGTAGATTTCTCATTTAATACTTACATTTATTTTTACAAATTAGACAAAAATAATCAGAAAAAGTTAAACATTTAAGAAATTTTTATTGTAATAAAAAAGGCTACCAACCAAGGTAGCCTTTAAAAAGGTGAAAAGTTTGAAATTGTTTATTCTTCAGCTTCAGAATGTTCAATTACTTGGGAGGTTTCGATAGCGTCGTCGTATTCAGCTTTTTCTTCATATTTTTCGTGAAAAATCATACGGTTAGTTCGACCAAAAATGTCCCCAACCTCGCTTTCGATTATCATTTTGGAATATTTACGGAGGCCAGTTCCTGCGGGAATTGGTTGTCCTACAATAATATTTTCTTTTAACCCAACAAATTTATCAGCACGAGCATGGATAGCAGCGTCGGACAACACTTTGGTGGTTTCTTGGAACGAAGCAGCCGACAACCAGCTATCTGTTTGTAATGATACTTGAGTGATACCCAGTAGTACTGCTTCTGCAGTTGCATTTTCTGCTTGTCTTACTTCGGCTAAGCGTTGTTCATTTTTCTTTGCAATGTTGTTAATTTCTCGGAATTTTTTCTTTGAAATTAATTGTCCTTCAGAAAGATTGGTATCGCCTGGATCGGTAATAACAACCATATTCTTTAATTTTGTATTCTCTTCGTCAAACTTCAGTCTATCTACTAAATCATTTTCGAGAAATACTGAATCTCCCGATTCGACAATTCGGACTTTTTGCATCATTTGGCGGACGATAACTTCGATGTGTTTGTCGCTAATTTTAACACCTTGCAATCTATAAACATCTTGAATCTCGTTAACTAAATATTCTTGAACAGCGAATGGACCTTTAATTCTTAAGATATCGTGTGGATTGATTGCACCTTCGGTTAGGCGATCACCAGCTTTTACAAAATCTCCATCTTGCACTAATACATATTTTGAATAAGGTACAGAATATTCTACCGTGTTCAAGCCATCGTGGGAAGTGATTGTTATGATTCTTTGTCCTCTTTTTGGTTTTCCAAACGAGACAACGCCATCTAATTCGGCAACAATTGCGGGATTTTGTGGTGCGCGAGCTTCGAATAATTCGGTCACTCTTGGCAAACCTCCAGTAATATCACGGGTTCGACCGTAGTCACGAGGTATTTTGGCAAGAGCAGTACCTATTGTAACCAACTCGTCGTCATCAACCCTTAATTGTGCTTTGGAAGGTATATTATAAGTTTTTAGAATATTGCCATTGTCATCGACGATATCGATTGCTGGAGATTTAGTTTTATCTTTAGAATCGAAAACAATTTTTGTTATATGACCAGTTTGTTCATCATTCAATTCTCTATATGTAATATTCAAAATCAAATCGCGATATCGAGCACGCCCATTATATTCCGAGATAATAGTTGAATTATATGGATCCCATTCATATAGTAATTGACCACGCTTAACGGTATCACCTTCATTGACTAAAAGTTCTGCACCATATGTTACATCATAACGAGTAAGTTCGCGGTTATTAGCTTCGTCCATAATTTTAATTACACCACTGTGACTAACCGAAATCGAGCGAGTTGTTCCATCGATTGTATAAGAGATAAAACGGAGGTTTTCGAATTCAACTTTTCCGTCGAATTTAGCGGTAACTTGTGATTGTTGAGCAACAACTGCTGCTGCGCCACCGGTATGGAATGTACGTAAAGTCAACTGGGTACCGGGTTCACCAATAGATTGAGATGCTATTGTACCAACTGCTTCACCAACATCAACCAACTTACCTGTGGATAGGTTTCGGCCATAACATTTAGCACATACACCTTGTTTTGATTGACAAGTTAAAGCCGATCGAATTTTAACTTTTTCGATTGGAGAACTTTCGATTGCATCAGCTGCATCTTCGTCAATTAGTTCGCCAGCTTTTACGTATATATAGTCATTTCGTGGGTCGACGACATCTACTAAAGCAACCCTACCCAAAATCCTTTCTTTCAAGGATTCTTTAACTTCTTCTCCGTCTTTCAAAGCGGTAATTTCCACACCACGGATAGTACCACAATCTTCTTCGGTTACAATCACATCTTGGGCCACATCGTGTAATCGGCGAGTTAGATAACCAGCGTCAGCAGTTTTTAAAGCTGTATCTGCCAAACCTTTACGAGCACCGTGAGTTGAAATAAAGTATTCCAGTATCGACAAACCTTCCTTAAAGTTAGCAATAATTGGATTTTCGATCAATTCGCCAGATGAACCCGAAATATTTTTCTTTGGTTTAGCCATCAAACCACGCATTCCAGCCAGCTGACGAATTTGCTCCTTGGAACCGCGTGCTTGGGAATCAAGCATCATAAAGAATGTATTGAAGCCTTGTTTATCTTTTTGGAGAACATTGAATAGTCTATCTGCTACTGTATTAGTTGCTTTGGACCAAGAGTCGATAATTTTGTTGTAACGCTCTCCGCTGGAAATCATACCCATTCGGAATGCAGCTTCGAAATTATCAACTGTAGCTTGTGTTTTTTCGATGATCTCGCGTTTCTCAGCGGGGACAATAATATCGGAAATACTAACGGTTAAGCCTCCTTGGGTTGCCATTTCGAAACCAAGATTCTTCATTGCGTCTAAGAATTCTACAGTTCGAGCCAAACCAGCTTTGCGGAAGCTTAATCCAATAAATTGGCGTAATCGTTTTTTTGTCAACAATTCATTCACGTATCCGATTTCTTCGGGAACTATTAAGTTAAATATCAATCTACCGACTGTGGTTTTGAGCATTTGTCCTTTGTATCGGACATTTATCATCGTTCCATATTCAACTTTGTTGGAATTTAAAGCAATTATCACTTCGTCTACCGAAGCAAACATTTTCCCTTCGCCAAGTGCACCAGGCTTTTGCTTAGTTAAATAATATAAACCAAGCACCATATCCTGCGAAGGAACTGTGATTGGGTCACCATTTTGGGTATGCATAATATTGTTTGGTGCAAGCATAAGTAATAATGCTTCCAGTTGTGCTTCGTGACTCAATGGCACATGTACGGCCATTTGGTCGCCGTCGAAGTCTGCATTGAATGCTGTACATACTAAAGGATGAAGTTGGATAGCTTTTCCTTCGATTAATCTTGGCTGGAATGCTTGTATACCCAATCTATGAAGCGTAGGTGCTCTGTTCAAAAGCACTGGATGACCATCAATCACTTGTTCTAATATATCCCAAACCTCGTTTGTCTTTCGTTCTACTATTTTCTTTGCACTTTTTACAGTTTTTACAAATCCTTTTTCGATCAATTTTCTAATTATAAAAGGTTTGAAAAGTTCAACTGCCATATCCTTGGGTAATCCACATTCGTGAAGGCTTAGTTCTGGTCCAACAACTATAACGCTTCGGCCTGAATAATCAACTCGCTTACCTAAAAGATTTTGACGAAATCGACCTTGTTTGCCTTTTAAAGTATCAGCCAGGGATTTTAATGTTTTGGATGTATCGGATTTGTTTGCTTTTTTGGTGCTATCAAATAAAGCATCAACAGCTTCTTGAAGCATTCTTTTTTCGTTACGTAAAATCACTTCGGGTGCTTTTATGTCGATTAATCGCTTCAATCTATTGTTGCGAATAATCACACGGCGATATAAATCATTCAAGTCTGATGTGGCAAAGCGCCCACCATCCAGGGGAATTAAAGGTCTCAAATCTGGTGGTATTACTGGAATAACATCCATAACCATCCAGCTTGGTTCATTGGTGTACTCTTTGTCTTCTTTTCGACGGAATGCATCGAGTACCCGTAATCTTTTTAAGTATTCTGCTTTTCGGATTGCAGAAGTTTCGTTTTTCAATTCTTCTTTCACTCGGGCATATTCCTTGTCGGGTTCAACTCGTTTCAATAATTCCTTTATTGCTTCGCCGCCAATCAAAGCAATGAATTTATTGGGATCTTCGTCATCCAATTCTAATTCTTCAGGTGGAAGGGTAGATAAAGTTTTGAGATATTCTTCTTCGGTCATTAAGTCCTTTGGTCTCAAACTTGTGCTTCCGGGTTGGATTACAACATAGGATTCGTAATAAACAATCCGTTCGATGTCCTTGGTGGACATTCCTAAAACAGAGCTTATTTTGCTTGGCAAAGAACGCAAGAACCAAATATGAACAACAGGGACTGCAAGCATAATATGTCCCATTCGTTCACGACGAACACTTTTGTTGGTCACTTCGACGCCACATCTATCACACACTATACCCTTATATCGAATTCGCTTATATTTGCCGCAAGCACATTCCCAATCCTTGATCGGACCAAAAATTTTCTCGCAGAACAAGCCGTCTTTTTCGGGGCGAAACGAACGATAGTTTATCGTTTCGGGTTTGGTTACTTCGCCGTAGGAACGATTTAAAATTTCATCTGGAGAAGCTAATTTTATGATTAACTCCTTAAATCCTCCTCTTGGCATTGTTATTTGTTGCATATTTATCGCCTCTCAAAATTTTCCATTATTTATAAATTAAATCTAAACCTAATCCTTGAAGTTCGCGAACCAAAACTTTGAATGATTCGGGAACATTTGGATCGGGTGCATTATCACCCTTAACAATTGATTCGTACATCTTAGATCGTCCTGGAACATCGTCGGATTTAACAGTTAACATTTCTTGCAGAGTATGGGACGCACCATATCCTTCTAGTGCCCAAACCTCCATTTCTCCTAATCTTTGACCACCGAACTGTGCTTTACCGCCTAAAGGTTGTTGTGTTATCAATGAATATGGTCCAATTGAGCGGGCGTGGATCTTGTCGTCTACCATATGTGATAATTTTAGCATATATATAACGCCTACGGTAACTTTTTCTTTGAAAGGTTCACCTGTTCTACCATCGTAAAGGACTGTTTTGCCATCGCGGGGTAAACCGGCTTTTTCTAAAAAGTCGCCTACTTGTTCCCAAGTAGCACCGTCGAAAATTGGAGTAGAGAAATACACACCCAATTGTTGTCCAGCCCAACCCAATGCAGTTTCGTATAATTGTCCAAGGTTCATACGAGATGGCACACCTAATGGATTAAGCACGATGTCAACTGGTGTTCCATCTGGAAGGAATGGCATATCTTCGATAGGAACAATTTTGGACACAATACCTTTATTTCCGTGTCGACCAGCCATTTTATCGCCAACCTGTAATTTTCTTTTCTTTGCTACATATACTTTTGCCATTTCCAAAATACCAGGGGGCAATTCATCACCTGATGCTAACTTGTTTCGTTCGGAGCGGAACATATTTTTCTGGTCGGTACGGTAAATCAGAAAATTAGTAATCATATCCCTGGTTAATTGATTTTTCTCGGGATCGGCAACATAGTCCTGGTCTGCATCCAACAATTCAGGTTTTAATATTCCTTTTCGGAATGATTCATTTATTTTTTCGGCAGTTAATTTTGCGTTGGGACGGAACACCTGTATTCCATTTCGAAGTTTAATTCCTAATGTTGTTTCTCCATCGAGTAATTTAATCAATCGATCAATACATTCTTGATCCAATTTTTGTAATGTTTCTTTTTCTCTTTTAGCTAAATTTTCTTGTGCTTTTTTATCTTTTTCTCTTGCAAATTTATCATTTGTAATTTGTCTGCGAGAGAATAGTTTGGTATTCATCACAACTCCTTTCAGTCCGGGTGTTGCTTTCAACGAGACGTCTTTGACATCGCCAGCTTTTTCGCCAAATATAGCTCTCAAAAGTTTTTCTTCAGGTGTTGGGTCGGTTTCGCCTTTAGGTGTGATTTTACCAATTAAAATATCACCTTCCTTAACTTTTGCACCAACTCGAACAATACCACGTTCGTCCAAATCTTTAACAGCATCCTCGCCAACATTGGGAATTTCTCGGGTAAATTCTTCTTCGCCTCGTTTTGTATCGCGAACCTGAAGTGAGAACTCTTCGATATGGACAGAAGTAAACACATCCCAGGCGACTAATTTTTGGGATATAATAATAGCATCTTCAAAGTTATAACCTCTCCAAGGCATAAAAGCTACTAAAACATTTTTTCCAAGTGCTAATTCTCCGCGGTCAGTTGATGAATTATCAACCAAAGGCATACCAGCAGTAACTTTTTGACCTTTTTTAACTATGGGTCTTTGATTTATTGTTGTATCTTGGTTTGTTCTCTCGAATTTCTTTAAATTGTAGACAACAACATCTTGATAACCCCAATCAGTAATTTTAGCTTTTTCGTCTCGTTCGTCTTGGTAGCGAACAATAATTTTTTGGGCATCAACATATTCAACGATACCATTTCCACGGGCAAAAATCAAAGAGCGGGAGTCTTTTGCTATGCGGGCTTCCATACCTGTGCCCACAATTGGTGCTTCTGGACGTAACAAGGGAACCGCTTGGCGTTGCATATTCGAGCCCATCAATGCACGGTTAGCATCGTCGTGCTCCAAGAATGGTATCAACGAGGATGCAGCCGAAGTTATTTGATCAGTGGATATATCCATATAATCAACTTCTTCGGGAGATACTAAAACAAAGTCGCCAGATTTGCGGGCTCGGATTTTTGGTTCTAATATTTTCCCATCTTTATCGATTCGCGTGGAAGCTGGAATTAAAATATGGCCATCTTCTTCATCGGCAGTCAAGTAGACAACTTCTTTCGTTACCACTCCATTTACTACTTTGTAGTATGGCGTTTCCAAAAAACCTAATTCGTTCACTCTTGAATGTATTGCCATCGAAGAGATCAAACCAATGTTTGGACCTTCTGGTGTTTCGATTGGGCATAATCGGCCATAATGGGTATAGTGGACGTCACGAACTTCGAAGCCGGCCCTTTCGCGACTTAGACCACCAGGACCAAGTGCAGATACTCTACGTTTGTGGGTTAATTCTGCTAATGGATTGGTTTGATCCATAAACTGGGACAATTGATTGGTGCCAAAGAATTGATTGACAACTGAGGTTATAACTCTTGAATTTATTAGTTCCGATGGCGAAAGAGATTGGTTATCCTTTAATCCTAATTTTTCCTTAATCGTACGTGCCATACGAGCTAAACCAATATTGAATTGGTTTGCTAATTGTTCACCCACCGATCTAACTCTTCGATTGCTAAGGTGATCAATATCGTCTCCGCTCAATTTATTATCGTGGAGATATAGCAAATGCTTGATAACCTTGATAAAGTCTTCTACTGTTAGAACTGTACAATCATAATCTGCGGAAACTTCCAGTACTTGCTTAATTTTAAATCTTCCAACCAATCCTAAATCGTATCGTTGATTATTAAAGAACAATTTATCCAATAAAGCTGCAGCTGTTTCAACATCTGGTGGTTCTGTTGTTCTGATTGTTCTAAATATGGTTTCCAAAGCCTCTTCGCGGTTACGAGTGGGATCTTTTTGTAGAGTTTTTGCTATAATTGGTTCTTCGCTTGGGTCGTATTGTTTATATAACTTAATTGGCAATACAGAGGTGTTTTTGATGGTTTCGATTAATTTTGGGGTTATGATAGCATCTCGACTTGCAATAATTTCACCAGTATTTAAATCGATTATGTCCGAGGCAACTCGACGTCCTTCGTATTGTTCATTAAAATCATCGGGATTAATTGTTTCGAATAGTTCAAATAAGTTCAGAATATCCTCATCTGAAGAGTATCCTAATGCCCTCAACAAAGTGGTTGCGGGAAATTTCTTTTTTCTATCAACATAACAATACAAAACGTCGTGTATATCAGTGGTAAATTCTACCCAAGAACCACGCATAGGAATGATTCTTGCAGAATAGATTCTTTGACCATTTGGATGCATTGTGTCGTCGAAAAACACACCAGGCGAGCGATGTATCTGACTTACGATAATTCTTTCGGCTCCATTTATGATAAATGTCCCTCTTTCGGTCATTGCGGGTATATTGCCTAAATACACTTCCTGTTCAATAGGGTCAATATAGTCTTCACTATCTTTATCAGCTTTACTTGATAGTCTAAGTTTTGCTTTTAAGGGTTTGGAATAGGTAAGTTCACGTTCACGACATTCTTGTTCGGTATATTTGGGTCTTTCGATGCTGTATTCAATAAAATCCAATTGAAATATCGACGAATTATCTTCGATAGGAAAATTATTTAAAAAAACTTTTTGCAAGCCTACTGGCTTTCTCTTTGATGGTGGAACAAATTCTTGCAAGAACTCGTCGTAGGAAGATATTTGAACATTCAACAAATCTGGATAAAGATCCGTTTTTCCAAATCGTGAAAAATCAATTCTTTTGCGTAAGCGAATAATACCTTTATCGCTTTCGAGCAATTTGACGTCTGCATTTTTATCGTATGTTGCTTCTTTATAGGTATTGAGCAAATAATCTATATTCGTTCCTTCTGCTTTGCCATAATTAATTGCCACACGAACCTCCTATTAAATCGAAAAAATAAGGATTTATAGTGTTCAATTTATGAAATTGAACATTATAAACCCCTAATAAATTTTATTTTCAAATTTGCTAATTATTTTTATTCTATTGTAGTTTAAATGTTAAAAATATTTTAAATCAGATTAACTAAATATAAATATTTATATTATTTACACTTTATTTAACTTAATTTAACTTATAAATTATAGCGAAGCAAAGGTTTGCTGTATTTAAACCTTTACTTCGCTTGGTAATTATAGACAAATTACTACTAATTTGTTTCATTCCAAGTAATAAGCTCCCTATGTTTTGAGCAAAGTATATAGAGAATTGTATCTGATGCGAAAAATTACTTATTTTAAAGTAACTTTTGCGCCTGCTTCCTCGATTTTCTTCTTTAAATCTTCTGCTTCGGCTTTGGATGCACCTTCTTTGATGATTTTTGGAGCTGCTTCGACTAAGTCCTTGGCATCTTTCAAACCTAAGCCAGTGATTTCGCGAATTACTTTTATGACGTTAATCTTATTTGCACCTACTTCAGTTAGTTCTACATCGAATTCAGTTTTTTCTTCGGCTGCTGGGGCAGCTTCGGCAGCTGCTCCTGGCATTGGTCCAGCCATCATCATTGGAGCTGCAGCAGTTACTCCGAATTTTTCTTCTAATGCTTTTTTCAATTCTGCTGCTTCGACTAATGTTAAAGAGGAAATCTCTTCTAATAACTTTTCAATTTTTTCTGACATTTTTGTATTCTCCTTAAAATTTTTTTACTTTTTTAAATAATTTTAATGTGCAACTAAGCACTGCGTTTTTTGGCAACTTCTTCGATGAGAGAAGCCAAATCTCTCATCACTGCATTTATCGAGCCTACGATTCCCGACACAGGAGAATTCAAGCTGCCCAGAATCCCTGCTATCATATCTGCTTTGGAAGGTAACGTTGCTAATGTCTTAAGTTGATCTTGACCGTAAAAAACTCCTTCGACAATAGCTGCTTTGAATTTTGGTTTATCCTCTTTGTCCAATATTGGCTTCAAAACTTTTGCTGGTACGGTTGGATCGTCATAACCAAAAGCGATTCCCGTATTACCTTTTAGAAAATCGGTTTTGGGTTGCTTTAAGCCGGCTTGTTCCAAAGCAATTTCGATAAGAGTGTTTTTAGCTACTTTGTATTCAATTCCTTTTTCGAAAAACTGACGTCGCAATCTTGTCGTTGATTCTACATCCATTTTTTCGAAATCAAGGAAATAGCAGCCACTTGCTTTTTGGAATTTTTCGACCAGAGACTCAACAATTTCCTTTTTTTGTTGTAAATTTCCCATAATTTATTCCATTGATTTATATTTTATGCAGCAACACATTTATACAATGTGAGAAGCATGCTGCAAATGCGTAATAGCCAATTTTAAAAATTATTCAGTAGGTATTGAAGATTCACTAACTTGAACTCCAACACCCATAGTTGAACTGACACTAACATGTTTGATGTATTTACCTTTTGCAGTTGCTGGCTTTGCTCGTAAAATGTTGCTATAGAATGCAACTAAATTTTCTAACAATTTGTTTTCGTCGAAAGAGCATTTGCCTATGGCAGCTGCAACGTTGCCAGTTTTGTCGACGCGATATTCAATTTTTCCAGCTTTAACTTCGCGAACAGCTTTGTCTACATCGAATGTTACTGTACCTACTTTTGGATTTGGCATCAATCCTCGTGGACCTAATATTCTACCTAACTTGCCAACTTCACCCATCACGTCGGGAGTTGCAATGATTACGTCTACATCTGTCCATCCAGCTTTAATTTTTTCGATATATTCATCCAATCCAGCATAATCAGCACCGGCATTTAATGCTTCTTGGTCCTTGGGACTTTTAGCCAAAACCAAAACTCGAACAGTTTTACCAGTGCCATGAGGAAGCGAAACAGTTCCTCGAACCATTTGATCTGCTTTGCGAGGATCGACTCCCAATCTAATTGCAATTTCGAAAGATTCATCAAATTTTGCGGTAGCATTCTTTTTTACAATCGAAACAGCTTCGCGAACATCATAAAATTTGCTTTTATCAACACTTTTAGCAATAACTGTATATCTTTTACTTGCTTTTCTCATTTTCATTACCCTTGTTTTATCCTTCAATTACCTCAATACCCATCGAGCGTGCAGTTCCTTTAATCATACTTATTGCTGCATCGATAGTATTTGCGTTTAGGTCTTTCATTTTCAATTCTGCAATTTCTTTAACTTGTTGTAATGTTACTTTTCCAACCTTCTTTTTGTTTGGTTCTGCCGAGCCCGACTGCAAATTGGCTGTTTTTTTAAGCAAAACGGGAGCTGGTGGTGTTTTGATAACAAAAGTAAAACTTTTATCGGAATAAAAAGTTACTACAACCGGTAAAATCAATCCGGTTTGTTTTTGAGTTTGAGCATTAAATTGTTTTACAAACTCCATACCATTCAAACCACGTTGACCAAAAGCAGGACCAACTGGAGGTGCCATTGTTGCTTGCCCCGCATTTAGTTGTAGTTTGAATGAACCCATTACTTTTTTTGCCATTTTATCTACTCATTTTTTTTAATTCAATATTAATTGTTTTGTTATTATTTTTATTTCTTACTATTAATGATTTTCTAATTCAACTTGTGTAAAATCTAATTCAACGGGAGTTTTTCGCCCTAAAATTCCAACTTCGACCTTAAGTTTTTGCTTTTCATAATTAACTTCTTTAACAGTACCAGAAAAAGTATTGAAAGGACCATCAATAACTTTAACTGGGTCGCCAATCTGAAATGTTGTTTCGATAGTTGATACATCTTTGCGTTCTTCAACCCTTCCTAAAATGCGATCGACCTCTGCTTTTTGTAACGGAGTTGGTTCGTTACGGCGCCCAACAAAAGCAACAACAGAAGGCAACGAAACAATAATATCTTTCAACTTTTTGTTCAATCGACAATATACCATAATATAGCCTGGCAAAAAGTTCTTTACTTTAGTTCGTCTTTTCCCGTTACGAACTTCGAATACGGTTTCTTCGGGCACAAGAACATCTTTAACCCAATCAGCCATACCATAGCGTTTAGCTTCAGCAAAGATTTGCTGTTTCACCTTATTCTCTTGGCCGGTGTAAGTGCGTAGAGCATACCATTTGAACTCAACTTCTTCATTTTGTGATTGAGTTTGGTTGATATTGGTTTGCTCGGAGTTTTGCTCAATATTTTCGTTGAATTCTTCCATATTGAATTCGTTCATTTTCGTTGCCTATTAGAATAAAAGTGAATATAACCAAGTGGAAATTTGGTCAATCAAAAAAACGAAAGCTGTGAGAATCAAAGTTGCTGCGATAACGATTTTAGTAGATTCTGATAATTGTTCGCGTGTGGGCCAAGAAACCTTTTTCATCTCGACCACAACATCTTTGGTGAAGGATTTAATTTTTCCGAACATATTTCAAGCCTTTAAAAATTGCACGGGTGGTAGGACTCGAACCCACAGCCAACGGTTTTGGAGACCGCTACTCTACCAATTGAGCTACACCCGTGTGGTAAACGCTGAGCTGATGACGGGACTTGAACCCGTGACCTCTTCCTTACCAAGGAAGTGCTCTACCTGCTGAGCTACATCAGCGCGATGGAGCGGGAAGCGGGATTCGAACCCGTGACCCTCAGCTTGGGAAGCTGATGCTCTACCAACTGAGCTATTCCCGCAACATTTATTTGCGGATTGCTTCCTCCCACATCGTAATTTTGTGAGAACTTTGCTTGAAAATTTAAGAATTCGAGCGGGAGACGAGATTCGAACCCGCGACCCTCAGCTTGGAAGGCTGATGCTCTACCGGCTGAGCTACTCCCGCTTGTTTTGCTCTTGCGTGGGCAGGGAAGGATTCGAACCTCCGTAGGGCGGAGCCCAGCAGATTTACAGTCTGCCCCGTTTAACCGCTTCGGTACCTACCCTTTTCAAACAACAAATTTTTCTATCAGGAAAAATATAGGAATACAAAATTACAAAAAAATATTTTTCCACAATTATCTTTTAAAAAATTTTTTTAAAAAATAGAGCTATAAGTTA
>Ga0209018_1002036_pt1 | contig 14978 bp, 13 predicted proteins | sample YNPBryBLVA2012_FD_185814 | JGI IMG/M metagenome (GOLD analysis project Ga0209018, IMG submission 185814) | Anoxygenic and chlorotrophic microbial mat microbial communities from Yellowstone National Park, USA - YNP Bryant BLVA 2012 (SPAdes)... ...
CGAACATATAACGATCCGCCGCGCCGAAAATGGAAAAGCCGGATGCGCTCGTCGCGCCATTCGGTTCATCGTCCAGCCAGATGCGCGTGCGGCGATCGCCGTACGTTTCGAGTTTGAACCAGCGCGCGGTGCCGGCAGGAATGACGAGCGTCGCGCAGTTGGGCAATTCGCGCGGCGGTGTTCGCATCACCGGGTCGGGACTGGGACCAGCCCACAAGCCGCTGATGTTGATGGCTTTGCGCGGGGTGGTGCCATCGCCACTTTTGAAACTGGGGATGCCGCCGGGCCACGCATAGCCAAACGGGGACAAGCCAAAGCGCGCGGCTGCGCCTTCGCCGTCCGCAACGATGCCGGTGATGGGATAGCCGCCGAAGGGATCTTCGTTTGTGCCGGGCGCGTCGGCGGATGCTGGGAGTGGCAGGGTGATTAGCGCAAGGCAGAAGATGAATAGCGTTGTGATTTTGAAGAACTTCATTGTTACCCCCCTTGAAAATCTGTTTGTCCACGAAGATCACGAAGGAACACGAAGAAAAATCTTCGTGAATCTTCGTGTCCTTCGCGCATATTTTCATCCGAGCGTTGGTGAACGTACGCTGATCATACACCCATTTGCCGCGAGTTGTCAAAGGGAATGTTATCGTGTTTTGACAACTCGATGGATTGAGAGTAGCATTGCAGGCGAGTCGGCGGCTACATTCTGAATCGAAAATCGAGGAAACGATGTCTCTTGTTCAAACCGAAAATCTGACCAAAGTGTACGGTACTGGTGAGACGGCAATCACCGCGCTCGATCACGCGAACCTCAGCGTGGACGCGGGCGAATTTGTCGCGGTAATGGGACCCAGCGGCTGCGGCAAGTCCACGCTGCTGCACCTCATCGGCGGATTGGATCGCCCGACGGAAGGCAGTGTGCAGATTGATGGACAGTGGCTCGCCAGGTTGTCTGACGACGCGCTCTCCAAGTTGCGCCGCCGCAAAATCGGTTTTGTGTTCCAGTTCTTCAACCTCATTCCGATTTTGACTGCGGTTGAGAACGCTGCGCTGCCGCTCTTGCTCGATGGCGCGAATCCCGCACAGGCAAAGCAAAAAGCGATCGAGTGGCTCACCAAAGTTGGACTGGGCGCGCGTTTGCACAGTCGTCCCGATCAACTTTCGGCGGGACAACAGCAGCGCGTCGCGATCGCGCGCGCGCTCATCACCGAGCCGGTGCTTGTCCTCGCGGACGAACCGACCGGCAACCTCGACACCAAATCATCGGATGAGATTGCCGCGCTGCTGCGCCAGGTGGCGAAAGAGTGGGGACGCAGCGTGCTGATGGTGACGCACGATCCGCACATCGCATCGTACGCGGAACGCATCGTATTGATGCGCGATGGGAAGATTGTGGAAGACAGACGGAACGGATGAATTTATGATTTACGATTTAGGATTTATGATTTCATTCCAAAGCCGGGAAAATCATACATCAGAAATCTTAAATCCTAAATGAATGGGATGTACGATGAACCTCCAACTGACTCTCGCCGCGCGCTATCTCTGGGGGCGGAAATTACGCACGTTTCTTACCACGCTCGCGATTGTGATTGGCGTGATGGTGATTATGGGCACCGGCATTTACCTGCCGACGTTTATGGACGCGTTCCAAAAAAGTATGCTCTCCGCGTCGGGTCAAACCGATGTGATGATCACGCACAAAACCGGCGAAGCGTTTTCGACGAGCGTGTTGAATCGCGTCAAGACGATGGGCGGCATCCGCGTCATCGCCGGCGCGATTGATCGCGCCATCAACCTGCCGCCGAATTTTTACGGGCGCGACGTGGATCTCGCCGGCATCAGCATCGTCGGCATTGATCCGAACCTCGCGCCGCAACTGCGCGATTACACCATCACGCAGGGACGATTCTTGCGGCAGGGCGATGGCAACGTCGCCGTGATTTCGCAACGCCTTGCGGACACGCTCAAGTTGAAACTGGGCGACGCGCTCAAAGTGCCGACGACCGAAGGCGTCGTCAAGTTGACGATTGTGGGCATTATGCCGAGTCGCGCACTCATCGGCAACGAGCAGGTGCTGGTCACCTTGTCGCAAGCGCAGAAACTGCTCGATATGCCCAACCGCATCAACGTCATCGAAGCAAATCTGGTGACGACGGACAAGGCGCAAGTCGAAGCCATCGTCCAGCAAATCAAGAACGAACTGGGCGCAAATTACACGCTGGGCGGTTTGACGAGCGGCTCGGAATTTCTGGGCGCGATTCAAATGGCACAAGTGATGTTTGGAATGTTCGGCTTTTTCGCGCTGCTGTCGGCGCGAGCCGCGCAACGATCATCGGCTTGATTCTCACCGAGGGTTTGGTGCAAGGGGTCGCTGGCACAGCGATTGGTCTCGCACTCGGCTATCTCTTTGGCGTTGGTTTTACGCGCCTTTCGGAACCGATGCTGAAACAATTTATGAACCTCACGTTTAGCAGTGGCATCATCATCGAGCCGTCGCTCGTCATCGTTTCGATGGTGCTGGGTGTGGGCGTCACGTTGTTCGCGGGACTGTTGCCCGCGTTCACCGCGAGCCGCGTCACGCCCATCGAAGCGCTGCGCCCGTCTGTCGGCGCGACGGTTCAACGCATCGGTCGCATCAGCACGCTGGCTGGCGCGGGGATGATTGTCATCGCGATTGTGGGTTTGCTTTCGCGCAACTTTGAACTCGTCGCGCTCGGCGGCTTGATGTTTCTCGTCGGTTTGGTGCTGGTCGCGCCCGCGCTCGTCAAGCCGTTTGCGCGCGCGTTTGGCGCGCTGAGCACGTGGCTGTTCGCGCGTCAAGGCATCGGCGAACTTGCACAGGGCAATCTCACGCGGCAACCCTCGCGCGCGGCAATCACCGCGAGCGCGACGATGATCGGCATCGCGATTGTCGTTGGCGTGGGCGGGATGATGTTCTCGCTGACCGATACTGTCGTTGGGCTGTTCGAAAAATCGCTGGGGAGCGATTACCTGCTGCTGCCCCCCTCGGTCGCCATCTGGAAAGGCGATGTGGGCGCGGGGCAAGGACTCGCGAACAAGATTCGTTCGATTGACGGTGTGGGCGTGGTCAGCACGCTGCGATACGCGCAATCGTACATTCCTCTGGCGTCGGTCAAGGGCGCAGGCGAGACGACGGTCGCGGTGCTGGGGATTGACCCCATCGAGTATCCAAAGATTTCGCTGATGGATTTTCAAAAGGGGAATCCGCAAGAGGCGTACGCCGCGCTCGCGCGCGAGGAACGCAACATCATCGTCAACGGTGTGCTTGCCGCGCAAGCGGGGCTGAACGTCGGCGACATCATTCCACTTGCCACGCCCGAGGGGATTCAACAGTATCGCATTGTGGCGATTGCGGGCGATGTGTTGAATATGAAAATCAACACGGCGTACATTTCGCAAGCGGTGATGAAGATTGACTTTCACAAGAGCGAAGATATTTTCTACCAGATTAATCTCGCGCCGAACGCGAACGTCGTGACGGTGGAACAATGGTTGCGCGCTATCGCGGACGATTATCCGCAGTTTCGTCTGGTGGTGGGGCGCGAGTACCTCGCCGAGTTTCGTCAGCAGTACGACGCCATCTTCAACGGCTTTTACGTTCTGCTCGCGATTCTCGCGTTCCCCTCGCTCATCGCGATTTTGAACACGCTGGCGATTGGCGTCATCGAGCGGACGCGCGAAATCGGAATGTTGCGCGCGGTCGGCGCGACGCGCGGGCAAGTGTGGCGTACGATCGTTCTGGAGGCGTTGCTCCTGTCCGCGCTCGGCACCGCGTTCGGCATCCTCGCGGGGTTGTATCTGAGTTACGTGATTGTGGAGGGAGTGAGCGCGACGGGCATTTTCAAAATGACGTACTCGCTGCCGTTCACCGGCGTTCTCGCGGCGACGGCGGTGGGGTTGCTTTTTGGCGTGCTGGCGGCGCTTGTGCCGGCGCGTCAGGCGAGTCAGATGGAGATTGTCAAGGCGTTGCGGTACGAGTAGTGGACAGTGGGGCAGTGGGGCAGTGGGACAGTCAGACAATTTAAGATAAGAATTATGGCAATCGTTGCCGTAGATTCTAGCCCGTAAAACGTTCGGGCTGAGCGGCTAAAGCGTGCTAAAGCACGCTGGAATCAGCACGCTTTAGCGTGCTTCGACTGCTCAGCCCGACGATCTTATCGTCGGGCATTAGCTGGCGCTTTTGCGTCTTTCCGCTGTAGAAAGTTGAGTAGTTCTCAACACCTTACTCATCTCTGACCGGAATTTGACTTGGTTTGAACACGACTTTGACTTGACAAAATTAGAATTCGAATGTATGAATTGTCCTTGTTAGCGATTGCTGATGCTGGCAAATCGCGTGCACGCTGTTGTTGCAAGCAAGATGAGTGTGATGAATGCCTCTCTGCTTCGCTGGGGAGGCATTTTTTATTTTCTGGGGGAGCATCTATGCATCTACGCCGATTCCGTTTCTTTCTCGCGCTCTGGGGAATCACGTTTCTGGCGATTCTCCTAGTGTCGCGCGCGTATGCCGATGGACCACGACCTGCGCCGGCGCCCCAAGTCGAGAACCAGGTGTGCCTTGCCTGTCACTCGAATCGCGATGCGACGATGAAATTGCCCAGTGGCGAGACGCTGAGCATCTACACCGACGCGGCGCAGTACAACGCGTCCGTTCACGGCAAGCAAGGTCAACGTTGCACTACCTGCCACGCCAACATCACGGGCTATCCGCACCCTGCCACCACTGCGCGCGACCGGCGTGACTTTGCCTTGCAGATGTATACCGTCTGCAAGCAGTGCCACGAAAAAGTGTACCAGCAGGCAATTGATTCGATTCATTCCAAAGACATTGCCGCTGGCAATCGCAATGCCGCCGTCTGCACCGATTGTCACACCGCGCACTACGTCACCAATCCGCACAATCCGCGCTCGCGGATTCCGCAAACCTGCCGCCAGTGTCACAGCACAATTTTCGATCAATACAAATCGTCCGTCCACGGCGCGGCACTCCTCGACCAATCGAATCCCGACGTGCCAACGTGCATGGATTGTCACGGCGTTCATCAAATCGGTGATCCAACGACGAACGCGTTCCGACTCAAATCGCCGCAAATGTGCGCGTCCTGTCACACCGATCGCGCCAAGATGAAAAAATACAATCTCTCGACGAATGTGCTGAACACCTACGTCGCGGATTTTCACGGCACGACCGTCGAGTTGTTCGAAAAACAATCGCCGGACACTCCCACCAATACAGCGGTGTGCTACGATTGTCACGGCGTCCACGATATTCGTAGCGCCAAGGACCCCCAATCGAGCGTCATCAAAGAAAATCTGTTAAAGACGTGCCAACAGTGTCACCCCGACGCCACCGCCGATTTTCCTTCGTCGTGGATGAGTCACTATGACGCCAGTCCGACCAAGTATCCGGTGGTGTACTACGTCAATCTCTTCTACACGATCTTTATCCCAGTCGTCATTGGCGGTATGCTGGCGTTCGTGTTGCTCGACGTGGCGCGACGGATTCTGGATCGTTTCCAAAAAGCGGGGAGTCATTAAACGATGAGCGAACAAAAAGAATATCTTCGATTTTCGATCGCACAACGCATCGAACATTGGGTTCAGATGCTTGCCTTCACCGGCTTGGCGCTCACCGGTATTCCTCAAAAGTTCGTTGGCAATGCGTGGGCGGAAACGTGGATTCGCGCGATGGGCGGCATCGAAATTGTCCGGTTCATTCACCACACCGCCGCGATTGCGATGGCGCTTGCCTGCATCTACCACGTTGTTGTGGTCGCCTACAAAATTTTTGTCTTGCGCGTGCGCTGGACGATGTTCCCGCGCCTGGATGATGTGTTCGACGCGCTCGATACGGTGCGCTACAATCTGGGTCTGACGAAAGAAAAAATCAAACTCGACCGATATTCCTTTGTCGAAAAAGCCGAATACTGGGCGTTCGTCTGGGGCGCGGTCTTGATGGGTCTCACCGGCTTTATGATGTGGAATCCCATCAACACCGCGCGCTTTTTGCCCGGCGATTTGATTCCTGCCGCCAAAGCGGCGCACGGCGGCGAAGCGCTCCTTGCCGTCCTGGCGATTTTGGTGTGGCATTTCTACAGTGTCCACATCAAAACTTTTAGCAAGGCAATGTTCACCGGCAAACTCACGCGCGAACAGATGGAACACGAGCACGCGCTCGAATTGGAACGACTGGAAGCCGGGCAAACTGATGTGCGACCGGACCCCGAAACGCTCAAAAAGCGCGAGCGCGTCTTTTTGCTGGTTGCCGCGATTCTCTCCGCGTTGATGCTCGTTACGCTCTATCTCTTTGTCACGTACGAACAAACCGCGATTACGACGGTGCCGCGCCGCGCCCAAGTTCAGGTGTTCGCGCCCATCACTCCCACGCCCACCGTGCGCGCCGGCACACCGGCGCCCACTGCCGCCGCGTTGAAACCCTTGCCTGCCAGCCATGCCGGACGAACGACGTGCAACAACTGTCACGCCAACAACATCGGTCCTAAGAATCCGGCGGATCACGCGGGACGCACCGACGCGACGTGTACCACCTGCCACAAGATGCCCGATGCGTCTGGTGGCGCGCCCAGCGCGGGTCCCAAGTCGCTCCCCGCCAGTCACGCGGGACGAGCGATTTGTAACGCGTGCCACGAAACTGGCGCCGGCGGTCCCAAAAATCCGGCGGATCACGCCGGACGCGCCGACGCCACGTGCGTCACCTGTCACAAACTACCGTAAATGATGCGAGAAACTTCCAAGTCTCTACGGCTTGGAAGTTTTTTCTCCCCCCTTGACCTCGTGACAAGGCGCGCTATAATGTGAGTCACATCCTTCATTTGGAACGCATAATGGCTCATTCACATTTCTCCTCGGATACTCGACACAACACCACGCGCCTTGCCGCCGCGCTGCTGTTCACCCTCGCGTTTCTCATCGTCGAGGTCATCGCCGGGCTTTGGTCGAACAGTCTCGCGTTGTTGACCGATGCGGCGCACAATTTTACTGATGTGCTTGCGCTCGCGCTCAGTTGGCACGCCCTCAGGCTTGCCGCGCGCCCGGCGAACGCGCGTCGGACGTTCGGCTATCACCGCGCGGGTATTCTCGTCGCGCTCTTCAATTCGGCGACGCTCGTGCTGATTGCGCTCGGCATCTTTTACGAAGCATATCACCGTCTCCTCACACCGCCTGACGTGGAGGCGCACGTTCTCACGCTGGTTGCCGCGCTCGCGTTCGTCGTCAATCTTGGCACCGCGCTGATCGTGCGGCGCGGCAGCGAACACGATTTGAATATGCGGAGCGCGTTCATCCATCTCGCTGGCGATGCGGCATCCACCTTTGCCGCGATCTTGGCAGGACTCGGCATTCTACTCACGGGCTGGCAGTGGCTCGATCCCCTCGCGAGTGGGCTTATCGGCGCGCTGATTCTTTGGAATGCTTGGGTCATCATCCGCGAAACGATCGCCATCTTGAGTGAGGGCACTCCGCGCGATGTAGATCCCCGCGCCATCGTACACGATTTGAAACAAGTGAACGGCGTGAACGATGTTCACGATTTGCATGTGTGGAGCATCACGCAAACGATGCGTTCACTCTCCGCCCACATCATCACCGACGACATTCCGCTGAGCGCGAGCGCGACGATTCAGCGCGACATCAACGCGCTCCTGTGGCAACGCTATGGCATCGCGCACACCACGTTACAATTCGAGTGCGCGGAATGTGGCGCGGGCTTGTACTGCGATTTAGAATCGGCGCACTTGCACGCGTCGTAATGGAGGGCAAAACAGCAGCGGCGCTGCTTGGCGCGGTCGAAGGCAACAGGTCGGATGCAGGCAAAGACCGTCTCCAGTTTGTGGAGGCGGTTTTTTGTTGCGCGAGAGGGGAGAGGTTTTGAGTTTTGGATATTCGCGTTGAAACACGAGTCGAAATGTGATATAATCACTGTGGTAAGAGAACGAGTTGCGTTTTGAAATGGCAGTGTCAGACAGTCGAACGGTATAGCAGAAGGTGCGTTGATGCATCGTGGCAGTACCGTACGTGTCCCTGTAACAGTTGGATCGTTCTCGATTTGGGTCGCATGGCTGATCGCTGCCGCGCGTGATTTGACGCGTGTGCGGCGATTTTTGGTTTGGCGAATATGGAGGAAATTGGATGAACAATCTGCAACGCAATGACGCATTAACAGAGCGCGTGTGGCAAGCCGCGTTGGCGGGACTGTTACACGATGTGGGAAAAGTGGCGCAGCGAGCGCAACCTCAACTGCGGAATCCTCCAGCAGATGTGCCAGCGGAGGGGCAGCCCGTTCACGCGGCTTGGTCGGTGCGGTTTATCGCGGAAATTCCCGAACCGTATCGCTCTGCCGCTTTGCCCGGCGCGTATCATCACGCGCCAGAAAAATCGCCAGCCCGCGACAAACACTTGAGCGAACTCGTCGCGCTGGCGGACAAGTTGAGCGCGGGCGAGCGGGCTGACCCCGAACAAAACACAAGCCAGAATCCGCCGCGACAACTCGTCACAATCTTTGATCGCATCGCGCTGGAGCCGAACAAGCCGCGTGCAGAAAACTATCTGCCGCTGTCGTCGCTTTGCCTGAATCGTGTGACACTCTTTCCGACCGGAGCGGAGGACAAGGACGCGCAAGGGGACGCATACGAAAAGTTGCGCCAAGAACTAGAGAATGCCGCGCGTGAGAGTATTGCCGATCCACAAACGTACCTTGAGAATCTGCTTGCGGCAATGCAAAAGACGACGTGGTGCGTGCCATCGGCGTACTATCACGCGGTCCCGGATGTATCGTTGTACGATCACGCGCGGATGACTGCCGCGTTGGCGGTGTGCTTGGCTGAGCGGGATGAGACCGCCGTGCGGCAATTGCTCGGCGCGGTGGAACGCGACTTTCGCGACAGGCCGCAAGCCGGTGACGACGCGCTCTTGAGCGAACCAGTTGCCTTGCTCATTGGCGGCGATATATCAGGTGTGCAAGATTTCATTTACACCTTGACCTCCAAGCGCGCAGCACGAACCTTGCGCGGGCGGTCATTCTATTTGCAACTGCTGAGTGAGGCGATTTTGCGGTACATCTTGCGCGAGTTGGGCTTGCCGTACACGAACGTGATCTATTCCGGCGGCGGCAACTTTTTCCTGCTCGCACCAGTGAGCGCGGGGGAGCGCTTGCCCGCGATTCGGCGGTACATCACGCAAACGTTGTTGACACATCACGGTACGGCATTGTATCTCGCGCTTGGACAAACGTCGGTGCCAGCGTGTGGGTTCAAGCGCGGCAAGTTCAAAGCGCACTGGGACCAAATGCATCTGGAGATGGGTAAGGCAAAACAGAAACGCTACGGCGAACTTGACGATTTGTACGACCGCGTGTTCAAGCCGCTCGACCACGGTGGCAATCGCGAGCAAACGTGCGCGGTGTGCGGCGACGAATCGGAGAGCGTATCCTTGCTCGAAGAAGAGACGGGTAACGATAAAATCTGCGCGCTGTGCCAGTCATTGGGCGAGTTGGGCGCGCAGTTGACCCAAGCCGATTTTGTCGCGCTCGGTTTCGGCGCGCCGCAGGAAACCGAAAAGCGTGATGCGGCAAGCGCATTGCGCGCGTTTGGAATGCAATTTGCGTTTGCCAAATCAAAGAGCGCGACAATTGGATGTGCAGACAAATTAGCGCGCGTGGTGGTATGGGCATTGGACGATGCAGAGAGGATTCCAGTGGTTCAAGACGTACCCACTGCCCGAATGGTGCGCTACACGGTCAATCGGATCCCTGAAGTTTCGTTCGACGAGTTGCAAACCAAGTCCAGTGGTATCGAGCGGCTTGGTGTTCTGCGAATGGACGTGGACAATCTCGGCGACCTATTCGGCAAGGGATTTGGCGGCGGCGCAGACAATTTGGCTACACTCTCGCGCATCTCGACGTTGAGTTTTCAACTGTCGCTTTTCTTCGAGGGCTGGGTCAAAAAACTGTGCGCGGAAAAAGCGGATTCGGTTTACACCGTGTATGCTGGCGGTGATGACCTGTTTCTCATTGCGCCGTGGAGTGAGGTGCCCGACCTCGCGTGCGGTATTGTCCGTGACTTGGGGGCGTACACGGCGAACAACCCCGATGTGCATCTGAGCGCGGGGATGGCGTTCATCGGAGGCAAGTATCCGGTCTACCAAGCCGCCGAAGATGCCAAGAACGCGCTGGATCAAGCAAAGGCAACGACCGGCAAGGATGCCTTTAGCATTTTCAATCACGCATGGAAGTGGAAGGATTTTGCAGATGTGCAAGCGAAATTCGAGCGATTGAAGACTTTGGTCGGCAAACCGGCTCAAGTGGCAGGCGGGTTGGGCGCGCCGGAAGCCATTCTGCAAATGTTCCGCCGATTCGCGCTGGATGAAGCGGACAAAGCCAAGCGCTACAAGGGCAAGCCGGTGTGGGGCAAGTGGATGTGGCAAGGCGCGTATATGTTGAAACGCGCGGCGGAGCGGGCGCAGACAAAAGAAATCAAAGATGAATTGGATGCCATTCGCGCAGAATTAAGCGCGAACGAGTACCGCGACATCGGGCAGTGGGGCGCCGCCGCGCGATGGGCGCAGTTGTGGTTACGGGAGAAATAAAAACGCGGAGGACAAATTTGGAAATTTGTCTCACAAACAAAGGAGGAAAGTATGCCAAACCCAAAAGTACAAACTCTAATGACAGCGGACGAAAGTGGCGCAGAACTCGTTACGTTTGCGCAACAGACTGCCGATGCCTTGGTCACGCAAAATCTGACGCGCAGTCAAATCCGCACCATCTTTACCGAGGTGCGCCAGATCGAAGCCATGTGGGGACAACGCGAGGCGGTACGCCGGCTAAGTATGCTCAAACCCAAACTCGCGTACCAAGCCGCACGCTCAAACACCGTCAACCTTTTGCGCGATGTTTTGAGCGACGCCATTGACGAAGTGCTCAAAGCGCCAGCCGACAAACAGAACGAGAGATTTGCGCGATTCGTCGAACTGTTTGAAGCGATTCTGGCATACCACCGCGCCAAGGGCGGCAAAAACTAGAAAGGAGTGGAAATGAGCAACATTAATCTGTACGGACGCATCTTGATCACGGCGAACATCGAAGCCGTGACCGGCTTGCACATTGGCGGGTCGTCGGTGGGGCTTGAAATCGGAGGGTTGGACAAAGCGGTGATTCGCAATCCACTCACGAACCAGCCGTACATTCCGGGTTCGAGTCTGCGCGGCAAGATGCGCTCGCAAATCGAAAAAGTGCTTGGCTTGCGCCAGAACAACAAGATCGGGCAGGTGACCATTCACACCTGCAAAAAGCCGGAAGAGTACAACGCCAACGGCGGTTGTCCGGTGTGCCACGTCTTTGGCGTGCCAGGTGAAGTGGAAGCGACAGGACCGACGCTTCTCGTCGTGCGAGACGTTGCCTTGACCCCCGCGAGCGCGGACGCGTTGGGGAAAACCAAATCCGACCTGCCCTTTGCCGAACTCAAAACCGAAGTCGCGATTGACCGCGTGACCAGCGCGGCAACGCCACGGACCATCGAACGCGTCCCGGCAGGCGCAGTGTTCGGCCCCGCCGAGTTGGTGTTCAGCATCTATGCCCGCGCCGATTTCGCGCGGCTCAAATACGTGCTGGACGCCTTGCAGTTGGTCGAGGATGATTATCTCGGCGGGTCTGGCTCGCGCGGGAGCGGCAAGGTGAAATTCACCCACGTTCAGGTCAGCGCGCGCGCGGCAAAAGATTATGCCGCCGCCAAATCATTTGAAGATGGCAAGGTGTTCGAGAACGTCCAAGACCTTACGGAAAAGACGAAATTTGACGCGTTGATCGCGTGGGCGCAAGACGCGATCCCGGTAGGATGATCGCTATGCAACTTGACCTGTGGTACATCAACGGCACAAGTTTTCACTTGGGCAGACACGGGTTGGGCGAGGAGGAAAGCGGCGAGCATCTTGGTTCCGATTCGCTTTTTGCCGCGCTCGTCGCGCGGCTGGCGGAAGCGCGCGGCGCAGACGCGGCGGAGCGATTCGTCCAAGCGATGCGGAGCGATTCGCCGCCGTTTGTGCTTTCCTCAGCGTTCCCACGCGCTGGCGATGTGCGCCTGTTCCCCACACCGCTGGAATCGCCCGAACTCGATTCCGACGCGCCCAAGCACAAAGATTTGAAAAAGTGCAAGTTCGTTTCGCGCGCGGTGTTCAACGCGCTACTTGCTGGCAAATCGCTGGCACAAGTTTTTCCCAGCCAAGAGGGACGCGCGGTCGAGAAGGTTCTATTTCAAAACGGCAAAGTTTTGCTGGATCAAAGCGAAGTGGGCGCTCTGCCCCAAAGCGTGCGCCGCGACGAAAAAATCTGGACCATCGAAAAGCGTCCGCGCGTGGTAGTTGGGCGAGTGGCATCCAATTCGCAAATCTACCACACCGGTCGAACAGTGTTTCAAGAGGGTTGCGGCTTGTGGTTCGCGGTGCGTTGGCTCACGCGCGAGGATGCGCTGGCGCAGACACTTGCGGCTGCGCTTGCCGATCTTGCCCAAGCCGGCATCGGCGGCAAACGGAATGTCGGTTTCGGTCACTGCACAATCGAGCGGCGTGGCACGGACGAGTTGCCGGACGCGGATGGCGCCGCGTGGGTTTCGCTCAGCCGCTACTTGCCGCGTCAAGATGAAATGGATGCGCTACGCAACGGCAGGGCGTATGCGATTCAAAGCGTTGGCGGTTGGGTGCAATCACCGGTCGCCAAGAGCGAACGACGCCGCGCCGTGCGGATGATTGTGGAGGGTTCTGTACTGGGGCGTGTGCCGCGCGTTGCGCCGGGGCAAATCGTGGATGTGCGCCCGGTTTATCCGAACGCGCCATCGCTCGGGCATCCAGTTTGGCGGAACGGGTTGGCGTTCGCCGTGGGGATGCAAACGCGCGCGTCACCCAAGGAGGCGTGATGAGTGTTTACAATGTTACCGTGCGGACGCTGACGCCATTGCACATTGGCGATGGGAATGAACTGCGCCAGGGTTTTGACTTTGCCGTGTGGAACGGACACACCTATCGCCTGGACGAGGATGCGATTCTGCAAGCAAAGCCGTTTCAGCCGGATGCCCGTGAGTATCCGCCACCGCAACGCTTGCTGGTGGAAGCGGATTACAAGAATCCTGTGTTCTTCCGGTACGTTCTGCCCGGCGTGCCGCGTTCGAGCAGGACCGACGCGCGCGTGAAATCGTTCATCAAAGACGTTCACAACCGCCCGTACATTCCCGGCTCGTCGCTCAAGGGAGCGTTCCGCACTGCACTCGCGTGGATGGGCTGGAACGAAGTCAAGCCGAAACTGGATCGCGCCGCGATTGGACGTAATCGCAGTTGGGCGGGACAACCGCTGGAGCGTAAACTGTTTGGTCCTGATCCCAATCACGATTTGTTGCGCGCGCTGCACGTTTCGGATTTGACAGGTCCTACGAGTGCTAACGAAAGTATGATACTCGTCAACGCGCAAGTGTTGACCAAGAAACAAGCCGGCTCGCCGGTCGAATTGGAAGCGGTCAAAACCAAAATAATCTTTCGTGGCACAGTGACGATTGACGAGGTGTTGTTCAGCGGATTTGCCGAGCGCGAGTTGCATTTCGCGAATCGCAAACACTGGCTGGCGGAATTGATGACACGCACGCAGACACACAGTTTGGCGCGCATCGAACAACTAGCAGAGTGGTACGAATCGGCGGATGGGTGTGAAGAGATTGCGCGCTATTTTCGTCAGTTGGCGGCGACTAGACTGCCCGCGCAGCAAGCCGTACTGCAAATCGGGTGGGGCGCGGGCTGGGATGCGAAAACGTTCTGGACGCATCTCCAGACTGATCCACAACTCTTCGAGCAGATCGTGGCTGACTTTCGCCTGCATCGCGCGCCGAAAGGTTCGCCACCGCGCAAGCCGGGCGATCCGTTTCCGCGTTCGCGTCGTGCGACGATGAGTGTCAAAGAGGGCATTGCAAAACCGGTCGCGCCGCTCGGCTGGGTGCTGGTGGAGTTGAAAGCAGGGTGAGGCGTCTATGTCGTTACTCAGTCTGGTCTTGACAGTGCAGCCGCGTGAGGCACGCGAAATGTCGAGTACGCAAGGGCGCGCGGCACACGCCACGTTGTTGAACGCCGTCAAGAAAGTTGACCCAATGCTCGCGAACGAAATGCACGACGAAACAATGCCGCGCGCGTTCACCTGCTCATCGCTGCGCGGTAGGCGCCAAGACAACAAGGTGATGCCCGAATGGACGTACTCGGTGCGCTACACCGCGTTGAGCGCGCCACTGGCTGACTTGTTGCCGACGCTCTTTGCGTCGGGGACGGAGATCGTACTGGACGAGGTGCCGTTCGTCGTCATCCGGGCGACGAGCGACCCGGCGCAAGATGCCTGGGCGGCGCGGCTGACGTACGAGGAACTTTCGGCGCGGTGGTTGCTGGCGCGCGAGACGCCGGCGAGTCGGATCGAACTGCGCTTGTACTCGCCGACGGCGTTCAAGACCGCTGGCAAACTGCAAATTCTTCCGCTGCCCGATCTCGTCTTTGGCAGTTTGCTTGCCAAGTGGAATACGTTTGCCCCGGTGGCGTTGCCAGAGGAGGCGCGGCGGTTCGCGGCGGAATGTCTGGTGGTGAGCCGCTTGCAGTTGCGCTCGCACGCCGCGCCGTTCAAAGACGAGAGCGCGTTCAAGTCTGGCGCGGTGGGCAGTGTGACGTACGCGGCGACCGCTCGTGATCGCTATTGGTTGGCGGTGATGAACACGCTGGCGGATTTCGCGCAGTTTGCTGGCTTGGGTGTTAGCACGACGATGGGAATGGGTCAAACGCGAAGGATCAAGGAGTTGCCCATGGGCGTAACCGCCCGCCACGACGGATGAAAATTCGACGATTGAAATCGTCTCTGGCGAGCGTTTCCGCTGAGCGTCCGCCTGCGCGGACGCGCACCTCGCCTGCGCAGGCAGGCGACCAGCCAACGGCTC
>Ga0209018_1002037_pt1 | contig 14977 bp, 9 predicted proteins | sample YNPBryBLVA2012_FD_185814 | JGI IMG/M metagenome (GOLD analysis project Ga0209018, IMG submission 185814) | Anoxygenic and chlorotrophic microbial mat microbial communities from Yellowstone National Park, USA - YNP Bryant BLVA 2012 (SPAdes)... ...
TCTTCGCGTTGCGTCGAATTAAACCACATGCTCCACCGCTTGTGCGGGCCCCCGTCAATTCCTTTGAGTTTCAGCCTTGCGACCGTACTCCCCAGGCGGCAGACTTAACGCGTTAGCTACGGCACGCACCCAATGAAGGGCGCACACCAAGTCTGCATCGTTTAGGGCGTGGACTACCAGGGTATCTAATCCTGTTTGCTCCCCACGCTTTCGTGCCTCAGCGTCAGTCACGGTCCAGGAAGCCGTCTTCACCACCGGTGTTCCTCCTGATATCTACGCATTTCACCGCTACACCAGGAATTCCACTTCCCTCTCCCGCACTCTAGCCGGCCAGTTTTCGGCGCACCCTCCCGGTTGAGCCGGGAGATTTCACACCAAACTTAGCCGACCGCCTACGCACGCTTTACGCCCAGTAATTCCGAACAACGCTCGCTGCCTACGTATTACCGCGGCTGCTGGCACGTAGTTAGCCGCAGCTTCTTCTGCAGGTACCGTCATTATCGTCCCTGCCGAAAGAGCTTTACACCCCGAAGGGCTTCGTCGCTCACGCGGCGTCGCTGCATCAGGGTTTCCCCCATTGTGCAAGATTCCCCACTGCTGCCTCCCGTAGGAGTCTGGCCCGTGTTTCAGTGCCAGTGTGGCCGTGTGCCCTCTCAGGCCGGCTACCGATCGTCGCCTTGGTGAGCCGTTACCCCACCAACTAGCTAATCGGCCGCGGGCTCCTCTCCCTGCGCCTTGCGGCTTTCTCCTCTCGGACGTATGCGGTATTAGCCCCGGTTTCCCAAGGTTATTCCCCACAAGGAGGTGGATCACCCACGTGTTACTCACCCGTGCGCCACTTTACTCAGGGATTGCTCCCCTTTCTCGTGCGACTTGCATGTGTTAAGCGCGCCGCCAGCGTTGATTCTGAGCCGGGATCAAACTCTCATGGAAAAACCATGCGAGTAATTTCGCCCCGGTTTGACTCAAGACTGAAACGGAATTAACTTCGCGTTCAACCAGATTTTCAAAGATCTGGACAGCCGCCGCCGATCTTCACGAAGAGCAGCCAGCTGCCGGCCTCGAAAGGCGATTCGGAACGTGCCTGACCTCGCCCTGCATTCCGCAGGGGCACATCAGGTCGCCTCCAAAAACTTGGGAAACTTGAGACCTGCTGAGGACTTCAACCGCTGCCGCCGGATCTGCCTTCCGCTTTCGCTTCCGGCCCGGCGCTCAGCGCCCATCACTCAGACTACCAAACCGGACTCGCCTTTGCAAGCCCTTTTTTCTTTCTCTCGTCCGAGTGACGTCCCCGAGAACGTCTCCAGCAACAACTGTACCATCGCCGGACCCGGCGGCGCAACACCGGAGAGCGCGATTCTTCGACCCCTGCGGTGACCACCGCCGGGCCTGTGGTATGCTCTACTCCGGCACGTGTTCACCCGTCAGCAGGCGAAACTCCGTCCTTTCCTGCTACTTGCAGACCTAGTCGTCGTCTGGGCCGCCTTCCACCTCGCCTATGTCACCCGCCAAAACCTTCCGCTGGAGCGGCTCTTTTTTCTCTCCGGCGCGGTGCGCGCATTGCTGCTGGCCGCCGGCATGGCCGCCTGGTTACTGGCCGGACTCTGGGTGCGCGCCTACGACCAGATCCTCGCCACCGGCCGCCGCCGCATCCTGCTCCGCGCCTTCCAGCAGTGCGCTCTCGCCATCACGGCGCTTGTGTTTCTGGAATACGCACAGCGCCTCGATCTGAGCCGTCCCTTCCTCGCCCTGTGGGCCTTCTACACGCTGCTCCTGTTGTCCATCTCCCGGCTGGCCGTCCGGGCCGCCTACCGGCGCCTGGCGGGTACAGCGGCGGACCGCCGGATCGTCTATGTCGCCGGCACAGGAGACAGGGCGCAGCGGCTGGGGCGCCTCGTGGAACAGAGCGGCGAGTTCGGCTTGGAGCTGGCAGGCTTCCTCGGCGCGGAGACCGGCGAGATCCTCCTGTCGAGGCCCTACCCGGTTCACGCCCTGCGGGAATTGCCCCGGCTGCTGGAAACGCGCGTGGTCGACGAGATTCTTTTCGCCCTGGACTCCCGGCAGCTGGCCGAACTGGAGGACCTGCTCCTGCTGTGCGAGGAAGAAGGCGTCCGCACCCGCTTCCATGTCGGCTTCCTGCCGCACCTGCACAGCCGCGTGGACCTGGAAAACCTCGCGGGAGAGCCGTTGCTCACCTTTTCCGGCGCCCCGCATGACGATTTCCGCCTGTTGCTCAAGCGCGCCTTTGACCTTGGCGCCTCCGGCGCGGCGCTGCTCGTGCTGTGGCCGCTCATGCTGCTGATCGCCGCCGCCGTCCGCCTGACAAGCCCTGGGCCGGCCATCTTCCGGCAGGTTCGCTGCGGTCTCAATGGCAGGCGTTTCGTGCTGTACAAGTTCCGCACCATGTCGGCCGATGCCGAGGCGCGGAAGGCCGAACTGGCCCATCTCAATGTGAAGAGGACTGCCTTCAAGATCCCCAACGACCCGCGCGTCACACCCGTCGGCCGCTGGTTGCGGAAGTTCTCGCTTGACGAGTTGCCGCAACTCTGGAACGTTTTCAGGGGCGAGATGTCAATCGTCGGGCCGCGCCCACCCGTCCCCGAGGAGGTGGAGCGTTACGAACGCTGGCAACGGCGTAGGCTCCGGATGCGGCCGGGGCTCACCTGCCTTTGGACGCTTGCCGGGCGCGATGAGGTCGACTTCGACGAGTGGATGCGGCTGGATCTTGAATACATCGACCGCTGGAGCCTGACGCTCGACATGCAGATCATCCTCCGCACGATCCCGGTTGTTCTGTTCGGCCGGGGCGCCAACTGAGCCTGGCCGGCGCGCTTGCCCGTTGCGGCCGCCATTGCCCGGGTTGCGGAGGCGGCCTCCGTCGCCCGTGCAGCGGGCAGAAGCCCGGATGATTGAGAGCCTGCCACTCCGCGCGGTACATCCGGACAGGTGCGGTCAGCGACAGCCGCGATTAGAATAGAGGGCGCTATGCGTACAGGCTGCCTGTGGGTGATGCTGCTGTTGACTCCCGCGCCGGCCGCTTTTGGCCAGCCGCCAAGATCGTATCCGGTGCTGGGCACGATCGTCCGCGAGGATCCGGGGTTGGACGCGCTCCTTCCGCCCGGGACGCGAGTCGAAGTGCTGGCCACCGGTTTTGAATGGGCGGAGGGCCCTGTCTGGGACCGCAAGGGCGGCTACCTGCTGTTTTCCGACATCCCGCGGAACTCGGTGATGAAGTGGTCGCGGGAGCGCGGCATCGAGCTGTTTCTGAAGCCCGCGGGCTACACCGGCGTGGCCGGGTACGGGCGCGAGCCGGGCAGCAACGGCCTGCTGATCGACCCGCAAGGACGGCTGATCCTGATGGAACACGGCGACCGCCGCGTGGCCCGCATGGATGCTGACGGCGGCAAGGTGACGCTGGCTGACCGGTATCAGGGCAAGCGGCTGAACAGCCCGAATGACGGCACCCTGAAGTCGAACGGCGATCTCTATTTCACCGACCCTCCTTACGGGCTGCCAAAACAGTGGAACGACCCGCGGCGCGAACTCGACTTCTGTGGCGTCTACCGGTGGTCCCAAGGAGGCCTGACCCTGCTGACGAGCGAATTGAGCCGCCCGAACGGCATCGCGTTTTCCCCCGACGAGAAGACCCTCTATGTGGCCAACAGCGACCCGCAGCGCGCGATCTGGATGGCTTATCCGGTGAAACCCGACGGCACGCTCGGCGCCGGCAGGGTGTTCGCCGATGTGACGGCGATGGTCAGCCGCGAGTTGCCGGGGCTGCCAGACGGGCTGAAGGTGGATGCCCAAGGCAACCTGTGGGCTACAGGCCCCGGCGGAGTGCACATCTACACACCCGAGGGCAAGAGACTGGGGCGGATCGACACCGGCGAGGCCACCGCCAACGTGGCTTGGGGCGACGACGGTTCGACGCTATACATCACCGCCGATATGTACCTGTGCCGTGTCAGAACCCGGGTTCGGGGCGCCGGTTGGTGACAGACCGCGCCGCGAGCCACGAGCCGGCAGGCCTTGGGCGCCACGGAGACTCGCACCTGCAGAACCGGCAGCGGCAGGTCCGGCGGGACGCGAGCCGGCAGCGGATGATGCAAGCTATGCAGTGACCCGGGGTCTGCCAAGCCGACAGATGGGGAGCCGGCGCGAGGGGCGCCAAACGAGCCTGATGCTCATGAACCGGGAGGATCAGCCTGACTGCCGGCGCCTGTCTACCCTGAGAGGGCGCGGAGCCAAAGGGCCGGCTGGTTTTCCCGTCCGGCGCAGGCTACGTGCTTCCGGCCGCCTCCGCCCGCTGAGGCGAACGACAACGCGGCCCCATCACGCTGGCGGCCTGAGTCTCGCCCCGGCCGCCGTCCCTGTCCAGTTGCGCCGGCCACCGGTCAATCGCCGAAATAGCCTTCGGCCAATTCCGGCTTGATCTCCAGGGCCTGGCGCCAGTAGCTCTTGGCCTCTTCGTTGCGTCCCTGCGCCTTGAGCGCATGGCCGAGGTTCAACAGCGCCTCCGGAAACTGAGGCCGCAGGACGATGGCCTCGCGATAGAGCGAGACGGCGTCGTCCAGCTGCCCGCGCCGGTGCAGCAACAGCCCGGTGTTGTAAAACAACTCGGGCGAGCGTTCGCCGAGGTCAATGAGCTTGCCCTGAAGCTCCAGCGCCCGGGGATCGTCACCCTGCTCGACGGCGAGAGCGGCCAATCCGCGCAGGGCCTCGACCGAATCAGGCTTGAGTTCCAGCGCGCGAGAGAGGTGCGACTCGGCCTTGTCGATTTCGCCCGTCTGCTTGAAGGCGAGGCCGAGGTTGATCTGCGCCTCCACCCAGTCCGGGTTCGACTTCACGCAGTGCCCGAACGCCTCGATGGCGCCCAGTGCGTCGCCGCGGCACAGCCTCAAATACCCCAGGCGGAAGGAGGCGTCGGGAAAGTCGGGGTGCCTGGACACCAGCCGGTCGTAGAGCGCCTCGGCTTCCTCTGTGTGGCCCTGCGCCTCCAGCAAGCCGGCCAGGTTGGCCATCACCTCCGGCAGATCCGGGTTCATCCGCAAGGCCGTCTCATAGGCTTCCCTGGCGCCGCGGACATTGCCCAGCGCCTGGCGCACCACGCCGAGATTGGCCCACGTCTGCACATGGTCCGGCCTCAGCCGTGAAGCCTCTTCGTAGGACTTCTCGGCCTGTTCGTACTTCTCAAGCTTCTGCAGGGCCACGCCGAGGTTGTAGCGCCGCTCGAAGTGCTCCGGCGTGAGCTCCACCAGTTTGGCGCAGTAACGTGATGCGGCCTCGTACTCGTTCTTGTGAAAGGCGCACCAGGCCAAGCCTTCCAGCGCCGTTTGCGAGAACGGCCGAAGCGCCAGCAGACGCTCGCTGATCTCCGCCACCAGCGCCTCGTCGCCCCGCCGCATGCCGATGTGGATCATGTTCGACATCGGTTCTTCGGCGTTCGGATTGGATGCGAGCAGCTGGCGGTAGAGCGCCAGTGCCTCATCGAACCGGCTGAGCAGCTCGAGCGCTACAGCTTTGCCAAACACGGCCGTCTCGTTGGACGGCTCCGAGTTCAGGCATTGGTTGAAGCATTCCAGCGCGTGCTCGGCCTTCTTCAGGTGAAGCAGCGAGATGCCCAGGCCCAGGCGGGCGTCGCTGCGGCCGGTTTCGTGCTGGAGCACGCGTTCGAAGTTCGCCGCCGCCTCCGTCCAGCGGCCCAGCTTCTCCTGGCACACGGCCAGGTTGAAGAACGCCGACAATGCGTTGGGGTCGATGGTGGTCAGGGCCTCGTAGCTCTTCACCGCGTCGTCATACAACTCCAGTTCGAACTGGATGTGACCGCGAGCGGCGTAGATTTCGCGCGGAGAATCGCCGGACTCCAGCGCGCGGTCCAGCTCGGCCAGAGCCTCGCGCCCCTTGCCGTCCAGATGCAACGCGACAGCACGGGCCAGAGCGCTGCCCTTCTCCGGCTTGAGTTCCTCCAGCAGGCGGTTGTCCTCTTTCATAGCCTTCCTCGTCTTTGCCATTCAGTCTCCTGCCAGGTTCTGCACGCTGTAGGGAGAAAGCAGCGCGCACAGCCTCCCCAGATAGTCGTACTGATGCGAGACCTCCACCCACCGCAGCAGCGCCCGGTCTCCCCTCGGGCTGTAGAATCCGACGCCGCCAGATCTCAGGCGCGCGTCGCTGAAGTGGTCCACCAGCTGGTCCTGGATGTAAGTGGTGAAATCCTGCCCTCTGACCTCCATCCGCACCAGATAGAGCGTGTCGGCCTTCACCGGGAACGGAATGGGGAGGCTCTTGACGTCCCTCTCCCGGCCATTGATCGTCACAGACCGCACCACCATGGCCTCCGGCAGCGGTCCGCCGCGAGTGACCACGATCCGCATCGAGTAATAATTGGCCGTGTCTGTTGCCCGGAACACCCAGTTCAGGCTCCTCCGTTCAATCTGGCCCAGAAAGGTCAGCGTGTAGTCGGACAATCCGATGCTCGGAGATAGCAAGGCCAGCTCGCCCGGCTCAACAAAGGTTGCGTCGCCATAGCGCCACGTCTTGGCCCAGCCCTCACGTCCATGCCAGGACGCGAGCCCGGCCCGGAAATCATCGAACAGGCGGACGCCGGCCCGGCGCATGATGAACCGCTGCAGGGCGTTCACCCTCAAAGCGGGCGCGCCGGGCGCTGCCGCCTGCGGAGCTGGGACGGCGGAGGTCACTGCCGGTTCTCCTGACGGATTGTTCGGCGTGCCGGTGCGGAAACTGTAGACCACCACGATCAACAAAAGCGGCAGCGCCACGGCGATCCACTTCAAATCCGAAGGCGCGTGGGCCCAAAACCGCTTCCGCGGCGCGTGCGCCGCCTTGCGGCGGCGGGCCTGCTGGGCGGCCTCGCGGCGGGGTCCGGAACCGTCGGCGTGGTCCAGTTGCAGCCGCATCACCGGCAGCGCGGGATGGGGATCGTCGAGAGAGGGCCAGCAGGCGCATACCGTGGCGCCATCCGGAGCCGCCAGCGTCGCCGGACAATCCTTCGGGCGGACCGGCATCATGGGTAGGCGGCGGCAGGGCGGTGGAATGACTCCCAGTTCGGGGTCCTGCCCGCCCTCCATAGGCGCGGCCTGTGCCGTCAGCGGCGGCGCGGCCTCTCCTGCCTCTCCGGAGGGCGCGACCGGCAGCGCAGCCTCCTCCGGCGGCAGTTGCTCTGCACCGAGGCTGAGCGGCGGCCGGGACACCGCCTCTTCCAGCGCCCGCAGTCCGGCGGCCGTGGCCTCTTCCGGTTCTGGCCGGCGCAACGCCTCCGGGGGCTCAGGGGGCTGCAGATCCAGCCGGGCCGGCGGAATCGCCGCCCCCGCTTCAGACCGAATCCATGCCGTGCTGCCGCAAGCAGCAGCGGGAGCCAGTACCGGTGCCAGCGCCGGCAGCCGGACCAAGTGCCAGCATGGGCGCAGGCGGCGCGGCGCCAGATGAGCCGCCAGCACCGGGGCGAGCGCCGGCTCGATCCGCTCTTCGATTGGCGCCGGCTCCCAGCGATGCACCTCCGTTTGGCCAGCGGCGGCGGACACCGCTACCGACACCCGGCCGGCAAATAGCGGCCAGCCGGGCCGCTCCGTCACAGGCGCCAGACGGATGCCCGGCCATTGTGAGGCCGGCTTGACCGCCAGCCATGCCAGAGAGAGCTCCCGGCAGCGCGCTGGCTCGCCCGGTTGGATGCGGGCGTCTTGATCCGGCAGGGCAGGCTGAATTCTCAACTGGCAAAGAGCCAGCCCGGAGTGATGCTGCGGGCGTGCAGCGGCCAGTGCGGCTTCGGGGAATTCAGGCCCGGCCGAAAACTCCTGGCGCGAAGATTCACGCACCAGGAGCGGCAGCGGGGCCGGGAGCCGAACAAGGTCCACACATACCGGCGGCGCTTCGCTCCGAGGGCTTGCGCCTTCGGCCGCCGAGGCGGGACTCTCGGGTTGAAGCCAGGCAGGCGGGTCCAGAACGGCGCACAAGGCAGGCGAAACGGCGCCCCCGTCAGCCCCTTGCGCAGGGCCGTAAACGCACGTCTTTCGGCCAGCCGCAATGGGGCCCACCTGCCAGGTCACTCGAGCCGGTTTCGCAGGCAGAGACCATCCACGCTGTGGCGCCAGCCCCGACTTCGGGACAATGACCACCATCTTGCGGCGCTCCAGCAGGCGTGGCGAGCCTTTGCCCGGCGCCTCTCCTCCTCGCGCCCTGACCGGCGGAACCGCCGCTACCCTCAGCGGCTGGACAGGCGGGACGCCCACCTCGGCGGCCTCGGCCACCGGACCGATCGCTGCGACCGGTCCCAGGAACGGCGGGGCTGCGGGCAATTCGTAGTCCGGGCCTGTGTCCAGCGCGCTCAGCAGCGGCCGCACGGCGGGCGGCCATTCCGCCGCCGAGAAGCTCGGGAAACCCCGCACGGCAGGCCGCAAACCAGACTCAGGAAGGTGCAGGCGCGCCCGGGGACTTTCTGGCACCAACTGCGGACAAGTGAGGCGACTCCACCGCGCCCACACGACCGCTTGAGGCAGCATCGGCGCAAACGCCGGGATGGCTTCGCTCCTGCCGCGCGCCTTTCTCGCCGGCTCCTTGATCCTGGCGGGCGCCTTGCCCGTCTGCGACTCGATCAGCCTCGCCAGCGCCAGGTGGTCTTGCTGGCGGTGGTAGGCCTCGCGGTGCGCATCGGAACAGAATTTGCCGTCCGAGAGCTTGCGCAGAAGCGACAGTTTCTTCCCGCAATGGAGACACTGCATTCCGCGAGTCTTGTCCTTCCACTGTTATCTTCGGACAGAAGAAACGGAAAGACTATGCGGGAATCGGCTGAATTTGTAGTCATGAAGATCGAGGGGTACTAAGGAATTCCACTGAGCCCGTCACAGGTCTGCACGCTGCCGGCCTTGCGCGCATGCCTGACGCAGGCCTTGTGCCCGCAAACCGCTCCGCCGGGCTTCAGGAGCGGAGAACTCTCCTAGAGAGGCTCCGGGAACTTCAAGCTCGCCTTGGCCAGGGAGCGTGCCAGGAGCTGCACGGCCTCGTTCTCCGAGACGCCTCGGGAGGTCGCCAGTTCCGACACCAGCATCAGCCGAGCCCTTTCCAGCATTTTCTTCTCGCGGAAGGACAGGGGTTTATGCGCCTGGATCTCGACCAGGCACTTGAGGACTTCGGCGATCTCCAGCAGACTTCCGCTCTGCATTTTCGCGGAATTCTCCTTGAAGCGGTCCTTCCAATCCTGGCACGTCTTGCTGGAACCATTGGCCAGGTAGTGCAGAACCTTGTTCACGTCGCCGTTCCGTGTCACCTTCCGCAAACCCACCTGCTCGACGTGGGAAAACGGCACCATGACGGTCATGTTGTTGACGGAGAGCCGGAGCAGGTAAAACTTCTCGGTCTGATTGCCGAAGGTTCGGGAACTGATGTTCTCGATCGTGCCCACCCCATGGTTCGGGTAGACCACCTTCTCACCGATTTGAAAGGTCATTCCGGGACCTCGCTGCCACTCCACAGAAGTTGTATCTGCTTCTACATCAGGGTGTTGTCCAAGGGTAACCTGAATTCCGCATGGTGTCAACCCTTTGCCGGACGCCAACGCAATGATGCCGCTGCATTTAGCGTTCTTAATACTGGCCTCGCCCGGTTCGCCGCATAGGAGCCGAACCAGACCTCCATGTCCGTTTCCATCCCCTCCGCCACCCCCCGGTGGTGTGCCTCAGCCTCCTGAAAATGCATGGGCTTGCGGCCGCATGGACAACACCGGGTTGGCGGCCCGATCGCACCCGCCCCCCGGAAGCTCGGCCGCGCCCGTCCGACTCAACCGGCAATTCGGCGGATGTAGGCCAGATTTCGCGCCATATCCTCCTCGACGGAGCCCGAGGGCGCATTGGTCTCCAGATTGGCGAAGCCCTCAAAGCCAATGCCGGCGATCAGCCTCAGGATAGCCGGAAAGTCGATCCCCCCCTCGCCCAGGTAGCCCTTGTCCTTCAAGTGGAACTGGCAGATCCTGTCCTTGCCGAGCCAGGGGATCTCCTCCAGCGGGTTGTGCCCGTTGAAGGTCGAGTTGCCCACGTCATAGTAAACGCGGACCGCCGCGCTACGCGCACGATCCAGGATGCGCGCATTGTCCCGGGCCGAGATCGTGTTCTCCAGCCCGAGCAGCACGCCCGCCTTCTCCGCCCGTGGAGCAAGTTCGCGAAGCGCATCTCCCACACGCTCCATCTCTTCCCCGGTCTGAAGGGCGCCTTTGCCGAAAAACGGCAGGAGCATGACCTTCGCTCCGAGAGCGCGGCTGACCCGGATCCCGTCTTCGATCCAGCGCAGGGCGAGAGGATCGCTCTTCAAGTAATTGACGTGCAGCACGTCGAGACAAGTGCCGGCGATGGCGATGCCGTGCCGCTGGAACGCGTCCAGGTATTGCTCTTGCACGCCGGCGTCGTCGAGCGGCAGGCGGTTCTCGACGACCCGCCGGCCGAGGCTCACTTCCACGCCATCGAAGCCCAGCTTCGCGGCCAGGGCTACAGCTTCGATCCGCCCCGCAAACCGCAGGTTCCAGTCGGTGACGCCGATGCGCAGGCGGCGCCTCTGCGCGAACGCGGGCAGAGCGAGGCAGGCAAGCAGGGATCTTCGCGTCGTCATGGCACTCCCATGCTACGCGAAGCGGGTGCCGGAAGCCAGAAGCCGCCGCGCCCTAGGCGAGCAATTCCTCCGACAAGCGCGGCGCGGGCGCCGGCTGGCCGTGAATCGTGGCCTGGAAAGCCTGCTCATGGTCCTCCACCCGGGCCACGCGCGCCAGCGCGCGGAGCGCGAGCTCGCCCCAGCTGAGTTCCACCAGATCCCCGGACACGCGCATCTGCGGCTCGGCGGAAGCCCACTCGGCGCCGCCATCGGCGACTTCCAGAGCGAGGGCAGCGAAAGCGGTGCCCACGCGCGTCCACTCGACGGTGCGCGGCGTTTCGGGCGCCTTGAAATCCACAGTCGCCGTCAGGCTGCCCGAGTGCGGGTGCAGGCGCAGATCGAGCGGGCGCGCTCCAAAGCGCCCGCCCAGCAAGCGCAGCCGCACGCGGAGCAGGGAGCAATCCATCTGAAAACCTCGCCCGTCCCCCTGGGTGCTCGCGTCCGCAGGCAGCCCGCTCAGATGCAATTCGCCGAACAGCCGCCCGCACTCGAAGCGCCCGCCGCGGATCGGGTCCAGCAGAATGTGCCGGTCCCCGCCGGGATTGCGAAAGCCGATCACGGCGAGGACGCGGCCCCGGGACTGCACGCTGTGAAAGACGGCGGAGGAGAAGTCGTAGCCGTCCTTGACGACGCGCAGTTGCAGCGTGCGCGCCGGCCGCGCATCGCCGCCGAAGAAGCCGAGCAGCGGGCGGCGCTGTACCCAGAAGTCGCTGCGGTTGGCGCTGCCGAGGGAAAAATCGCGCGAGAAGAACGCCGTGCCCGCAGTGGGCGGATCGGCCATGTAGAGCTCGCGGTGCTCGCGCCCCGGCTCTGCGGCAAGAAACCGCGAGGCCACGTCTTCGGGGCAGCGGTAGTCGTGGATGGCCGTTTCCCCGTCAGTATCGCCGGTGCGGCTTTCGGGCGTCGCCAAACCCAGGCGCCCGCGAAGCCCTTTCTCGAGCCACAGCGGATAGCCGAGATCCGTCGAATAGCAGCGGCTCATCGGACCGCAGAACTGGCGCCGCGCCGCGTCCCAGTGGGAGGCGAGGTGCTGCCAGAAGCGGCGCTCGATGGCGGCGGCGCGGCGGCGGGATTCCTCGTGCCGCACGTACATCCGGATCCTGGCCAGGTTCATCAGGCTGACGCGGGCGTAGGTGGGCGAGTTGTATTCCGCGAAGCTGCCCGTGCGGTCGATTTCGCGGCACAGCCGGACCATCCGATCGCGCGCGTAGGCGCCCAGTTCCTCGTCGCCGAGCAACTCCGAGGCGGCCAGCGTTACGAACGTCCCCTGGATGGCGATGTTGGTATACGACATCCGGACGTTGCGCCGCATCACCGAGCGGGCTGCGTGCCCGATGGCCTCCCGCACGCGCCCGCGCAGCCCTTCCGGCAGCCGCGCCCCGTGGCGGAACTCGATCAGCAGAAGCAGCGAGCCGTTGAAGTCCGCCCAGTTCCAGTCCGCCGGCGCCATCTGATCGGGAGGCTCCTCAAGGAAATAGCCCCACAGGCCATACCACTGCGACTGCGGATCGGTCACCTGCAGAGGCGCCACCCGCTCCAGAATGCGGTGTGCGCGCAGGAGCCGCTCCGGCGCGCCCTCCTCCAGCAGGTAGAGCGCGTATTCGAGCGAATCGCGGGTCGGGTGCACGGTCCGCTGGCGGAGCCGCGTATGGTAGCGGTACTCCGGGCCGAGAATCGAGCGCAGCATGGAGACGCCGGCATCGAAACGTTCGTCGCGGGCCGTCACCGCCTTCTGGATCAGCAGCCGGTCCCATCGGGCCGGCCATCCCGAGTCTTCGGGCGCAGGCCGGCAGGAAAGGCCCCAAACGGCCAGCGGAGAGAGTGAAAATGTGCGCCGGTCCATGCCGGATCTTCCGGCTACGAGGATATCAGCGGTCGCGGTCCGCCACCAGATCCGTGGCGGCCAGCAGGGCGGCGCGGGCGGGGGTGTCGGGGAAGCTCTCCAGCAGCAGGCGCGCCCTCGAGGTGAATTCGCGCGCCCGGGCCCGCGCCCGATCGATGCCGCCGTGGCGCTCGAGCAGCGCCCGGATTTCCTCAAAGCTGGCACGCCCGTACGCGCGGTCAGAGAGCACAGCCTCCACGGCCGCCCGCTCTTCCGGCGTGGCGCCGTCAAGGGCATAACAAAGCGGCAACGTTACCTTGCCTTCCCGCAGGTCGTTGCCGACGGGCTTGCCCAGCACGGACTCGCGGGCGGTGAAGTCCAGGATGTCGTCGGCGATCTGGAACGCCATGCCGAGATTCCAGCCGAAGTCACTCAGCAGGGCCAGCTCCTGTTCGCTGGCGCCGCCGGCGATGCCGCCCAGCCTGGTGCAGGCCGCAAACAGGCTGGCCGTCTTGTTGTCGATCAGCTCCAGCGCATCGGCCTCGGAGATGTCGATCCGGCCCAGCCGCTCCAGTTGCAGCAGCTCGCCGTCCACCATGCGCTGCGTCAGCGTGATGAGCAAGTCCAGGATGTCGAAACGCCGCAGCCGCAGCGCGATCTGGAACGCCTGCATGTACAGCCAGTCGCCCGCCAGCACGGAAATCTGGTTGCCCCACACCACGTTGGCGGAACTCTTCCCGCGCCTCGTCTTGGCCTCGTCGATCACATCGTCGTGGACAAGTGTGGCTGTGTGGATGAGCTCCACCACCGCCGCCAGCTGGACCGCTTCGGGCGTGGGATCGCGGAAGAGCCGGCAGCTTACCAGCAACAGGATGGGCCGCAGCCGCTTGCCACCATTGCCTTGCAGGTAGCGGGCGATGCTGCCCACTGCCTCGACGCTGCCGATCGATTCCAGCCGGAATACGCTCTCCACCTGCTTCAGGTCGTCGGCCACCAAAGCAGTGAGTTCGCGCGCGGTGAGGGCCAAGCCCAGCTTTCCGGCAGGCATCGGATGCCTCAAGTTTAACGGTTCGTTACGGTTTCCTGCAAACACAGGCGGCTCCAGTTGTCCCAGGCGAACCGGGCCACAGATTCCGGCTCCACGCCGCGCACCCGCGCCAGCATCCTCACGGTCTCCACGATGTAGGCAGGCTCGTTGCGCTTGCCCCGGTAAGGCGCCGGGGCCAGATAGGGCGCGTCGGTTTCCACCAGGAGGCGGTCCTCCGGCACAAGCCGGGACGCCTCGCGAATCTCCTCCGCCTTCGGAAATGTCACGATGCCCGAAAAACTCACATAAAATCCCAGCTCGAGCGCCTCTTCCGCCTCCCTCGGTCCACCCGAAAAGCAGTGAAAAACGCCGCCCGGCCCCGGCACCCAGTGGCGGCGGATCAACTCCACGGTGTCGCGCCAAGCCTCCCGGGTGTGAATCACCACTGGCAGGCGCGCCTCGCGGGCCAGCTCCAGCTGGCGGACGAAAACGGCGCGCTGCGTCTCCGGAGGCGAGAAGTTGTAGTGATAGTCCAACCCGATCTCGCCCACCGCTACCACCTTCGGGTGCGCGGTGAGCGCCGCCAGCTCCGCCCACGTCTGATCCGTGGCCTTGGCCGCGTCGTGCGGGTGAACGCCCACGGTGGCGCTGATGAAGGGATGTCGCTCCGCCAGCCGGATGCCCGCCTCCAGGTCGGGGGGGCCGTCACCGGTGCCGATGGCCACCAGGCGCTCGACTCCCGCGGCGCGGGCGCGCCCGATGCAGGCCTCGCGGTCGGCGTCGAAGACGCGCGCATCCAGGTGGCAGTGCGTGTCGATCAGCGGGAAGTTCATTTGAGCCTCGCCCCGGTGGGCACGTCGCCCACCGGCGCTACCAGAACCGGCGGCCCGTTCTCGAGCGACGCCGCGACGATCATTCCCTGCGAAACCAGACCGCGCAGCTTCCGCGGCGCGAGGTTGGCGACAATGACCACCTTGCGTCCGACCAGCTCCTCCGGCGAGTATTGCTGGGCGATGCCGGCCACGATCGTTCGCGGCTTCTCCTCGGCCACATCCACCGTGAGATGCAGCAGCTTGTCGGCGCCCTTCACCCGCTCCGCCGCCAGCACCTGCGCCACGCGCAGGTCGACTTTTGCGAAGTCCTCGATGGTGATCTCGGGCTCCAGGGGCGGCACGCCTTCCGGGCGCTGCCATTGCGGCGCCGCGGGCGCAGCTTCGCTCTTGCCGAGCAGCGCCTGGATCCGCTCCACCTCCGCCTCGTCGAGTTCCTCGATTCTCTGGATGGTCCTGGCCATATCGAGCCGCGGAAACACCGCTTCGACCTCTCCGATCGCCTGGCCCTCCCGCAAACCGCCCCAGGCGAGCCGGTCGATCCTCTCACTCTCCACGATGCCTTCCATGCCGAGCTGCGACCAGATTTTCTGCATGGCTTCCGGCATCACCGGCGCCAGCAGCACTGCGGCGATGCGAAGCACCTCGGCC
>Ga0209018_1002039_pt1 | contig 14969 bp, 13 predicted proteins | sample YNPBryBLVA2012_FD_185814 | JGI IMG/M metagenome (GOLD analysis project Ga0209018, IMG submission 185814) | Anoxygenic and chlorotrophic microbial mat microbial communities from Yellowstone National Park, USA - YNP Bryant BLVA 2012 (SPAdes)... ...
TCGATCCCTCGATCCTGGTCGTCATGTCGCAGGGCGCGTACAACAAGTACGTGCCCGAGTTTCGGCGCGATGGCCTGCTGATCATTGACGACGGCCTGGTCGAGTTAGATGAAAAGGCAGACGGCTTGCGCGTATTGGGCATCCCTGCGACCCGTTTCGCGGAGGAGCTGGGCCGGCGGATCGTCGCCAACGTGATCATGCTCGGCTTCCTGGCCGCTGTCACCGATGTCGTTTCCCCACAGTCGCTCAAACGGGCAGTGCTGGAATCGGTCCCACCGAAGACCATCGAGCTGAACGAGAAAGCCTTCGACATGGGCTTCCACTACGGCCAGGAACTACAACGCAACACGTAACACACATCACGTTTCACATTTCACGTCTCACGTCTCACGTTTCACGTTTCACGTCTCACGTTTCACGTTTCACGTTTCACGTTTCACGTCTCACGGACCAAACCCTATGAAACCCGTCCTCGTCATTGGCGGCGGCATCGCCGGCATTCAGGCAGCGCTCGATCTGGCGGAGATGGGCATTCGCGTCCACCTGGTGGAGAAGAGCCCCACCATCGGCGGGCGGATGGCCCAGCTCGACAAAACCTTCCCGACCAACGACTGCTCGACCTGCATCCTCTCGCCCAAGATGGTGGACTGCGCCCGCCATCCGAACATCACCATCTACACTCTCTCCGAACTGCAGTCGGTTGGCGGTGAGGCAGGCGATTTCGTCGCCCAAGTGGTCAAACATCCCCGTTACGTGGATGAGACGGCCTGCACCGCCTGCGGCGACTGTGCCAAGGTCTGTCCGATTGTCAGGCCGGACGAGTTCCAGATGGGCCTCTCGACCCGCCGGGCGATCTACATCCCTTTCCCCCAGGCTATCCCGCAGGCCTACCTGAGCAGCCGTGAGGACTGTCTGGGCAAGGACCCGATCATCTGTGGGCGCTGCATCCGCGCCTGCAAGAAGCAGTGCATTGACTTCGATATGCAGGACCGGCTGATCGAGTTGCCGGTCGGGGCGATCGTCCTCGCTGTGGGGATGGAGACCTTCGATCCGGTGGCGCTGACCGAGTACGGCTACGCCCGCTACCAGAACGTCATCACCGGTTTGGAGCTGGAGCGGCTGATCTGCGCCAGTGGGCCCTCCGGCGGCCGCCTGATCCGCCTGACCGACCGCCGCGAACCGAAGACGATCGGTTTCATCCAATGCGTCGGTTCGCGCAGCCTGAAGTACCAGCGCTTCTGCTCCTCGGTCTGTTGCATGCATGCGACCAAAGAGGCGATCCTGGCCCGTGAGCATATCCCCGACGTTCAGTCGTACATCTTCTACACCGATCTGCGCGCTTCCGGCAAGGGCTTCCGCGAGTACATTGATCGCGCCCAACGGGAGTACGGGGTGGAGTACATCCGCAGCCGGGTGGCCAAGATCGAGGAGGACGAGGACGGCGGGCTGATTTTCCACTACGAGGACGTCGTCTCCTCCCGCCCCCAGGTGATGAAGGTGGACTTGGCCGTCCTGGCGACCAGCCTGGTGCCCGGTCCGGGGGTCGCGGCCCTGTCGCAAGTGCTCGACCTGGAACTGGACGAGTACGGCTTTTTCCGTACCAACCCGTTCTCGCCGACCGACACGACCCGCGAGGGGGTGTTCACATGCGGCTGCTGTCGCGGTCCGGCGGACATTCCGCAGTCCGTGGCCCAGGCCAGTGCGGCGGCGGCGCGGGCGGCGCAGTATGTGATGGAAATCGGATCTGTTGGGGAGGGATAGATGGCCGAGCGTGTGGACTCTCCCACCGAACTTGCCCCCCGCGCGGCCCTGGTCATCGGCGGCGGCATCGCCGGCATCCAGGCCGCGCTCGATCTGGCGGAGATGGGCGTCCAGGTGTATCTGGTCGAACGGCTGCCCAGCATCGGCGGGCGGATGGCCCAATTGGACAAGACGTTCCCGACCAACGACTGCTCGACCTGCATTCTCTCGCCGAAGATGAACGACTGCGCTCGCCATTCCAACATCGTCCTGCACACCTACTCGGAAGTGACGGCGCTGGAGGGGGAGGCCGGCCGCTTCACCGTTACCGTGCGCCACCATCCGCGCTATGTGGACGAGAAGAAGTGCACCGGCTGCGGCCTCTGCGCCGAGAAGTGTCCGGTCAAGGTGCCGGATGCCTTCAACATGGGACTGCGCGAGCGAAAGGCGATCTACCTCTATTTCTCCCAGGCGGTCCCCCAGGTGATGACGATCGATCCTGAAGCCTGCATCTACCTGCAGCGGGGCAAGTGCGGCGCCTGCGCGAAGAACTGTCAGGCGGGAGCAGTGGATTTCGCCCAGACCGCGCGGGAGGAGACGCTGCGGGTGGGCGCGGTGATCGTTGCCGCCGGCTTCGATTTCCTCGACCCCCGCGACCTGACCCAGTTCGGTTACCGGCAGTGTCCCAACGTGATCACTGCGCTGGAATACGAGCGGCTGATCAGCGCCTCCGGACCAACGGAGGGCCACCTGCTGCGCCCCTCCGATAGGCGTCCGGCGCGGCGGATCGGTTTCATTCAGTGCGTCGGTTCGCGGGACGTGCGCCATCAGCTCTTCTGCTCGTCGGTCTGTTGCATGCACTCCAGCAAGCAGGCGGTACTGGCCGCCGAACACGATCCGGGGGTCGAATCCACCGTTTTCTACACCGACTTCCGCGCCTCTGGCAAGGGCTTCCGCGAGTACGTCGCTCGCGCCGAACAGGAGTACGGCGTGCGCTATGTCCGTGGGCGGGTGGCGCGCATCGGCGAGGATGAGGAACACAATCCGGTGATCCACTATGAAGACATGGCCACCTCGCGCCCGGCGCGGATGACGGTGGACATGGCCGTGCTGGCGACGAGCCTCATTCCACGGGCCACGACCGCCGAACTGGCGCGGGTGCTGGGGATCGCTGTGGATGCCTATGGCTTCGTCAAGACCGAGCCATTTGCCCCGGTGGACACGACGCGGGCGGGCATCTTCGCCGCCGGTTGCTGCCGGGGACCGTTCGACATCCCAGAGTCAGTGATGCAGGCCAGCGCAGCAGCGGCGCGGGCGGCGCGCATGATGGGAGACAAGGAGACGCGGAGACGCGGAGAGGGGGTGACGCGGTGACGGGGAGAGGGGGGGACGCGGAGACGCGGAGAGGGGGTGACGCGGTGACGCGGAGAGGGGGAGACGCGGTGACGGGGAGAGGGGGAGACTCCCGTGTCACCGTATCACCGCGTCACCGCGTCACCGCGTCACCCCGTCACCGTGTCACCGCGTCACCCCGCATCGGCGTGTTCGTCTGTCACTGCGGCTCCAACATCGCCGGGCATCTGGACGTGGCGGCGGTGGCCGAGTACGCGCGAGGGCTGCCGGGGGTCGTCTTCGTCCAGCGCAATATGTACACCTGCTCCGACGCCGGCCTGAAGGAGATCAAGACGGCAATTGTCGAGCACAGGCTGGAGCGCGTGGTCGTTGCCGCCTGCACGCCGCGCACCCACGAACCGCTGTTCCGCGAGGCATGCCGCGAGGCGGGTCTGAACCCCTACCTGTTCGAGTTCGTCAACATCCGCGACCAGTGCTCCTGGGTGCACATGCGCGAGCCGGAGGCGGCTACGCGCAAGGCGCAGGACCTGGTGCGGATGGGCGTGGCGAAGGCTCGCCTGCTGGTGCCGTTGGAGGAGCAGGAGGTGCCGGTCGAGCCGACGGCGCTGGTCATTGGCGGAGGGATGATCGGAATGACCGCCGCGCTCAACCTGGCCCGCCGCGGCTTCCCGGTCAAACTGGTCGAGCGCGAAGCGGAACTGGGCGGCCTGCTCCGACATCTGGATAAGCTCTACCCCACCCAGGACGACGCCCGGCCGCTGGTCGAGGCGCGCATCGCCGCCGTGCGCGAGGAACCGCGCATCGAGGTGTTCACGTCCGCCGAAGTCCACGAAGTCAAGGGGTTCGTCGGCAATTACGAGATCGTCGTCCGTGACCACGAGGGGCGGCAATTCAGCTTCAGGGTCGGGGCGATCATTGTCGCTACCGGCGCCTCGGTATTCACACCGGCCGGGCTGCACGGCTACGGGCAATGGTCGAACGTGGTCACCCAGTGGGAGTTCGAGCGCTGGCTGGCCGATCCCCAGAAGCGGCCTGCCATCGCCGACCTCCGGCGCGTGGTGATGATCCAGTGCGTCGGTGCACGCAGCCCCCAGCGGCCCTACTGCTCCCGTGTCTGCTGTACCACGGCGATCAAGAACGCGCTGGAGATCAAGGGCCATCGGCCCGACGCCGAGGTCTACATCCTCTACCGCGACACCGAGACCCAGGGCACCCGCTACGAGGCCTACTACACCCGCGCCCGCGAAGCGGGCATCCAGTTCCTCCGCTACAGCGTTGAGCGCCCACCGGAGGTGACCGCCGATCGCGTGCTGGTCTACGACGAGCTGCTGGGTGCGAAGCTGGGCATCCCCTACGACCTGGTGGTGCTCTCGACACCGCTGGTGGCCCATTCCGATTCACGCGACCTGGCGCAGTTGCTCAAGGTGCCGGTAGATGAACACGGTTTCTTCCTGGAGGCGCACGTCAAGCTGCGCCCGTTGGATTTCGCCACCGATGGCGTCTACGTGGCCGGGACAGCGCGCTGGCCCTCCCACCTGGAGGAGACGATCACCCAGGCCTACGGCGCGGCGGCGCGCGCGGCGACGGTGCTCTCCAAAGACCATGTCCAGGCCTCCGGCGTGGTGGCGCGGGTGGACGAGCGGTTCTGTCGCGGCTGCGGCCGCTGTGTGGAGATCTGTCCCTTCGGCGCGCCCTCGCTGGTCGAAGTGTCGCCCGGAGTGCAGGTGGCCCGCGTCAACCCGGTGATGTGCAAGGGCTGCGGCGCATGCGCCTCGGCCTGCCCCACCGGAGCGATGACCGCGATGCACTTCACCGATGAGCAGGTGGTGGCGATGGTGCGGGCGGCGCTATTGGAGGGGACGGGGTGACACGGAGATGCGGGGATACGGAGACGCGGGGACGCGGAGACACGGAGACGCGGAGACACGGAGACGCGGAGACACGGAGACGCGGAGATGCACCGCGTCACCGCGTCTCCGCGTCACCGCGTCTCCGCGTCACCGTTTGGAGCTGCTGAGTGATGGATGACTTCCAGCCACGCATCGTCGTCTTTGCCTGTAACTGGTGTTCCTATGCCGGAGCCGACCTGGCCGGGGTGAGCCGGATGCAGTACCCGCCAACGACGCGGGTGATCCGCGTGATGTGCTCCGGGCGGGTCACGCCGGGCTTCATCCTGGAGGCGTTCCGCCTGGGCGCTGACGGGGTGCTCATCACCGGCTGTCACCCTGGTGACTGTCACTATATCTCCGGCAACCAGAACGCGGTCGTCACGGTGGACAAGACCGCGCAGCTCCTGAGGCTGTTGGGCATCGAAGGGGAACGGCTGCGCCTGGAATGGGTCTCTGCCGCCGAGGGTGCGCGCTTCGCCCGCCTCATGACCGAGTTCACCGAGCAGGTGCGGGGGTTGGGGCCGAGTCCGTTGAGGGATAGCGTGAAACGTGAAGCGTGAGTAACTGCTCAGCTCACCCTCCCGCAGGTTCGGAAGTGATCGAGCAACGCATCGGAGTGGCCATTGCAGTACGATTTGGGCTGCCAATTGCGCCCAAACCTGCGGGAGGGTGAGCAGTTACAAGCGTGAAACGTGGTGCGTGGTACGTGAGCGAATGAGCTATGGGCTTTGAAGAGATTCTTCGTCGAACGAGAAGCTCGCTCTGTCTGGACTGTGGCAAGTGTACGGGCAGTTGCCCGGTGACGCGGGTTGACCCGACGTATTCTCCACGCGGCACGATCGAACGGGTGCTGGCCGGGCGGCCCACAGAGCTGATCCACGATCCTCATCTGTGGGCGTGCCTGACTTGCCGGCTGTGCACTACTCGCTGCCCATCGGGGGTGGACTATCCGGCCTTCGTCCTTGCCGCCCGCGCCGAGGCCCGCCGGGCGGATGTGGAAGGGAACTACGCTCATGCCGCGATCATGCAGCAACTGATGGGCATCATGGCCCAGCCGGTCAGGCAGAACCGTCTCGGCTGGATCACCGGCGACCTGCGCACGGCGTCCCGCGGCGATGATTTCTACTTCGTCGGCTGCCTACCGTACTTCGATGTCCTCTTTGCTGACCTGGGGGTGGCGACCCTCGACGCGGCCCGTGACGCGGTGCGGCTGCTCAATGCCCTGGATATTGTGCCGGTGGTCAGCAACGATGAGCGCTGTTGCGGCGCTGACTTGCTGCTCAACGGTGACGAGGAGGGCTTCCGCCGCCTGGCGCAGATCAACGTGCGCCTGATCGCCGAGAGCGGCGCGAAGCGGGTGATCTTCACCTGCCCAGAGGGGGTCAACGCCTTCCGCAACGACTACCCGCACTTCGTCGGCCGGCTGCCGTTCGAGGTGCTGCACCTGAGTGAATTGCTGGCCGAACGGGTGGGCGAGCTCCATCTGGGGATGTTGAAAGAAGTAGTCACCTACCATGACCCCTGCCGCCTGGGCCGCTACCTGGGCGTCTACGAACCGCCGCGGGAACTCATCCAGGCGATCCCCGGCGTCACGCTGGTGGAGATGCGCAAGAACCGCGCCCAGGCGCTCTGCTGCGGGTCGGCTGGCTGGGTCAATTGTGGGCAGTGTGCCAAGGGTATCCAGATCGAGCGGCTGCGCCAGGCCCAGACCACCGGTGCGGGAAAGATGATCGTCGCCTGCCCGAAATGCCGCATCCACCTCCGCTGCGCGCTGAAAGACCTGGGCGACATGGCAGTGGAGCTGGAGGACCTGACCAGTCTGCTGGCGAGAGCGATGTCCCCTGCAGAGGCGCGAAGATAGGGACGGTTCCACGGGACAGATGACCGGCAGTGTTCTTTGGGGTGGCATCGAGGCGGGTGGGACGAAGTTCGTCTGCGCCATTGGCGCGGGGCCGGATGACATCCGCGCTCAGGCGCGTTTTCCGACCACCACGCCGGCAGAGACGCTGGCCTGGGTGGTGCAGTTCTTTCGACAACAGGAAGAGCCGGTCGCGGCGATCGGGCTGGGTTCGTTCGGACCGCTCGACCGGCGGCCTGCTTCGCCCACGTTCGGCTTCATCACCAGCACGCCCAAGCCGGGCTGGTCGCACACCGACATCGTCGGCCCGCTGCGACGGGCGCTGGACGTGCCGGTCGCCTTTGACACCGACGTCAATGCGGCGGCGTTGGGCGAGGCCCGCTGGGGGGCGGCGCAGGGACTGGCTACGTTCGTCTACCTGACCGTCGGCACGGGCATCGGCGGCGGGGGGATGGTCGACGGGCGGTTGCTGCATGGCCTGCTCCATCCGGAGATGGGCCACATGCGCGTCCCGCACGACGAGCAGCGCGACCCATATCGCGGCTGCTGTCCCTACCATGGTGATTGTCTGGAAGGGCTGGCGTCGGGGACGGCGCTGGCGGAGCGCTGGGGGCAGCCGGCCTTGACCCTGCCAGCAGACCATTCCGCCTGGGTGTTGGAGGCTGAGTACCTGGCCCTGGGGCTGGTCAATGTCATCTGCGCCCTTTCGCCGCAGCGGGTGATCGTCGGCGGCGGCGTAGCGCGCCAACCGGCCCTCTGGCCGCTGCTGCGACGACGAGTGCAGGAACTGCTCAACGGCTACCTCCAGGCGGAGGCGATCCTGGAGTCCATCGGCGAGTATATCGTCCCGCCGGCGCTGGGCGAACGGGCCGGCGTCCTGGGCGCGCTGGCACTGGCGCAGCAGGTAGAGGAGAGGTAATGGAAGGCGAGGAAGAGGTCATCATTGATGTGAGCGGGTTCGATGCCCGCTTCCGCGACGAGATCGCCGCCGAGCCGGGTGGGGAGAATATCCGCCGCTGCTTCTCCTGTGGCACCTGCAGCGCCGGCTGTCCGGTCGGCGGGGTAACCGAGAAGTACAACCCCCGCCGCATCGTCCACATGGCGTTGCTGGGGATGCGCGAGCAGGTGCTGAACAGCGATTTCGTCTGGCTCTGCTCGGTCTGCTACACCTGCTACGAGCGTTGCCCGCAGGACGTGCGCATCCCGGAGCTGATGACCGCCATCCGCAACATCGCTGTCCGCGAGGGGCATATTCCCCGCACCTTCCAGGTGCAGATCGAGACGCTGCGGGCGCACGGGCGGCTGTACGAGATCGGCGACTATGACAACGAGCGTCGCGCCGAACACGGCCTGCCGCCCATCCGCGAGGAGGTAGAGGAGGTGCGCTGCATCCTGGAACGGGTCGCGGTGGGAGAGGGCGAGCCATGACCCGCTACGCGCTCTACCTGGGCTGCACCGTGCCGGTGCGTGGGATGCACTATGAGATCGCTGCCCGTCGCGTCTCTGAGCGATTGGGCGTGGAGCTGGTGGACGTGGACGGTTTCGCCTGTTGCGGCTTCCCGGCCCGGCCGTTGGATTGGCGGACAGGATTGTTGATGGCCGCGCGCAACCTGGCCCTGGCCGAGGCACAGGGATTGGATATCCTGACCCTGTGCAGCGCCTGCACGGGCACTCTCACGGAGGCCGCACATCGGATCCGCGAGGATGCGGAACTGCACGCCTGGATCAACGAGCAACTGGCGGCGGTCGGTCGGCGCTACACCGGCGGCGTGCGCGTGCGTCACTTCGCGCGTATGCTCTACGAGGAGGTCGGTCTGGAACGGCTGCGCGCTGCGGTGACGGTGGACCTCTCCGCCTTCGGTTTCGCGCCCCACTACGGCTGTCACTACCTGAAGCCGTCGCACTTGTATGACCATTTCGATGACCCGGAGAACCCACGCAGCCTCGATCAACTGATTGAGGCGACCGGAGCGCGGGTGGTGCGCTATGAGGACGAAGCGCAGTGTTGCGGCGGCGGCATCCTCGGCTTTGACGAGGAGACCGCGCTTTCGGTGACCCGCCAGAAACTGGAGCACGTCTGCGCGGCGAAGGCCGACGGGCTGGTGCTCATCTGCCCCTTCTGCGCCGTGATGTACGAGGCGAACCAGCGCCGCGTGGAGAGTCTCTACCGGGTGGACTACAGATTGCCGGTGCTCTACTATCCCCAACTCCTCGGCTTGGCGATGGGCTTCTCGCCGGAAGAGGTGGGGATGAAGCTGAATCGTGTCAAGCCGTTGGGGCTGATCGAGGTGTTGAGGGGGCAGGGAGAGGGAGAGACGCGGTGACGCGGAGACGCGGTGACGCGGAGAGGGGGAGACGCGGTGACGCGGAGAGGGGGAGAAGGCTTCTGCACAGGAGCTGACATCACAGAAAAGGAGGAGCCGAGAATGTCTGCCAGCATTCGCCACTTCCGAGAGCTGGAGGTCTACCAGTTGGCGATGGATGCCGCCATGCGGGTATTTGAGTTGAGCAAGGGGTTCCCACGTGAGGAGCGATATTCGCTCACTGACCGGATTCGGCGCTCATCTCGTTCTGTCTGTGCAAACTTGGGCGAGGCGTGGCGCAAGCGTCGGTATCCGAAAGCCTTCGTCAGCAAGCTGAGCGATTGCGAATCCGAAGCTGCCGAGACGCAGGTATGGCTGGAGTTTTCCCGGAATTGCGGTTATCTCTCCGCCGAGGTCACGAGCGAACTGGATCAGGTGTATGACTATATCCAGGGTAAGATCGTCAATATGTTGATTCATCCGGAGAGGTGGGTGATTCGGTGAGGGGGAGACGCGGAGACACGGAGACGCGGAGACACGGAGACACGGAGAGGGGGAGATTCACCGCGTCACCGCGTCACCCCGTCACCGCGTCACCCCGTCACCGCGTCACCCCGTCACCGCGTCACCGCGTCACCCCGTCACCGCGTCACCCAAGGGAGGTAAGTCAAGTTGACTAAGGATGACCTGCGCATTGGAGTCTTCGTCTGCGACTGTGGGCTGAATATCGCCGGCAGTGTGGATACGGAAGCCGTTCGGGAGTACGCCGCCACCCTGCCGGACGTGGTCGTGGCGGCGCGCAACCGCTATACCTGCTCCGATCCCGGCCAGCAGGAGATCAAGCGGCTCGTCGTCGAGAACCGCTTGAACCGCGTCGTTGTGGCCTCGTGCTCGCCACGGCTGCACGAGCCAACCTTCCGCGCCTGTGTCGCCTCGGTGGGCCTCAACCCCTACCTGTTCGAGATGGCTAACATCCGCGAACACTGCTCGTGGGTCCACCTGCAGGACCGCCAGGCGGCTACGCAGAAGGCCTGCGGGATTATCCAGGCGGCGGTCGCTCGCGCCCACTGGCTCTATCCACAGGAGGAGGAGCAGTTGCCAGTCACCGATGCAGCACTGGTTATCGGCGGGGGCGTGGCGGGTATCCAGGCCGCGCTCGACCTGGCCGACGCCGGTCACCCAGTCTACCTGGTCGAGAAGGAGCCGTCCATCGGCGGGATCATGGCCCGCCTGGACAAGACCTACCCGACGATGGACTGTAGCATATGAATTCTCGGCCCCAAGATGATGGATGTCGGTCGACATCCGAACATCAATCTGATGGCCTACAGTGAGGTCGAGAGCATTTCCGGCTACGTCGGCAACTTCCGCGTCCAGGTGCGTCGCAAGGCCCGCTTCGTGGACGAGAAACAGTGCACTGCCTGCGGTGAGTGCGCCAAGGTCTGCCCGGTCGTCAAGCCGGACGAGTTCCAGGCTGGCCTGGCGACCCGCCGGGCGATCTACATCCCCTTCCCCCAGGCCGTCCCCTCCGCCTACATCGTCCACGCCGATGAGTGCCTGGGCCACAATCCCATCGCCTGCGGCCGTTGTATGGAGGCCTGCGACAAGAAGTGCATTGACTTCGATATGCGCGATGAGGTCCTGGAGCTGCAGGTGGGGGCGATCATCCTGGCGACCGGCATGGACGTCTATGACCCCAGCGCGCTGGACGAGTACGGCTACACGCGCTTCGACAATGTCATCACCAGCCTGGAGTTCGAGCGGCTCATCTCCGCCGGTGGCCCGACCGAGGGTCACTTTGTCCGCCCATCCGACCGCCAGCGACCGCGACGGATCGGCTTCATCCAATGCGTCGGTTCGCGCACAGCGCTCTCCGAGACCAACCCCGATGGACAGCGCGGCAACCCGTACTGTTCCAACATCTGCTGCATGAACACGGTCAAGGATAGCCTGCTGCTTAAGGATCACTATCCCGACACCGAGATCTCGGTGTTCTACATGGATATTCGCGCTTTCGGCAAGGGGTTCGAGGACCTGTACATGCGCTCGAAAGCCGAGGGCGTGCGCTACATCCGCGGCCTGCCGGGCGAGATCGAGGAAGACCCGCAGACGGGCAACCTGCGCGTCTTCGTCGAGAACACCACCACCGGCGTGCTGGAGCAGCACGAGTTCGATCTGCTCGTCCTCTCCATCGGCGCGGTCCCCAGCGGCGACACCGAGTCGGTGCGTCGGCTGGTGAACGTCTCACGCACCGGCGATGGCTTTCTGATGGAGGCGCACCCCAAGCTCAAGCCGGTGGACACACCGACCAAGGGCGTCTACATCGCCGGGTGCGCCGAATCGCCCAAGGACGTCAAGGACTCGGTGACGCAGGCCAGCGCCGCCGCCGCCCGCGTCGAGATCCTGCTCAACGCGCCGAAGATCAGGGTCGAGGCGATTACCGCCGTGGTGGACGAGAGCCTGTGCCAGAAGTGCGGCCGCTGCGCAGGGGTCTGCCCGTTCTCCGCCATCGTCTGGGAGAAGGGACAGACGGCGCGTATCGTCAGCGCCGCCTGCGCCGGCTGCGGCACCTGCGCGGCGGAGTGTCCCTTTGGCGCCATCGAACAGAGGCACTTCCGCGATCAGCAGATCTATGCCATGCTCGACGCGATTCTGGCCGAAGAACCGTTGCACAAGATCGTTGCCTTCGCTTGCAACTGGTGCTCCTACGCCGGGGCGGATACGGCGGGGACGTCGCGTCTGCAGTACCCGCCCAATGCGCGGATCATCCGCACGATGTGTTCGGGGCGGGTCAATCCCCGCTTCGTCTGGTACGCTTTCCAGAAGGGCGCGCCGGTGGTGCTGGTCTCCGGCTGTCACTTCGCTGACTGTCACTATATCAACGCCAACCGGCAGACGGTCCGCCGCGTGGACGCGCTATGGGAGGGGTTGGAGAAGGCCGGCGTGCGCCCGGAGCGGCTGCAATTGGACTGGTGCAGCGCCGCCGAGGGACAGAAATGGGCCAGGATCATGCGCGAGGTGGAAGAGCTGCGGGCCGGGGTGAGCGCTGAAGAGGTGGCAGCAACGGTCGAGGCGCTGGCGGGCAAGAAGGCTGCCCTGACCAGCGAGGTCTGGCGGCGTAAGGAACCCGCGCCGGCGACGATGCGCTGCATGCGCTGTGGACATGAATGGCCAACCGTCTTTGATCCAGCCGCCGACGCCGAGAGGATGTGTCCCGCCTGCCGGTCGAACAGCGTGCGGGTATTGCTGACCCCATAATGGACGAAGTCGAGAGCAAGCCGCACCGCCGCTTTTTCCACGTCGTCCTGGTGGTCAGCGACATCCTGGGCCGAATCGCGCCGCTCGCGATTAGCCCGGCGCTGGCAGCGATTGCCGCCATCTCCGCCTGGCCGTGGCGCCACCCAGCCCTCCAGGTCGCTATTGGCCTGCTGACCCTCCTGGCGATCAGCGGCGACGGGGTCTCGCTGGCTCTGCTGCCCCGTCGTGGGCGTTCCTATGGCCCGGCGACCCCGCCGCTGTTGGCGCTGGCGCTGCTGCGGGCAGCGCTTATTTTCCTCCTGGGTGTGCTCTGGCCGACCTGGGCAGCGCTGGTTCTGGCCGTGTGCTTGCAGCTCGCCCTCACGGCGGCGCACTTCTACGCCACCTGGATTGAGCCGTTTCGCTTGCGGGTTGTCCGGCTGGACGTGCCGGGGCCGGACGGTGACGCGCCCCTGCGCATCCTGCACATCAGCGACATCCACTTCGAGGGCTGGACGCCCCGCGAACGCCGACTGTTGGAGGTGGTGCAGGAACTGTCTCCCGACCTGATCTTTCTGACCGGCGATTACCTCAACCTGTCTTCGGTGCGCGATCCGGCGGCTCACGCAGGCGTGCGGGACTTGCTGGCTTCCCTTTCTGTCGTCGCGCCCACCTACGCCATCACCGGCAGCCCGCCGGTGGACCTGCGGTCGGTGGTCCCGGCGATCTTCGCGGGCCTGCCGATCACCTGGCTGGTGGATCGCATCGTCGAGGTCGAGGCACAGGGGCGGCGCTTCCGACTGGTCGGCCTGCGCTGCACGCGGGAGCGCGAAGCGGACTGGGCGCGCCTACGCCGGCTGCTGCCGGACGGGGCGAGTAACGGCTTCACCGTCCTGCTGTACCACTCTCCCGACCTGTTCCTGGAAGCGGCTTCTCTGAGGATTGACCTGTACCTGGCCGGGCATACCCACGGCGGACAGATCCGCCTGCCCTTCTTTGGCGCGCTCATTACCAGTTCCGATTTCTGGAAGCGCTACGAGGGCGGGGTGTACCGCCGGGGCGCGACCACGATGGTCGTCAGTCGTGGCCTGGGGATGGAGGGACTGGGTGCTCCCCGCGCCCGCTTCCTGTGCCCGCCGGAGATCGTCTTGCTCACGATCTCCCCCTGCTCGATCCGCTGACACTTCACCCGCGCCCGCCGGGCCATGCTCCGATTGGTAATGCGCGGGAAGGATGAGCAGTTACGTTGCGAGGTGGAAAGGAGGTGCGGCATGCCCGCGATCATCGTTGTCGGTGCCCAGTGGGGCGACGAGGGAAAGGGGCGGGTGGTGGACAGGCTGGCCCGTCAGGTTCACCTGGTGGCCCGCTATAACGGCGGCGACAATGCCGGTCACACGGTCGTGGCAGAGGGACATACGCTCCGCCTGCACCTGATCCCCTCTGGTGTGCTCCATTCCCACGTGACCTGTCTGATCGGCGCCGGTGTGGTGGTCCATCCGGCGCAGTTGCTGGCTGAGCTGGACGAACTGGCAGCGTTGGGGCTCGACGTGGGGCCGCGGCGGATCAGGCTCTCGGCGGCGGCACACCTCATCCTGCCCACGCACCGGGCTCTGGACGGGGCGGGGGAGGCAGCCCGCGGCCGTGAGGCGATCGGCACCACGCGCAAGGGCATCGGGCCGGTCTACGCCGACAAGGCGGCGCGGACCGGGCTGCGTGCCGGGCTGATGAGCGACCCCCAGGCGTTCGCCGGGCGCGTCCGTGAGGCAACGCAGGCGCATAACCGGCTGCTCGGCGAGCTGTATGGCCGCGAACCCGTGCCGGCCGATGCGGTGGCCGCCGACTACCATGCCTATGCTCAACGGCTGAAGGACTACCTGGCCGATGGGGCGGCACTGGTGGCGGAGACCCTCGCCGCCGGGCGGTCCGTGCTCTGTGAGGGAGCGCAAGGGACGCTCTTGGACCTCGACCACGGCACCTATCCCTACGTGACCAGTTCATCGCCGGTGGCGGGTGGGGCGTTGGTGGGGTTGGGCTTCGGCCCGCGCCAGGTCAGCCAGGTGATCGGCATTGCCAAGGCCTACACCACCCGCGTTGGCGCCGGCCCCTTTCCTACCGAACTGACCGACGAGGTCGGTAACCGCATCCGCGAGGTCGGTGGGGAATACGGTACAACTACCGGTCGGCCCCGCCGCTGCGGCTGGCTCGATCTGCCGGTGTTGCGCCACGCCGTCCGCGTCAACGGGTTGACCGAACTGGCGCTGACCAAGCTCGATATCCTGACGGGCATAGACCCGCTTCGCGTCGCTGTGGCCTACGAATGGTCAGGCGAGCGGACGGAGACGTTCCCGTCCGAGTTCGGTTTCGAACTCTGCTGCTGGCAACCGGTGTACGAGGAACTGCCTGGCTGGACCGAGAACCTGTCGGCGGCCCGGCGGCGGGAGGACCTGCCCCCCCAGGCGCGGGACTACGTGGAGTATATCGAGAGAGCCGTCGGCGTACCGATCACCTTTATCGGAGTCGGTCCGGAGCGGGAGTAGGCGGTGTGGTGACGCGGAGACACGGTGACGCGGAGACACGGAGACGCGGAGA
>Ga0209018_1002042_pt1 | contig 14958 bp, 16 predicted proteins | sample YNPBryBLVA2012_FD_185814 | JGI IMG/M metagenome (GOLD analysis project Ga0209018, IMG submission 185814) | Anoxygenic and chlorotrophic microbial mat microbial communities from Yellowstone National Park, USA - YNP Bryant BLVA 2012 (SPAdes)... ...
CCTTTCTTCTTAGGCTTCTCGTCCTCCTCGTCCTCGAACAAGTCGCCGGACTCCTCCTCGAGCTTTCTGCCATACAGCGCGGCCTTCTGCTCCTCCGCGCTATATTTCGGAACGAGGGCTTCCAGAGGCTTGAGCGCCTGTAGGATAGACTCGGGCACCTTGGAGGGCTCCTCGTCCGGCTCAAACGCAGAATACTGGGTCTGAAGTCCCGTCCCGGTCCGGGTCACCAGCAGGTTCCTGCCCTTGGCGGGATGCTCGTAGCTCCTGCCCTCTTTGGCCAGCAGAATCTGGAGCTTGATTCCGATACTGCGCCCGCCGCTGGAGTTGAGCGTCCAGACCATCGGTCCCTGAAGCTTCCCCGTGCGCTCGTCCAGCACCGCCACCTGAACGACCATCTCCTCCTTTGGCGCCATCTGAGCGGCGAGTTGCATCTTGCGCGCGTTGCCGCTGACGTTCATCTTCGCGATCTGATCGCAGAGCCAGCACTTGCCAGACCCGTCCAGTTTCTTGCCGCACCGAACGATTCGGTGATCGGGTCCGACATCCCGGTGGATCAGATACTCCGAGAACGGGGGATACTGAAGCCCCTTCGGATTCGGCAGCACCCGAATGATGTTATCGCCCTCGGCGAGTTTGAAACGCCCGCCGGATTGCCGTTTCTTGACGTTTTCGCGCGTCTGCGCTTTCCAATCACTCATCTTTATTCTTCCTTTCTTCTGACATCTTGCGACGCATCACCATGTTCCAATGATGGCTCGCCGAACGGGAAATCCAGTATGTCCTAATCCACAAGATTCCCGCCGTAGACAGTCCGATGAAAAAGATGATGATCCAGCCAGCCACGACCAGAAAATCGATTGCCATCGTTCACCTGCCCGGATACTTGCTCTCGATTCGACGGCGCAGACCGCCGAGTCCAATCTCCGCCCTGTTCTGATCTAGCAGCAGCGACAGACACTCGCGCCGCTGTCGAAACGCCTCCACGAGCACTTTCGATTCCTCCTCCCTCAGCTCCACGTCCGCCAAGCGCGCCTGCAACTCCCGAACGACCGGATCCGAACTAACGTAGGCGTCCAAGACCTGCACAGTGCTGCCTGGGTGCTGTTCCCGCAGACGAAGCAAGGCATCCGCACGCGCCGCCTTCAGCTCCAGTTCCAGATTCATTCGTTCGCGTGTCAGCGCCACCCGGCGCACATTCGCTTCGAAGAAAAGCCGGGGCTGATCGCAGAGTTCCGAGGCCAATTCGGCGGAGTCAATTCGGAGACGTGCCGCCAAGTCCTTCGGCTTGTTCCCCGTCTTCCTCACGATACAATATACGATTCGCGGTATTGCTTCTCCAGCTCCGCGTGCTTGGCGCGCCACAGCTCCAGAAACGACTCCACAGTCGTTTCCTCATTCACGCCTACCTGCGTGCCGTAGCGAAACCCTGCTGTCGCCTCGCTTGCGAGGGGCACGCGAATTGCCCGGCGAAAGCCGCGTTCCAGCTCCGCAGGGACATCCTGCTCGAGCAATTTCTTCGCCACTCTGTAGGCGCGTGGAAGATCTGCGAGGCGAACGGAGAAGACGATGGCATCGTGCACTTCCATGATGGGCGTCCCCAGCACCTTGTAGCGGGACGGCTTCATTTCCAGAAGCGCCAATGCCTGAAGCAGCAGCGTGTGCGCCGCTCCCTGGATGGGGGAGTTCACTGCTTGATTCATCGGATTCGTAGTTCGATCCTCGTCGTACTCGTCCCCAATATACCTCCGAAATCCGAAGATCGTGGTGACGTATCCTCTCTCAGATGCGAACTGGCGCATATCGTCGATGAACTGTTTCACACCGCGGTATGTCTTGAAATACCGATCGACGAACCGTTTCACATCCTCCAATTTGGCTGGGATTCCCTGAGCCTGCAGATAATAGTGCAGCCCATCGGAGCTCAGCCCGTAGACCATGCCGAAATGGCAAGCTTTGATGAACGTCCTCAGATTCTTGTCTTTGCGGATCTGTTCGTGCGACAGTTTCGGATCGAGAGCATGGCCTACGGCGCAGTGGATGTCCATGCCTTCGCGAAACTGGCGGATGAGCAGTTCGTCCCCACTACACTCCGCCAGCATGCGAATCTCAATCTGGCTGTAGTCCAGGGCCAGGAATACTCGAACATCGCCCAATTCGCCAGAATCCTTGCCTTCGTCCAACGCATCGCGCCAATCGACATCCGAGACGAGCAGGTTCTGCAGATGCGGGGATCCGTGCAGATTCTGCATGTTGATCCTGCCCCTCTGGCCATCCCCACCACTTCTCAGTCTCCCCGTCACAGCTCCCGTCAGATACCACCGTGTGCGTATCCGACCGCCATTCATCTTGGCGCTCTCCTCGTAGTTCCTCAGATAAGTGGACTCGATCTTCGACAGCTCGCGATATCGAAGAATCAGGTCAATGGCGGGATGGTTTCGTCGCTGTCGGAGGATGGAGAGCGTATCGCTATCTGTCGTCCTCTTCCCGTCGACGGGATATCCGAGCCGGTCGTAGACCAGTGACGCGATAGCCTGACTGGAAGCCGGATTGAAATTCGGATCATCCGCAATGGAGCGGAGCTTGCGAACCGCCTCCTCCAGCCTCAGCTGAATAAGCGGACGAAGCTGTCGCAACGACCTCTGATCCAGATATGGTCCGGTCTGCTCCATGCGGTGCAGCGTTCTGCCAGCATAGGCGTACACGCGCGCCAAAGCCTCGTTGATTCTGCCACGGAGATCCATTTCGATCCGCTTCGTCAGAATACAATCAATGCCGTTATAGCGCGCCAGCGTCTCCAGAGGCACCAGACTCAATTGCTGGTACTCCGATTTGGCTAGTTCCTTCCAGCCAGCAAACTCAGGATACTCCTGCGACGCAACCACCTCCAGACCGTGAGCGCGACGGTGAGGCTGGTAGAGGTAGTGAGCGTGCTGCGTATCGAAATCGTATCCCCGCACTTCCACGCCCAGGACACGTCGGAGGCTGTCACAGTCGTAGGCGCCGAAGTGAAAGGTCTTTCGAATCCTCCCATCCTCCAGCGCCTCCCGAATCAAGGAGATCAGTTTCTCGTTTCGGCTGCAAGCCGGATGGTCAATCGGCGCGACGAGCGCTCGTTTCCCATCGATTGAAAATCCGATCAACAGAATTCGGCGCCCCTCTTCCGTCGTCTCATCCTCGATATCCACAGCCACGCGCTCCCCGGTATCGCGCGCTTGCTGCATCAAGGCTCGCAGGCTCTTCTCCTCCGCCCATCGAACATCTGCTCGCTGCACATCGTCCCATCGACCGGGAAGCTTCAGTTTCCGAACGGCGCCTTTCAAACGCGCACGAAACTGTTCCAGACGCCATTTCGGAGCACCGCGAAGGAAATAGGATGGGTGATCCAGCGTCGCGACCCAAGCCGAAAGAGATTCGCTCCAGAGAAAAGGACGATCGACATCGTACTCCCGCCCCAGGAGCTGGCGCGCCGCGACTTTACCGAAGACGAGGTGGAGCACCGCTTTGCCACCGTTCTTTCTCAGCGCCACGACGTTGTAGGGAGCGCAATGCCGCAGTTCCGCCGGAGAGGGATCGCGGTCGTAATCGCGCCCATATTCGTTCAGCGAGACCGGGCGGCAGCGCATCACATTCTGCACATCGCACTGATCCCGCGTGATCCCGACCTTAGCGAGCTCCTTCCACAGCCACCTCCCGCTACGCCCGACGAACGCTGCCCCCCTCTCCACCTCTTCCCGCCCGGGAGATTGCCCCCAGATCATGATGAGCCGCCCCCGCACCTCCTCCCATCCCATCAGTTTCGGCTTCTGCTTCTCCAAGGGGCACCCGATGCAGCCAGAATTCTTCGAAGCGACTAGAAGAGACGAAGAATCCAGAATGCCCCGCCACAGATCCGCCATTCACCGCCTCCCGGTCTCGCCCAGATCTGAACGGCTCAGAAGCCCGCCTTCGTTGGCGGGCGCCGGCTCCCCCAGAACGTTCATCAGAATGAATCTCACTACTCTATCCGAGGCAAGATCCCTCCCCATGCCGTACTGTGCCATCAGATAACCTATAGCTTCCCCGACGACGTGAAAACGAACGCCGTCGATATCGACGTAAGAACCTCGTTCGTCCCGAGCAAGACGAAGATCTGGCTCGCGAAACACTCGGCCGCCTTCTGTCATTTCGACCTCCTAGGCTCTCCTCGGGCTCAACAATATACGATCCGGCTGACGGCAGCGAAAAGCGAATGGCGATCCATCCTCCCAAGCCGCCTCCACCACCGCATCCGACGGAAGATCCGTCAGAAACGGAAGCAGGCTCACGAGCAGCCAATCGCAGGTCTGGGAGGTCTCCGTCTCCGCCTCCACTTTCACCGTCTCCTTGATCTCGACCTGGCTGGCTTCCAGCTGAAGGACCAATTTGCCGGGAGAGAAGTCAGCTCGAACGGACGCCGTATCAACCGCCGTCGATGGGAGGCAGGAACGCATGCTCCCCAAGGCATTCGCCACTCTGCCAGCGCGAAACCTTGCTTGCAGAGGATATCTGGAGGCGCCGTCCACAGCCCGCCGCACCGCCTTCGCCGGGAACTGCTGCGCCATTTCCTTCATCAGCGATTGCTGAAACCATCCTTCTGGTGACGTCACCGTGACCCAAGCCTCCCCGGGATGCAGCACCACGCCAGGCCGACAGACGGCCGCCAGTGCCGCCGGAAGCACGATTGGCTGTTTGAATTTGAGACGGTGTTTGGAGGCGTACACGGAGAAACGATCGGTAGACAGAAATCCAGGAAACGCAGGATCGTACCAGACCGCCATCAGCTCCGGACTCATGCTAGCCTTGCCGATGTAGTTCATGGCGGATGAAATCTCCGCCAGCACCACCGAATCCAATACGATCCCTCGTTCTGAGGGCGCCTGAATCTTGCCGTATCCAGTCACTTTCTCCAGCGCCTTGTAGGCGGCGCGCCTGGATCCTTGGCGCAGCACGACGGAGTCCCCGTTCGTCGATAATTCCACATCCCTGCCATCCGCCAAGGATTGTACGAGGGGAAGAAACTGGCCTCGATCGAAGAAGAACTCCTTCGGCATGCCGTCAGTTCCGCCATCGAAAGGAACGGAAACGACTCCGATGAGATCCGAAGCGAGGCTGAAAGACAGACGCTTCGACTCGACTTCCATGCGTACGAACTCAGATGGCCGAATGCCGGCGCGCATTGGGACCATATCGAGAATTTTCAGAGCGGCTTTCAGCCGATCGGATTTGACATTCATGCTTCCAGCCTCCGAATCGCATTCATGAATTCCGTGACCGTTCCAGGCTCCTCCGCAAACGTCCCGCGCAGCGCCGTCGTCCTCGTCACGCCGTGAGCGCGAATCCCGCGGCACGACATGCAAGTGTGAATGGCATCGATGCAGACTGCCACGCCGCGCGGAGCCAAACGACTTCCCATCAGATTATCAGCAATCTGCGTCGTCAGGTTCTCCTGCACCTGAGGCCGGCGGGACAGGATATCCACCAGACGGGGAATCTTGCTTAGCCCGATGATGCGGTCCTGCGGAATGTAAGCGACGTGGCAGCGCCCGTAAAACGGGAGGATATGGTGAGCGCAAACGCTGGTAATCGGGATATCGTAGACGGTCACCATCTCGCTGTTCTCCGCGCGAAACACAGTGTTGAGCACTGACTGGGGATCCTCCCCAACTCCCGCGAAGAACTCCTCATACATCTTGACGACGCGTTCTGGCGTACCTTCGAGATGGGAGGGATCGATAGCTTCCGTCAGCCAGCCATCCGCTGATAGATACTCGCGAAGAGCTTGCACGAGTTTCTCCCGCGCTTCGCTCCGCGCCCCGGAAGGAAATGGAATCATAGTATGCTTCTCCAAGAATTGGCTCGCGGAATTCGCTTCATGCTCGCATAGCGAATCATCCACGAAACATTGTACGAAGCACGCTCAAACTCTATGTGAGGCAAAGCTGTGGGATCGTATCCGAACTCTCGTACTTGGGACTCCCACTCGCGCCGCACTCCCTTAGGAAGGTGGTAGATCGATAGCGTTCCATCGCGGCGGCGCGTTCCGAGACGAACGCGGGCTAGGGAACGGTCTGACGATCGAACGATGAACACGTTGCCGTTGACAGCGGCGGCAAGCCAAGAACTGGAATCCAGACTGGTCCACGGATAGACCGCCATGTTCTGCCCGGTCTCCCCGAACCCATGCAGCAGAACCCGGTGTTTCGCAGCGAACTCGAAAGCGGGATCGTAGAAGATCTTCCGCAGATACGCTCCGCCCATCTGCACACGAACAGGTTTGCCTAGTCCGATGTAGGTCACGCCAGCATCGAGATAACGTTTGAGGAAATCGATCTCCGTATCGCCATGATAGACCGGCATGGCGGGAACTCCCAGTTTCCAGAGGCGCTTCGTCATTTCGTAGACGGTCGGCGCATGGCGAACGTAGTCGAACGTCGCCACAATATCAATCTGCCCCGGATGCTTGGAAGCAAGGTCGTGGTAGAAAGCCGCGTACTGCTCGATGTAAGCCTGGAGAACGGAATCTTCGATCTTTGCACGTCCGTGAAATCCAGCAAGAAATGTGAACGCTCCGCTGTCCAGCAGAATTCGGGATTCCGGATGCGAGAGGAACGTGTGAACGGCATCAAGGTGCTCCCTATCCTTGCGCAGATGATAGTAGCTGTAGCATCGGTACCGCCATCCCGTTCGCTGACCGATCTCCAGTTCCCCGGCGCGCGTTTGTCCCTCCCCGCGCGACCACGTTCGAAATCCGCTGAAGTAGATGCGCGGAGGGGATTGCGGTTGCTTCATCTGCCACGGAACGCTCACACAATCCTCCCCCACGACCGGACCGGAGGCGTCGAGCCGCGCACCGCGAGCTCAAACTGGCGAACGTTGAAACAGGCACGGTAGAATCCGTGCCGCCTCAGATCATCCATCTGAAATCCCAGGCGCTCCACCTGTTCGACCAGTCCCCGTCGCACGCGCGGATCCAGCATGTCAAACGATCCGTTGGAGCGCAGCGCCTTGGCCTCGTTGCTCACGTGGACGTTTCGCACGGTCTTTCGGACCGGATCGATCATCAGAATTCCGCCGCGAAACGCGGACTGAATCCAGGTCGTGCTGTCCACAGACGCCCAAGGATGGCCCAGAATCTCGCTTCCGCTCATTCCGAGACCGTGCAGCCTGGCATCGTACCGCTCCGCCAAATGGAACGCCATGCGGAGAAACTGTTTCCTGCCAGCCCGATTCAGCTGATCCCCGGTTCCCAGGAATCCGATTCCGATCAGTTTGAATCCCTCCTTCATGTAGCGTTCGAGCCACTGGGGATCGGCTACGCAGTGCCAGACCGGCATCGGCTCCAGACCCATCTTGCGCAGACGCATGGTGACGGAATAGACGACGGCGGGATCACGCGTATAGTCGAACGTGGCGTAAGCGTAGAGCGCCCTCGCGCGCGGGGACGCCAGCCACGTTCGAACATAGTCCACATAGTCCGCCAGATACCGTTCCATCTCCTTCTTATCGACATCCGGCTTCTTCGTCAGAAATGTGAAGGCGCCGCTGTCGAGAAACACCTGACGAGGATCACCCTCGACATAGCCATCCAGATGGAGGTCGATGTCGCGTCGGCTATCGAAGCTTCCGTTAGAATGACGCACGTAGAAATAGGAGAAGCACCTCCTCGTCCATCCGGTAGAGCGCCTCAGCCCGGCTTCATCGTACGGCGCCTTCCAGACGCTGTGTCCCGAGAAGAAGTGCAGAACTTCAGTCGACGGCGCCTTCGTAGACGATTCGGATTTCATTGCCGTCCTCCTCTAGGTACCAACGATGCCGCCCCTTGGCTCCCCGCCGAAGCTCGCGCATCACATATCGGAAATCTGCTCCGATATCCTCGCAGAACTGGCGCAATCGGCCGATGGTCGTGCCGCGAATCGCCAGTTCCCACGCCACGCGAAGCACGGACGTCCGTATCGGGAACGGATGCTTCTCCAACGCGCGGCTCCGCTTCTTTGCTTCAGCCAAAGTCTCCCGCACAATTCGGAAGAGTCTCTGTTTCCGTGCTCGATCCAGTTTCATCTCCCGCTTCCTCTTTTCGAAAGTTCTGCAGACCTCGCGATCCTCACACCACCTCCGGCACTGCACATCGCTGCTATCGTATTCCTTTGCGAAGCACGAAAAAGGATCCTTCGCCATGGCTTCGAAGCAAGCATGGCACGTTGCGGTGGCAGCGTCATAATAGCCGACGGCGACATCATAGACCGTATACGACTTTGCGCACGAACGGCAGATACAGCACGGACGCTGTTCGAACGTGAGAAGATCGATTCGGTTCATCGCGCGAAGACAGCCAGGAGATCGTCAACCGTCACGCCCATAACTCCGGCCGTCTCCACGATCTCGACACGGTACCTGAGCAGTTGGCGTCTGGCTTGGCGCACCTTGCCGATGGCAAGGAGCTCGAATGCCTCGCGAGCCTCGTCGCTCAGCGCCAAGAGAAACTGCTGCACAGCTCGCTCGCTTTCCCTGCGGCGCACTTCTAGATCATGGAAGGAGGAGCAATCGAACTCGCTGAAATCCACCTTCACTTCCCGCGCGCACCGACTGATGCGCTTATGCTCGTCGCGCAGATAATTTTCGATCACGCGATGCATGAAGGTCGAGTACGAGCTCTTCGACGGATCGTAGCGGCACTGAACCATCAGCATCTTCAGCGCCGCGGACTGGTACAGATCCTCCGGCCCGCCAACGCACCTGGCATCCGCGGGAAGGGATCGATGGTAGGAATAAGCAATGGCGGCCAGCCTTCTCTCGTCCACAGGAACATCTCCTACTTTCTCAACAGACCCATCAAGTCGCGCAGCCGCGACTCGTTGTATCGACAATATTGTACGATTCTTGCGCGCGCGAATCTCAGCCTTGCCTCGTCCCATCCAATGATAGACTCCACGATGGAACGGAGCTGACGGCGAATGCGAACTTTCAGCTCGCGCGGATAGAAACCATTGCGCACATCTTTCGGAAGGTACCCGAGACGGTAAGCGTCGTGAAAACGACTCCACAGCTTCTTGTATGCGCGGAACGTGGCCTGCACATCCCGCGGCAAGCTGTTGAACGAAGGCAGGCTCGGATCGAGACCATGCGCCATCACATACTGCATTGCCGTCTTGGGCCCCAGCCCGCGCACAGGCTGGAAATTGTCCCCCGTATCGCCGCATACGGCTTTCACCTTGGCCGCGTGCTCGGGAGGAATTCCGGTCTCCTCCGTGATTCGTTTCGCATCGTACGCCTGCCATCCGGAGCGCGATGGACGAACGACGATCACGGAAGGACTCGCGAGCTGGTAGTAATCGCGATCGTTGCTCGCGATGAACACCTTCCAGTCCCGGCGCTCCATTTCCCCAGCCAGCAGACCGATCAAATCATCGGCTTCCAGATTTTCACAAGCCGTCTGAAGCATACCAACGAAATCGAAGAAAGCGGCCACGAACGGCATGGAACGCTGCACGAAACGTACGTGATGGTTCGCGGTGCGATTGCCTTTGTACGCGTAGTCCGTGCCCAACGAAGCTCGCCAATTCGCTCCGGCCCTGCCCCTGCCCGGCACCACCTGCTCCCAGACCAAGACAGGCACGCCGTCGCAGAACTCCAGCAGGGAGCTTAGGCGCTTCAGGAACGAATGCACCACGTCCACATCGCTTCTGTGATTCTGCACGTAGAACATCATGTTCTTTCCGTCGACGAGAACGACTCGCCTGGAACGATTGCACTTCATCTCTTCCTCCTTCCGGCTTCGTACCGATACCGCATTTCCGCGACCTTCGTCAACGGTCCGCCGCTCGCCAGCAGACTACGCAATTTCGAAATCGGCATCTCATCGGCTTGCCTCACAGGGATCCCATAAGGAACCTCCACCTCCACTCCCCGCGAAGCAAGCGCCGCCGCCATATCCAGCACGCCGAGAAGACCAGCACTATCCGGATCGGGCCAGAGAAAGACTCCCTGGACCTGCATCTCCGCAATCTGATCCAGTTGGGCTTCGCTGAGGGAGTGCCCGAGCGCAGCCGTCACGCGCAGATCCGGAAAGACGCGCTGGAGGGCGATGGCCTTGAGCACGCCTTCGGCCATCACGATTCGATCCGTCTTCCGATCGAGGTTCCAGACATAACGCGTGCCGGGACTGTTCAGATATTTCGGATCGCGATTCGCGAAGCTCCTGGCCAGAAAGCTCGCCACCTCCCCATGATAGATGACCGGCATGATGATGCGGTATGCGTAGCGCCCGGAAAAGCTCGCTCCGATGCTGAAACGTCTGGCTTCCGCAATCGTGAAACCGCGGTCCAGCCAATAGCGGAGAGCAAGAACGAAAGGCGGCCCATCCTCTTCTGAAATGGATGATAGCGCCATGAAATCCCCCGGAAGGCGAACCTTCTTCGCCCTCTCTTCTTCTTCCTCCCTGGATCCTACATACCTGGCTCCCAGTAGACGGCGCTCGTCCTCGCGCGGGAAGCCCAATCCGAGGGCGCGAAGGAAGGATCCAATGGCGTTCCGACTCTTCCAACCGCAGTTGAAACAGTGACCGACATTCAGACTCCAGTTCAGTCCGAGGCGAAAGCGTTGCTCATGACAGAACGGACAGCAAACGCGCACCTCATCGTGCTTGCTATGGGATTTGAAAGGCACTCCGCGAACTGCGAGGTACTCAGGAAGCGTCATCCGTCCCCTCCGAACTGCGTCTGGCAAGCTCCCGCAACGTGCGGCGGCGATCATAGATCAACATACGACTTCGATCCGAGAAAATATCGCATCCGATTCGCTGCCTGTCGTTCTTGTGCGCGGCGACATAGAGGTGCAAGCTATCCTCCCCATATTCACCAGCGCCGAGCGAAACGAGGAGCATGACCTTGCGCGCCTTGGAGATGTCCTCGGCGAGCACATCCCCGGTGAGCACCTTTCGATCGTCCGTCCCCCTCTGGGTCTGGGCCGCGGTCCAGACCAGCATGTCGTAGCGACTGGCAAGGCGTCGGAGATCGCGGTAGATCTCCGCTAGCTCAAACCTGCGCTCGTTGTATTTCCTCGCGGAGCGCAACTCATCATCGTAATCCACGATAAGGGCGTCTACGATGAATCCCTCCTCCCGTTGCTGCAGCACGAGGTTCTCCAAATCGGCCACCGTCACCATCGTCTCCGTTCCATCGTAGATTCGAAGGCGTCCGCGAACGATGGATCGGAAACGAGCCATGCGCTTCCGCAGCACGCGCTCCTTATCGCGAAGGTGATCAAGCGGAAGATGCGTGATCGTTGCGTCGAACCTGTCCTCCACATCCTCCTTCGGATCCTCCAGCGTGACGTAGAGGACGTTCAGACGCTGCATGATGTAGGCTACGGCGACCCAGATCAGGAACATCGATTTGCCGCGTTTGTACGGAGCCGCCACACAGCCGAGGTGGCCACGCGCTATAGCCCGCACCATGGCGTCGAAAGGATCGATGAACAAGACTGGATAGCGCGAGGCGACATCGTGCATTCGCCGGCGTTCGATCCGGTCCTCCAGCGTCTCGAAATAGTCGACCGGCTTGGGCGGTGCGCTCCCATCGTTCGATACGACCTGGCGGGCGATTTCGAGGAATTTCTGGGAGCTGAGCTCGCCGGCGGCGTGCAGGCGAAGCACCTCGTCAAGCGCCGTCTGAACTGCGGAGGCCTGTTTCAGCTCCTCGATGCGGGTCGTGATGGCGCGCACGTTCTCGATAGGGGATTCCAGAATCCAGTGGCAGAGTCGGCGCAGACCGATCATTCGCTTCTCGCCGAGCTTTGCCAGGCGCCCGTGCTTGTCCATCTCGCTAACGAGGAGGCGGCCGATGCCCTCGCGAAAGCGCTTCCAGTGGGAAAGCGCCACTCCCGCGACCAGCCAGATATCCCGCCCTTCGATGGATCCGTCTGCGGGAGTGAAATCGTCCTGCGTCAAACGATCCCCGAAGGCGCGCAGAAACTCCCGGTCGCGCACCAGAAGCACGAGCACCGCCTTCAGGAACTCGCTATCTAGCTTCATAGGGAATTCTTCCAGAAATTGCTCCGGAAGTTCTTGGCGTAGATCTGGGATCGGGATCCGTTGGCGCTGCGCACCTTCGCCATGCGCCTTGCGTACTGCTCCGCAAACTCATCCAAATCCTCCGCGTCCGCCCCCACGAGCTCCATACAGTGCTGAAGGCGTCTGCGCTCCCTCCACTCCTGGACGCTGCGCGGATGCGACTCCTTCAGGCTGTCGCGCAGCAACTGAAGCGACCGGGGAGCCAGGATGCGATACAGAGGAGGCAGCGTGCGCCCTTCGCTGTAGAGCTCGTTTAGCCGTCGCACGATCGTCATCATGGACAGGCGGAGATCCAGGCGAACGGCGCGTATGTTCAGCCAGCGCAGCCTTTCGCAAGGGCTGGAGGAATCTGGGAGCCTCCTATCTGGCGCAATGATTGCGAGACAAGCCTTGGCATTTTCGAATTCCTTTCTGGCAATTTCAGAAGCATGATCCAATCCTGCGATGTCGTCCACGATGGGATTATACTGATTCTCCTCTCTGCAACTCCTCCCTCAGTCCCGTTTCAGAAGAGGGAAGAAGCGCGCATCCGCGCGCTGCCCGCTTCGGGGAGCGACGCTTGCCGACGCTTCACGAGCGGGCATGGATCGCGAAACCGAACGCGCACGCTATTTCCGGAAGCCCCCCGTAAGGGGGGCTGGAGGAAATGATGACAATGACAGATATCGATGGATCCCCGTCCACCGTCCCCATACCCCCATATAATCCCCCCTTCCCCCTCCCTCCTCCCCCTTCGGAAGGGGCTATTTGGAGGGCGGGGTCGTTTCGGATGAAATAAGCTCGATGGCGGCTCGCAGAGCCGCTTCGTCCTGCACGTCGAGCTCCCGTTTCGCTATCAGCGCGAGCAGGGTTCGAACCGCGACCTCCCTCTCCGCCGGGGAGAGTTCGCTGCGGTGGCCGGCCAGCGTGGGATACTTCGCCAGGAACGCCTGCCACGCGATGTCGTCGATTTTCGTTGGCGTAGCGGCCGTCAGAATATCGACGGCCCTCGGAACGTAAGGACGGAGTCGGACAGCCAATCGCGGGACGAGCTTCAACGCTCGCCGCAAGGGAGTTGAAAACATGGACCAGAAGGACATAGTCACCTCCTGATTCATAGTCGCATCAGGAGGAACGACGGATGTGTGATCGTATACTGTCCCAGAAGCGGCGCGCCGCATCCGCGGCTTGCCCCTGTCTGAATCGCACGGAGGCGATTATCGGAACGTTCATTCTGAGGAGGGAACTGCGACGGGCTTCCGTCGTCGAAGCGAAGCGGTTGGATTCATGCTGACGGACATCCCCGATATCCACATAGACGAGCTCGTGCTTCCCTTGCAGGATGCGAACACCGCGACCGAAACGCTGACGCACCGCGTTGGCGTTGCGTCCCATTGTGGCATCGATGATCGTATCCAGCGAGCGAATGTTCACGCCCTTCTCAAAGACGCGGTTCGCGAGGATGATCCGCGTAGCGCCCCCATCCATTCGAAGGCGCGCCGCGTCCCGCTGACGACTGTCCACCTCCCCATACACCGTCTCGCACGGCAGATCCGCCAGACGCCGTTGCAGAATTTTCAGGTGGCGAATCCTGGAAACGAGAATACAGATCCGTCGTCCATCCGCCACGGCAAGACGCGCGATGGCCTCGATGAAATCGTTACGAGTTCGGCTGCGAACTATGCATTTCTCATACTGCTCCGCCCACGAAGCCGCCTTGCCATCGATATCCCGTTCATAATCCGCTGCAGCCAATACGCCAGCACAGAGGTGACCGGATTCCAGCGCGCGTTCATACTCATACGTTCCGATCACTGGACCGCACATGGAAGCGGCTTCAAACAGCACAGGATCCTGATCAACCTGGAGCGTAGCAGTCATTCCGTAGACGCACAGCGGATGAATGCGCGCAATGGCGCGCCGTGTGCGGTCGTTCAGCGCCAGATGCACTTCGTCGATAATCACGACGCCGACGGAACTCAGCCAGGACTGCATTCCAGGGCGGTCGCTCTGACTGATGGTCTGAACGGTAGCCGTCGTGATGCGGCGGGGATCAAACACGCCCTCGCCTACCTTCCCGATCTCCTCCCCCGTCACCGCCGCCAGTTCGCGCCGGGTCTGCTCCAGAAGCGTTAGTTCGTCAACCAGAAACAGAGCCGTTTCGCGGAGAGCACGAAGAAACAGCCCGGCGAGGAACGTCTTCCCCGTCCCCGTCGCCGCCAGTACGAGACCGCCGGTTCCGGCGGCATCTGCCATGGCTCTAACGAGTTCGATCTGGTAAGGGCGCGCCTGTGGAAGACTGGCGGCGATGGCATCGATGTCGTGGAACCGGGGAGCCTGGCGGCGGTCGTCAATTCTGATCACCCATCCGCGCTCCTCCAGACGTCTGCGAAGAGCGAGAAACAATCCCGTAGGAACACGACCGCCCTTCATCAAACAGCGCCGTCCGTCCCACCGTCCTTCCCGGTAGGCCCGCGAGAACCATGAGCCGGGCACGAGATAGGAGAACTCGCGTTTCAGGCGAACATCGGCGGGCCGAAGAACCGTCGTTCGATTGTGCAGCGTGGCGAAAATTTCCATCGGCGCACTGAAACAGTGTACGATCTGTCGTATACTCCCATTAGGGGCGCCCATAGTCGCTTTCCCCTCCGAAAGGGACTTCTCCTTCCGAGACCCATCAGGCGCCCCTGATCCACTCCTGCAAACAGCTCAGCGGACCGTCGGAGACGGCGGTCCGCTCTTTTGTAGTCTCGGAAATCTATTAGACAATCTTATAATTCACCCTAGCAGCTCGCGGTCTTCACCCGATACTGAATCAGGGAGTCGCCTTAAACGCCCCCGCCTTTCGGCGGTATCGGGGCAAATTTCAATCGATCTCGAGGGGTCAATGGTAA
>Ga0209018_1002043_pt1 | contig 14947 bp, 13 predicted proteins | sample YNPBryBLVA2012_FD_185814 | JGI IMG/M metagenome (GOLD analysis project Ga0209018, IMG submission 185814) | Anoxygenic and chlorotrophic microbial mat microbial communities from Yellowstone National Park, USA - YNP Bryant BLVA 2012 (SPAdes)... ...
CGGGTGCTGCAGTCCTACCTGGACGGCAAGAGCTACCGCGAGATAGCCGAGGAGATCGACCGCGACGCCAAGGTGGTGGACAACGCCCTCTGCCGCATCAAGATAAAGATACGCAACTACGTGGAGCCCCTGCTCAACTGAGCCATCCAGGTCCGCCGACGCCTCCGGGGCGGTAATACCTTCCATCCCCTTGAGGGTCCCGGCTGCCCATCTGCATTGCAGGTAATTTTACGCATCGCCCGCCCGCCGGGTTCCCCTTCGCCCTTGACGCGTCCCCGCCGCGTCATCCCTTCCGGGGGGCCACCTCTATGCTGAGGCGACGGGGGGCGGGCACCTCCCATTCCGCCTTTCCCGGTATCCCCTCCAGCGCCTGGTAATACCCGGCCACCCTCCCCACCAGCAGGGGCACGTTGAAGGGGTTCTCCACCTCCACCCGCAGGCGCTCCCCCTTCCTCTCGATGACGGTGAAGTTGCCCAGCCCCTTCACCGTCTGCTGGCGCAGCAGGGCAAGGTAGTTGCGCCTTTCCCGTATGTCCGGCTGCAGGTAGGCATCCTTCTTGAAGTCGCCCTGTATTTCCACCACCATGCGCTCCACCTCGTCCCCCAGCTCCTCCGCCAGCTCGCGGAAGAGGGCGTTGAGGCCGTCCACCGGCATGACCACCTCGCGCATGTGGTGCTTGCGGTTGCCCACCAGCCCTTCGTTCTCGTCCCAGTAGAAGGTCTGGGAGATGCGCACCGGCACGCCGCATTCCCCGCAGGCGCGGTGCTCCACGTTGCCGGGAAGCGGGTCTTTCTTCTCGTAGCGGAAGCGCTCGCTCTCCCCGCTCCCTTCCTTTCCCCCGCACGCGCGGTAGGTGACGGAGACCGGGCCGCTTCCCTCGCCGTCCACCCCGTATTCGAAGCCGACCCCTTCCGCCGCCTCGAAGAAGCCGCGGCACAGCCCGCACAGCAAGTCCGGATGGTAGGGCTTGCGCATGCTCACCGTTATCTCCCTGCGCGGCCGGTAGGAGGCGATGGAGAGCCTGCCGAATCCCAGGATGGAGAAGACCTTGAAGATGCGCTCGTAGTAGTTCTTCATCAGGAACGTGGGGTGGGTGATGCGGCCGCCGGGGATGAGCGAGAGGTACTCGGAGTAATAGGCCTTTCCCAGGCGGCGCCCCAGCGGCACCTCCGCCCGCGCCGCTATCTTGCCCAGGGGCACCCCGATCCTCTCGGCCACGCCGCGCAGGACGTTGTTGACCTCGTCGGTCTTGATGTAGACCAGCTGGGTGCGCTCAACGTCGTTGGCGAAGATGTTGCCCCCGCTGCTCCACCGCATGCTCCGCCCGATTATGGTGGGTAGCCCGCATGTCTCACATACCCTCATGATGGATGATATTATACTTCATTCCGGGCAATCATGCCCGCTTTGTGATACATTCTTACATGGAAATCTGGCATATGCGCGCGGCGCGCCGCGAGCCGGTCAGGAGGTGCGGGATGTCCGACTACGAAGAGGGAAAGAGCCGCTGGTTCGGATGGGGCGACCTGGAAAAGACCTTCGACATGGGGGAGCGGGCGGGGCTGCTGCCCTACCTGCGTGAGAAGCTGGGCCTGGACACCGAGCGGAAGCGCTTCACCGACCCCGACCTGGATGAGATAGACCTGCCGGAGCCGCGCATACCTTCGGAGGCCCTGGAAGCGCTGGAGATGGTGGTGGGGAAGGACAACCTCTCCACCGGGCGCTTCATGCGCGTCTCCCACTCCCAGGGCAAGAGCTACCGGGACATCCTGCGCCTGCGCCTGCGCAGGTTGGACCACCCGGTGGACGCGGTGGTGTGGCCGCGCAGCGAGGACGAGGTGGTGGAGGTCTTGAAGCTCGCCGCCACCCACGGCCTGGCGGTGGTCCCCATTGGCGGGGGGTCCAGCGTCACCGGCGGTTTGGAGCCGCTGGACCAGGAGCGTTTCCAGGGGGTCATCAGCATGGACCTGGCGCGCATGAACCGGCTTCTCAAGCTGGACCCCACCTCGCGCACGGCCATCGTGCAGGCGGGCATGCAGGGGCCGGAGCTGGAGGAGGCGCTCAACGCCAAGGGGTACACGCTGGGGCACTTCCCCGAGAGCTTCCACCATTCCGCGGTGGGCGGCTGGATAGCCACCCGCTCGGCCGGCAGGCAGTCCACCGGATACGGCAAGATAGAGGACATGCTGATGGCCCTGCGCATGGTCACCCCCAGCGGCACCATCGCCACCAGGCGCACCCCCCATACCGCCGCCGGCCCCTCGCTCCTGCAGCTGTGCGCCGGCTCCGAGGGGACCTTGGGGGTCATCACCGAGGCCACCCTGCGCATCCGCCCCTACCCGGAGGTCTTCGACTACCACGGGCTGCTCTTCCGCAACTTCTCCGCCGGCGCCTCCGCCATCCGGGAGATGCTGCAGCAGGGCATCACGCCCACCTGCGTGCGCCTCTCGGACCGCTCGGAGACGGCGCTGGCGCAGGCCGTCCGCTCCACCTCGGGCAGCCGGCTCAAGAGCCGCCTGGAGGACCTGGCGCTGAAGGCACTGTCGGCCCGCGGCTATTCATTCGACGACGGCGCCTTCATGGTGCTGGGGTTCGAGGGGGAAGCGGCCCGGGTGGACGAGTTGAGGGGGGAGGCCCTCTCCGTCTGCCGCAAGCTGGGAGGGTTCCACCTGGGGACCAGCCCCGGGAAGCAGTGGTACCGCGGGCGCTATGACCTCGCCTACATGCGCGACCCCCTCATCAACCTGGGGGTGATGGTGGACACCCTGGAGACCGCCACCACCTGGGACAACCTCCTGCATCTCTACGGGGAGGTGCGCCGGGCCATCAAGGAAGCGGTGGAGGAAGGAGGGGGCAAGGGCATCGTCGCCTGCCACATCTCCCATTCCTACCCCGAGGGGGCCTCGCTCTACTACTTCTTCCTCGCCCCCATGGAGGAGGGGAAGGAGCTGGAGCAGTGGGAGAGGGTGAAGAGCCGCGCCACCCAGGCCATCTGCGACTACGGCGGCACCATCACCCACCATCACGGCGTGGGCTACGAGCACGCCCCCTGGATGCCGGAGGAAGTGGGAGAGGCGGGGCTACTCGCCCTGCGCCGCCTCAAGGAGGCCCTGGACCCGCAGGGCATCATGAACCCCGGAAAGGTGCTCCCGCGGCAGGGGTGAGGGGCGGCAGGAGCGTTCGGTCATACGTCGAGGAGGCACGGTGACGGAGGAGCGGCTGCCGGTCTTCACTTACGGCACCTTGAAGCCGGGAGGGCGCCTTTTCCACCACATCTCCCACGCGGTACGGGAGACCGTCCCCGCGTCCATCTGCGGCCGTCTCTACGACACCCCCTTCGGCTACCCGCTGCTGCTGGACGCGGGTAACGAGGAGTGCCCGCTCATCGCGGGGACGCTCATCTTCGCCCTGGACGAGCTGTACGAGGAGATGCTGCGCATAATGGACGTCATCGAGCTGGAGGCGGGTTTCGAGAGGGGGGTGCGGGAGGTCTTCACCGAGAGCGGGCGCCGGGTGCGCGCCCTGGTCTATTTCTACCGCGAGGCGCCCCGCTACGCCCACCCCTACGAGGGCAGCTCCTGGGAATAACCCCCTCCGATCAGGGGCAGCCCCTCTTTTCCTGATTTCTGCACCTTCGCCGCCGGCCTATACCCGACCCCGGCGTCCCAGGGGAGCCCGCGGGCCGCGCCCGCCGCTTGGCCGGAGCCGGCGCCCTCAAGTAGGGGTGACGGTAAACTCCAGGGTGGAAGGGTCAACCTTCCTCCAGGACGCTTCCGCCTTTCTGCCCTCGCCCAGCTCGTACATGGCGCTGAGATGCCCGGCCAGCAGGTGCTCCTGGAAGGGGTTCTCGATGACCACCTTGAGCACTCCGTCCGAGGTGTCGTAGTCGACCGGGTTGCCCTGCCCCCGCAAGGCCAGGGTATCCAGCACGGCTATGTAGAAAGTGTCGCGGTCCACTTCCTCTCCCACCTCGCCCCCACCCAGGAACTCCTGCCGCAGGTGGTGCAGGGAGAACTCGCGCTGCGATTCGATGATGATGGGGTAGATGTCCTCGCCCAGCTCCGCCTCCAGCTCCCGGAACACCACCGCCGGGGTGTACGCATCCAGGAAGACCATGCGCACGTCGCGGCGGGTGTCCATGATGATGCCCTGGTCCGGGTGCCACTCCAGCTTGAGCAGCTGCGGCACCCCGCAGCGGGGGCAACGGGGGTAGGTGCGGTTCCCCGGCTTGGGAGGCGGGGTCTCGAAGGTGAGCCGCTGGGCTATCTCCGGGCGCGACGGCTCGGGGCGGATGGAGATGACGTCGTCCTCGCCCAGGCGGTACCACTGGTGGCTGTAGGGCTTCCTCTCCAGGGCCTCGAAGGCCCCCACGATCACCGCCGCCATCAGCTCCCGGTTGAAGGGGTTGCGCACGATGGCCTCGCCCAGCCACCCCGGCTTGTACACCACGGTCTTGGCGTAGCTCTGCCCGGTCCACACCGCCAGGCGGCAGAACATGTTCACGGTGAACTTCTTGCCGAAGGTGGTCCAGCGGGCCGAGGCCAGCGGCCCCCACAGGTTGTCGTTGATGGTCTGGATGGACGCGTTGCGCTGCGCCTCGAAGACGATGTGCAGAATGGGCAGGCCCAGTTCCTCCTCGATGCGCTGGAACAACTCCGTGAGGAAATCCCCCTCGATGAGCACCACCCGGAAGTTACGGTTGAAAAACTGGGTGATGGTGCCGTTGTCGTTGAAACGGAGGACCTGCGCCAGCACCCACGAAAACCCGCATTCCCCGCACCGCTTGACCCTCATGTCGCCTCCCTCCCCTTATTCGGTCTTCGCGGATATTCTACCCCTTTCAACCGGAGAAGCGAACCTGCCGCCGCGTTTTCCCCGCATCGCTTCACTTGGCTTATCGGCAGGATCGCGCCGGAAAAGAAGGGGCCCTGCGCATGCGCCGGCCTCGCCCCCGCGCCGGCCTCGCCCCCGCGCCGGCCTCAGGATCCCTCTCCTTCTCCCCTTCCCTCGAGGATGGAGATGACCCCGCCGGCGGTGCGGGCGCAGATCTCGGAGCAGCGCCGGAAATGCTCCTCGCTGGTAAAATCTTCCAGGCCGTTTATCTCCCGGCAGGCCATCGAGGCGTTGCTCTCCCTGAAGTCATCCAGCAGCCTCTCTATCACCCCGTAAGCGTCGGCCCGGGGCTCGTCGGGGCGGACGGTCCCGCAGGCCATGCTCAGCCACAGCACCCCGGCCACCAGGGCCCCGCAGGCTTCCCCGTGACGCGCCAATCCCCCTCCCAGCCCCGTGACCATGCGCACCAGCGGCTCCACCTCGATGCCCTCCGCGTGGCCCAGCGCCTCCATCACCGACTGGGCGCAGTTGTAACCGGCCAGGTAGTTCCGGCGCGCCCGCTCCTCCGCCTTGCGCCGCCTGTCTCCGTCCATCGTCCTGAAGCCACCTCGCTCCCGTCTCCACCGCTTCCCGTGTCAGAACAGGCCCAGCTGCCGTTGCTCCGTTCCTTCCGCCCGGTCCCCGCCGTCCCCGGCGCCGGGCCCGTCTTCCGCCCCCGCATTGGCGCCGGCAGCCGTCTGCGGCCGCGCCCCCGCGCCGGCCGCCTCCCACCCTTCCTCGAGGTAGGCCTTGAGCAGCTGGAAATCCTCGATGAGGGTGGCCTTGAGCGGGGGCTTGTGCAGGGCCGCCGCCGGATGGAACAGGGGCACGAAGACCATGCCGTCTCTCACGAACCTCTTGCCGTGCAACCTGGTTATCCCCACGTCGGTCTTCAAAAGCGTCTTGGTGGCGAAGTTGCCCAGGGTGCAGATGATGCGCGGCCTGATCAGCTCTATCTGCTTGAAGAGGTAGGGCGTGCACGCGGCCAGCTCCTCCGGCAGGGGGTCGCGGTTGCCGGGCGGGCGGCACTTGATGCAGTTGGCTATGTAGACCTCGGCGCGGCGCAGGCCGATGGACCCCAGCAGCTGGTCCAGGAACTGGCCCGCCTGCCCCACGAAGGGGATCCCCTGGCGGTCCTCGTGATAGCCCGGCCCCTCGCCCACGAACATCATCCCGGCGTGCGGGTCGCCCGTGCCGAAGACGAAATTGTTGCGGGTGCCGCCCAGCCCGCAGGCCCGGCAGTCCCGGATCAAGCCGTACAACTCATCCAGGCTGCCGGCACCGCGCCAGGCCTGCCCGGCCCCTCCCTGCTCCACCTCGCCTCTCCCCGCCCTCAATGCCCGCAGGACGAGCAGCTGCTGGCGGTGCAGCTGCTGCAGGAGGAACCGCCCGCGGAGGAGCGGAAGTCACCGCCCGAGGCCGACCCGCTCTTGAAGCCGAAAGTGGAGAAGAGCTTCTTCACCTCGGGGCAGCCGCATTCGGGGCAGGACTCCGCCCCCTCCGTGGTGGAGCGGGCGAAATACTCGAACACCCGGCCGCAACCGCCGCATCTATACTCGTAAAAAGGCATCCCTCTCGCCTCCTTTTCGCTCTCGCGATCTCCAGCCCTATGATACCCAGCGGCTTCCTCCCGGCGCAATCGCCCCGGTCATGCTTGCCGCGGCCCCCTGCGGCGCAGCGCCAGCTTGAACAGCTCGAACCAGAGCACGCTCAACACCCCGGCCGCCAGGCACAGCGCCAGGTCCTGCGGGTGCAGAAAGCAGAAGCCGAAGATCCTCCTCATAGGGGGGACATACAGCGCCAGGGCCAGGAAACACAGGGTGCCCCCGCTCACCCACCACAGCGAGGGGTTGCGCACCCGCAAGCCGGAGAGAGCCCCCTTGCTCCAGGAACGGTTGCTCAGCATCAGGGCCAGGTTGGCGATGACCAGGGCGGCGAAGGCGGTGGTGCGCGCCTCCTCGGGCCCCCGCCCCCACCAGTGGGCCAACCCGAACACCAGCCCCACCCAGAGCAGCGCGCTCAAGCCCTGCAGGAAGGACAGGGCCAGACGGCGCCAGCCGAAGAGGGGGTCGTCGGAGCGGTGGGGAGGGCGGAGCATGATGTCTTCCTCCGGCGGCTCCGCCTCGAAGACCACCGAGCAGGTGGGGTCGATCACCAGCTCCAGGAAGGCGATGTGCACCGGCATGAGCACCAGGTCCAGCTTGAAGATGACCGGTATGAAGGACATGCCGGCGATGGGCACGTGCACCGCCACTATGTAGGACATGGCCTTGCGCAGGTTGTCGTATATGCGCCTTCCCATGCGCACCGCCTTCTCGATGGAGGTGAAGTCGTCGTCCAGCAGCACCAGGTCGGCCGCCTCGCGGGCCACGTCGGTGCCCCGTCCCCCCATGGCGATGCCGATGTGGGCCGCCTTGAGGGCGGGGGCGTCGTTCACCCCGTCCCCGGTCATGGCCACTATCTCCCCGGCCTCCCGCAGGGCCTGCACCAGCCTGAGCTTCTGCTCGGGGACCATGCGGGCATAGATGTTGACCTCCCGCACCAGCGCCAGCAGCTCCTCGCGGCCCATCCGCTCCATCTCCGCTCCGGTGAGGCAGCGGTCGGCGTTCTCCAGGCCGGCGCGGCGGGCCACGTCCATGGCCGTCCCCGGATAGTCCCCGGTGATCATGACCACCCTGATCCCCGCCGCCCTGCATTCCGCCACGGCGGCGGGAACGCCGGGCCGCACCGGGTCCTCCATCCCCACCAGGCCCAGGAACTCGAAGTCGAAGTCGTGCTGGTCGGGCGGCAGGGTGGACGGGGTGAAGCGGGAACGGGCCACCCCCAGCACCCGCAGGCCTTCCTCGGCCATGCTGGACACGTGCACCGACAGGACCCGGCGCTCCTCCTCGCTGAAGTGGCAGAGGTCGGCCACCGCCTCCGGCGCCCCCTTGGCCGCTATGATGAACTCTCCGGCGTCGGGGCTCCTCCAGACGTTGGAGAGGGCCAGCAGTTCGGGCATGAGCGGGTATTCCCTCTCCAGTACCCAGTCCCCGTGTAGGTGCTCGGTATCCGAGAGGCGGTCTTCGCCCAGCTCCAGCAGGGCCTTCTCCACCGGGTCGGCGGTCTGGCGCCGGCTGGCCAGGATGCCGAACTCCACCAGCAGGTGGAATCCCTCGGGCAATCCTTCGCAAAAGGCATCCCCCTCGCCGCCCGGCCCCCTTCCGCCCTCCGGTCCGCCCAACCGGCAGTATTCACCGCCGGCGAACAACAAGCTGACCCTGAGCCGGTTGAGGGTGAGGGTGCCGGTCTTGTCCACGCACAGCACCGTGGCCGAGCCCAAGGCCTCCACCGCGGCCACCTTCCTGGTGAGGATGTTCTCCCGCGACATGCGCCATGCCCCCAGGGTCAGGAAGATGGACAGCACCAACGGGAACTCCTCCGGCAGCATGGCCATGGAAAGGGCCACGCCCACCAGCAGTCCCTTCAGCCAGGAGTCGCCGCCGCCGCCGCGGGTCAGGGCATAGACCGCCACCACGGCGGCGCAGAACAGCAGGGCGGCTGCGGCCACCCTCTTCACCAGGGTCCCCATCTCCTTTTGCACGGGGGTCCGCTCCGCCTCCAGCTCCCGGAGCGAGCGCCCGATGCGGCCCATCTCCGTGCCGGAACCCACCGCCACCACCTCGGCTATGCCGTGGCCCCTCACCACCAGGGTGCCGGAATAGACGAAGTGCCGCCCCTCGCCCCCCGGCCTGCCCGCCTCCCGCGGCACCTCCGCGCAGGGGGATTTCCGCACCGGCACCGATTCCCCGGTGAGCAGCGACTCGTCCACGTAGAGATGGGAACATTCCAAGAGCGCCGCGTCGGCGGGCACGCGGTCGCCTTCCTCCAGCACCACCAGGTCGCCCCTGACCACCTCGCGCCCGGCCACGCGCAGCACCCGGCCTTCCCTGATGACCTGGGCGCGCGGGCTGGACAGGTCGCGCAGGGCCTGCAGGGCCTTCTCGGTCTTGCGCTCCTGGTAGAAGGCGGTGCCGATCACCACCGCCACGAAGGCCAGCAGGACCACGGCCTCCCTGCGCTCCCCCAGGAGCATGTAGACCGCCCCCGCCCCCAGCAGCAGCAGCAGCATGGGCTCCCCCAGCACCCGCAGGGCGGTTGAGAGCGCCTGGTGCCGGCGGCCTGCCTCGATCTCGTTGGCCCCCTCCTCCCGCAGGCGGCGGGCGGCTTCCGCGTCGGTCAGGCCCCGGTAACTCGCGGTCTCTGCTTCCAAGCCCTTTCCCAAGCCCTTTCCCAAGCCATTTCCTTCCTTCGCTGGCTTCCTCGCCGAACCGCCTGCTTTGCGCCTTTGAGGGAGCGGCGGCCCGCTCCGTCCCTTCCCCGCCCCGGCGCAACGCTCGCGCGGCCCTCCCGTAATTATCATCCAGGGCGCCCCCTGGTAAAAGCCCGCCTGCCGGACCTTGCGTGAGACCTGCCTCGGGGTTTGCCGCCGCCCGCCGGAAATTTCTTCCCTAAACCCCTTGATTTCCCGGAAGACATGTCCTATGATTACGGATTGCTGGCACTCTGGTTATTCGAGTGCTAACACTCCGAAAGTTTGAGTGCTATCATACGCGGCGCCCGACTGCTACCGCGCCGCGAGCACAGAGGCAGGCAGGTTCGGAAGAGAAGGAGGGATGTGTAATGAAGCTGAGGCCTCTGGGTGATCGGGTCATCGTCAAGCCCGGCGAAGGGGAGGAGCGCACCCCCAGCGGTCTGGTCATTCCCGACACCGCCAAGGAGAAGCCCCAGGAGGGAGAGGTCCTGGCCGTGGGACCGGGACGCTGGGAGGAAGGCAAGTACATTCCCCTCGACGTCAAGGTGGGCGACAAGATCATCTACTCCAAGTACGGAGGGACCGAGGTCAAGATCGAGGGCGAGGAATACCTCATCCTCAGCGAGCGGGACATCCTGGCCGTGGTGGAGTCCTGACGGCCGAAGCAGGCGCGAATCGAGAAAGAGCCCGAAAAGGAGGTTGAGTAATGGCAAAGGAGATACGCTTCGACGAGGAGGCGCGGCGTCTGCTGGAGCAGGGTGTGAACAAGCTGGCCGACGCGGTCAAGGTCACCCTGGGACCCAAGGGTCGCAACGTCGTGCTGGAGAAGAAGTTCGGCGCCCCCACCATCACCAATGACGGCGTGACCATCGCCCGCGAGATCGAGGTGGAGGACGTCTACGAGAACTGCGGCGTGCAGCTGGCCAAGGAAGTCGCCACCAAGACCAACGACGTGGCCGGCGACGGGACCACCACCGCCACGGTGCTGGCCCAGGCCATGGTGCGCGAGGGCATGCGCAACGTGGCGGCGGGCGCCAACCCCATGCTGCTGAAGCGGGGCATGGAGAAGGCCGTGGAGATGGTGGTGGAGTCCATCAAGGGCGCCGCCAAGGAAGTCGAGACCAAGGAGGAGATCGCCCGGGTGGCGGCCATCTCCGCCGATAACGAGGAGGTCGGCCAGATCATCGCCGACGCCATGGAGAAGGTGGGCAAGGACGGGGTCATCACCGTGGAGGAATCCCAGACCTTCGGCATCTCCTTCGAGGTGGTAGAGGGCCTGCAGTTCGACAAGGGCTACCTCTCCCCCTACATGGTCACCGACGCCGAGCGCATGGAAGCGGTGCTGGACGAGCCCCTCATCCTCATCGCCAACCAGAAGGTCAGCTCGGTGGCCGACCTGCTCCCCGTGCTGGAGAAAGTGATGCAGGCGGGCCGGCCGCTGCTGATCATCGCCGAGGACGTGGAGGGCGAGGCCCTGGCCACCCTGGTGGTCAACAAGATCCGCGGCACCTTCCAGTCGGTGGCGGTGAAGGCCCCCGGGTTCGGCGACCGCCGCAAGGCCATGCTGCAGGACATCGCCATCGTCACCGGCGGCCAGGTGGTCAGCGAGGAGCTGGGCATCAAGCTGGAGAACACCACCCTGGACATGCTGGGGCGCGCGCGCCAGGTCAAGGTGACCAAGGAAGACACCATCATCGTGGAAGGTGCGGGCTCGGCCGACGCCATCAAGGGCCGCATCAACCAGATCAAGGCCGAGATCGAGCGCTCCGATTCCGACTTCGACCGCGAGAAGCTGCAGGAGCGGCTGGCCAAGCTCTCCGGCGGCGTGGCGGTCATCAAGGTGGGGGCGGCCACCGAGGTCGAGCTGAAGGAGAAGAAGCACCGCATCGAGGACGCCCTCTCCGCCACCAAGGCGGCGGTGGAGGAGGGCATCGTGGCCGGCGGCGGCGTGGTGCTGGTCAACGCCATCCCCTCCATCAACACCGATGACATGGACGGCGACATCAAGACCGGTGCGGAGATAGTCAAGCGCTCGCTGGAGGAGCCCCTGCGCCAGATAGCCACCAATGCCGGAGCCGAGGGCTCGGTGGTGGTGGAGAAGGTCAAGGGCCTGGACAAGGGCGTCGGCTTCAACGCCATCAACGGCGACTACGTGGACATGGTCAAGGAGGGCATCATCGACCCCGCCAAGGTGACCCGTTCCGCCCTGCAGAACGCGGCATCCATCGCCAGCCTCATCCTCACCACCGAGGCCGTGGTGGCGGAGATCCCCGAGAAGGAGCAGGGGCCCGGCATGGGCGGCATGCCCCCGGGAATGATGTAGCCGGCACCCTGCCGAGAACGCTGAGCGAGGCGGCCCCGCAGGGGGTCGCCTCCTTTTTGTGTTCGATCATACCGCTCCCGCTGCCCGGGGCAGCCTGTCCCCGTGTTTCCCGGAGGCCTAAGAGGGTCACATCCATTGGGGACAGCATCTCAAGGGTCCGGCCTTGGGCTCTTGGCCCTGGAGGCGCGACCACGGTCGGTGGGCGTCGGCACGTCCCCGTGGGCGGGAAAATCAGGAAAAGAGGGGCTGACCCTGATCAAAGGCCGCGGTTAGAGGGGGTCAGAGGTAGTGGGGCAGGCACTCGCGGTAGTAGGACAGGGTGAGCTCCAGGGCCTCGCGCAGGGAGGTGCGGGGCTCCCATCCCAGGGTGCTGCGTATGAGGGAGTAATCGGCGTAGAAGTCGCCGATGTCGATGCGCTTGCGGTCGGGCGGGAACTCCCTGACCACGTACTCCCCCTCGCCGGCCGTCTCCACCAGCATGCCCGCCAGGTCCCTCAGGCTGACCGCCGCGTCTCCCCCCAGGTTGAAGATGCGCCCGTCGGCGTTCTCGTCCGCCGCCAGCAAGAGGAAGGCGTCGATGACGTCGTCCACGTAGGTGAAATCGCGCAGCTGATGCCCGTCCCAGACCTCGAAGGGCTGCCCCTCCAGCAGCAGCTTTATCCACACGCCCAGGAAGGTCTGGCGGGCGTCCTTGACCCGCATGCGCGGGCCGATGGTGTTGGTGAGCCGCAGGATGGAGCAGCGGATGCCGTAGACGTCGTGGTAGAGCAGGTGGAAACGCTCTCCCGCCAGCTTGTTGACCCCGTTGATGTCCACCGGGTTCAAGGGGTGCTTCTCGTCCACCGGCAGGTACTGCGGCCTTCCGTAGATCTGGCGGGTGGAGGCGAAGAGAATCTTCACCCCGGGGTTGAACTTGCGGCAGGCCTCCAGGATGTGCAGCTGGGCCACCGCGTTGATGTCGATGTCGGTGTAAGGGTCGGTCATGGAGTCCATGTGTGAGGTCTGCCCCGCCAGGTTGAAAAGGTAGCTCTTTCCTTTCACCAGGTACTTGAGGGAATGCTCGTCGCGCACGTCTGATATGTTCACCTGCACGCGGTCGCTGATTCCCCGGATGTTGTAGAGGTTGCCGCCGTACTCGGGGATGAGCGAATCCACCAGCAGCACCTCCGCTCCCAGCTCCACCAGCCGGCGCGCCAGGTTGGAGCCGATGAACCCCAGTCCCCCGGTGACGAGCACCTTTTCTCCGCGGAACAGCTCGGTATAGTCCTTGGACATGAGGATATTCTCTCACAACCACGGGGCTTTGAGTAGCGGCGCGCCCCGTCTTCCCCCGACCCCCGGCCGCCCCAGGCGGGCCGCGGGCCGCGGAGCGCGAAAAAGGAGGGGAGCGGTTCCGCCCCCCTCCTCAAAGATGCGCTCGGCGCTAGACGCGCTCGATGATGGTGGTGGCTCCCTGCCCCCCGCCGCCGCACATGGTGGCCAGGCCGTACTTGCCCCTGGTCTCCTGCAGGATGCGGGCCAGGGTGCCGGTGATGCGGGGGCCGGAGCAGGCCAGGGGATGGCCGATGGCCACCGCGCCGCCCTTGAGGTTGACCTTATCCGGGTCGATCCCCAGCTTCTCGATGGCGTACAGGGGCACCACGCTGAAGGCCTCGTTGATCTCCCAGGCGTCTATCTCTTCCGCCTTCAGTCCCACTTGCTTGAGGGCCTTCTCCGAGGCGGGCACCGGGCCGGCACCCATGATGCTGGGCTCTACTCCCGCCACCGCCATGCCGATGATGCGGGCCAGCGGCTTGAGGCCCAGGGAGCGCGCCTTGTCCGCGCTCATGATGAGCACCGCCACCGCCCCGGCGTTGAGGGGCGAGGAGTTGCCGGCGGTGATGACGCCGTCCTCCTTGAAGGCGGGCTTGAGCCCCGCCAGGCCCTCCATGGTGGTGTCGGCGCGGATGGAGAGGTCGTACTTGTAGGTCTTCTTCTCGCCGCTGTCGTCCTCCGCCTCCACCGGCACTATCTCCCCGTCGAAGTACCCTTCCTCGATGGCCTTGGCCGCCTTGAGGTGGCTGCCCAGGGACCACTTGTCCATGTCCTCGCGGGTGCAGTTGGTCATGGTGTAGAGCTTTTCCGCCGTGAGCCCCATGCTCATGGCCGTCTGCATGTCCCGCTCCTTGAGCCGCTCGTCGGTGAAGAAGCGGGGGTTGGCCATGAGCAGGTCGGGGTTGAAACGCGGGTCCAGGGCCACGTGGGTCATGTGCTCCATGCCGCAGGCCAGGGCGGTGTCCGCGAGGTCCAGCATGATCTCCATGGTCCCCTGGTGCAGGGCGGACATGCCCGAGCAGCATACCCGCTCGGTCGCTTGCGCCGGGACGCTCACCGGCAGGCCGGCCAGCAGGTTGATGGTGCGCCCTCCCATGAGGTAGTTCTCCCTCATCTGCAGGCCGCACCCGGTGATGACGTCGCCTATCTCCTCCGGCTTGACCTTGTTCTTCTCGACGATCTTCTCCACCAGCATGGCGCACAGGTCATCCATGCGCAGCTTGTTGTAGGCGTCCCTTTCCGGCTGTCCGGGGCGGGAGCGGGAGAAGGGCACGCGCAGCATGTCCACGATCACTACATCGGTCATGACTTCCTCCTTGCTGTCACGGTTGATACCACGCCTCAAAACCTCCAACAAATTATCAGAAAGGGCCGCCCGAAACAACCCAAAGGGGGGGGTCAAGTCTTGACAATTGACAAATCGGCGATTGAAAGAAGCCTGCGAAGCAGCTTTGTCAATTGTCAAGACTTGACCCCAGGCCGAGGTCGCGCAGGCGCCCCTCGTCCAGGCCGGCGCCCGGGCGTCCGTTCCGCTTCAATCCTCCACTACCAGCAACCCCACATCCCCGTCGCGGAAGAAGCGCCGCGCCTGCAGGGAGATGAAGATGTCCATGATCCCGGCCACGATGAAATAGACCCCCACCACCACCGCGAAGACGAAGGCGGTGGGCTCGGTGTACAGCATCAGCAGGAATCCGGCCAGTATGGAGAGGGAGCCGTCCAGGGCCAACAGCCAACGGAACCTGAAGCCGGGCGGAAAGAGGGAGGAGGCGGCCACCTCCCCCACCCCCGATACCATCAGCCAGAGGGCCAGGAGAAGGGCGGCGAGCATGCCCGTCTTGTAGGTGCGGGCCAGAGCCATCAACCCTATGAAGACGCCGATGAGGGTCAGGGCGAGGGACCATCCCCACCTGCGGCCCTCCATGATGTCGCGCAGGAAGTTGACCCCCCAGACCGCCCCGAACACCAGGGCGAATACGCCGAACAGCTTGATGACCGTCTTGAGGGTGATGTCCGGCCATACCACCAGCAGCAGCCCGAAGAGCAGCCCGAGCAGCCCTTTCAGAAGCATCGAGACCCAGTTCCTCACGACGAGGTTCCCTTCCATGCGCCGCTCCTTTCTTACCCTTTCTTCCCTTGAACC